>Ga0189286_100030_pt1 | contig 123144 bp, 115 predicted proteins | sample UW69minimetaG_FD_130330 | JGI IMG/M metagenome (GOLD analysis project Ga0189286, IMG submission 130330) | Marine microbial communities from the Costa Rica Dome - UW69 mini metaG | ecosystem: Environmental > Aquatic > Marine > Oceanic > Photic zone | place: Costa Rica: the Eastern Pacific... | reverse complement strand
TAACGAAAACAACGAGGGCGACGAGGGTAACGAAAACAACGAGGGTAACGAGGGTAACGAGGGTAACGAAAACAACGAGGGCGACGAGGGTAACGAAAACAACGAGGGTAACGAGGGTAACGAAAACAACGAGGGCGACGAGAACGACGAAGGCGATGAAGGCAACGAGGGCGATGAAACGGACGAGTGGGGCCTAGAGTCTATTCATGGCACGGATGAAGGCAACGAGGGCGACGAGGGAGACGAAAACAACGAGGACGACGAAGGCAATGAAGGCAACGAAGGTGATGAAAACGATCGGCCGGGTTTAGGCAACGAAGGCAATGAGAATAACGAAGGTGATGAGGGCAATGAAGACAATGAGGGCGATGAAGGCGACGAGCAAAATGAAGGTGACGAAGGCAGGGAGTTTGATGAGGGCGATGAAAACAACGAGGGTAATGAAAACGATGAGAATGACGAGGGCGATGAACACAATGAGGGCAACGAGGGTAACGAGGACGACACTGTAGATGGTGACGAAAACGACGAAGGCAACGAGAACGACGAGGGCAATGAGAACAATGAAGGGAACGAGCACAATGAAGGCGATGAGGGCGACGAGTCTAACGAAGGTAACGAAGGAAATGAGGGTGATGAGAATGACGAAAATGATGAGGGTAATGAGGGCGATGAGGGCGATGGCATTTCAGACGACAACGAAGGTCACGAGGTGACTGGACCATAAAGTTTACCCAACAAATGACAGGTTTGGCCCCTTGTCCCGGGGGGCCTCTCCGCCTGCCTCCGCAAAAGCTCTATCTGCAGAATGAAATGATTAGAAAAAAGGACTGCGCGTGAAAAGCCTACCTGACCCAACACGTATCGAAACGATCTTAAGAAAAGAAAGGCATCTGGTAAGGCGCCGTCCTCGTTGTAGGCTCGGGTTTTCATTGCTTGTTGCGCTATTTGGATGGAGCACGTCCTCTCTTGCGGAGAATATCTCGGTGTTCGCCGAAAACGTAACCACGCACGTTCTTTATCACGAACTGGCCCATGCCATTATCCGAGAGTTCGAGCTGCCCGTCCTTGCCAACGAAGAGGCCATGGCGGACACCTTTGCGACAATTTACATCACTGGATTGCTGCGCGACAGAGCCGCGGAAATTGTCACAGATCGCGTGCAATCGTGGCTCTTTGAAGATGCCGAAGTTTCTCCGGACACCTACGATTTCAAAGGGGAACACCTCCTGGACATTCGCCGCGCTTATCAAGCCGGGTGCCTGTTTTACGGTCTTGATCCAGCTGAGTTCGTGGAGGAAGTGGCCTTTCTCGAGCTCTCGCAGCGTGATCTTTCCGATTGCTCTGACACAGCGCCAGATCAGGAAGCTGGCTGGGCCCGGACCCTGGCGCCGCATCTGTTGCCGGACGGTGAGCGATCAAACAAGGTCGAGATCATTTTCGGTGAAGGCCCCCTGAAAGACGCAATGGTTGCTTCAGGACTGATGCAATCTTTTGCCGACAACGTGGCGCGCTTTGACTGGCCCCAGCAGATCACACTGCATTTCGACCATTGCGATCAAGGCGCATATTGGAGCCGCGCCAACCGCAAAATCTTGCTCTGCGACGACTACGTCCAGCGCTTCATCGCTCAGGGCCGCGCTCTTGGCGTGACAAACCCATAACGAAGACAAGTATTCAATAGGAGCCAATGATATGAATATTCAAAAACCGACCACAACAGGCGAAACCTTTGATCACGTGGTGCTGCCGCCAAAGGTCGAAGTGACGGAGAACAAGTACTTTCCGACGCAAGTCTTTACCATGCAACTTGATGAGGAGACGGAAAAAGCGCTCAATGCGCACCTGACTGAGCAGATCTATTCGGAGCGTGAACGCGATGCCGAAGGCATTCAACGGTCAAACTTTCGCGCTTTGGGCGGCTGGCACAGCCACAACAATCTTCACAAAGAAGTGGCCTATCAGCCGCTGGTTGGACTGATTGATTCGGTCTGCGAGACGATCAATGATGCAAATAGCTATCACAAGGCCACGCGGTTGAAGATCGGCACAATGTGGTCCATCATCAATCCTCCAGGAAGCTCAAACCGCGCCCATATCCACCCAGGATGCCTTTGGAGCGGTGTCTATTACGTTCAAACGCCTGAAAACAGCGGCAATATTGAGTTCATTGACCCACGCACAGAAAATCTTGTCAGCCAGCCACGCTACCAACCAAACAAGAAACGTCCCAAGTCCTGCTGGTCCAAGGTCAATTTCACACCCAAGGCCGGAAAGCTGATCATCTTCCCAAGCTGGCTGTACCATTCTGTTGCCCCTAACCTTTCCACTAAGAAAGGTTCCGCAGGCGAGCGGATCATCATCAGCTATAATCTAAACCAAACAAAGCCTTGATGCCTCCCAAGGCGGCGGCGCACATCAGCGCCTTCGTTGCCTGCAGGTTCGATGGCGACCTTAAAACCGATGTAAAGAGTTGAGGAGGACAGAACATGACTCAGAGTACCGAAGATGAAGCCATCATCCATTGGCGCGTTCTCTGGTCATCCAGCTGGCTGTTTGGCTGGGCTGTCCTTTTCAGTTTCTTTGTCGCCCTGTTGTCCTTGACGCTGCCCTTTTTCATGCTCCTTGTTTATGATCGGGTGCTGACGGCGCGTTCTCAAGAGACGCTGACCGCACTGGTCGTTCTGGCTTTGACCCTGATCGTTAGCCTGGGCTTTTTTGACTACGCGCGACGCCGATTGCTTGCCCGCTTTGGTGCGCGTTTGCAGGAGCGGCTTGAGACGCAACTGATCGCCCTACCGCCGCGCAATGCGACCCAAAGTACGAAAGATGCGCTTGGTTTGCGCGAGCTTGACCAATTGCGCGGCTTTGTGCATTCCGGTGACCTGCGCAACATCATTGACGTGTTGTGGCTGCCACTTTTTTTATGCACGGTGTTTTTTCTCAACCGCTCTATTGGGTGGCTTGCCATCATCGGGCTCTTGCTCTTGACACTGATCCAGGGCCTTGGTTGGTTTCTGGGCTCTCATCGGCAGCGGGAAAAAGAGCGCGCCTCGGCAGATGTCAAAGCCGCCAATGCCACATTAAGCCGCGCAGGACGCTGGCTTGCAGGACAAGCGTTTGGCCCATCCGCAGAAGCCAGCCTGATCAGCAAACGAACCGCAGCCCGAGAAGCGTCTTTGCATGCTGCGGATCGCAGCAATGCGTTTGATGTTTCCCTGAGCATGGTCCGCTTGGCTTTCTCGATCCTCGTTTTGAGCATCGGGGCTAGTCTTGTGCTGGCCAACGCACTGACTGTCGGTGGCATGATTGCTTGCCTTGTCCTTATGAACAAGGTCTTCTTCCCCTACCTGGCCTTTCTTCGAACGCTACCTAAACTGCGGGCAACGAAAAACGACTGGTCCGCCATCGGCGCCCGACTGGCGCAGCGCACAACCGCCAGCACGCCTCATGATATATGCGCAGCAAAGGCACCCCTGCTTGAATGGCGTAACGTGGCCATCGGAGGTGATCTTGATCTGGATAACGTCCTCGAAGGTGTCAATCTGACTGTGCATCCCGGCGAGATCATCGAAGTCACGGGTCCGAGCGGCGCTGGTAAATCGCTCTTCTGCGAAACGATGGTATGGGCACGCCGCCCTGCACGTGGCCTTGTGTTGGGGCATGGCTACCGCTTTGGTAGCTTGCGTCCTGAGCAAATCAGCGCGCTTGTAGGGTATGTCCCCGAGACCCCTCTTTTTCTGAAGGCAAGCGTGGGTGAAAACATATCTAGCCTTGACGATGTCGGGCATTCCGACCGAACTGAGAAAGTGTCCCAGATCGCGGGGTTACACGCGCGCGTGGGACACATGCCTAAAGCGTATGAGACGAAGATCGACGAGGTGGGCCACCCTTTGTCGCGTGGTGACCGTGATCGCCTTTCGCTTGCACGCGCGCTCTACAATGACCCAAAAGTTGTCGTGATCGACAACCCCTCAGAGATCTTGCTGACCTACTTCGATAGCGAAGGCGTCGAAGCGCTCACCGCGTTTCTCGCTGCGGGCGGCGCGCTTGTTCTGACAGCACGGCACCCCTTGCCCTTGGCATTACCAGCTCGGCGATTTGAAATCTCTGGCAATACGCTGGTACCTGCACGCAATACTAATGGCGCCAATGCCGGGCCCGCTCCCAAGGTCCGATCAGTACCACGCATCGTTCCGGAAGTGGGGCACCAGTCTGGAGTGCAGTTATGAAACGGGTGAGCGCCTACATGCCGTTGCGTCTCGGACTTCTAACGCTTGCTTGTGTGGTGAGTTTTCTGGGGTTTTGGGCTGCCCATACAGAGATTGCCGGGGCAGTGATCGCAAAGGGCCGTCTCATGCCCGTCGAGGCCGCGCATCTCGTCAGTCATCCGGACGGCGGCGTTGTTGCGCGCGTAGCAGTGCGATCAGGGCAACATGTTGCCGCTGGCGACGTATTGGTCACCCTCGATGGCAGTGCGCTCGCGATCGAACTGGACAGCGTGACTCTGCAATTGGCCGAGCTGCTGGCCCGCCAAGCCCGCTTGCAAGCCGAACGTGCCGGACTAACCGAATTGCCCCATCCAGTAGAGATTTACCGCCAGCTTCCCGGCCTTGAAGAACAGCGCGCCCTTCACGCCCAGACTTTGAAAAATGCTCGCATACGGCTCGCACGCGAAGTGTCCCAAGCCGAACAACGGGCCTTGCAAGTCGAACGTCAGATCACCGGCATTCAAGCGCATATAGAGGCGGTTCAGGCCGAACTCAGTATCACACGAACCGAACTTGAACGGCAAGAAGACCTGCACAAACGCGGCCTGATCGAGACTAGAACGCTAGCCGCCGAGCAGCGTGGGTTCCACCGCCAATCCGGCGAATTGGGCCGACTGCGTGCAGAAATTTCTGAACTGGAAGAAAAACTTGGCGAAACACGTCTGGCTGCTCTAACCACAGTGGATCAGGCCCGTTATCAGGCTCAGGCAGAGCTGGACAGGATCGCGCCGCAAATCCTAACGCTGATTGGTCGCCGCTCGGATCTGTTGCACAGTCAGAATCTTCTGGAGGTTCATGCCCCAATTTCGGGTCATGTTCACGACTTGCAAGTGAAAGGAGATGGCTTTGTTCTGCGCAAAGGGGCGCCAGTTCTGACCCTGATCCCGGACAATTCTGCGCTTCAAGCGCTTGTCAGGGTTCGGCCCAGTGATATTGATCAAGTTCATATCGCGCAAGAGACAGTTTTGCGTTTCAATGCCTACAACATTCGGACGCTACCCATGCTCTACGGCAAAATCGACGCTGTGGCGCCGGATGTAAGTCAGGATACCCTGACGCGAGAAACATATTACGACGTTAGTGTTTCGATCCATCAGGAGGACTTAGAAGGCGTTTTGAATCAGCCTGTGGTCAATGGCATGGAAGTCACAGCCTTCATCCAAACGGTCCCACAAACACCTCTGGAATATGTCTCCCGCCCCGTCGTGGACTACCTGACCCTTGCGTTCCGCGATCGCTAGAGCTTTTCGGTTTGAACTTGAATCGCTGAAAGCGGCGTCTGAGCCCCACCCGGTCATGCCGCCCAAAACACTGCAGTGGGACGACGATCACGAAAAAGCTTAGACCAGATGAACGTTTTTAGCAGCGGGTGTGGTGCCCGTGATTTTCTCGGCGAACATTGGATTGTTCGACGGAGGAAAAACAAATGAACAAGACGCTTTACGTGGGCCTTGACGTTCACAAGGATACGATTGCAGTGGCTGTTGCAGAGGACGGCAGAAATGGTGGGATGCGGTTTCATGGAACGGTCGTCAATTCGGCGGATGCCGTTTTACGGCTTACCAAAACGCTGACAAACAATGTTCATACACAGTCATTCTGCTACGAAGCTGGCCCCTGCGGCTATGGACTCCACCGGCACCTCACTAAGCTCGGGTTTGAATGTGCGGTCGTGGCACCATCGATGATCCCGCGCAAAACCGGGGATCGGGTAAAGACGGATCGGCGCGATGCCGAGATGCTGGCGCGGCTCTGGCGGGCCGGTGAACTGACCCCGATCTGGACGCCTAATGAATAGCAAGAAGCGATACGCGATCTGATCCGGGCACGCAAGCAGGCGATGGACGCGGTGAAGACCGCTAAACTACAGCTCTTGAACTTTCTATTGCGCCATGGCCTTCGTTACGAGAGTGGGCAATACTGGACACAGCGCCATCGACGTTGGCTCGCGGAAATGCGGAAGTTCCGCTTCCCGCATCAACAACTGGCATTCGAAGAGTATAAACGCGCGATCGCCCAGGTCGAGGATCGGGTTTCAACATTGAATACGGCCATCGAAGGCGCGATTCCGGATTGGCATTTTGCGCCCGTGGTTGATGCCCTGTGTGCTCTGCGCGGCGTCAACACCACCATCGCAGCCACTGTGGTCGCAGAGATCGGGGATATCACGCGGTTCGAGAACCCTCGGCAGTTGATGGCTTGGCTCGGGCTTGTCCCAAGTGAGCACTCCAGCGGGAACACAACGCGACGTGGACGGTTGACCAAGACGGGCAATGCATTGGCTCGCACGATGCTTGTCGAGGCCGGGTGGTCATATCGCCACCCTCCGAAAGAAGGGTATCCATACCTGAAGCGTTCGGCGCATTTTGAGAGTACCTCAAAGTGTGGGGCAGTTAGGCGGCCATGGGCGTTTCCTTGGTTGGTTTGAGGTACTCTCCAATACTGCTCACACGACTACCAGAAAATCCTGCGCCAGCATGGGTTCCAGGCATCAATGGCTTCTACAATCCGCGCCGCGGGCATTCAGCACTTGACTGGAAAAGCCCCCTGGCCTTCGAAGCAAAGGCTGCATAAGTGAGAAATCGGAGCGGCACGAAAACGGGACAGGTCCACTTAGCGCAAACCAGAAACTCTTAGATCGGGATCGTTTCATCCAGGTAGTAGTAGATCACTCTCGCGCCGCCTCGCTTGCCGCGACCGGAAGCTGCAACCCGGACTTTCCTAACGCCGCTTGCAGGAGACGGAACTGTCGCAGCGTGAGTTGGCAGTGACGTTCACGGATCAAGAGCGCTATTTTGTGTCGGAATCCACAGTATATCGTGTGCTGAAAGCCCACGACCTGATCACCAGTCCCGCCTTCATCGTGCTCAAGGCGGCGAACGAGTTCAAAGACCAAACAAACGCGATCAATTAGCTCTGGCAGACAGACTTTACCTACATCAAGGTCCTTGGCTGGGGCTGGTTCTATCTCAGCACGCTTCTCGACGATTACAGCCGTTACATCGTATCTTGGAAGCTTTGCACAAGCATGCGGGCTGAAGACGTTACCGATACGCTGGACCTCGCATTGCAAGCGTCTGGCTGTGATCAGGTGTATGTCGTTCACAAACCGGGCCTGCTCAGTGACAACGGTTCCAGCTATGTCTCAGGGGACCTGGCTGAATGGTTGAAAGACAAAGGCATGAAGCACTCTCGTGGCGCGCCATATCATCCGCAAACCCAAGGCAAGATCGAACGATGGCATCAAACCTTGAAAAACCGCATCTTACTGGAAAACTACTTCCTGCCTGGTGATCTCAAAGCGCAAATCGAAGCCTTCGTCGACCACTACAATCATCAACGCTATCACGAGAGCATCAACAACGTCACACCGGCCGACGTCTACTTAGGGCGTGACAAAGCCATTCTGAAACAACGCGAAAGGATCAAACTAAAGACGCTCGAAACGCGATGCTTGCATCACAGACATCGCGCCGCATAATCAAACCAACCAGATGAGCCAAACTCTCTCTTAGTTTAGGCCGCCATTGGACCCCAAAACCCTGACGACGGACACCTTCATCGAGAGTTCGGCAACCAAGCAAATCGGTTGAATGACCGAGTCGTGGCTGAATGAGGTCGGTAGCGTGTTGGCGACATCCTCGACGTTTGACCGCGCCATGCGCCATAATGTCGTTGCCGCCGGTATCGCGTTTTCGACTTCACTCAGGCCATTGGTGAAATCGTGGAGGTCGGCGACAGAGAAAGCGACGTCCCCCGCAATTGCTTTATCCTGTCGGCACCAGATCCACCATTTCTTAGCGCTGGCGAAGCCCGCGACCTGCCAAGGTTGGAGAGAGACCTGGCCGAACGCAACCTGAAAGGTCAACTTGCGGACCTGATCAATGGAGGCGGCGAAACCTATCCCGGCGCCTGGCCAGTTGGTGTCGACCTCGGGCATCATGGCGGCATAGGCGTCCATGATCCGCTTGACCTCAGGGTTCCCGCCTACGCCGATGACAAAGCTGGAGCCAAGGATTTCTGTCGCGGCCCTGAATGGCCTCTGATGGATATGGATACCTTCCTCTGCATGTTTCAGATCGAGACGACGCAGATCATCTAAAGTCCATGAACTCATGCTTGATCCGCCTTTGCTGCCGACTCCCGGTTCCGTTCTTGCTTGATGGGAATGGGAATATGATCGGGTGGCTCAAAACCGCGTAGGCGCAGCTTCGAGAATTGTGGGCTTGAAAGGTCAATGTCGAGCTCTGACGTGAAGGGGACGAGATAGGTACTTGCATCGAAACCATTGAAATTTATGCCTTCAGCCTTCAGCACCTTGAAGACCTTGCATGTAGCTGAGACAAAAATTGGCATAAGATCGAGGTATGCTTGATCGTTGGGGTATCTGTGCTGCGAACGGAGAGCGCGGATTTCTGGCAGTCCCAGTTGAGCATCGATTATCGTAAACCGATTGTTTGCTTTCGCACCTTTTACAGAGACATCCAGATATGGCGATGCGCGCGAAGGGTCGAGGCGTGCATCCAGATCGTCCAGTCTTACATGATGAGACATTAGGATAGGAGCGCCGTGAGCCGTCGGGTGGCTGGCGAGCAAAAAGGACGCGCCGAGCCAGGGTTTTATTCCACCTCGCTCAAGGTGTAGGCGTCGCTTCAGACTGGTGAAGAGCGGGTGATCGCGGTGATGGGTTGCGTTTCGTATGGCTATCATCAGAGCGGTATCGCCATGATCGAAATATGGAAATAGTTTCTTTGAAACGTCATAAAGCGTATGGAACGCCTCAAGCTTCATGTCGAAGCCAAGATCGAGATTATCAATCGCTTCTTCGGCGTCGATCTTGAACAGCTCGCCAAAACGCATTTGCGCTTCAACGTAAATTCTCATGCTGTTCGCGAGCTTGCTGACTGCATTCTCGATGATTTTGCTGCTATTCAAAGGCTTATCTTTGCCGACACTCGGCTTGTCAGCCGTTTGTTTCCATCGTGGATTTTTTAAAAATAGGGCGTGAGAAATTCGATCTGCGAACTAGCTGAGTGGGTGTGCCATCTGTGGAATCGCTCGATAGTTTCGATTGATGCTTTCTACTTCAAAGCGATACTGGTTGCGACCCCGTCGAACGGCTGCTTCGTCCAGTCTCTACAAGGCCCCCACATGTTTTGCTGCTTCACACCTCGAAGGGCGGCCTTGGAGCAGCGGTGTTGCTGTACCCGGCACAGCTGAGCGTCGAAAAGGGTTCCATCGCAGACGCTCCACAGCTCGAAATGCTGCGCCCCGTAGCCCAGTGGCCGACCCGGGGAATGCCGCCGCGCAGCACCGACGAGGCTCGAATGTCCGCAATGGGCCGTGAGGTGTCATTTGAAGCGTATGATACGAATCGTTGGGGCTGATTGGCGTGGACGAATTCCTCCCGAGGATACTGGCCAAAGTTCCTATCGAGAGCGGACGTCAGTAGCGGAATTGTTAGAGAATGTTAGCATTTCTCATCTTTGGATTCCCTTAATATTTGCCCCAACCTGCTCCAGAACGCCTTATGCGGTACACTTCTGGGTTTTGAAGGTTTATCAGGATTTGCGTATTAAATTGGATAAACCATCCAGCGTGAACGGAAAGGCCGAACACTGCCCTCGAGCGTTGCAACTCTCTTGCGACAGCGTGACAAAATCCGACAAAACTAATCCAAATCAGCATTTTGGGGAGTTTTGTCGTTTTTTGTCGGCATGTCACACCTGTCCTAGTGCTTTCCTGGCCTTTTCGGCAGCGGCTTCGATTGATGTACCCTTGGGTTCACAAGGAAGGTTTTGCTTGGCCTTCCAAACCCATTGAACGGTTTCCTTCGAACCCAATGGAGATCAATCAAAACGGCCATTACTTTCTCCAGCTCTGCCGCGTTGATAGAGCCAATTATACGGTTTCTCTGGATGTCTCTGCTAGAGATTTCCCTCAGATTTTTGTCGAGTACACGCTTGGCAATACGTATCGCGTTCTCAACCTCCCCTGGTAGAGAAGCGGTGCCATAGGCGCGCTGGGCATGGCCAAGAAGATGTTTTCCGACATAGTGAACCGAACGTTTCACATGAGCGGCTTGGATAATTTGAGGGGCGCTCTTTTGACTAGAGGCGCCAGCCCAATCCAAATGAACCAAAATCAAAGCTATGCGGACCGCTAAGCCGGGCAACTTGCCAATGTGACTCCTCAAAGGACCTGTCGACACTTCTTCCAAGTCACTACAAGCCAGCCGAAAAGCGTTCAGTTCTTGTCGTGCCGCCTCGGTGAAAGTGAGGTAACCCGGGCTAAGTTGCCCCCTTTCGTTAGCGACAGGTTGTAGGTCGTGCAAGCTGCGAAGGACCCCTTCCATGAACCCTTGATTAAGATCTCTCTGCGGTCGCTTTGGAGAACGTGGTGATGGGTAAACGGTGAGGAAACGAGCCAACAGGCCATCATCATCCGTTTTGACCAAGAGGCGGCTCAATTTTTCCGGCTGAATGCCACCTAGGACCGACACGCTGAGACACTCAACCTGAATGGGGTCAGGGCTCGACTTGCGGTCCACTGTGAAGCTGCGGCCGCCATATGCTTCTAGCCAAAAGGGACGGTCACCACCATTGCTGTATCGGTCCATCGAAAGCAGCCACCCCGAGAGTTCATCTCGCTGTAGGATTAGCCCTCTCCAGGTTTTTGCGAGCAAGTCCGCAATCTTTTCAGTTGTCGCATCAGTTATCCGAATACGGCTTTGAATAGGGCTTTCTTCAATGCGCGCCGCAGCCGGTTTTGGGGGAGCTTGCCCTCCTTCGGCAATCGAGTTTTTGACCCTTGATTTCCAATCTGCTTCTGCAATCTTGGCAACCTCGACTTCGTCTTGCCATCGCTGTTTGGCTGCTCTGTATTCCCCCTGTAGCTCCTCCTCTATAGGGCGCAGAGCATCCAGCACTGCATCCAATGCCGGGCTCTTGCCCGATGATGGATTGCCAACCAACATGGCCCAAATGATGCAGGGTTCGCGCCACCCCTCCCAGGGTGACGCCCAGCGCGTGTTCCCTATTGCTGCACTGGCCGTAGAAAGAAGCGCGAGAGCGACATAGTCGGGGGGGCCCCCTTCACTTCGGCCGCATCGTTGATCCATCCTGAAACCGGCCCAAAGATCTTAAGGAAGTCTTGCTCTGACAGCTCGGGGGCAGGGGGATCGTGTGGCTCAAGAATCGACATGTCCGGCTCGGGCCATAATACCTCAGGGTCAATCGGGATAATTTTGGTTGTATCGCTACTCATGACCAATTCTCCCGCTGCAGAACATCGTTCCAGTCATTTCCTTCAGGTGCGTGCAGAAAGCTTACCACCCACCCATCTTGGTGGGCTCTCTGCCCAAGGGCATCGCCTGCAGATCGGCCGGCTGCGTCCCCATCTGTCGCGATAATCAACCGCCGAGGCGTGCTCGGAAGGCTGAAGTTGCGCATGCCTGATGTGGAAAGCGCCGCCCATATTTGTGGACTGCCAGAAACAAGCCCACTGGCGAGGCTCAAGCCCGTTTCAATGCCTTCACACACGACAAACGCGCCAGATCCGCCGGAGCACTCCACAGCACCTCCACGTACCGGCCCAAGCATTCGCTTTGACATAGCGGATTTGCTCTTAACGCTGGTATGCAAGAAGGTGCGATGCACACCTTCCGTTGGGCTGACCAGTGCGATCAAGGCCGGAGAGTACACGTTTGCATCCTTGTAGTATGCCTTGGGATGGAACCTCAAACTGGAAGGAAGGGGGCACGAGATGCCGCGATTGCGTAGATAACCCTCGGCCAACGTACCCGACACAGGCATCGCACTTTGCCAGAGTTCCCTTGCCTTTTTCAGATTGTGCTTCACGGCGCCGGAACGGGACTTCCAGCCTGGATCCCGAACTTTGGGATTAAGGCTCTTTGCTGACGGAGGCGCGCCAAGCGCCCATATGATATCGTGAAAGCGGCAATTGGATTTGAAGCAGTAAACGAGCACGCGATCATCGCTGTATCCTATCGAGAGAGCTCTTTGGTCTGGTCGCCCTTCTGCCTGGCACACAGGGCATGGAGCCAAGCCATATCCGCCTTTCCAATCCCCTTTGGCTAACTCTGTGTAGAAATACGCATTGAAGCCTGGAGCATTGTGAACTCCCTTTTTGGCCATCTCATGTCTGTAATCTTCAGCCATCACCTTTGCTCCCCAAATACTAAGGAAGCCATCCCCAGAGCCACTGAGTGGTTCAAAGCATGCTTGCGCCGAAGATAACGGCATTGTTCCTCGATGAGGTTTTCCTGCCAATCGGATTTCCTGGCAGTAGCTGTGCTGCCAAAAGTATTTAATTTGAGCATGATATGCCCTTTCTTTTGGGCAAACGGGCGCTCGAGTTGTACTTTGAGTTTGCAGTTCAAGTACGCCCCGGTGCAGCCAGTCTGCCCGGGGTATCGTTATTTTTGCGAATGAGATTTGAGGACGTCATCGACGTCTTGCTCGAACCAGTACAGGCGGCCACCCAGTTTAACAGGTTCAGGCAAACGCCCGGCTTCGATATCACGGTAGATCGTTGTACGACCTCGGCCACCAAGCTTTTGGCGTAGTTGTGAGAAGTTGAGATAGTTCATTGCAGCACCTTAATGTTTCGGTGCCCCTTTGTGTCTCAAGGGTTAGATGCTGGCGTGGGGGAAAAAAATTATCCGCCAAAAAATATGAAACTCTCTCACCCAGCAACTGTGTCACTCGAAATTTGGCTCGATGTGTTGGGTAAATTCTTTTGGGACCCTAATAAGGTTCCATGATTGAGTATCCTGAATTTCCTCCATCAGCCGCTGAAAATACAGGGATATTTGAATAGCTTTTTCGAATTCCTCATTGTTTGTTTCAGCCGCCACTACGAGGTCAGGTATCCCTTCGAGTAAAGCCAAATAGTGCGCGATGCCTCGATATTTCCGGAATGCTCTCATCACGGTATCTTCTAGTGGGGAAGCTCGTGGCTTAGGTTCCAGATCTTCCAGTTTTCGAGCCACCGTTCTGGTTGCCTCCCTTAACGATGGGGCTTTCGCATTAGTTGATAGATGTTGATGGATCTCCAGCAACACCCATCCGGCCAATCTCCTATTCTTGAGATCCTTCCGTAGCACGTTTTTCTCCACACCAACTCTGCTCATGCTTGGTTTGTCATCGCTAGAGATTTCGATTGGGACATTTTCTTCAGCACACATTGTGAGATAAAATGCTTCTATTTCTTTAGGATCTGGGCTGCACATTGCAGCTAGAAGCATTTTTCCGGGCCACCGTATTGGTGTCCCATTGGTTTCCCAAATCCGCAGGTAGGTCGGGGATGTGCTGTTCATTCTGGGGCCTCAATGTTGTGTTTGTTGTTAGTGAGCAGTCATCAAGTATTCATTCCAACGCTGCATTAACTCGCGACGCTGTTCGAGGAAGTCGTTGCGCGCATAGGATCGCTCGACAATGCTGCCAACTTGGTGGGCAAGCGCCGTTTCCGCGACGGCATAAAGGCTTGGATCGACTTCCGACACCCAAGACCGAAAGGTTGCGCGGAGCCCATGCGGACGATAAGCTTGCGGCCATTCCATCTCTGCCTGCGCCTTTCGCATGACATTCTCAATCGCCTGATCGCTGATGGGAGACACCTTGCCACGCCGGGCATTGGGTGTGGGAAAAAGTAACTCACAATTGGTTTGGTCTTGAGATATGTCGATCAGTTCTTGCATGCCTTTGGTCACCGGGATCCGAAAGCTGTCCACCTTTCCCTGACGCCCCTTCATGATCTCACCTTCAATCTCCCAGATGTCATCGGTGAACTGATCAAAAGTCGCAGTTCGCACTGGCTTTAGTCGTGGTCCTCCCCCAACGAGGATATAGAGCTTTAGTGCTCTCTGTACGGTGTTTTGGGTATTCAGTGATTGAAAGAATCGGGGGAGCTCTTGCCATGGCATCGCCGGGTGGTGACGCACTTTAAGAGCCTGATCGCCAAGCAGTTGCCTCGCATTGGCGACCGCATTCAAGTTCACGTCCAACCCCAGTGCTGCAGCATGCTTTATGACGGCGGAAAGTCGTTGGATCGCCTTTTTAGCCGTCGCCGGCTTGTCCCGCCAAATCGGCGCCAAGGCTCGTTCGATATCGCGTTGATGGATTTCTTCGACTGGCATCGTGCCCAGCGCGGGAAGAACATAAAGACTGAGAGGTGAAAACCACCGTCCAGCCTTACCTTCCTCTTTCAATGTCCCTTTGAGGCTTTCAAAAGCGACGGGAGCAACTTCAGCCAGAGTCATGGCCTTGCGTGTGCCAGCGGCTTCTTCTTCCAGTCGGCGTTTTTCATCAATCGGATTGATCGGGTTTCGGCGATCCGTCATTAGATCCCGCCAGCGATCTCTCTCACCGCGCGCTTGTGCAAGCGAAAGCGACTGCACTGATCCCAGGCCCATTTCGTAGCGCTGCTTCAGGTAGGTGTATCGGAAGATCCAGCTCCCAGTGGGCCTGCCTTTACCATCGCGTCCAGTCAGTAGTAAGTACAGTCCGCCTCCGTCTGAGTATTTACCTGGTTCGGCCGTTTTTAGAAAGTTTGCTGCCAGAACGGACATCTCTCATTCCCCAAGTTTCTTGATATAGGCTGGAGCAATTTGGAGCAATAGGAAACAAGTAGGTTGGTTTTAACAACTGAAAATAAACAGAAAAGTATCAAGGTGAAGCATTCTGACTTCCGATGGAATACATACTTCGGTGCCTCTTCTGGGCACCAATTTTCTTCCAAACTCGGTCACTTGTTTGTCGCAACGGCGAGATGCTTTTGCGCGGCTTTTTGCGTGTTGGTTGGCTCCCTCATCGCGGTTATTAAAGCGACACATGGCCCACCGATTGGCGGGCCATGCGGATGGTTTAGTCGTTTAGGACTTAGCCTTTGTCGAGCGGCTTGTAGACAACGGCGTCGATTTCGACTTTGGCGTCGACCATGATTTGCGAACGCACGGTGGAGCGTGCTGGGCCGCCGTTTGGGAAGTAGCTGGCATACACGCGGTTGAAGGTCCAGAAGTCACGCGGATCGTCGAGCCAGACACCCACTTTGGCGATGTCTTCCAAGGTGCAGTCGGCCAATTCCAGTGCCTTGATCAGGTTTTCCATGGTGCGGCGGGTCTGGCTTTCGATGCCGCCGTCTTCGATCTCGCCGTTTTCTTTCATGGCCACCTGGCCGGAAATGAAGACAAAATCGCCTGCGCGCACAGCTGGGGCAAATGGCAGGGGTTGTCCGCCTGCACCGGTGCGGTCATCGCCGAGACGTTCGATTTTTTTGCTGCTCATATCTGAGAGTCCTTGTGTTTGGTTAACTGAGAAAAGGGTTGGGGGCGATGGTCACCAGACCTTGCCGCGCGCGGCAACGGGGAGCGCGCCCTGTGGGGTGTCGCCACGGATCAGCTGCACCTCGTCCATCATGTTGGTCACCACGCAGGCGTGGTTGGGGATGATGCGCAGGCGGTCGCCGACGGAAAGGTTGATGGTGTCAGCGGTCAGGATGCCATGCTCTTCGGCGAGGCCGGAGATTGTGATGTCCGGGCGGCCAATGACTTTGCCGTGTCCTTGCAAGCCGAGCAGATCGGATGTCAGCACTTTGGAGCCCGCGTCGATGATGGCACGGGAGGGGTTGGGAACCGATACCACTGTGGCCAGGACCGTGAGGGCGCAGTCGTCTTCGGTGCAGACGCCATGGGCCACCAAGGAGCGGTCGTTGTAGATGTAGGTGCCAATCCGGTATTCGGTGGCAATGGGGACGTCATGGGCCAGCCACATGCCCGGTGAGCTGCCGATAGAGACCACCGAGACCATCAGGCCGGAGGTGGAGATGAGATCAATAGCTGTGGACAGCCAGCTTTGCACCGCGGCTTCCTGACCAACCGGGGGGTGAGTCATCAGGCCACCAAAGGTCAGACCGGGTTTTGCGTCGATGTAAGCCGCAAGATCTGCAGCTTGTTCGGGGGTCATTACGCCACAGCGCGCGCCGCCGGTGTCGCACTCGACCAGCACGGTCAGGGGCGTCGGGGCGTCGGCAAAGGTGTCTGACAGCCCGTCCACGGTTGTTGTGCTGTCGGCCACAACGCTTAGGCGGACTTTGTTCGAAAGTGCGCGCAGGCGCGCCAGTTTTTCTGCGCCTAAAATGTTGTAGGTGATCAGCACATCCTTGACGCCGCCCTCTGAGATCATGGCCTCGGCTTCGCTGACTTTTTGGCAGCAGATCCCGACGGCGCCGGCTTCCAGTTGGCGTTTGGCCAGAAGGGGAAGTTTGTGGGTTTTGATATGCGGGCGCAGGTGCAGTTTTTGATCGGTGCAGTAGGCTTGATAGCGGTCGATGTTGGCCTCGGCGATGTCGAGGTCGATCAGCACCGCAGGGGTGTCGATGGTTGGAAAACTCATGCCAGTTCCTCTTCGTGCGGGGCCTCAACGATGGGCCACAGCGGGCGCGTCAGGCGGGTGTAAGGAGTCGTGGTTGGGTCGTTCGGGTAGGGGCCGTTGACTGCTGCGTAGAGAATGTCTGCGGCTATGGGAGCAAAGGCGCCGTGGAAGTGGTTGGTGGATTTCACCGCCACAATCTGTTTGGCCGAGACGTCGATGCCCAGGTTGGTGAAGAGGTCCGGCGAGAAGGTCTGTGCGCGGTTGGAATTGAGCACCACGTCGATGCCGTTTACGTTGATGACGGCGCAATCGCCCAAAGGCACAATGGAGTCGCCAAAGCTCTGGACCGCGTCGGTGGCGACTTTCCGCACGGTCACGGTGGCATCAATCGGAGCACCAGCGTGGGCGGAGGTTTTGCCGCCAAAGCGCAGCTCGAGCTCTGCGCCTTCGCCAGCGGCGTGGCACAGGCGGACCGCCATGGGATCCCAGACGGTGCCGAGCGCCATATTGGCGACGTTCATGTCCAGTGCGGCCTGTAGCAAAATGGTGGAATCACCCGCCACACCGCCGCCGGGATTGTCCCAGACGTCCGCGATGATCACTGGGCCGGCGCTTGCTGCAGTGGCTTTGGTGAGGGCATCTTCGACGGTGAGAAACTCGGGTTTGGTTGTGCCCCGGAAGGAATACAGCTCTAGTCCCAACTCGCGGGCGAGAGCGGTTCCAGCAGGTTTGTTGCCGTTGCTAATAACAATGATTTTCGCGCCGAGATCGGGCGAGTCGCCCGCCATAAAACCATGAATGGTGGAAATGGACAGGGCAGTGCCATCGGCTTCGAGCGCCATCATCTTGTCGACAAAGCCGCGCATCGGGTGGCGACTGGTGGGCAGCACGTCCATCATGCGCACATCAAACACCGAGATTTGCGGGATGATCTCGCCACGGGCGGCGCGCAGGGTCAGGTCGACACAGGCTTCGCCGGTTTCGACAAAATCTGTGTGGGGAAATTCTTTGAATACCGTGATGATGTCGGCGTTTTTTACGCGTTTGTCGCTGAGGTGGCTGTGGGGATCAAAGGTCACGCCAATGGTGACCGCAGGGCCGACAACCTCGCGCACGGCTTCGATCAGGGTGCCTTCGCAATCCACGCAACCATCGGCAATCATTGCGCCGTGTAAGCCCAGGACAACAGCTTCCACCGGCAATGCGGCTTTCAATTGGTCCAGCACCTCTTCGCGCAGGCGCTCCCAGGTGCGGGCGTTCACCAGGCCGCCGGGTTCAGCCCAGGTGGCGGTGCCTTCGATCAGCTCAACCTCACCCGCCTTGGCGCGCTTACGCAAGGCCGGAAAGACCGCGCTGCAGAGGGTGGGCGTTTCCGGGTGCTCTCCTGGCGGGGCGTAAAAGCTCTGTGCAAAATCAGCAAAATCGGTGCGCAACGGCGAAAAAGTGTTGGTTTCGGTGGCAACCGAAGCACAGAAAACCCGCATGGTTTGGTCCTTTGTTTAACAAGGCGGGCAAGCATCCCGCTGGATGCTTGCCCAAGTCCCCACCCGCTTGTGGAGGATAGGGGTGGGATGGTTTTAGTCGAGGTAGCTGGCAGCGTTTGCGGCTGCAACCTCGGACTTGAACTTGGCCAGTAGCTCACCGGCACGGGCGTCCATGTTCTCTGCCACATGGGCTTCAAACGCAGGCTGAGCGGCGGATGCCATGGCTTCACGCTGCTCTGCGGACAGGGCGGTCACTTCGATTTTGTCCATCAGGCCAGCCAGACCACGATCGGACGCTTCGATGATGCGGGACAGACCACGGCTTGCGGCCACACAGTTTTCCGCGGCGGTGTGGATGGTGGCGCGCTCGCTGTCGCTCAGGCCTTCATAAAACGCACGGTTGATCATGAAGGTGTAAGGCGAGAACAGGTGGTTGGTCAGGGTCATGTGCTTTTGCACTTCGGCGAAGTTGGCAAAAGAGATGATTGGCACCGGGTTCATCTGGCCGTCGATCACACCGGTTTGCAGGCCGGAGTAGACTTCGCCCCAGGACAATGGATAGGCCTCTGCACCCAAAGACTGCATGATCTTTTGGTGAGATGGCAGGGTCATGGTGCGGATGCGGATGCCTTCGAAGTCTTTCAGATCCGCAATAGGACGCTTGGAGTTGGTGACCGCAAAAAAGCCACCGGTGTCCGGGAAGCCCAGAACCACAACGTCGCCAAGTTCCGCTTCGATGTCCGCGGCCAGCTCTTTGCCGAAGTCACCGTCGAATACTTCGTAGGTGGAGGCGTTGCCGTTGAAGGCAAATGGCAGGTTCAACACGTCGATGCGTGGGTAGTAGCTGGCCAGCGCGCCGGTGGAGGTCAGGGTGGCCTGGATAATGCCATCGCGAACCTGCTGCACGTGCTCTGCGGCGGAGCCAAGCTGGTTGGAGCCGAAGACTTCGACAGACACAGATCCGTTGGTGTCCGCGGTCACGATGTTGGAGAACACGGCGGTACATGCGTGTGCCGGGTTTTCAAAAGGATCGGTCTTGTTGTCGTGGCCAAATTTGATCACGCCGCCAGCGGATGCGCTGGTCGCGGTCATTGTCGCGGCGATTGCCAGACCTTTGATAAGAGTTTTCATGGGTTCCTCCCGTTGGGTTCAGTTATTGGTGGTTATTGAGCAAAGCCGAGCATGCGGGGCAGCCAGAGTGCGGCGTCTTCCCAGAAGGCAAAGGCAAATAGGATGGCGACTTCGGCGAGTAGAAACGGGAACAGCTTGATGGAGATGCGTTCCAGTTTTTCGCCGGTGACCGAGGATAAGACAAAGAGGCAGGCGCCGACCGGGGGCGTCATCAGAGAGATGTTGAGCGCCAGGACAAAGATGATGCCAGCGTGGATGGGTTCGAGGCCAACCTGTTCCGTGAGGGGAACCAGCGCCGGGGCAAGGATGATCAAGATGGCGGTTATGTCCATCACCATGCCGACCAGCAAAAGCAGGCCGATGATAATGGCGATAACGGCGTAACGGTTGTCCGAAAGGCCAAGCACGGTTTCGGCCAGCAGTTGTGGGATGCGCTCAAAGCTCATCCACCAGCCCAGGATGCCTGCGAATGCAATGATCACAAAGATCACGCCGGTGATGCGAGCGGTGCGCACCAGCATGCCGTAGAAGCCTTTGATGGTCAGGGTGCGGTAGACAAAGACACCGATGAAGACGGCATAGGCCACGGCGATGGAGGCCGCTTCGGTGGGGGTCACAACGCCGCCCAGAATGCCGCCAAGGATGATGACGGGCATGGCCAGTGCGGTGAGTGACGAGACAAAGGTGTCCCAGACTTCACGCGGCGTGGCGCCGCGCACCGCTTTGGGCAGGTTTTCGCGTTTGCCGCCAATGGCAATGACGCTCATGCAAACAAGGCAGATTACGAGCCCGGGCAGGACGCCAGCTGCAAACAGGCCTGCGATCGAGACGCCCATCAAGGAGCCATAGACCACCATCAGACCCGAAGGCGGAATGGTGGGGCCGATGATGGAACCAGCGGCGGTGACGGCGCAGGCGTAGTCGCGTTTGTAGCCTTCTTTGACCATCGCGGGGACAAGCGTGCGGCCAAAGGCGGCGGCGTCTGCAGTGGCGGAGCCGGTGAGGCCAGCAAAAAACACCGAGGCCAGCATATTGGTGTGGGCGAGGCCACCGCGGAAGCGGCCAACCAGCACTTGAGCCAGTTTCACCAAGCGGTTGGTGATGCCGATGTCGTTCATGATTTCGCCGGCGAGGATGAAAAACGGCATTGCAAGGAAGGGGAAAATATTCAGCCCGTTAAAGACTTTACTTGGGCCGACGGCAAGAAACTGGGTTCCGGCCATGTCGATGAGGCCAACAACACCTGCCAACCCGATGGCAAAGCCGATGGGCATGCCAAATAGGATCAAGGTCACGAAAGCAATGGCGACAATCATGAGGCTTCCTCCTCGAGGTGGTCAGAGAAGGGGGGGTTGTCGGTGTGGGTGCCAAGGTCGCGGATCAGCACAAGAGCGAGCTGTAAGGAGGACAGAAATGCAGCGACGGGAATGGCGGCATAAAAGGGCGCAAGGCTGACGCCGAAGATCATGGCCTGACGCGGGGCGCCGGATTGTGTGAAGGCGATGCCGTACCAGGCCACATAGAGAAACAGCGCCAGCGCCAGCATGTCCATGGCGATCAACATTGCGCGGCGCAGAGGGTAGGGCAAGACCATGATAAACGCGGTCAGGCCAATGTGGTCGCGCCGGGCAATGCCGGAAGACACGGCCAGCATCGCGGCCCAGATCATCAGATAGCGGGCCAGGGTCTCGGGCCAAGGCAACTGCCAATGAAAGAAGTAGCGGTCGATCACCCCCAGCCACACGTCGAGCACCAAAGCGAGCATCAGCGCCGCAACAATTGCCTCAACGATGGTGTTGATTTTCGCGCTGGCAGTTTCTGCCCAGTGACGCATCGGCCCCCTCCCATGGATCGACATGTGTACTTTATGTACGTATATTTGCGAATTGTGCGGGTAATCAAGCGATTTTTGTTACTGAAGTACATAATTCGGCGAATATTGCCGTAACTAAAGCGAGAAATTTGGAGCGTTTGACGGGAAAATGTATCTGAATTACACATCGACATAGTGAAATGTGAGGCGACCGTGACCGAGAAGACCCCCGAATCAAACCTGGAAGATCTGCCCCCGAAGAAGGGGCGGACAGGCGCCGGAGATGTGATTTCCGCTTTGCATCACCATGACGGAAAGCTGGCGACGCAGGAGCAGAAGGTTGCGGACTATGTGAAGGCGCATCTGGAAGATGTGAGCTCGATGAATATTGCGGACCTTGCAGCGCATTGTGAGGTGAGTACGCCCACGGTGATCCGGTTTTGCCGGACGTTGGGCTGTGATGGTTTTCGGGAGTTCAAACTGCGGTTGGCGCAAAACCTGGCGGTCAGTCGGCAATATCTTTCGCCGGATCCTCTGCCGGATGCGGCACGGGGGGATACTGTCGTTGATCAGATATTAGGGGCGCTGTTTGCCGCGACCAACACGATGCGCCACCAGATTGAGCCTGAGGTGTTGGACCGCGCAAAAGAGGCGTTGTTGAACACACAGCACTTGTTGTTTGCGGGGATTGGTGGCGGTTCGTCCAATGTGTCGCAAGAGGCGGCGAACCGGTTTTTCCGTCTGGGCATCCCGTCAGTCTCCACCAGTGACAGCTATATTCTGCAAATGCGGGCGGCGACTTTGAAAGCGGGCGATGTGCTGTTTTTGATTTCTGCCAGTGGCGAGGCGGATGCCATTGTCGGCGCGGCAGAAATTGCGGGCGGCTATGGCGCGACAACCATTTGTATCACCAAGCCGAACACGCGGCTTGCCAATGCCTGCACCATACCGATTGTGGTGGATTTGCCGGAGGACCGGGACATCCACAAACCCACGGCGTCCCGCTATGTGCATATGATTTTGGTGGACGCGCTGGCGATGGCGGTGGCGCAGGGGATGGCGCAGGAAACGACGGAAAACCTGCGCCGTATTCGGGCGTCTTTGACAGCCTATCACGGCCGAACCGGACCGCAGCCTTTGGGCGATTAAGGCGTAGATTGAAAAAGTCCCCAACCGATGGCTGGGGGCTTTTTGTTACAGGCGCGGCATCAGCTCTGCCAGTGCTGCAAAGCGCTCAAAGGACTTGTTTTCCGCTTCGGTCCACCCTGCCTCGGCAATGGCGTTCAGGCGCGGGTAAATCATGTGGTTGCGCCGCTCCAACGTGGTGAGGTGTTCGCTCCACATGCAGCCTTGAACCCCCTTGAGACGTCCCTGAAGCGCGGCGTCGCCGTTGTCCGCTTCAAAGGCATAGGTTTTGTCCAATGGGGTGAACCCCGCCCAGCTTGCGCCCGGCGCGTACCAGGCATCTGAGAGTGCCATGTCAAGGTAGTAGGCCTGCCCCGGCGTGCTGACCACATCGTAGCCATCGTTGGCCAGTTCGGCGGTTTTTTCCACGGTGGTCCAGGCGAACAAAAGGCTTTTTTCAGGGTCCAGACCGCCGCCATGGGCAACCTCTTCCCAACCGCCCAGCTTGCGGCCGCGATCTGCGAGGAAATCCTGAATTTGACGCAGGAAATAGGCCTGAAGTTCGAAGGTGCCCTTGAGACCGGTCTCGCGCATCATGGCTTGGGCCTTGGGCGACTGCATCCAGGCGTTTTCGGCGACTTCGTCGCCGCCAATGTGCACAACCTCAAATGGGAAGATGTCGAGCACTTCTTCGAGCACTTTGGTGGCAAAGGTGTAGGAGCCTTCAATAGCCGGGTTGAGCGCGTTGTTGGCATAACCCTGCACCGACCAGTAGCTTTCCGGCTCCTCGGAATCGACCAAATCCGGCAGCGCGCCAAGCACACAGGCGCAGTGGCCCGGCACGTCAATTTCCGGCATCACCTCGACGCCCAACGTGGCAGCATGGGCCACCACCTGGCGGGCGTCATCCTGGGTGTAGAAGCCACCTTGACCGGAAGGATCGGCGCCAAGCTGCGGCAGCACGGGCAGATCCAGACCGGTGTGCGCGGCGACATCGGTGAGTTGCGGGTAGGCTTTGATTTCCAAGCGCCAGCCTTCGTCATCGGTCAGGTGCCAATGGAAGCGGTTCATCTTGTGCCAGGCCATGATGTCCACGTAGCGCAAGACCTGCTCCATTGGATAGACCTGGCGGGAGACATCAAGGTGCGCGCCCCGCCATTCGTGACGGGGGCTGTCGGAGATTTCGCCAGTGAATGGTACGCCATAGTTGGCTGCGTCCTGATAGGCGTTGGTTAGGGTCTGGGCCAGCGTGATGAGGCCATAGAGCAGTCCCTGATGGGTGGCGTGGAACAGCGTGGGCTGACCGTTTTGCCACGTGATGCGGTAGACTTCATTCCCAAGTGACGCGTCGGTTGTGATCTGCAGCTGCGGCACGTCGTCTTTTGCTGTCAGGACAAATGGCACCGGCGTCAAAGGATAGAGGCGGCGGGTGAGATCGGCGACGTGTGACACGGCTTGGATGGTGGTCAGATTGCGCTGGGTCACAGCGTAGTGTACCGGGGATTTAGCGCACCAGTCGCTCACCTCAACTTGGTTGGGCTGTGGCAGCACTCCACAGGACAGGGTCGCATTCTCGATTGGCGCGGTCTCGCCAATAGCTTTGGACGCTTGCAACTCGCTGGCAAAGACAGGCACCAGGGTGCCGTCTCCCAAAATGACACCGGCGGACTTAGGCCCTTCGTTTGAATGCTGCGCAGGGCGGGTGAGGCTGTGTTCGGTGAAGCGCCAGGTTTTGCCCGGGTTCAGCACAAAGCCTGTCTCAGAGGCGTATTCGTGGAAGTTGGCCTGACGGCGAACCAGTGTTGCGCCGGTACAACGTGATGGGCGCAGGGTGCGCACCAGGGTGGTGTAAATCAAGCGCGGGTTGGTGACCGGGGTGTCGCCGCAGTTGGTCAGTGCAAACTCCATGGCGCCGTCTTCTGCGTGCCAAAGGCTGTCGAGGTGGAAGTGCATTTCTATCGTCCTGTTGGTTGGATGACTGAGACAGTGTCAAAAGAGGTCACGCAAGAGCGTGGGCAAAGACGCCTTGCGCGGAGCCGGGGATCACAAAGGCGCCGCAGGTTTGTTGGTAGAACTCAACTGGTCCGGCCTGTCCGATCACGCCGTAGGCAAAGCCATCGGCGCGCAGACGGTGCAATGCGGCCAGCAGCAGCGCTTTGCCAAGGCCCTTGCCGCGGGCTTCAGGCGCCACGCCGGTGGGGCCAAAAAAGCCTCGGCATGTGACGTCGTAGCAGGCAAAGCCAAGCAGGGTGCTGCCTTCGGTTGCGATCAACACGCGGGCAGGTCGAGCGGCCAAAGCCACGGTGCATTCGTCCACCCATTTGGCGCCAAAATGTTGGGCGACAAAACCCAGCAGCACATGGGATTCAAACGGTAGCGCCGGGCGCAGGGTGATGCCTTCGGGCAGAGGAGGCTCCGGCGGTAGACTGTAGAGTGGCACCAGCAGATCAGGCATGGGCCGGGGCCGCATGTTCGGCAATGACATGGCCGGGGCTGATCTCGCGCAAGGCGCTGACAGGATGAGTGCTTGTTTCGCGCACCACTTTGGCTTGGGCCGCAAAACCCGCGTCGCCGCCTGTCAGACGCAGGGCGGGATCCGGCACGGCTGCGCGCAGGAGCTTGGTGTAGCCATGCTGTGGGTTGCCCACAACCGCAGAGGTTGGGCCTTTCTCGACCACCTGCCCCCGGAACATCACAGCAGTGTCCTCAGCCAGATATTCGGCGGTGGCGATGTCATGGGTGATGTACAGGATCGACAGGCCGTATTCAGATTTGAGACGTTGCATCAGACCAAGGACGGATTTACGGATGGATACATCCAACATCGAGGTCGGCTCGTCCGCCACGATCAGGCGGGCTTTCACCGCCAAAGCGCGGGCGAAATTCACGCGCTGACGTTGACCACCGGAAAGCTCGTGGGGGAATTTGTCCGGGGTGGAGACCGGGTCCAGTTCCACGTCTTCCAGAATGGACCGCAGCGCGGCGTCCGGGTTGACCTCTGGCTGATGTAAAGCCAAGGCGCGCAGCAGATGGTGACGGATGGTGTGGGCCGGGTTAAGCGCGGAAAACGGGTCCTGGAAGACCATTTGCACCGCCTGGCGATAGCGCATTTGATCTGCTTTGGACGTCATCGCGGCAATGTCCTGGCCTTCAAACAGGATGCGGCCTGCGGTGGGGCTGTGTACCCCGACGATCATTTTGCCAACGGTGCTTTTGCCGGAGCCACTTTCGCCGACCAATGCCAGGGCGCGACCGGGCAGGAGGTCGAGTGACACATTGCGCAGCGCGTCGACCACCGAGGCGCGGCCAAAGACCGGGCGTACGGTGAAGGTTTTGCTCAGGTTGTCGAGGCTGAGGATTGGGGTGTCAGACGGCATGGGCCATTCCTTCCGGGCGCTGGGCAAGGAGCGGCATCGCGTCCCACAGGCTGCGGGTGTAGTCGTGTTCCGGAGCTGTCACGATTTGCGAGGCGGTGCCTATTTCGACAATCTTGCCTTCTCGCATGATGCCGATGCGGTCCGAAATCTGGGCCATCAGGGCAATGTCGTGCGTGATGAACAGCACGGAGAAGCCGAGCTCATCTTTCAGACGCAGCACCTCCTGCAGGATTTCACGCTGCACCACCACATCGAGCGCTGTGGTCGGTTCGTCCATGATGATCAGCTTGGGTTTGAGCGTGAGCGCCAAGGCCAGCGCCACACGCTGGCGCATACCACCGGAGAGTTGGTGCGGGTGGGCGTGCATACGGTCGGCGGGGATGCCGACCATCTCCAGCATCTGCGCGGTGCGCTCTTGGGCCTCAGCTTTGGTCACCGTGCCATGGGCGCGCAGCATGTCGTAGAACTGCCGGAAGATGGTCATCACCGGGCTGAGCGAATTCATCGCGCTTTGGAACACCATGGAGACTTCGGACCAGCGCCAGGTGCGCAGCTCTTTGTCCCCAAAGGAGAGCACATCGCGACCTTCAAACAGAATGTGGCCGTTGCGCACCAGCGCGGGCGGCTTGTGCAGACGCATGAGGGCGTAAGCGACTGTGCTTTTGCCACAGCCCGACTCCCCGGCGAGGCCAAGGATTTCATTGCGCTGGATATCAAAAGAGATGTCCCGAACCGCGGTGAAAGGCTCCCCGCTGGTCAGATAGTCAATGCGCAGGTCTTTGACGGAAAGAAGGGCGCTCATTGGTTGGCCTCCTGCATGCGTTGACGGGTCAGGCGTTTTTCGATGCGCAGAGCTTTGGCGACGTTGCCGAGGGTGCGCATGCGCGGATTGGCGATCTCATCCACACCAAAGTTCATCAGCGACAGGCCGATGCCGATCAGCACAATCGCGGCACAAGGGGCCAGCACTTCCCACCAGGCGCCGACCATAATGGCGGAGGCGGTTTGTGCGTTATAGAGCATGGTGCCCCAAGAGGTGGCGAGCGGGCTGCCAAGGCCTAGGAACTCCAGCGTGGCTTCGGTGATGATGGTGAAGATCACGGAGCCAATGAAGTTGAAACCAATGATCGACAGTAGGTTGGGCAGCATCTCCACAAGGATCATGCGCCAGGTGGGTTCGCCGATCATCGCGGATGCTTGGATGAAGTCACGGGTTTTGAGAGACATGGCCTGCGCGCGGGTGACGCGTGCGCCCCAGGCCCAGGAGGTCAGACCGATGATTAGGGCGATGGCCCAAGGGCCAACCTGACCAAGGAACGCGGCAAGAACCAGCAGCAAGGGCAGTTGCGGCAGAACCAATACAACGTTGGTCAGGAAGTTCAGGACATCGTCGACCCAACCGCCAAAATAGGCGGCGGTGATGCCGATGGCGGTGCCAATGGCGGTGACGATCAGTCCGGCAACGATGCCCACCATAAGCGAGGTACGGATGCCCCAGATCAGCTGGCTAAACACGTCGCGGCCCATGCGCGTGGTGCCGAGCCAATGTTCTGCGGACGGTGCCTGGTGCGGGCGGCCAACGCGGGCCACAGGGTCAAACGGGGCGATGAGAGGCGCAAAAATCGCAATGGCAACGTAGATCAAGACAATGGTCAGGCCGATGGCGGCTTTGCGGTTGCGCATGAAGGTGCGGAGAAGATCAGACATCAGGCCCTCTTCAATCGGGGGTCAAGGAAGACATAGGCCAGGTCTACCGCGAGGTTCGCGAGCAGCATGGCAAGTGTCATGATGAGCAACTGGCCCTGGATCAGCGGGAAATCACGTCCGACAATGCCGAGGTAAAGGAGGTTGCCGACGCCCGGGTAGTTGAACACAACTTCCGTGATGAGGGAGCCGCCAAACAGTGCGCCAAAGCTAAGTGCAAGCGCGGTGACCGAGGGCAGAAGGGCGTTTCGGGCGGCATAGGCGTAGCGCACGCGGGCGTCGCTCAGACCTTTGGCTTCGGCCATGGCCAGATAGTCTTCGCCGAGTTGGCCAATCATGTTGTTGCGCATGGTGATCAGGTAGCCGCCGATCAATACAACGCTCAGGGTCACGACCGGCAGGAAGCCATGGTAGAGAACCGAGGAAATGAACTCCCAGCTCCAGGCCGGGTCAAGACTTGGGTTGAAGGCGTAAGAGGTCGGGAAGACGCGGTTTTGCACCGCGAGAAAATAGAGACCACAGAGCGCCACAACCACCGCAGGCACGGATTGCAGGGCCAGTGCGGTTGGGGAGGCGATTACGTCGGTGAGCTGGCCGCGGCGCCATGCAGCCAGGATGCCGAGAAGCGTGCCGATGGAAAAGGAAATCAACAGGGCAGAGCCGGTGAGGAATAGGGTCCAGGGCAGGGCCTGCATCAGCACATCTGCCACGGGCATGGGATAGAACTTGATCGACAGTCCGAAGTCCCAGGTGAAGATTGAGCCAAGGTAGGCAAAATACTGTTCATGCAGGGGGGCGTCGATGAAGCCGAAGGTTGCCATCAGCGCGTCGCGGGCTTCAGGCGCAATCATGCCGCCGGAGTTGGCCAGCATGATGTCGGCGGGGTTGCCGGGCAACATGCGCGGGATCATGAAGTTGAAGGTCGCAGCCACCAGAAAGGCCACGCCGTAGAAGCCGAGCCGCTTCAATAGAAAACGCATCAGGTCAAACCATCTGTCGAGAGGGAAGTGTCGTGCCAAAAGCGGGGCCACTCACGGTGTGAGCGGCCCCTAAGGTAGGGAAGCTTTACTCAGCTGGCCGCAGGTTCAGCAGGTGGACCAGGCGGGCCGGGTTGGTCTTGTGAACCACCGGGTTGGCCACCGGATTGTCCGCATTGAAGAAGCCGGTGAAACGCTTGGTGTTGTACTGATACCAGCGGGGATTGTTGAAGACATACGCCAGTGGCACATCTTCCCCTACGATGGTTTGCACCTCAGCCATGATTTCCATCTGCTTTTCGGTGTCGCTGGTCTGGGTGAACTTATCCAGAAGATCGCTCAGCTCATCGTTGTAGTAGCGCGACGCTGCGAAGCGGGATTTGGCCTGGTTGTTCTTGTGCAGCGAGTCCAGATACTGGTTGAACGGGGTTGCACCGACACGAACCGAGTTGATGGCCATGTCGTACTCACCGGTGATGAGCTTTTCCGTCCAAACTGCGGCTTCAGGTGTGGCAACGCTGGCTTTGATGCCGGCCGCGTTCAGGCCTTCCACGGCGATCTGACAGCTATTGACCCAGTCAGTCCAACCGTTTGGCACAATGACTTCGAGATCGATCTGTTCGCCGTCCGGTGTTTCGACAAAGCCGTCACCGTCGATGTCTTTGAAGCCCGCTTCGGCCAGCAGCGCTTTGGCGCCGTCGATGTCATATTGGGTGAAGCCACCAAATTTCTCGTCGACTTCCGCGTTGTTCCAGGCGTGGAACGCGCGGCCCAGACCGGAGGAGTACTGGTTGATGGTTGGATAGCCGTAACCGGCGATTTCCACCATGGCTTCGCGGTCAAATGCCATCGACACGGCGCGGCGGAAGTTCACATCGTTGAACGCCGCTTTGTCGCCCGCTTCAGGTGCTTCAAAGTTCATGTAGAAGGCCACAAGCGAGCCACCAGGCAGCCAGTAACGGTGGTTTTCAGGGTCTTTCGCGACGTAGGTGTTGTCGATGTCTGGCAGGAAGGAGCCCATCCAGTCCAGCTCACCATTGGCGGCTGCGGCCAGCGCCTGATCGTTGTTGGCGATCTGTGGGAAGCGCATGCAGTCCACTTTCAGACTGTCAGCATCCCAGTAGTTGGCGTTGCGACACTGGGTGTATTCCTGAGGGGTGAAGCGGCGGATTTCGGTTAGTGGGCCGGAGCCAACCGGGTTCGGGTTGGTGAAAGTCACAGGATCATCAACACCGCTCCAGACGTGCTCAGGCACAATTGGTACGCGCACGATTTGATACATCGCCTGGCTGGACGGGGTGGCGAGGTTGAAGCGCACGGTCTTGTCGTCAAGCTTTTCAACGCCAGACAGCATTTGCGCCATGCCAACGCTGTCCAGAGCCGGGTTGCTCAGGGCCAGTTCGAAGGATTTGATCACGTCATCGGCGGTGAAGGCCTCGCCGTCAGACCACTTCACGCCATCGCGCAGCGTAACAGTGATGGAGCCAAGGTCGTCGGCGTAGTCAAACGCGGTTGCCAAGCGGTAGATCGGCTTACCGCCGTCCAGCGCGTTGAAGATAATCAGCGGTTCATACATGAAATGCATGACGGAAGGCGCGGCGGTGGTCTGGTTGAATGGGTTGAAGTTTTCCACCCATGCAGTGACCTGATCCGGCAGCGCAGTCAGGACGGTCTCTTCGGCCTGGGCGGTGGTTGTCCAGAGCGCAACCGAAGCTAGCAGCCCGGCAGTAGCCTTAAATTTCATTATTGTGTCTCCCTGTGCAGGCGGGTTGTCCCGCCTCATGTTTGTCCGCGTCATGCCTCGTATCGAGGGGCCATGATGCAAATCATGGTTGCATTTGGTCTCCTCACCAAACGCCACGGATGTTGCGCATTGAAATCCTCCCGTCCGAAGGAATGGCACCAGAAAAATCGGCAATTTCGTCAAAACACAAATTGATCTCCGCTTGCGGCTATTAAAAATCCATCTCTTTCAGGTTGTTACGATTCCTACCTGCGGAAAAAATCTTTGTGTATTTCAGTTTGAAGCCTTGTTTCGACCTTGGACAAACCGCAGGATCAGCCGCAACAAAACCAGAAATTTGGGAGTTAAAGTGCCACTACAGGGAATTCGCGCGCGCCTGCTTGTCACCTTTCTCCTTGCGTCTGTGCTGCCATTGGCGCTCGGCGGCTTGGTTTTTTACCGACTTGTCAATCAAACCATCACAACCGAAACCTTTGAGAAGGTGGCATTTGCGCGCGACGCCAAGGCCAGCGAAGTTGCGCAATATGTGACCTATGCCAGCCGGCAGGCGGAAAACCTCGCGCAGTCGGCGAACGTGCGCTACTCGGTCGGGGAATTCTATGGTTTCAGTCATGCGCTGCGACAGATGGACGGCACGCCAGAGGAGGCGGGGGCGCAGCTACGCAGCATCTTTGGCGTCGACAGTGCCGCAGGCAACCGGGCCGAAGAGGAGATCGAAGACCAACTGCTGCGCGAGGCGCTGGAGTATTCCAACACGCACCGTCGGTTTCACCGGGACTTTGAAGAGTTCCTGCGGGAGGCGGAATTTGACAATTTGTACCTCGCCGACCGGCATGGGCAGGTGGTCTATTCGGCTTACAAAGATGCCTATTTGGGGCGGCCGCTCAATCAGCGTGTGATTGGGTTGGGGCAGGCCTATTACAAAGTGACCACCGGCGCGGGCTTTGAGCCTGTGTTTCAGGATTTTGCGGTGGACGCCATCACCGGCGAGCTGGCCGCCTATCTGGCCGTGCCGGTGCGGCTACATGGCAGTCACCGTGGCGCGATGATCTTGCGGATACCGCCCAACAGCCTTGAAGCCTTGGTGACGGAAAGTGATGCAGATGTGTCTGTGTTGTCCTCAGGTGGCATTGTGATTGCCTCCAACGGCGGCCCTACAGCAGGCGGTCCGGTAAAGATGCCCAAGCAAATGACGGGTTCTGATGGTGTCGCGGTGTTGGAGGCTGGGTTGTCAGGAGGGGCGACGCTCTCGGCCTGGCGGGTGCTGGAAGACCCGCTTCCGCAATGGACTGTGGTGGCCGAGACCAGCAGAGATGCCGCTTTCAAGAACAGTGAACGCTTGCGGGAAACTTTGTTGGCGATCGGCGCTATCGCCACGGTCATTTTATCAATTTTGTCGTTTGTGTTTTCCAACGCCATCACGCGACCGGTGCGCCGTATGTCTGAGGCGGCCAGCGCTGTCGCGACGGGAAGTTTGAATGATGCGTTGCCGGAATACGATCGTCCGGTGGAGTACGCTCGGTTGTCCCGTGCGGTGAAGCAAATGCGGCGCGCATTGCGCGATCAGTTGGACCTCATTCGCGACAAGAATGACGAGTTGCAGGAAAAGCTGCGCGAGATTGGTGAGAAAAACGCCGAGCTTGAAGAGGCCGACCGGATGAAGGACCGGTTCTTGGCGAATACTTCGCATGAGCTCCGCACGCCGCTCAACGGGATCATTGGTATTCTGGAAACGCTGGAAGGCGGAGCGATGGGCGAGATGCTGCCCGCGCAGGCCAGCCAACTGCGGTTGATCACATTTAGCGCGCGGCGGTTGTCTCGGCTGGTGGATGATTTGTTGGACATCTACCGCATTCGTGAAGGGCGGATGCGACTGGATTTGCAGCCCGTTGATGTGTCCCATGCGGTGCACAACGTGGTGCAGTTGTTGCAGCCCACTTTCCAAGTCGATTCAGACAGGTTCCAAGTTGAACTGCCAGAAGATCTCCCAGCAGTATATGCCGATCCGGTGCGGTTTGAGCAGATCCTGTTCAATCTGTTGTCCAATGCAGTGAAATACGGCGGTGGCAGTGATGTGGAAATCTCGGCAGCGGTCTCGGGCGCAGATCAGATGGTGGTGTGCATTCGCGATCACGGGCCTGGCATTGCGGCAGACAGTATGGAGCGTATTTTCCACCCGTTGGAGCAACTGACGCCGGATGGATCGGGGCAGGCGACGGGCACGGGCTTGGGGCTGACCATCGCGCGCCACCTTGCCGATATGATGTCTGGCAGTATCGAAGTGTCGAGCTCCCCCGGAGAAGGCGCCGAGTTTCGCGTGATCCTTCCGGTGACGGATCAAGCGCCGGTTGCGATGCCGGAGGATTTGCTGCCAGCGGAGTTTGTCACGGCTGCGACGCCACAGCCCGCTGTGGAAAAGGTGGAGACGGCCGCGCCGGAGGGGTCGCCTTTGATTCTGGCGGTGGATGACGAGCCGATTAATTTGCAGGTTTTGCAGAACCTGTTGGTGCCGCAGGGCTATCGGGTGATGACTGCGCACAACGGGTCCGAAGCATTGCGGAGTGTCGCCAAAGAACGCCCGGATTTGATTGTTCTGGATGTGATGATGACTGGGCTGAGCGGGCTGGATGTGGCGCGGGATTTGCGGCGGCGGCACCGTCTGCATGAGCTGCCGATCATCCTGCTGACCGCGCGCGGACGAACGAGTGATATGCTGGCCGGGTTTGACGCCGGGGCGAATGACTACGTGGTGAAGCCGTTTGCCAAAGACGAATTTCTCAGCCGTATTCGCACGCTTCTTGAGGCGAGCCGGGCGCGCAGTCAGGCAGAGGAAAACCGGGAACTCAAAGAAGAAATCGAACGTCGCATTCAGATCGAAGATGCCTTGCGGCTGTCGCAGCGGCGAATGGCGCAGCTGCTCGATACCCTGGAGGATGGTCTGATCTGTGTGAATGCGCGGGGGCTCATCACTTACGCAAACGAGGCGGGGCAGAAGGTGCTGGACACACCGGTTGCGGTGAACAAGAGCCGGTTGAAAGATGTCCTGCCAGAAGACGTGCTGACGCCATTGGAGCAGACCGAGGTTGAAGATGAGCCCATCCATATTGAGGTGACATTGCGGGGGCAGCCGCATCAGGTGAGCCTGTTTGCCATGTTGCCGGAAGCGGGTGGCGGACGCGCCGTGTTGTTCACACCGGGGCAAGTGCCTCGGGCGCAGTTTGTGAACTCGTTGCGCGATGTTGTGGACACCTCCCTGCCGTCTCTAATGACGCGGGATGAAGGTGGGGATGAGGCGCAAGGGTCGGGGGATGCGTATCGGGAGGCCATTGTCACACTGATGTCGGAGACTCTGGAGATTTGGGGGGCGGCCACAGGCAAGAGCAAGATTGATTTTGCCGAAACCAGCGGCATCTGGCGGGTGAACCTGGACAAGACATCTTTGCAGACCCGTACGTTGGACAAGTACCTGCTGATTGAGACCTTACCGGACAATCCGCGGTGGCGTGATGTGTTGAAGACGGTGAAGTTTGTGCTGGCGCTTAAAGAGCGGGCCACGGTTGGCGAGGCCATTGGCGCGCGGTTTGATGCGCTTGAAGTGCGTCTGGAAGAGTTCCGGCTGCTGATGGATCAGAGGGATTGAGCGATGGATGTGGTGTTTGGCGGTTGGGGATTGCGTTTCTCTGTAAAATCTCTATACACCGCCGCCATACATGCGCGTGCAGCCCGCTCAGGCTTGATCTGATTCTCTGAACAAGAGAGCCCGTTCGGGACGTAGCACGCATTTAACCGTACCGAACCAAAAGGTCTCAGATCATGGCAAATTCGCCCCAGGCAAAGAAACGCGCCCGTCAGAACGAGCGTCGTCTTGAAGTTAACAAAGCCCGTCGTTCCCGCATCCGTACCTTCATCCGCAAAGTGGAAGAAGCCATCGAGTCTGGCGACAAAGCATCAGCTTCCGCAGCGCTGAAAGCAGCTCAGCCAGAACTGATGCGCGGCGTGTCCAAAGGTGTTTACCACAAGAACACCGCAGCGCGGAAAATGTCCCGCCTGGCAGCACGGGTGAAAGCGCTGGCGTAAGCCGCATTTCACAACGTATTCGGAAAAACGCCGCTGTTTCAGCGGCGTTTTTTTGTGCTCAGCTGTAGGCGATGAAGAGCAGGGCGCCCCCAAGCACGATGCGGTAGATCACATAGGGTGTGAAGCTGACTGAGCGAAGTAGGCGCATCATCAGTGCCAGTGCCAAGAGGGCGGCAAAGAGGGAAAAGACGGCGGCGATGGCAGCGTCCCTGGCCAAAGCCATATTGGCCTCTTTGATGACATCCAGTGACAGCAGCGCGCCGCTGGCGATGATGGTCGGAATCGACATCAGCATCGCAAGTTTGGCGGCGTCTGAACGGGCGTAGCCGAGCTGGCGCGCGCCGGTGATGGTGATGCCGGAGCGGGAGGTGCCTGGGATCAGGGCAAGGGCTTGCCAAAGACCCATTTTCACGGCGTCCTTGAAGGACCAGTCTCCCTCGGTTTTGGTTTGCGGGCCGCGTTGATCCATCCACCATAGCAAAATTCCAAACAGGATCATGGCCCAGCCGATGACAGCGACGGAGCGCATGGCATCCGACAGACCGGTAATCTTCAAAAGGAATCCCGCGATGGAGACCGGGATGGTGGCAACGGTCAGATATAAGGCGAGGTGGGCGCCGGGGGTGTCGATGCGGCCGGTGAGCATGCGGGGGACTCCGCAGATGGCCACTTTGGTGTCGCGCCAGAAATAGAGGACAACGGCGCCCAAGGTGCCGACGTGGGCGGCGACATCTATGGCGAGTCCCTGATCGGGCAGCGGGGTCACTTTGGACAACAGAATCAGGTGCCCAGAGGAGCTCACCGGCAGGAATTCGGTGAGGCCCTGGATGATCGCCACCAGAAAAATGTGAAAAAGTGCCATTTTTGGCAGGATCCTTGATTGAGCGTCTCAGGTATAAATGGTCAATGATTCAAGGGAAATACAGAATTTAGGTCCGAATCGGTCTGAAAATTGAGTGAATTTTTGTGTTTTTGCGCCGACAATTGCCAAAAAACTGAATTATAGGTCAGCATAATTGACTTTTATGCGGCGTGAATATTATTTAGACACGTTGGACCGGAATTAATCAGGAGGCAGCTGGCATGGCTAAGCAACCTATGCTGAAATTTGTGACTGTGGATCGCGACATGCCGGAGAAGCGTGGCGCCACCGTACGCAAGGAAGATTTCAACGAAATCTATGCAGAGTTCGCTAAGGCGAAGGCAGAAGAGCAGGCAAGTCGCTGCAGCCAATGTGGCGTGCCGTATTGTCAGAGCCACTGCCCGCTGCACAACAACATTCCGGATTGGCTGCGCCTGACCGCGACTGGCCGTCTGGAAGAAGCCTATGCTGTCAGCCAAGCCACCAACACCTTCCCGGAAATCTGTGGCCGTATCTGTCCGCAGGATCGTCTGTGTGAAGGCAACTGTGTGATTGAACAATCTGGCCATGGCACTGTGACCATTGGGTCTGTTGAGAAATATATCACAGATACGGCTTGGGAGCAGGGTTGGGTGAGTGCGATCACTCCAATGCAGGAGCGTTCCGAGAGCGTTGGCATCATTGGCGCGGGCCCCGGTGGCCTGGCGGCGGCGGACCGTTTGCGCCGTGCAGGTCTGCAAGTGACCATCTATGATCGTTACGACCGTGCGGGTGGTTTGCTGACTTACGGCATCCCAGGATTTAAGCTGGAAAAAGATGTGGTTATGCGCCGCAACAAGCTGCTGGAAGACGGTGGTGTGACCTTCAAGCTGAACTGCAACGTGGGCGAGGATATCTCCTTCCAGGCGATCCGTGACGCGCATGATGCGGTGATCATTGCGACCGGCGTTTACAAGAGTCGTGATCTCGGTGGGCCGGGAGCTGGTGCCAATGGCATCGTGAAAGCGATTGATTATTTGACCGCCTCTAACCGCGAAAACTTTGGCGACAGCGTGCCAGAAATCGAAAGCGGTGAGCTTTATGCGGAAGGCAAAAAGGTTGTTGTGATCGGTGGTGGTGACACCGCGATGGACTGTGTGCGCACGGCGATCCGTCAGGGGGCCGAAAGCGTAAAATGTCTTTACCGTCGTGACAAAGCCAACATGCCGGGTTCGCAGCGTGAGACGCAGAACGCCGAAGAGGAAGGTGTTGAATTTGTGTGGCTTTCCGCGCCGAAAGGCTTCACAGGCGGCGAGAACGTTGAAGGTGTGATGGTTCAGAAAATGCGTCTGGGTCAGCCGGATGCGTCCGGCCGCCAGAGCCCCGAAGTGATTGAAGGTGCGGACTATGTTGAGGACGCGGACCTTGTGATTAAGGCGCTGGGCTTTGAGCCAGAAGATCTGCCTACCCTGTGGGACCAGCCGGAGCTGGAAGTGACCCGTTGGGGCACAGTGAAAGCGCAATTCACAACCGGCGAAACCGACCTCGAAGGCGTCTATGCCGTAGGTGACATCGTGCGCGGTGCGAGCCTTGTGGTGTGGGCGATCAAAGACGGTCGCGACTGTGCCGATGCGATCCTTGAGAAGCTGGGAGCAACCCCGGCGATGGCTGCAGAATAAGTGTTAAATGGCGCGGTGCCGAGGCCCAAATGGGACGTCGGTATTGCGTCGGTATCACGGCTGTTTTGCGACTGTGCAACTTTTGACCAGCGTTTGTTAACATGACAGAGGTGTTGACCCAATGACGACAGAAGCTACATCGACCAAGACCGGCGCATGCCTGTGTGGGGCGGTGCGGTTTGAGTCCGAAAAGGTGCCAGCGCAGGCAGGCATCTGTCATTGTGAGCAGTGCCGTCGCTGGACCGGTGTCGCGTTGATGGGGGTCACGGTGCCAACCGAGTCAATCCGCTGGAGCGGCGCCGAACACATCGCGCGCATCCAGAGTTCGGAGTGGGCTGAGCGGGCCTGGTGCGGCAAATGCGGCACCAACCTGTTTTACCGCGTGACTGCGGACAACGAGTGGGCCGGTGGTACGGAGATTCCGGTCGGGCTGTTTGATGATCCAAATGGGTTCGCGCTGAAGAATGAGATCTTCATCGACCAGAAGCCTGACAGCTTTGGGTTCACCGGCGACGGACGTGAGGAAATGACCCGGGCGCAATGCGTGGCGTTATTCAGCGATCTTGGGACGACCTGAGGGACTGGCCGCTTGATGGATCAAAGAGTCGACATTCAGATGCGGATCGCGACCGAGGACCATGAGGTGGCTTACATGCGTGGCACCGGCAATCGGTTGGTGGTCTCGCTTGGCGGGGTGGGCACAAAGCCCAATGAGATGCCGCCGTTTGAATTTGTGGGGACCGCGTCGCAGGGCGGTGAGAACCACGTGATCCTGGTCACAGAGCGGGCCAGAACTTGGATGAACAGCCCGGATTTGCCCGAGGCGATTGTGAAGGAGATAGAGACGGTGGTGGCACGCGAAGCCATTGACGAGGTGGTTGCCCTGGGCAACAGCATGGGCGGCTTTATGGCGCTTGTGTTGCCGACGCTGACCCGTGTCCACACCGTTGTGGCGCTGTCTCCGCAATTCTCCATGCATCCAAAAGTGGTGCCGGAAGAGGCTCGTTGGCAGAAGTGGCGCCGCCGTTTCCCGACCTATCGGTTCCGTCAGGTGCCCGCGCCGCAAGAGGGCACGCGCTATGTTGTGCTGCACGGCGACACGCCGGAAGAACGCATTCACTGGGCCCGCTTCCCGCAAGCGCCCAAAACCTTCAACCACTTCATCCTGCGCGGCGAGTCCCACGATCTGGTGAAAGCGTTGAAGAAACTCGACATCATGCGTCCGCTGCTTGAGCGGGCCATGGACGTAAAAACGCGCCAGGTGCGCAAACTGTTGGAAAGCCATTTCACCGTGGTGCGCAGGGAAGACCTGCCACAAGCGGAGCAAACGGCCCCAAGCTACCCCGCAACTCTGGGACAGGAGACAGCCAATGACAAAGTATGATGAAAACTGGGTCAAAGCCGAAGAAACCAAACGCGAATGGATGGCGGAGAACGGTCTCTATTCTGAAGCCGAGGAGCATTCCTCTTGTGGCGTTGGTCTTGTGGTGTCTGTGGACGGCAAACCAAGCCGCAAGGTTGTGGAAGCGGGTATCACCGCGCTGAAGGCGATTTGGCACCGCGGTGCTGTGGATGCGGATGGCAAGACCGGCGACGGCGCGGGCATTCACGTGCAGATCCCTGTGAGCTTCTTCTATGATCAGATTGAGCGCACTGGGCATGAGCCCAATAAAGATGAATTTATCGCGGTAGGCCAAGTGTTCCTGCCACGTACCGATCATGGTGCGCAGGAAGCCTGCCGGACCATCGTGGAAACTGAAGTTCTGAAGATGGGCTACCGCATCTATGGCTGGCGCCATGTGCCAGTGGATGTGACTTGCTTGGGTGAAAAAGCCAACGCGACCCGTCCGGAGATTGAGCAGATCTTGATTTCCAATTCCAAAGGGGTGGATGAGGACACGTTTGAGCGTGAACTCTATGTGATCCGTCGCCGGATCGAGAAGGCGGCGCTGGCGGCGAACATCACCGAGCTTTATATCGCGTCGCTGTCTTGCCGCTCGATCATATACAAAGGCATGATGCTCGCCGAGCAGGTGGCGGTGTTCTATCCGGACCTGATGGATGAACGCTTTGAGTCGGCCTTTGCGCTGTATCACCAGCGCTACTCTACCAACACCTTCCCACAGTGGTGGTTGGCACAACCGTTCCGCATGTTGGCGCACAACGGTGAGATCAACACGCTGAAAGGCAACCTGAACTGGATGAAGAGCCATGAGATCCGCATGGCGTCTGCTTCCTTTGGTGATTACGCCGAAGATATTAAGCCGATTGTGCCGGGTGGGGCGTCTGACTCCGCGGCGCTAGACGGCGTGTTTGAGGTACTGGTGCGCGCGGGCCGCTCGGCGCCGATGGCGAAGACCATGTTGGTGCCTGAAAGCTGGTCCAAGCAGGCGGTGGAGCTGCCGCAGGCGTGGCGTGACATGTATTCTTACTGCAACTCTGTGATGGAGCCTTGGGATGGCCCGGCGGCGCTGGCGATGACCGATGGTCGCTGGGTGTGCGCCGGTCTAGACCGCAACGGCCTGCGCCCTATGCGCTATGTTGTGACAGGCGATGGACTGCTTATTTCCGGCTCGGAAGCGGGCATGGTGCCGATTGATGAAGCCACCGTGGTGGAAAAAGGCGCGTTGGGTCCGGGGCAGTTGCTGGCCGTGGATATGAAAGAGGGCAAGCTCTACCACGACACAGAGATCAAGAACAAACTCGCCAGCGCGCGTCCGTTTGGGGAGTGGGTTGGCAAGATCCGTGATCTGGGCGACGAGCTGGCCACTGTTGAAGAGACCGCAACCTTCACCGGTGAAGACCTGCGCCAGCGTCAGATCGCGGCAGGCTACTCCATGGAAGAGGTTGAGCAGATCCTTGCGCCGATGGCTGAGGACGCGAAAGAGGCGCTGGCCTCGATGGGCGATGACACGCCATCTGCCGTTCTGTCGAAGATGTACCGCCCGCTGAGCCACTTCTTCCGCCAGAACTTCTCTCAGGTGACCAACCCGCCGATCGACAGCTTGCGTGAATACCGGGTGATGTCGCTGAAGACGCGGTTTGGTAACTTGAAAAACGTGTTGAGCGAAGATGGCAGCCAGACCGAAATTGCGGTTCTCGAAAGCCCGTTTGTGGCCAGCGGCCAGTTTGAGCGCATGCTGGAGGCGTTTGATGATACGGTTGTGACCATCGACTGTACCTTTGACGCAGCTGCTGGTGATGGCGCGTTGCAAGCCGGTCTGGAGCGTATTCGGGCGGAAGCCGAGGACGCGGTGCGCTCTGGTGCGGGGCACATTGTGCTGACCGATCAGGCGCAAGGCGCGGACAAGGTTGCGATGCCGATGATCCTGGCGACCAGCGCGGTGCACAGCCATCTGACACGCAAGGGCCTGCGGACTTTCTGCTCGCTGAATGTGCGGTCGGCGGAATGTATCGATCCTCACTATTTTGCTGTGCTGATTGGCGCGGGTGCGACGGTTGTGAACCCGTATCTGGCCGAAGACACGCTGGCGGATCGCATTGCGCGTGGGCTGGCGGATGGCACGCTGACCGAGAACATGGCGCGCTATCGTGAGGCAATTGACCAGGGTCTTCTGAAGATCATGGCGAAGATGGGGATTTCGGTGATTTCTTCCTATCGCGGTGGTCTGAACTTTGAGGCCGTGGGCCTGTCCCGTGCGATGTGTGCGGAGTACTTCCCGGGCATGACCAGCCGGATTTCCGGCATTGGTGTCAGCGGCATTCAGCACAAGGTCGAAGAAGTACACGCCAAAGGTTTCAAGTCGGGCACCGATGTGTTGCCGATTGGCGGTTTCTACAAGGCGCGTAAGTCTGGTGAGACCCATGCGTGGGGTGCACAGACCATGCACATGATGCAGGCGGCCTGTGATCGCGCGTCTTATGAGCTGTGGAAGCAGTACTCGGCGCAAATGCAGGCGAACCCGCCGATCCATCTGCGTGACCTGCTGAACATCAAGCCGCTGGGCGAGGCGATTCCGATTGAGGAAGTGGAAAGCATCACCGCAATCCGTAAGCGCTTTGTGACGCCGGGCATGTCTTTGGGCGCGCTGTCGCCTGAGGCACACAAAACCCTGAACGTGGCGATGAACCGGATTGGCGCGAAATCTGACTCCGGTGAGGGCGGCGAAGATCCGGCACACTTTGTGCCGGAGCCAAACGGCGACAACCCGTCTGCTAAAATCAAGCAGGTTGCGTCCGGTCGTTTTGGTGTAACTGCCGAATACCTGAACCAGTGTGAAGAGCTGGAAATCAAAGTGGCCCAGGGTGCGAAGCCCGGTGAAGGTGGTCAGCTGCCAGGTATGAAGGTCACGGACCTGATTGCGCGTCTGCGGCACTCCACCAAAGGTGTGACCCTGATTTCGCCACCGCCACACCACGACATCTACTCGATCGAAGACCTGGCTCAGTTGATCTATGACCTGAAGCAGATCAACCCGCGCTGTAAGGTGACTGTGAAGCTGGTGGCGTCCTCGGGCGTTGGCACAATTGCCGCCGGTGTGGCGAAGGCGAAAGCCGACATCATCCTGATCTCCGGCCACAATGGTGGGACCGGTGCCTCGCCTGCGACCTCGATCAAATACTGTGGTCTGCCGTGGGAGATGGGCCTGACCGAGGCACATCAAGTGCTCGCGATGAACAACCTGCGCGAACGTGTGACCCTGCGGACCGATGGTGGTCTGCGGACTGGTCGTGACATCGTGATGGCCGCGATGATGGGGGCCGAAGAGTACGGTATTGGTACTGCTGCGCTGATCGCGATGGGCTGTATCATGGTACGTCAGTGTCAGTCCAACACCTGCCCGGTTGGTGTCTGTACGCAGGACGAAGACCTGCGTGCGAAATACACCGGTTCGGCGGACAAGGTGGTGAACCTGATCACCTTCTATGCGCAGGAAGTGCGGGAAATCCTCGCCTCCATCGGTGCGAAGTCCTTGGATGAGGTGATTGGCCGTGCGGACCTGTTGGCGCAGGTAAGCCGTGGCTCTGCCCACCTTGACGATCTGGACCTGAACCCGCTGTTGATCACTGTCGATGGCGCACATGACATCGTTTACAACCGCGACAAAGACCGCAACTACGTGCCTGACACACTGGACGCGGAAATTGTGCGGGATGCGGCGCGCTTCCTGGAAGATGGCGAGAAGATGCAGCTCAGCTATGCGGTGCAGAACACGCACCGGACCGTGGGCACACGCACTTCAAGCCACATCGTGCGCAACTTTGGTATGCGCAACGCGCTTCAGGACGATCACCTTACCGTTAAGTTGACCGGCTCCGCGGGTCAGTCGCTGGGGGCCTTTGCGGCGCCGGGTCTTAAGATTGAAGTCAGCGGCGATGCCAACGACTATGTCGGCAAAGGTCTGTCCGGTGGTACCGTTGTGGTGCGTCCACCGATGGCGAGCCCGCTGACGGCGGCCGACAACACCATCATTGGCAACACGGTGCTTTACGGTGCCACCGACGGTTACCTGTTTGCCGCAGGCCGCGCCGGTGAGCGTTTTGCGGTGCGAAACTCCGGTGCGAAGGTTGTGATCGAAGGCTGTGGCGCCTGTGGCTGTGAGTACATGACCGGCGGTATCGCGGTGATCCTTGGCGATATTGGCGCCAACTTTGGCGCGGGCATGACCGGTGGTATGGCCTATCTTTATGATCCTGAAGGCAAGGCCGAAGGGGTTATGAACCTGGAGACTCTGGTGACCTGTCCGGTGACTGTGGCGCATTGGGAAGATCAACTGAAAGGTCTGATCGAGCGTCACGTGGCCGAAACCGGCTCCGCGAAAGCTCGGGATATCCTGCAGCACTGGGATGTTGAAAAAGCCAACTTCCTGCAGGTCTGCCCAAAAGAGATGCTGGTGCATATTGCGCATCCGCTGACCCAGGAAGGCACAGCTGTTCCCGCCGAATAACGCTGGATCAGAGACTGAATGTGACCCCCGCTGGTGGAAACTGGCGGGGGTTTTCTTTTGGGGCGCAGGGGCGAATCCTCACAACCAGAAACTGAATCTTAAGGGCTGGCTGCTTAGGTCGTTGCGGTTTGGTCTGATGAGCTTTGCAGAACGTGACAGCGCAGACGGTTTGCAAAGGGACATGAGACATGAAAATCCGTATTGCGGCGTTGGCCGCTGTGAGTGTGTTTGCCGCCCAAGCGGCCTTTGCCGGGCAGTGTGGCTATGCCTACTGCTGGGGCGCGGTGGCGATTGGGGACAACGGCATGTGGGGCTGGGCCCACAGCCATTATTCCGAGCAGAACGCGATCAATGCGTTGCAGCGCGAGTGCAAAGGCAAATGTGACAACGTACACACCTTCTACAACACTTGCGGGGCGATCGCGAAAGCGCCGGCGGGCAATTGGGGGTTTGGCACCGGCGGCACGCGGGAAAGCGCGGAATACTCAGCCTTGTCCTACTGCGCGCATTATGGCGATGGGTGTGCGGTACAGGCCTGGGCCTGTTCGCCGTAGGCTTGCGCAACGCGCGGTGAGGCTCTACTCCCTTTGCCAAAGACGACGGCAGGGACATGGCCAAGAAAGCAGCCAAATCAAAGCCCAAGACAAAGGGCAGCAAGAAGAGCGCGGCGGCTCCTAAGGCTGGCGTGATCCAGCGCCAGTGGGTGCGGCTGCGGTATTGGTGGCGGCGGGTGCTGATGTGGGCGGTGTCGCTGTTTATCTTTTCCATTCTGATTTTCATTGTGATCAATCCGCCCACGACCTGGACGATGATTGGCGAGAAGCGGCGGCTGGGGCAGGTGGATTATCAATGGGTGCCGATTGAGCAGGTGGCGCCGGTGATGCGGCGCTCTGTGGTGGCGGCGGAAGATGCGAATTTCTGTCTGCATTGGGGGTTTGACGTGGAGGCGATCCGGGATGCCATTGCCGAGGGCGCGGGCCGTGGCGCGAGCACGATCAGCCAACAAACCGTGAAAAATGTCTATTTCTGGCAAGGGCGCAGCTGGCCGCGTAAGGCAATGGAAACACTGATGACGCCCTTGGTGGAGATGACCTGGACCAAGCGGCGGATTCTGGAAGTTTACCTGAACGTGGCCGAGTTTGATGAAGGCGTGTTTGGTGTGGAGGCGGCGGCGCGGCATTACTTTGGTGTCGGGCCAGAGGATTTGACGCCGGTGCAGGCCGCGCGCCTGGCGGCGGTGTTGCCGAACCCCAAGCAGCGCTCTGCCAGCAAGCCCACAGCGGCGGTGCGGCGACGGGCGGCGGCGATCCTGGATGGGGCGGAAACCATACGCGGAGAGTCGCGCGCGGCGTGTTTTGCGGATTGAAATATGCGCATGGGCAAGGCATTGAAGGACAAAGCCCAATAACATTGCGACCCTGCTGATGAACCGTCTGTTCCATGTGCCCCTGTCTCCGTTTTGCCGCAAGGTGCGCCTCGTGATGGGGGAGAAGCGGCTTGAGGTGGAACTTGTAGAGGAGCGTTATTGGGAACAGGATCCCGATTTCCTGCGCCGCAATCCGGCTGCGAAAGTGCCGGTCCTGAAGATGGACGGCAAGATGATGGCGGACAGCAATGCCATCGTGGAATATCTGGAAGAGAAGTATCCCGACCCGGCATTGATGCCGCGGGACCCGGATGGGCGCTATGAAGTGCGGCGGCTGGTGGCGTGGTTTGACGACAAGTTCCACCATGAGGTCACCGCGAAGCTTTTGTATGAGCGGGTCAATCGCAAGCTGATGGGCGCGGGCTATCCGGACAGTTCCAATGTGAAAGCCGGTGCCAAAGCGATCAAATACCACCTCGATTATATGCATTGGCTGCTGGACCACCGCCGTTGGTTGGCGGGGGATGTGATGACCCTGGCGGATTTCACGGCGGCGGCGCATTTGAGTGCGCTGGACTACATCAGTGACGTGGATTGGAACCGCTCTGCGGTGGTCAAAGACTGGTATGCCACCATCAAATCCCGTCCGGCATTCCGGGCTGTGTTGGCGGATCAGGTGCCCGGCTTCCCGCCGCCTGCGCATTATGCTGATCTGGATTTCTGATCGCGGGCGCTGGCAAGGGGGCTGTCTGCCCCCTCGGCCTGACGGCCTCACCCCCGAGGATATTTCCGGACTGAGAAGGCGGGGGTGTCATGACACATGATCTGACCTCCCGCATGAAGGCGGAAGCTGTTTCTATGGGCTTTGATCTGGCCAAAGTGTGCCGACCGGATTCGGTGGGCCATGTGGCGGCGGGTTTGGACGGTTTTTTGGCCAAAGAGTACCACGGGCAGATGCAGTGGCTGGAGGCGCGCAAACATTGGCGCTCGGACCCGTCTGTGCTGTGGCCGGAGGCGCGGTCAGTGATTGTGCTTGGCGAAAGCTATACGCCGGAGCATGATCCAACAGCAGTGCACGGCGAACCGGATCGCGCGGCGATCTCGGTCTATGCGCAGAATCGCGATTACCATGATACGGTGAAAAAGCGCCTGAAACGCCTTGCGCGGTGGCTGATTGCAGAGACCAGTCCCGAGACCGAGGTGAAGGTGTTTGTGGATACTGCACCGGTGCCGGAGAAGCCTTTGGGGCAGGCGGCGGGCTTGGGCTGGCAAGGCAAACATACCAATCTGGTGAGCCGCGATTTGGGGTCCTGGTTCTTTATTGGGTCGGTGTTCACCACGCTGGAATTAGACACTGATAAAGCAGAAGTCGACCATTGCGGGTCGTGTCGGGCCTGTCTGGACGCCTGTCCAACCGATGCCTTCCCTGCGCCGCACCAGATTGATGCGCGGCGGTGTATTTCTTACCTGACCATTGAGCATCATGGGCCGGTAGATGAGGATTTGCGGGGCCTGTTGGGCAATCGGATTTATGGCTGTGACGATTGTTTGTCGGCGTGCCCCTGGAACAAGTTTGCCCAGGATGCGCGGGAGATGAAGTATCACGCGCGCGACGAGTTGATTGCGCCAAAGCTGGCGGAGCTTGCTGTGTTGGAGGATGCGGAATTCCGCACGTTTTTCTCTGGCTCGCCGATCAAACGGATTGGGCGCAATCGATTTGTGCGCAATGTGCTCTATGCGATTGGCAACTCAAACGACCCGTCGTTGCGGGACGTGGCGCAGGGGCTGTGCGAAGATGAGGACGCCACCGTGGCGGATGCGGCGCGCTGGGCGGTGCAGAGGTTGTCGTGATGCGGGACGGAGCAGTGGATCAGGTGACGCTCTTTGGCTTCAAGGAGAGCATCTACACCCAAGTGGTGATGATGGCGCTGGCTGCCAAAGGTGTGGCGTTTGAGATAAAACGCGACAATCCGTTTGAGGCGGGGCCGTCCGGGCCACATCGGTTTGCGCGGGTGCCCGTGCTGCTGCATGGGGAGTTTGCGATCTACGAGACGGCGGCGATCACGCGTTATGTGGATCGGGCGTTTGACGGGATTGGGCTGGCTGCGGAGGATGCGGAGTCGTTGGCGCGCATGGATCAGGTGATCTCGATTGCCGACAATTACGCCTATTGGCCGATGGTGCGGCAGGCCTATGCCCATGGGGTGGTGCGCAAACAGGCCGGGATCGATTGGGATAAGGCACAGGTGCAGGACGGTCTGCGCGCGGCGGAACCGGTGCTGAAGGTGTTGGACGAGATGGCCAGTGAAGGCTGGGTGCTGAACGGCTTGCGGATTTCGCTGGCGGATTGCCATGTGGCTCCGATGGTGGCGGCCTTTGCGCAGCTGCCCAAGGGGCGCAAAATGACTGCGCAGTTTTCGGCGTTGTCCTGTTGGCTGGAGTGGGTCACCCACAGCCGCGCCTTTCGGCAGGCGGTGGGGACGTAGGCGCGCAGCGAGGCCGCGCGCCAATGGTTTGGCTTAGCCGTTGCGTTTGGGCAGGACCCAATCGGGGCGGGCGAAGTGGCAGGTGTAGCCGCCAACGTTTTTGACCAGATAGTCCTGATGGTACTCTTCGGCTTCCCAGAAATCGCTGACCGGTTCCACTTCGGTGACCACTTTGCCGGGCCAGAGGCCGGAGGCATCCACATCTTTGATGGTGTCCTCGGCCACCGCCTTTTGATCCGGGTCGGTGTAGAAGATTGCCGAGCGGTAGGACATGCCGAGATCATTGCCCTGACGGTTCGGTATGGTTGGGTCGTGGATCTGGAAGAAGAATTCCAAGAGCTTGCGGAACGAGGTTTTGGCGGGGTCAAAGATGATCTCGATGGCTTCGGCGTGGGTGCCGTGGTTTTCGTAGGTCGCGTTTGGGACGTCGCCGCCGGTGTAGCCGACGCGGGTGCTCAGCACGCCGTCCATTTTGCGGATCAGATCTTCCATGCCCCAGACACAGCCGCCTGCCAGTACTGCGCGTTCGCTCATTGGTCGATCTCCTCTACTTGATCGAGATAGGCGCCATAGCCCTCGGCCTCCATATCGGCGCGGTGCACAAACCGCAACGAAGCGGAGTTGATGCAGTAGCGCAGCCCACCCCGATCTTGTGGCCCGTCAGGGAAGACGTGGCCGAGGTGGCTGTCGCCGTGTTTGGAGCGCACTTCGGTGCGGATCATGCCGTGGGTGCTGTCGTGGTGTTCGGTGACGTGGGCGGTCTCAATTGGCTTGGTGAAGCTGGGCCAGCCGCAGCCGCTTTCGTATTTGTCGGAGCTGGCAAAGAGTGGCTCACCGGAGACCACATCGACATAAATGCCGGGTTCTTTGTTGTGCAAAAGTTTACCGGAGCCGGGGCGTTCGGTGCCGTTTTCCTGAGTGACCCAGAATTGCTCATCGGTGAGGGTGGCGATCACATCGGTGTCGCGGGTGTATTTGGTCATGCGCGTCTCCTTCCCTTGGCCGCCTGAGTTGCGGGGCCAAGTGTCCTGTGTTCAGGCATATGGGAGGATACGGGGGTTTGAAAAGAGGGGATCACGCCGACGTGTCGCGGTGCAACATCTGGCGTGATCCGAAAAGCTTAGGCCGTGGCGGCGGTCAAGGCCGTGTCCAGAAGGTCTTTGATCTTGGATTTGTTGGTACCCGCGACGATGCGGCCAAGTTCTTGGTCACCTTTGAGCACCACTAAGGTGGAGCGACGTGGGATTTTCAAAGTGCGGGCCAGCTCGGAGTTGCTGTGTTGGTCCCAGTCGACATTGATGAAGGTGATGGCGTTGCCGTAGGCGGGGTTGGACTGTTTGAGCGCTTTGATGGCGCGTTCCTGGGCGGCGCAGGTGGTACACCAGTCGGTTTTGAAATCCAGAAACACGGTGTCGCCAGCGGCAAGGTGTTTTTTTACGAGGCCCGGGGTGTAGTCGGTGGCGGCGCGGGCGGCCATGGGCAGTGCCAGCGTGGCGGCAGCGGAGGCAAGGAATGTGCGACGGTGCATGGGGGGAACTCCTTTTAAAGGGCAACAGATAGATCGAGCAGCCATGGCGGGAGGACGCCCAAGAGCCAGATTTCGATCATGTGGTGGACATTGAAAAACAGCGCGAGGCCGGTGAGGAAGAAGACGCCTCCGAGGATGGGCCGGGATTTGGCGGCGATGGCACGCAAAGTGGCTTGTCGCTTTCCAAGGGCTGAGCGAGCGCCGTAGCCAAGGCCGAGGATCAGCGTGGAGACGCCAGCGGCAAAGGCAACCATGATGATAGTTGCTTGGGTGAGGCTTTCGCCTTGAGACGCCAGCGCGATTGCGCCGCCCAATGTAGGTCCGATGCAGGGGGACCAGACGAGGCCAAGCAGCAGGCCGCAGAGGAATTGGCCCTGAAGGCTGGTGTGGTCTACTGCGTTGAGCGTGGTGTCTGCGGAGGCGGCGACGCCTGCGGTGGCGGTCGAAAAGGCGGTGGAGAATTGTGGGACCAGCAGAACCGCGCCGAAGCCCATCATCAGGACGGCGCCAGCTTTGGAAAGCGTTTCCGGCGTCAGGCCGATGGCGTGGCCAAAGACGGTGACGGCCATGCCAAAGATCACAAAGCTGAGGCTCATGCCGAGGGCTAGGACGGCGGGGCCATGGCGGGAGGCCTGCAGGGCGCTGGTCAGCACGATTGGCAGAACCGGCACCACGCAGGGGTTGATCAGGGTCAGCAGCCCCGCGCCATATGCAAAGAGGTATTCCATGCCTCTCTTGTGCCAAGTGCGGTGCGGGGTGTCATCTCAAACAGCGGTGACGCGGGATCACTTGGCCGTGTGTGATTGTTTCGAAAGCTGCACGGCGAGGATGCCGGCACAGATCACCGCGACGCCGACGATGTCCCAGAAACCCAGCTTTTCCCCAAGGATCATGGCGGCGATGGCGACGCCGAAGAACGGGTTGAGGAAGTGGAAGGTGGCAGCTTTCACAGCGCCGATGCGGGCCACCAGCGCGAACCAGATCCAGGTGGCAAACAGGCCCGGCGCCAAGATGGTGTAGATGAAGGCGGTCAGCATCTTGGGGTTCCAGTTGACCGTCCAGGTTTCGAAGATCAGCGATGCGAAGAACAGCGTGATTGCGCCGACGTACATTTGCAGGCCGACGATCATGATCACGTTGCCGCCGGAGGACGCGTTGCGCACGGCGAGGGTGGCAATGGCCAGTGCCAGCGCGCCGATGACACAGAGCAGGACGCCGAAGAGGTCGACGCCGTTGCTGAGCCGGCCGGCCATGATCAGAAGCACGCCGCCAAAGCCGACGATGAGGCCGATGGTGCCCATGAGGCTGAGTTTCTCGCCTTTGACGGCCCAGCCAAGGAGCGCCACGATCAAGGGCATGGTGGAGGCAATAATGGACGCGAGCGAAGCCTCGATGGTGGTCATCGCGGTGAAGTTCAGACCCAAATAGAGCGCGTTTTGGCAGAGGCCAAAGATGATGGTGGCGCGCCATTGGGCGGGCGTGAGGTGCCAGCTTTGGCCCAAAGCGCGGGCGATGATCACGCCGATGGTGCCAGCGATGGCAAAGCGTAGGGAGGAAATCATCAACGGGGAGGCGTCGGCGACAATGATCCGCGCGGAGGTGAAGGCAGAGGACCAGATCAGGGCAAAGAGCAGCCCCATGCCAATTGCGCGGATGTCCATGGTGCCTGCCTCAAGTCGTTGCTTTGTGAAGATGTTCGCTGGCGCGATGTAAACGCAACTTGAGTCTGGCTGCAACTGCCCTCAGCGCATGTCAGGTCTTCGCGCGGCGCAAAAGGCCGCGCAGGCCCCGGCGACGGCGTTGCCGTTTTTCTGGATCGAGCGGGAAGAAGGCGTCCACCACGATGTAAGCTATCAGCACAAAGATCAGTGCGTTGCCGATCTGTACTAGGCGGTCGATCATTTTCACGTCGGCATCCTTGCCAAAGGGGGCGCTGGAGCCGCCAAACAGGATTACGGTGGTCGTTAGCGCCGTGCCGCCCATGGAGGCGTCCGGCCGGTCCGAGATGAACCAGTAGGACAGCAGGAAAGCGGCAGCGGCGAAGACCAGCAGTGCGGTGAGCATCAGAGGCGCGATCACAGTGAGTTCGTAGCAGGCAATGGCGACCAGGCCGCCGATGAAGTTGGCCTTCATCATGTTTTTGGCCACGATGGGCCCGGCGGCGGTGGCGACGGAGAGTTGTTGGGACAGGATGGCGACAAACAGGAGCGTTGCCAGTGCGCCGCTGCCTACAAGGTAAAAGTAGATCGCAAAGGGGATGGTGACGAGCGACATGCGCAGCACCAGCCGGTTGGGATCATAGTGCGGCGCGTCGGGTTTGGCGGCGGCGGCCGCGCCTTGCGGCGTGGGCGGGAAGAAATGGAACATCGCCACGGTCCAGAGCCATGCCAATACAAGGTTGATCGGGATCCAGATCACCAGAACCAGCGCGAGGTCCTGAGAGGTGAGTACCAGAGTTGGCAACATCAGTGCGGCCATGAGGGCCAGCACAACGCTGAGCATGCCAGCGCCTTTGGTGGACCAGTAGAAACAAGTAGCGACGGCGAGGGCGAGGGCCATCAGGAAGGCCACGGGATAAGGCGCAAGCGCGGTGGAGAAGACCCAAGAGGCGACCAGAAACACCACCGCCTGCCGGAACAACGCGCGGATTGCGATGGGCGGCATTGGGCCGGGAGCTTGCAGGAAGAGCACTGTGAAGACGGTGAAAATGGTTGCCAGAGGCCAGCTAATCAGGATGGCGAGCGCAAAGCTACCGGACACGCCGGTTGCCAAGCGCAAGCCACGCCGTTCTAGGGCTGGGTTGGCCTCAATAGGCATAAGACAGCCAGGACACCATTTTGATGTACACGCGGCCCACCAGATTCAGGAAGGCGTTGTCGTTGGTGTAGACAATCACATCCGCCTGTCCGTTCACGTTAAACCGCACATCGTCGGTTTCATCCCCTTCGGTGTAGCCGGGCAGGATGATACGCAGGGCAAAACGTTGCGGATCGCGCAGCCAGCCGTTGGCGCGGGGGATTTCGGTGGCTTCGCCGGGTTTGCTTTTGGTGCCATCGGAGCTGGCGGCGCTAAGACTGGCGACTTCACCTTTGAAGACTTTGCCGGGGTGCATGTCGAGCACCACATCGACCGGGTCGCCCTTTTTGATGTTGCCAAGATTGTTTTCGGTCAGATAGGCCTCGACCCAGACGTTGCTGGCGTCGATGAAGGTCATCAGGCTTTGTCCGGATTTGGCGTAGTTGCCTTCCGCGATGTCCAGATCCGAGAGCACACCGCGGGCGGGGGCCTCAAGTTCGGTCCAGCTGAGTTTCAGCTCCGCATCTGCCAGTTTGGCCAAGGCGGCCTGAATGCGCGGGTTGTCGGCGCCGGTGCTGCCGAGCGCTTTCTGTTCGCTTTCCAGATCGGCTTGCGCTTGCTCCAGCTCAGATTCCGCATCTGCCAGACGGCGACGGGCTTCGTCGGCTTTGGCTATGGCAATCAGGCCTTTTTCTTCCAGCTCAAACACACGGGCGGATTGCAGGCGTTCGGTTTCTAGGTCGGTCTGTGCACGGGTCACGCGGGTTTGGGCGCTGCTGACGTCGGCGCTGTCGGCGCCCACGTCTTGTGTCGCGCGTTCCAGCTCGGCTTCGGCGCTTTGCTTTTGGATCTCAAACTGGCGCGGGTCGATGCGGGCGATCACAGTGCCTGCTTCGACAATTTCGCCGTTTTCCGCGTTGATCTCGATGACTGTGCCGGACACCTGTGGGGTGACCGGCGTGATGATCGCTTTTACGCGTGCGTTGGAGGTGAAGGGCGTGATGCGGTCCGCGGCGAGATACCAGGCCACAACAATGAAGAGTAGGGCCAGGATGCTCCAGAAGGTGCGTTTTATTTCCGGGTTGCCTCCAGGGCTTCGGCGTCCGCTTCGATCTCTTCAGCCACGTCGGCTTCCATCCAAGCAACCACAAGTTCATAGAAAACTGACAGGATCACAGGTCCAACAAAGATGCCGATCAGGCCGCCGGAGAGTACGCCGCCGATGACACCCACGAGGATCACGAGAATCGGGGTGTTGAGGCCTTTGGCGATGAAGATCGGGCGCAGGAAGTTGTCCATCAGCATCAATGGAATCATGATCGCCGTGAACAGAAACGCGGCGCCGGTGCCCATGGAACCCCAGGCCCAGATCACTAGCGGGATCACCACGAGGGTGGGGCCGACCTGAATGATGCCGAGGATCAGCACAACAACGGCCAAGGGACCAGCGGCTTCAATGCCAAAAAGCATCATGGTAATGCCCATGAGGCCCGCTTGCAGCGCGGCGACGCCGAGCACGCCTCGGGAGACGTTGCGCACGGTGGCCGCGGCCATTTCGACAAATTCGCCACCTTTGGGGGCAAAGACGCGGTTGCCAAATTTCTGCACCATCTCGCCAAGCTTTGGCCCCGGGGAGAGCATCATGCCCATGACAATCACGGACAACGCCATGGCCAACAATTGGAAGCTCAGTCCAGCAACAGCGCCGCCGATGGTGGTGGCAAAGCCCAGCACCACATCGCCGTAACGTTCGAGCGCGACGGCGAGGTTGTTGTTGAACAGGTTCCAGATTTCGGTGGCTTTGGGGCCGACTAGGGCGATCTCGCTTAGGCCTTCAGGCGCCGGTGGCAGATCAAGCTTGCCGGTTTTCAGTTTGTCGCTGAGGTCGTTGAAGTGGGCGAAAAAGCTGTTCACTGAGGCCCAGAGTGGACCAATGGTGAGTGCCAGACCCAGCAGGGTGATCAGGGTGGAGGCGAGGCCGCGACGGCCGCCAAGTTTGCTCGAGAGCCAGTCAAACAAGGGGTAGACCGCGACCGCCAGAATGATGGCCCAGACCACAATGCCGGAAAGCGGCAGGATGATGGTGAAGGCGGCGAAGGCAAACACACCGAGGAACAGAAGGCGAATGCCCAGATCAATCAAACGTCTTTCATCCATATCGAGTACTTCCCAAATTGTTCAAATTCCGCTTAGGCTGGCCTGAAATTGTGGCTTATGCGGTTGTTATGGCGGCATCTTTGCACGGCCAGAGGTGATTTGAGGAATAAAAAAAGTGAATGGCAACAGTGAAATTTTAGCGCCCGAGGGGTTCTTCCAGAAACATCGCTGGGCGATTTTGTTGGGCTTGCTGGTGTTGCTGATGTTGTTGGATGGGTTGGATGACCGTTATGGCTGGGCCAGCACGGCCGGGTTGTGGGGGCTGAGCTTCTTGTTTCTTGGGGTTGTTGGAGCCACCGAGCGCAACACGTTTTTACGGATCACCATGGCGGTGCCGGTGATGGCCTGGTTTGTGCTGCTGATCATGGCGGAGTTTTTCGGCATGACTGTGAACGGTGGCTTGTACGCCTTGGCAGCGCTCATGCTGTTTGGCTCGATGATCATCAGCTTTCGCCAACTGTTTGCGCCGGTGCATTCGGAATACGAGCGACTGTCGAGCGGTGTGTTTGGCTATTTGCTGATCGCGATGCTGTGGGGGCTGGCCTATTGGCGGATTGAGGCGGCCTATCCGGGGTCGTTCAACATGCCGGAGGATATTGCGGGGCAGAAAGCCGGGTTTGTGTATTTCTCAATGATCACCATGACCACGGTGGGCTATGGCGAGATCACCCCGGCGGCGAGCCTGACGCGGATTTTGACCGGGATGCAGGCGATTGTCGGCACGATGTTTGTCGCCATCTTTATTGGCCGGATTGTGGGGCGTTTGAAATGACGGATGTTACGGCGCAGATCACCTGGGTTTACACGGAAAAGCTGGCGACGGCGGCGGGGTTTTACCGGGATGTTCTGCAGTTGCCGGTGGTGCGCGACGCGGGCAGCGCGTTGATCTTTGAGACGGCGCCCGGTGCGCGGTTGGGGTTGTGTGAGGCCTTTGACGGGCGGGTTGTGGAGCCCAAAGGTGGGATGATCACGCTGTTGGTGGCGGATCGCGCGGCGGTGGATGACTGGTATGCGTGGGTGACGGCGGCTGCGGCAGCTGTGCGTGGCGCGCCGGAAGTTTTGGAGCGGTTCGGGATCTACAGTTTCTTTTGCGAAGACCCGAATGGTTATCAGGTTGAGGTGCAGTGCTTTTTGGATGAGGCACCGCAGTAACCGTGTGACGCCAAAAGCGCTTCCCTTGTTAAGGGAGTGTGGCTTTGGCGAGGCGTCACGCCGCATTCGCGCGCTGCTGACTTCCCCCTTGCCGCCAAAGGCGCTACAGGTGCGGTGAAACGGGAGTTGCCGCATGTCGATGAATAGCTTTGGACATCTTTTTCGCGTCACCACTTGGGGTGAGAGCCACGGGCCTGCGCTGGGCGCGACGGTGGATGGGTGCCCTCCGGGGGTGCCAGTGGATGAGGCGATGTTGCAGCATTGGCTGGACAAGCGCCGCCCCGGTCAGAACAAGAACACCACGCAGCGCAATGAGCCAGATGCGGTGAAGATCCTGTCCGGTGTGTTTGAGGGTAAAACCACCGGTACGTCGATCCAGTTGATGATCGAAAACACCGATCAGCGCAGCCGGGACTATGGCGAGATCAGCCAGACCTTTCGTCCGGGACATGCGGACATCACCTACCACATGAAATACGGCAACCGCGACTATCGTGGTGGCGGGCGTAGCTCTGCGCGTGAAACAGCCGCACGTGTGGCGGCTGGCGGTATTGCACGCGAGGCGATCAAGGCGATTGCGCCCAATCTTGAGATCAAGGGCTACATGACCAAGATGGGTGCTATGGAGATTGATCGCGAGAACTTCCACTGGGACGCGATTGACCGCAATGATTTCTGGATTCCGCAGGCCGCCGATGTGGCACAGGAGTGGGAAGACTACCTTCAAGCGCTGCGCAAGGAACATGACAGCGTGGGCGGCGTGATCGAGGTTGTGGCGCGCAATGTGCCGGCCGGGATTGGCGCGCCGGTCTATAGCAAGCTCGACACCGATCTGGCGGCGGCGATGATGTCGATCAACGCTGTGAAAGGCGTGGAGATTGGCGAAGGCATGGCGGCGGCGGGGCTGAAAGGTTCCGAGAACGCGGATGAGATCTTCATGGGCAATGACGGTCAGCCGGTGTTTTCCTCCAACCACGCGGGCGGCATTTTGGGCGGTATTTCTACTGGCCAGGATGTGGTGGTGCGTTTTGCTGTGAAACCAACCAGCTCGATCTTGACGCCGCGCCAGTCAATCCGGATTGATGGCACACCCACCGAGGTGATTACCAAAGGCCGGCATGACCCCTGTGTCGGCATTCGTGCGGTACCGGTAGGGGAGGCGATGATGGCCTGTGTGATCCTGGATCACCTGCTGCTGCATCGCGGTCAGGTGGGTGAGAACCAGGGCAAGATTGGCTGATGCTGGATAGCGTTGCACTGAGCGACCTGAGAGGGGCTCTGCGCGCGGAAGCGGCAGAGCGCATGGCGCAAGACAGCGCGCATGATCTGGCGCATCTGGATCGGGTTTGGACAACGGCGCAGGCTTTGTCTGAGGCAGAAGGCGGGGCCGATTTGCGGGTGCTGCTGGGGGCGAGTTACCTGCATGATCTGGTGAACCTGCCCAAGGATTCGCCGCATCGGGCGCGGGCCAGTACGATGTCAGCAAGTGCAGCGGCGCCGATTTTGCGCAGCCATGGCTTTACCAATCACGAGGTGGCAGCGGCGCAGCATGCGATTGCCACCCATAGTTTCTCTGCTGGTTTGAAGCCAAAGTTGTTGGAAGCGCGGATTTTGCGGGATGCGGACCGGTTGGACGCGCTGGGCGCGATTGGCATTGCACGCACCTTTGTGGTCGGCGGGGCTTTGGGCCGGGCGTTGTATGACGAGAATGACCCCTTTGCCGAGCACCGCGCGCTTGATGACAGCGCCTGGGCGCTGGATCATTGGCCTGTGAAGCTGTTCCGCTTGCCGGAGGACATGCAGACCGTGGCCGGGAAAATGACTGCGGAGGAGCGGGTGGCGGAGATGCGGTCTTATGCGCAGACGCTAGCCGGTGAACTGGGCCGCGATCTGCCAGAAAGCTGGGCGTAACGCCGTTTAACCTTGAGGTGTGATGCCAGGGCGGGCTTTGCCGCGTTGCAGGCCCAATTGACGTTCTCGCCAGATGATCAGAATGCCAGCGGAGATCACGATGGCGGCACCCAGAAGCATTTGCGGTGTTGGGATTTCCGAGAACCAAACGTAGCCAATTATGATCGCAAACAACATCGCCACATAGTCAAATGGGGCCACCACGGAGGCGGGCGCAAAGCGGTAGCACGAGGTCAACATGATCTGGGCCACGCCGCCGATGAGGCCGGCAGTCACCAGCAGGGCAGTCTGTTCCCATGTCGGGATGACCCAACCAAACGGCAGGGTCAGCAGTGACAGGCAGGAGGCGATGAGCGAGAAGTAGAACACAATTGCGGATGTCTGATCGGTTTGTACCAGTTTGCGGATGTGGATTTGCGCCAGCGCCCTGAAGAGCGCGGAGCCGAGCACCAGCATCACCCCAACGGTGGCCATGGCGGAGGCCTGATCCGCGTCAAAGATGGTCAGGCGCGGCCAGAGCACCACGCAGACGCCGATGAGGCCGATGCCGACGGCGGTCAGGCGGAAGGCGCGGACTTCTTCGCCCAGAAACATGGCGGCAAAAATCACGGTAATCAGGGGCGCGGCAAAGCCAATGGCGGTCACTTCAGGCAGTGGCAACAATCCCAGCGCGGCAAAGTTCATCGCCATCGAAGTGGTGCCAATGACCCCGCGCCAGACATGACCCATGGCGTTGGTGACACGCAGGCCTTGCGGCATCTCCCCGCGCTGCAGGAGCCAGATGAAGATCACAAACAGCGCAAAGAAAGACCGGAAGAACACAGCCTGGCCTGCGGGTACCTCGTCGGCGGTGGCCTTGATCAGCGCGGCCATGACGGAGAAAAGCGCGATGGCGGTGATCTTGAAGGCAATGCCTTTGAGCGGCTGCATGGGGATGTCCGAAAATTGGGGTTGGCCGGACTGTGGCGCAGGGGCACAGGAATGACAAGGCGGGCTTGATCTTTGGCGGGGGAGCAGGAAAGGTCCGTGCCAAATACGGAGGGGCTGCCATGTATCAGGACAACTATTTGATAGCCGCGTTAAGCGCATCTGCCGAGGGGCGCGGGCGTGAGGTGTTTGCCGAGGTGCCGGGGGGCGATCCGGTAACCTTTGGCGGGCTGTTTGCCGGGGCGGAGAGCATGGCGGCGGCTTTGGTTGCGCAGGGTGTGCAACCCGGAGACCGTGTGGCGGTGCAGGTGGAGAAGACGATTGAGGCGATCCAGCTCTATCTCGGCACGGTTATGGCGGGGGGCGTGTTTCTGCCGCTCAACACGGCCTATACGACCTCTGAGGTGGCCTATTTCCTGGGCGATGCCACCCCGTGTGTGGTGGTCTGTGATCCTGCCAAAGCGGAAGAGATTGCACCAATTGCCAAAGGCGCGGCGGTGCTGACGTTGGATGGCGCTGGGCGGGGCAGCCTGACCGATCTGGCGGATGGTCAAACCGGGTTTGAGCCGGTGGCGCGCAGCGCGGATGATCTGGCGGCGATCTTGTATACCTCGGGCACCACGGGGCCCTCCAAAGGCGCGATGCTGAGCCATGATAACCTGCTGTCCAATTCCGAGACACTGCGGGATTATTGGCGTTTCACCAAGGAGGACGTGCTGATCCACGCGTTGCCGATCTTCCACACACACGGGCTGTTTGTGGCGACCAATGTGGCGCTGCTGTCCGGCGCCTCAGTGGTGTTTTTGGCGAAATTTGATGCGGATGCGATTTTGGACGCCATGCCCAAAGCGACAAGCTTGATGGGTGTGCCAACCTTCTACACACGGTTGTTGAAAGACGCGCGGCTGACCAAAGAACTGGCGGCCAATATGCGGCTGTTCATTTCCGGCTCTGCGCCTTTGTTGGTGGATACGCATGAACAATGGGAGGCACGTACGGGTCATCGCATTCTTGAACGCTATGGCATGACGGAAACCAATATGAGCACGTCCAATCCCTATGACGGCGCGCGGCGGGCGGGCACGGTGGGCTTTCCACTGCCGGGTGTCGAGTCCCGCATTCGCGCGGAGGGCGCCGAGGTGGCGCAGGGTGAGATTGGTGTGCTGGAAGTGCGCGGGCGCAATGTCTTCCAAGGCTATTGGCAGATGCCGGAAAAGACGGCGGAAGAGCTGTTGCCGGATGGGTGGTTCATCACGGGGGATTTGGCCAAGGTGGACGGCGATGGCTACGTGACCATCGTGGGGCGCTCCAAAGATCTGGTGATCACCGGGGGCTTCAATGTGTACCCCAAAGAGATCGAGTCGCTGATCGATGATCTTGATGGCGTGCTCGAAAGCGCGGTCATTGGTGTGCCACATGCGGATTTTGGCGAGGCGGTGGTGGCTGTAGTGGTTCGGTCTGATCCGACTTTGACCGAGGCGCAGGTGAGTGGGCCGTTGACGGAGAGTCTGGCGAAGTTCAAACAGCCAAAACAGGTGATCTTCCTGCCAGAGTTGCCGCGCAACACCATGGGCAAGGTGCAGAAGAAGGCGCTGCGTGAAAGCTACGCGGGGCTGTTCTCCTAATCATATTCTCATTCCCCAAATATCCCGGGGTGGGCCCATCTCAGATGGGACAGGGGCAGCGCCCCTACAAAAAACGGGGGCCTAATGGCCCCCGCTTCGATTTGATCTGTTGGGCGCCTTACGCGCGCACGAGCTTCTCGTAGGACTCGGCGATGTCGCGGGTGATGTCGCCCACCTCAAAGGTGTAGTCGCCAATCTGACCCACTGGGGTTACCTCGGCGGCGGTGCCGGTCAGCCAGCACTGCTCAAAGTCGGCAAGTTCCTCTGGCATAATGTGACGCTCGATCACGTTGATGCCTTTGTCCTTAAGCATGCCAATCACGGTCTGACGGGTGATGCCGTTCAGGAAGCAATCCGGGGTTGGCGTGTGCACTTCGCCGTCTTTTACGAAGAAGATGTTGGCGCCAGTCGCCTCGGCCACATAGCCACGGTAGTCCATGAACAGGGCGTCCGAGCAGCCTTTGGCCTCTGCCTTGTGCTTGGAGATGGTGCAGATCATGTAGAGACCCGCTGCCTTGGCGTGCACCGGGATGGTTTCCGGGCTTGGGCGTTTCCATTCCGCGATGTCGAGCTTGGCGCCCTGCATTTTGGCGTCTCCATAGTAGGCGCCCCAAGGCCAAATCGCGATGGCAACGCGGACAGGGTTGGCTGCAGACGCGACACCCATGTCTTCGCCGGATCCGCGCCACACAACTACACGCACATAGGCGTCTTCAAGGCCGGACTTCTTCAGGGTTTCCTGTTTGGCCGCTTCCAGCTCTTCCAGAGAGATCGGCATTGGCATGTCGAGAGCTTCGGCAGATTTGAACAGGCGTTCGTTGTGCTCTTTGCTCTTGAAAATTTTGCCGTTGTAGGCACGTTCGCCTTCAAAGACGGAGCTTGCGTAATGTAGCGCGTGGCTCAGGACGTGGACCTTGGCCTCGCGCCAGTCAACAAACTCGCCATCCATCCAGATGACGCCGTCACGATCGTCATATGCACCAGCCATGGTCGTTCCTTTCGCTTGCCAAAGGGCTTTCAATTTTCCATTTGTTGCGCGCCATATGGCCGAAACGGTCATAAAATTGCGCAAAACCTGCGATTCGCTACCAGTTAGCGCTTGGAGTGTCAACAAAGCTGACGTATTGTGACGGGCAAACCTGTCAATTGTGATGCTGGAGGGCCAAATGAGCGATCCAATTCGGAGTGAGAACCTGCTTTATCTCACCGATGAGCAGCTGCGGCAGGGGATTGAGGCGATGTATTTTGCCTATCGCGGCTTCACCGCCGATCCGGACCGAATCCTTGAGAGCATGGCCTATGGGCGGGCGCATCATCGCGCGATTCACTTCATCAACCGCGCGCCGGGCACCACGGTGACCAATCTGCTCGACATTCTGGGGGTGACCAAACAGTCACTCAATCGTGTGTTGCGCACTTTGATCGAAGATGGGCTTGTGGAAAGTCGCGTGGGCACGTCTGATCGGCGGGAGCGGAACCTGTTTTTGACCGAAGAAGGCACGGCGTTGGAGCATCGTTTGTCGGACGCGCAGCGGGTGCGGATGCGCACGGCATTTCGGGAGGCAGGGCCAGAGGATGTGGCCGGGTTTCGGCGAGTGCTTGAGGCGATGATGGAAGGTGAAATGAAACGGCAATATCTGTCACTGCGTGAGTCAGGCAAATGAAAGACATCGATCCCCACCTGCTGATTGTGGATGATGATGAGCGCATTCGCGAGCTTCTGCGGAAGTTTCTGATGCGCAACGGGTTTTTGGTGTCCGCCGCCCGCGATGCAGCGCATGCGCGACGGATTCTGTCAGGGCTGGATTTCGACCTGATTGTGCTCGACGTGATGATGCCGGGCGAAGATGGCATGAGCCTGACCCGTGGCATTCGCGAGACCTCGCAGACACCGATCATGTTGTTGACCGCCAAGGGCGAAACCGAAGATCGGATTACGGGACTGGAGGCCGGGGCGGATGACTATCTGGCCAAGCCGTTTGAACCCAAAGAACTGCTGTTGCGGATCAACGCCATTCTGCGGCGGATGCCGGAGGTGGATGAGGCCTCCACGGTGCCCAAGGTGCTGCATCTGGGTGGCATTCGCTATGACATTGATCGCGGCGAGATGTGGCAGGGCGAAGAGCCTGTGCGCCCGACCGCCACCGAGAGCCAGCTGATGAAAATCTTCTCTAAGACTCCTGGTGAGGCTGTGAGCCGCGGTAAACTGGTGGAGGAGTTGGGGCGAGACAAAGGTCAGGCGCAGGAGCGGGCGGTGGATGTGCAGATCACCCGTTTGCGGCGCAAGATTGAGGAAGACCCGAAACAGCCGCGCTACCTGCAAACCGTGCGCGGGGCGGGGTACATGCTGGCGCCGGACTGATCTGGCGGCGTAGCACGCACAGCACATAGAATTGGGGGGGAGTGGCATGGCCACAGCGTTGTTCAGTCACGAGAGTTCGTTGCAGCACCAGACACCTGCGGGCCATGCGGAGCAGGTTGCGCGGATCGAGCATATTCGGGCGGCCTTGAAGGCGACCAAGTTTGACGGGTTGGATCGGCGCGAGGCGCCGGAGTGTTCGGACGCGGATATTCTGCTGTGCCATCCCCAGAGCCATCTGGAGGCCATCACAGCGGCGGCGCCGGCGAGCGGCATTATAGCGTTGGACGAAGACACCTATATGTCGCCAGGCTCAACACTGGCGGCGCGGCACGGGGTTGGTGGCTGTCTTGCTGCGGTGGATGCCGTGCTGGCGGGTGAGGTGGGCAATGCCTTTGTGGCCTGCCGTCCGCCCGGGCATCATGCGGAGCAGAGCAAGCCGATGGGGTTTTGTCTGTTTGGTACAGCAGCCATTGCCGCCAAACATGCGCTGGAACGTCATGGGCTGAGCCGTGTGGCGGTGGTGGATTTTGATGTGCACCATGGCAACGGCACGCAGGCGCTGTTGTGGGATGAGCCGCGCAGCTTGTTCATGGGCAGTCACCAGAACCCGCTGTGGCCGGGCACTGGCATGCCAGAGGAAACCGGCGCGCATAATAATGTGATGAACCTGCCGCTGCCGCCACACAGTGATGGGCGACTGATGCGCGCGACCTATGAGGCGGAGGTGTTTCCGGCCTTGGAGGCGTTTGAACCGGAGTTGTTGATCCTGTCGGCAGGCTTTGATGCGCATAAGGATGACCCCTTGGCGCAGCTGGAATGGGATGAGGACGATTTTGTCTGGCTGACGGAGCGGTTGTGTGATGTGGCGGAGAAACACTGTCAGGGGCGCGTGGTCTCGACTTTGGAAGGTGGATATGATCTGAACGCTTTGGCAGCGTCGGTGGCGGCGCATGTTGAGGTTTTGATGGAGAGAGCCGGATGAGCGACACACCTGTGGAAGAGATGAGCTTTGAAGCGGCAATGCGCGAGCTGGAGCAGGTTGTGGGCCAGTTGGAGCGCGGCGACGTGGAGCTGGAGAAATCCATTGCGCTTTATGAGCGTGGCGCGGCGTTGAAAGCCCGCTGCGAGACGAAGCTCAAAGAGGCCGAAGAAAAGGTCGCAGCGATCACTTTGGATGGCAATGGAAACCCGGCCGGTCTGACACCGGTTGAGGGCATGTAAGCCAATCCGTCAGCCGCAGGGGCCGCGATGTTTGAGACACGTTTGAAAGAGGCCGCCGCGCAGGTGGAGGCCCATCTGCTTGAGGTGATGGCACCGTTTGGTGATCTGCCAGTGGTGGAAGCCATGCGCTATGCCAGTGCAGGCGGCAAGCGGCTGCGGGCGTTTCTGGTGTTGGAAAGCGCGCGGTTGCATGACGTTGATCCCAAACATGCGATTTGGCCGGCGACGTCGATTGAGGCGATGCACGCCTACTCGCTGGTGCATGATGACCTGCCCTGTATGGACGACGATGACATGCGGCGTGGGCTGCCGACCACGCACATCAAGTGGGACGAATGCACGGCTGTATTGGCGGGCGATGCCTTGCAGACTTTGGCGTTTGAATGTGTGTCGCGCGATGAGTGTCACGAGGATGCCGCCGTGCGTGCGGAGTTGACCGTGTCTTTGGCGCGGGCAGCCGGGGCGCAGGGCATGGTGCTAGGGCAAGCATTGGACATCGCGGCGGAAACCGCGCCGGTGCCTTTGACATTGGAAGAAATCACGCGGCTTCAGGCTGGCAAGACCGGCGCGTTGATTGCCTGGTCGGCCACAGCAGGTGCTGTGATGGGCAAGGCCGACATCGAGCCGTTGATGCGCTATTCGCTGGACCTTGGGTTGGCGTTTCAGATTGCGGACGACATTCTGGATGTGGAAGGCGATGCTGAGAAAGTTGGCAAGGCGGTGGGCAAGGATGCCGACGCTGGCAAAGCCACTTTTGTGTCGTTGCTGGGATTGGATGGCGCCAAACAGCGGGCGCAGTCTTTGGTTTCGGATGCCTGTGACGCGCTGGACGTCTATGGCGACGCGGCGGATTGCTTGCGGGAGGCGGCGCGGTTCGTTATCTCGCGAGATAATTGACGGAAGGCGCATCAATGGCTGCCAGACCCCACACCCCTTTGCTGGATCAGGTGAATCTGCCTGAAGACCTGAAACGGTTTTCAGACAGCGAGCTGTCACAAATTGCCGATGAACTGCGGGCGGAGACCATTTCCGCAGTGAGTGAAACCGGCGGGCATCTTGGCGCGGGCCTTGGTGTTGTGGAGCTGACTGTGGCGCTGCATGCGGTGTTTGACATGCCGCGTGACAAGCTGATCTGGGACGTGGGCCACCAGTGTTACCCACATAAGATTTTGACCGGCCGGCGTGATCGAATTCGTACCCTGCGTCAGGAAGGCGGGCTGTCCGGGTTCACCAAACGCAGCGAGAGCGTGTTTGACCCCTTTGGCGCGGCGCATAGTTCGACGTCGATTTCCGCCGCGCTGGGCTTTGCCGTGGCGCGTGATCTTGGCGGGGACTGTGACGGGGGCCTTGGTGATGTGATTGCGGTGATCGGTGATGGCGCGATCACGGCGGGCATGGCCTATGAGGCGATGAACAACGCGGGCCACCTGGGCAAGCGGATGTTTGTGATCCTCAACGACAACGACATGTCTATTGCGCCGCCTGTTGGGGCGTTGAGTGTGTATCTGTCCCGGCTTTATGCAGGGGCGCCGTTTCAGGAGCTGAAGTCTGCTGCCAAAGCCGCGACTAGCCTTTTGCCTCAGCCGTTGCGAGCCGGGGCCAAACGGACCCGCGACGCGTTGAAGGGCATGACGATGGGCGGCACGCTGTTTGAACAGCTTGGGTTCTCGTACGTTGGGCCGATCGATGGGCACGATATGGACCAGCTCTTGCCGCTGTTGCGCAGTTTGCGGGAACGGGCCACAGGGCCGGTCCTGCTGCATGTGAACACCAAAAAGGGCAAAGGTTATGCCCCGGCAGAAGCGGCGTATGACAAGGGGCATGCCACCGCCAAGTTTGATGTCTCCACCGGCAAGCAGCAGAAGGCAAAATCCAACGCCCCAAGCTACACGTCTGTGTTTTCCCAAGCGCTATTGGAGGCTGCAGCAGAGGATGACCGGGTCTGTGCCGTAACGGCGGCGATGCCGGATGGTACTGGGCTGAAATTGTTTGCCGAGCGCTACCCAAGCCGGTGTTTTGATGTGGCGATTGCCGAACAGCATGGCGTGACTTTCTCTGCCGCTTTGGCTGCGGGCGGGATGAAACCCTTCTGCGCGATCTATTCGACGTTTTTGCAGCGCGCCTATGATCAGGTGGTGCATGATGTTGCCATTCAACGCCTGCCTGTGCGGTTTGCGATTGACCGCGCGGGGCTTGTTGGTGCGGATGGTGCCACCCATGCGGGCAGTTTTGACATTGCCTATTTGGCGAACCTTCCCGGTATGGTGGTGATGGCAGCGGCGGATGAAGCTGAGTTGAAGCATATGGTGGCCACAGCGGCGGCCTATGATGATGGCCCTATCGCATTCCGCTACCCTCGTGGCGAAGCGGTGGGCGTGGAACTGCCGGAGCGGGGCGAGGTGCTGGAGATCGGCAAGGGGCGTGTGGTGCAGGCGGGCAAACGGGTTGCTCTGTTGTCCTTTGGCACGCGGCTTGAAGAAACCAAAAAGGCGGCCGAGAGGCTGGCAGCGCAGGGCATCACCCCGACGATTGCGGATGCGCGGTTTGCCAAGCCATTGGACCGCGACATGATCCTGGATCTGGCGGCCAAGCATGAAGCGCTGATGACGATTGAAGAGGGCGCGGTTGGGGGCTTTGGCAGCCATGTGGCGCAGTTGTTGGCGGAAGAAGGCGTGTTTGATGGCGGGCTGAAGTATCGCTCTATGGTGCTGCCGGATACGTTTATCGATCAGGCCAGCCCGAAGGCGATGTATGATGTGGCGGCGATGAATGCCGTGCACATTGAGGCGAAGGTGCTGGACGCGCTCGGCATCACAACGCGAGACAACACGCGCGCCTAAGACAGGACTGGAGCGGGGGCCAGCCCCCGCACCCCAGAGATATTTGGGGAATGAGAAAGCGCCTAGGTGGCGGTCTCTTCGTCCAGCATGGCTTTTAAAGCGTCGCGGTAGTTGGGGTATTTCAGGACCACGCCAAGTTCCTCTTTGATGCGGGTGTTGCGCACGCGTTTGCTGTCAGAATAAAAGCTGCGCGCCATGGGTGTCATCTCCGCCTCTTCAAAGGGGATTTCCGGCGGTGGGTCCTTGCCGAGCAATTCGGCAGCATAGGCAAGAATGTCTTGCGGCGGCGCCGGGCTGTCATCACAGACGTTATAGATTTGGCCCACATTGGGGGTCTTCATGGATGCTTCCAGAACCTGCGCGATGTCATCGACATGGGCGCGGGAAAAGACCTGATTTTTCTTGATAATGCGGCGGGCGGTGCCGTTGCGCAGCTTGGCAAAAGGGCCGCGACCGGGGCCATAGATGCCTGCCAGGCGGAAGATGTGCAGCGGCAGCGCGGGCAGCGCCTGCCATTCCGCCTCGGCCAGTACGCGCATCTTGCCGCGATGACCGCCGGGATCAAGTGGGGTGTCTTCGTCCACCCAGCCGCCGCCCATGTCGCCGTAGACTCCTGTGGTGGAAAGGTAACCGACCCATTCGAGGTTAGTCGCAGCTTGTCGGAGCGCGTCTTTACCCAGTCGCAGGACCGGGTCGCCTTCTTTGTCGGGACGGATGGAACTCAGCACATGGGTGACGTCTTTGAGGGCGGTGTCAAAGTCGATCGGCCACTGCAGCGGCGTGATGCCTTGCTCGCGTAGGTCGGCCTCTTGTGCCGGATCGCGGTAAGTGCCGAGTATGGTCCAGCCTTGCGGAAGAAGACGGGTGGCGAGGGCCTGGGCGGTGTAGCCGTGGCCTAGCGAAAGCAGGGTCTTGGTCATGGGCGCACCTTGCCCCCCGAGGCGCTTGGGGACAAGAGGGGCTGCTATAAATTTGGCTCACAACGGTGTGGTTGCCGTAGAAGTAGGCAAACGGAGTTATTTGCCTTTCCAGACCGGATCACGTTTTTCAGCAAAGGCGCGGGCGCCTTCGCGTTGATCCTCGCTGTCGTAAAGCGCATCGACGGTGCGCAGTTGCCGCTTGGTGATGCGGTTCATCGCGTCTTGAAACTTGGCATCTTCGGCGTCGCGTACAATTTCCTTGATGGCGGCGTAAACCAATGGCGGGCCGGAGGCGAGCAAACGGGCTTGTTCCCACGCGCGGTCCATCAGTTTGTTGGCGGGTACAATTTCATTGATGAGCCCCCAGCGATGGGCCTCATCGGCGTCAAACCAGCGCCCGGTGAGCAGAAGCTCCATGGCGATGTGATAGGGGATGCGTTTGGGCAGTTTCACCGAGGCTGCATCGGCCACCGTGCCGGAGCGGATTTCCGGCAGGGCAAAGGTGGCGTGATCAGCGGCGAGGATCATGTCGGCGGACAGCGCCAGCTCTAAGCCGCCGCCGCAGGCAATGCCGTTCACAGCTGCAATCACCGGTTTGTTCATATCGCGCAGTTCTTGCAGGCCGCCAAAGCCACCGACACCGTAGTCGCCATCAACTTCATCGCCATCAGCGGCCGCTTTCAGATCCCAACCGGGGCAGAAGAACTTCTCGCCACCCCCGGTGAGGATGGCGACGCGAATATCCGGATCGTCTCGGAAACTGCGGAAGACTTCGCCCATGGTGCGGCTGGTCACAAGATCAATGGCGTTGGCTTTTGGGCGATCGAGTGTGACCTCAAGAATGGCGCCGTCGCGGCGGGTTTTGACCGGGCTGTCGTTTATGACATGTCCTTTCGTATCAGCGCATCTGCGGCCACCGCGCGGGTGGGCGTGCAGATCAGCGGGTTGATTTCAGCCTCTTGCAAGCTGTCGAGGTTGGCAAGCACGTAGGCTTGCAGCGCGTCGATGGCTTGGAGAATGGCGTTAAAGTTAGCGGGCGGCGCGCCACGATAGCCTGTGAGCAGCGGCGCAATTTTTAGGGAGTCTAGTGCGGCACGGACGGATTCGGGGCTGGCTGGGACCAAGAGCGAGGCGCTGTCTGACAACACTTCGGTTAGGGTGCCGCCGGCGGCGATTGTAATCACAAAGCCATGGGCCGGATCGCGGGTCACGCCGATGAGGAGTTCTGCGACGCCGTCATTGACCATTTCCTCGATCAGGAAACGGTCGGTGGGCATGTGTTTCACGGCGGCTGGTAGGTCAGCGGCTGTGAGATTGAGTTTCACAGCTCCGGCTTCGGTTTTGTGGGCGATGCCTTGGCCCTTGAGCACTAGGGGCGGCGTGAGGGTTTTGGCGGCTTCGGTGAGGGTATCTGTGCCGGTCACTGCAACGCTGTGCGGTGTGTCTAAGCCGTGTGTGGCGAGCGCGGTTTTGGCTGCGTGCTCTGTGAGCACTTGAGCCGTTTGAGGCGGCGCAGTGGGGGCGAGCGCCAATGGCGTGGTCTCGGGAGCTGTGATCTGCGTGGTTGCGGCAGCAGCAGAGATGGCTTCGCGCAGGCCGTGCATGGGCACGACGCCGCCATCGATCAGGGTTTGCGTCACATCTGGCGGGAGCAGCTCGGGCAAGGATGCCACCACGGTCATTGGGCGACCCGTAGATTGGTGGGCTTTGATCGCGGCTTCTGTGGCGCAATCCCAATCGGTGCGGTTTTCTGGGGGGTAATCCACCACGGAGAAGGTCAGGCCAATTTCTGGCGCCATCATGGCGGACCAAGCCTTGGCCATCGTATCGGCATCGCGCCAAATGTAGGTGTGATAATCGAGCGGGTTGGCCAGCGCGACCATGGGGCCGAGGGCGTCGGCCAATTTCGTGCGTTGGCTTTCAGACAGTGGCGGGAAGGTGAGGCCGCTGTTCAGTGCCGTGTCGGCCATCAGGCTGGCCTCGCCGCCGGAGCAACTGATTGAGGCGATGGAGGGCGCGGACAACGGGCCAGACAGGTGCAGCAGTTTCAGGGTTTCCAAAAACACCGGCAGGTCGTGCACGCGGGCAAAGCCCAGTCGTTTGATCAGGGCATTCGCACCGGCGTCGCTTCCGGCAAGGGAGGCAGTGTGGCTGACGGTGGCGGCTTGGGCCTCGGCGCTGGCGCCAACTTTCAAAACCACAACCGGGATGCCTTTGGCGTGGGCTTTGGCGGCCAATGCCTCCCAGGCGCGTAGGTTGGTGAAGCCCTCTATGTGCAGGCCAAGCGCCGTGACGCGTGGATCATCCAAGAAGGCGGAGGCGATGTCTGCCTGGTTGAGTTGCGCCATGTTTCCGCAGGTGGCGACATAGGCAATGGGCACGCCGCGCTGTTGGTTGGTGAGGTTGATCGCGATGTTGGAGCTTTGCGTGAGGATGGCGACGCCGCTGTCCAATCGTTTACAACCGTGCTGGTCCGGCCAGATTGCCGCGCCGTCCAGCGCGTTGATAAGACCGTAGCAGTTGGGGCCGAGGATCGGCATGTCACTGGCGGCGTTTACAAGATCTGTTTGCAGATCATCGCCGGACGCGTCTTCTGCGGTGGCCTCAGAAAATCCTGAGGCAAAACATACCGTGCCACCTGCGCCGATGGCTGCAAGCTCTTTCACAGCCGGGATTGTGGCGTGGCGGTTGATGCCAATGAAGGTTGCGTCCGGCGGTGCGGGCAATGCGTCGATGGATGGGTAAGCTTTGTGTCCCGCCACGTCTGATGACTTGGGATGCACAGGCCAGATTGCGCCATTAAATCCAATCTTTTCCGTTTGCCGAATGACTTCGGCACACCACGCGCCGCCTCCCACGACAGCGATGGATTTGGGGCGGATCAGGCGGGAGAGATCGCGCGTCATGGCAAGCCCCCCGCAACATCAGGCTCGACCTCTTTGGTGGGTAACCCTTTGTTAACCACGGTGCGGAAATATAAAACTGCGGTACAGGCGGGAGCGCCGATGGCCGCGTCAGGAGAAGCCCCCCGGTCAATGTCTACTCTTCGGGGGGCGGATCCATAGCTTCTTCTGACCGCAAATACTCCGGGGGTGTGGGGGCTGGCCCCCACGATGCATGGCGCTGCGGTTAAGTGCTGCGGTCGAGATGTCCCAAATCGCGGTCCGGTTCGATCACGTCGCGCAGGCGTTTTTTCAGCTCTTTGGCCTCCGGAAAGCCACCATCGCGTTTGCGGTCCCAGATCACTCTGTCGTTGACTGTGACTTTGTAGGTGCCGGGCACGTCGGCAGGGGCAATGGTCACGCCAGCAAGGTCGTCTTTGAAGGTGGTCAGCAATTCTTGCGCCATCCAGCCAGCGCGCAGCAGCCAGTTGCAGCCGACACAATAAGTGATCGTAACGGATGGTTTCATGGGGCAGGTTCCTCGATGGCGTGTCGAGGTTGTGCCGTAGGCGCGCGCCCAACACAATGGGTTCCATCAAGCACCTAAGGGCCGCAAGAGGTCGCGGCTGATGATGTGACGCTGGATCTCGCTGGTGCCGTCCCAAATACGTTCCACCCGTGCGTCACGCCAGAAGCGTTCCAGCGGGTAGTCATCCATCAGACCCATGCCGCCGTGGATCTGGATCGCGGCGTCGCTGACGCGGGCGAGCATCTCGGTGGTGTAGAGCTTGGCGGAGGCAATTTCGCGGTTAGACGGCAGGCCGCGATCCAGTCGGGCGGCGGCAGAGAGTGTCAGAAGGTCGGCAGCGTCGATCTCGGTGATCATATCGGCGATTTGAAAACCGATGCCCTGGAACTTGCCGATAGGCTGACCAAACTGTTCGCGCTGGGCGGCGTAGTCGAGCGCGTAGTCAAAGGCGCGGCGGGCGCGGCCAACGCAGAACGCGGCCACGGTGAGCCGTGTAGCGTAGAGCCATTCGTTCATAACCGCAAAGCCACCGTCAACTTCTCCCAATACCTGCGTGTCGGGCAGGCGGCAGTCGTCAAACTCCAGCACCATGTTTTTGTAGCCGCGATGGCTCACCGATTTATAGCCGTCGCGCACGGTGAAGCCAGGCGTGTCGCGGTCCACAAGGAAGGTGGTGATGCGCTTTTTGGGGCCTTTTGGGGTTTGGTCTTCGCCGGTGGCGACAAAGACAATGAAAAAATCCGCGTGTTCGGCGCCGCTGATGAAATGCTTGTTGCCGTTGATGACCCAGTCGCCGCCATCGCGCACGGCGGCGCATTTCATGCCGCGCACATCGGAGCCTGCGCCCGGTTCGGTCATGGCCAAGGCATCCATACGTTCGCCGCGTACGGCAGGTAGGAGGTAGCGGTCCTTCTGCTCCCCTTCGCAGGCCATCAGGATGTTTTGCGGACGGCCAAAGAAGTGGGTGAGCGCCATGGAGCCACGGCCAAGCTCGCGTTCCACTAGTGTGAAGTCGAGATGATTCAGACCCGCGCCGCCAACTTCCTCTGGGAAGTTGCAGGCGTAAAACCCAAGGTCGATGACCTTCTGTTTGATCTGTTCACCCAGACCTTCGGGAATTTCGCCGGTGCGTTCTACCTCGTCCTCATATGGGTAAATCTCGTTCTCCACAAAGCTGCGGACGGTGGAGACAATCATCTCCTGCTCTTCGGTCAGATCAAACTGCATGGCGCGTGTCCCTTTTTGGCTTCCCATAGCAGAGCGCGCTTGACGCGTTTGATCATGCAGGAATAGCTTCTGGGCATGCAGAATTGGTCAAATACATTCGCCGCACCGCAGAAGATTGGGGTTTTGCTGTTTGACGGGTTTTCCAACCATTGTCTGGCAAACACCGTCGAACCGATGCGCGCGGCCAACACGCTGTCAGGCAAAAGGCTTTTTGAGTGGGCGTTTTTGTCTCTGGATGGCGCCGCTGTTCGTAGTTCCAGTGCCCTGCCGGTCACCCCGCACGGTCGGCTCAGTGAAGCCTCCGGCGACATACTGGTGGTGATGCCGTCTTATGGCTTCAAGGACCACGCCGGCTGGCAATCACAAAGTGCGTTGCGCGCGGCGGCAAAGCGGTATGGCGCGGTCTGCGGAATGGACACAGGCAGCTGGTTGATGGCGGAAGCAGGCCTGCTGGAGGGGCATCGCGCCACCATTCACTGGGAAGAACTGTCCGCCTTTGCAGAGCGTTTTCCGGATGTCGCAGCAGAGCGCGAGCGATTTGTGATCGACGGCAAACGCGTGACCTGTTCGGGGGCCATGGCGGCGTTTGATTTGGTGATGCACTTGATCGGGCGCGATTTTGGGCAGGCGCTCGCTTTGGAGGTGGCGCAGTTGTTCATGACGCGGGACAGCGCGCGCTCCCATGAAGGCGGCGCCACGCCTGCGGGGCGGGTTGTGAACCGAGCTTTGGCAGTGATGCAGGACCACTTGGAAGAGCCTTTGGCCCTGCCCGAGGTAGCGCGCCGGGCCGGTGTGACACAAAAAACGCTTGCGGCGTGGATGTTGGCAGAGCTTGGGGCCACGCCGGCTGTTGTGTACCGGCGTTTGCGGCTCAATCTGGCACGCAAGCTGGTAGTGGACACCGATTTGAGCGTGTCCGAGGTGGCGCTGCGCAGCGGTTATGGTGATCCGGCGGCGATGACGCGGGCGTTTCGGGCTGAGTTTGCCACCACGCCAGAGGCGCTGCGCAAGGGGAGTTAGGTGGCGTAGGTGCTGCCTTCTTCGTCCAGAATGGCTTTTAACTCTGCAAGGTGGCGCACGTCTTGCTCCGGATACTGCTCCAGCTCCTGCGCGGTTTTCTCCGCAATCTCATGCGGCAGAACCCGCAACGGCTGGCCGGTTTGCAGGGCACGAATGTAAGTCTCTGCTGCACGCTCGAAATAATAGAGCCGATTAAACGTGTCCGCGACGCTGTCGCCAATCACCAGCACGCCATGATTGCCCATGACCATGACTTTCTTTTTGGGATCGGTCAGAAGCGCTGCACAACGTTCGCCTTCGTCTTCAAAAGCAAGGCCACCATAGCCGTCATCCACCACAATGCGGTCATAAAACGTCGCGCAGTTCTGATCGATGGGCGGGAGGGTGCTGTCCGCCAAAGACGCCAGGACGGTCGCAAAGATCGAGTGCACATGCATCACACGACGCGCGTGGGGGCAGTGGCGGTGCACGCCGCCATGTAGGCCCCATGCGGTGGGATCAGGCGCATCTGGGCCTTTTAGAGTCTCGGGGTCATTGGCGTCTATCTCCAGCAAGTCACTGGCTTTGATACGGGCAATATGTTTCTGGTTGGGGTTCATCAAAAACCGCGTGCCGTCGTCGTTCACCGCGAGGCTGAAGTGGTTGGCGACACCTTCGTGCATGTTCAGGCGCGCGGTCCAGCGGAAGGCCGCTGCCATATCGACGCGCTCCTGCCAGTGGGTGATGTTGGGGTGCAGCTCTGCGACGGTCATGGAGGCCTCCTTGTTTTGCGCAGCGGAGCATTGCCAACGCGCGTTGGTCAAGCGCGTTTGCGACGTCGCTTTTGGCCGGTCGCCGCCCTGATTGCTTCTTCTTGCCCCAAATATCCCGGGGGAGGGCGCGCAGCGCACGGGGGCTGGCCCCTTCTGTCCTTTCAGTCTTCTCCTAAAGCACCTTTTGCAAAAGCTTCATATTCGGTGTGGTTGAACATGGTCAAAACCCGTGGCACCGTGGGCCATGGAACAGAAGCATTTTCAAACATGGGCCGATGTGGCCCCCCGTCTTGTCGCCGTGGCCGCGGGCCGCGAGCCTGCTGATCTCATCATTCGCAAAGGCCAATGGGTCAATGTGCACACGCGCGAGGTTCTGGCGGATCACGATATTGCCGTGGCCGAAGGGCGGATTGCCTATGTCGGGCCAGATGCGAGCCACTGCGAAGGACCAGACACAGAGATTATCGAGGCCAACGGGCGGTTCATGATCCCGGGCCTGTGTGACGGGCACATGCACATCGAGAGCGGCATGCTGACCCCGGCGGAGTTTGCCCGTGCTGTGATGGGACATGGCACGACCACGATGTTCACCGACCCACATGAGATCGCCAATGTTTTGGGGCTGGAAGGCGTGCGGATGATGCATGACGAAGCGCTGATGCAGCCGATCAACATCTTCACGCAGATGCCTAGCTGCGCGCCATCGGCGCCGGGGTTGGAGACCACCGGCTTTGAAATTGGGCCGGATGATGTCAGTGAGGCCATGGCGTGGCCCGGTATCATTGGGCTGGGGGAGATGATGAACTTCCCCGGAGTGATCAATGGCAGCCAGCAGATGCTGGCAGAGATTGCTGCGACTCAAAACGCCGGTAAGACCGTAGGTGGGCATTATGCGTCGCCGGATCTTGGTAAGGGTTTCCATGCCTATGCCGCAGGAGGTCCAGCCGATGATCACGAAGGCACCTGTGAGGCAGATGCCATCGCCCGCGTCCGCCAAGGCATGCGGATGATGATGCGTTTGGGCTCCGCTTGGTATGATGTGGAAACACAGATCACCGCGATCACGGAAAAGGGCTTGGACCCGCGTAACTTCATCCTCTGCACTGATGACTGTCATTCCGGCACCTTGGTGAACGACGGGCACATGAACCGTGTGGTGCGCCATGCAATTGACTGTGGCTGTGACCCGCTGGTGGCCTTGCAGATGGCGACGATCAACACCGCCACGCATTTTGGCTTGGAGCGGGATTTGGGTTCTATTGCACCCGGACGGCGGGCGGATGTGATCCTGACATCAGATATCAAGACGCTCCCAATTGAGCAGGTGATTGCCCGAGGTAAGACTGTGGCGCAGGATGGCAAAGTGTTGGTGGATTGTCCGCATTTCGACTGGCCGGCACATGCGCGGCAGACGGTAAACATGGGACGGGCGCGCACCGCAGAAGACTTTGAAGTCAAGTCACCGGAGGGCGCCACGCAGGTTACGGCCAATGTGATTGGGGTGATTGAAAACCAAGCGCCAACTAAGGCGCTGACCGCCGAGTTGTCTGTCGCGGATGGCGTGGTTCAGGGCGATATAGCGATCGATGTGGCACAGATCGCGCTGGTGGAGCGGCACCGGGCCACTGGTGATGTGGTCAACGGCTTTGTGTCCGGCTTTGGCTACAAAGGTCGGATGGCGATGGCCTCCACTGTTGCCCATGACAGTCACCATATGATTGTGGTCGGCACGGATCGCGAGATGATGGCGATGGCGGCCAATCGGCTTGGCGACGTGGGCGGTGGCGTCACTGTGATCAAGGATGGCGAGGAGCTGGCGCTGGTCGAACTGCCGATTGCCGGATTGATGTCAGATGCCCCCGCAACCGAGGTCGCGGCCAAGGCGCAGAAGATGGTTGAGGCGATGGAGGCTTGCGGTTGCACGCTGAACAACGCTTATATGCAACATTCGCTGCTTGCCCTTGTGGTGATCCCGGAACTGCGGATTTCCGACCTGGGGCTGGTGGATGTGACCAAATTTGAAATGACAGAGGTGATTAAGGCCGCGCAATGACTCCACAGAATATTCCCGTGCATTCCCCCGCTGTCCCCGCCCCTGAAGCCTTTACAGATGCCAAAGCCGCTGTGGCGCGCCTGGAAGAGCTGTATCAGATTGCCACCACCTACCTGAGCGATCAGTTCCGCCGAGCGCTGCGCAAAGGGCCGGACGGGCATCGCATTCGCGCGTTTTACCCGGAGATCCGGATCACCACGACCAGCTTTGCGCAGATCGACAGCCGGTTGAGTTTTGGCCATGTGGCTGAGCCAGGTGTGCATGCCACCACCGTGACGCGGCCGGATTTGTTCCGGAACTATCTGGAACAGCAAATTACGCTTTTGCTGGAAAACCACGGCGTGCCGGTGGTGATTGGTGCGTCTGCGACGCCAATTCCGGTGCATTTTGCGGTGGCGGCGCAGAGCGATATAACTGTGCCTCAAGAAGGGGCGGCGGATTTCACCCTGCGTGACATCTTTGATGTGCCGGATCTGTCGACCACCAATGATGACATTGTGAATGGCACGGCAGAGGTCAATGGTGTGGCACCGTTGGCGCCCTTCACGGCGCAACGGGTGGATTACTCGCTGGCCCGGTTGAGCCATTATACCGCCACCGATCCGGAGCATTTCCAGAACCATGTGTTGTTCACCAACTACCAATTCTATGTGACCGAGTTTGAAGCCTATGCGCGCCAGATGCTGGATGATCCCAAATCGGGCTACACCAGCTTTGTCAGCACAGGGAACGTGGAGATTTCGGACGCAGAAACACCGATCGCCCCGGTCGATAAGCAGCCGCAGATGCCGACCTACCATCTCAAGCGGGAAGATGGCTCTGGCATCACGTTGGTAAACATCGGCGTTGGTCCGTCCAATGCGAAAACGGCGACGGATCACATTGCGGTGCTGCGTCCACATGCCTGGATCATGGTTGGACATTGCGCGGGCTTGCGGAACTCGCAAAGCCTTGGCGATTTTGTCCTGGCGCATGCTTACTTGCGCGAAGACCATGTGCTGGATGATGACCTGCCAATCTGGGTGCCGATCCCGGCGCTGGCCGAAGTGCAGACCTCCATGGAAAGCGCGGTCGCTGAAGTCACGGAACTGTCCGGCTTTGAGCTGAAGCGGGTGATGCGGACCGGCACGGTGGCCACCATCGACAACCGGAACTGGGAACTGCGTGAACATACAGGGCCTGTGCAGCGGTTGAGCCAATCCCGCGCCATTGCGCTTGATATGGAGAGTGCCACCATTGCGGCGAATGGCTATCGTTTCCGGGTGCCGTATGGGACGCTGCTGTGTGTCAGCGACAAGCCGCTTCATGGCGAATTAAAGCTTCCCGGCATGGCGTCAGACTTCTATAAGACACAGGTCGCGCGCCATTTGTTGATTGGAATTCGCGCCATGGAAAGCCTGCGCGAAATGCCTCTGGAACGGCTTCATTCGCGGAAATTGCGGTCATTTGACGAGACAGCCTTCCTCTGACCCTACGGAAATCTGTGGAAAACCCTTAAAAACCTCGATTTTAGGCACACAATTTATTGTGTTCACCCACAACATCCCGTTAAATGCCGGGCGTGAGGCCCAAGTAATCGGGCAGACTAATGGAGACCTGAAATGGCAAAACCGATGACCAAGACCCAACTCGTTGCCGCGCTGGCCGAAGATATGGGCTCTGACAAGAAATCCGCAGGCGCAGCTCTGGAAGCCGTTTGCGCACTGATCACCCGCGAAGTTTCCGCTGGTGGCGCAGTGACCCTGCCAGGCGTTGGCAAAATCTACTGCCGCGAGCGTCCTGAGCGTATGGTGCGCAACCCGGCAACTGGTGAGCAGATCAAGAAAGACGCGGACAAGGTTGTGAAAATGACCATCGCCAAAGCGCTGAAAGACAGCGTGAACGGCTGATCGCTCTGATCATTGTTACGGAAAGGGTCGCTCGTTTGAGCGACCCTTTTTGTTTTTACAACTGCGCGCTGGGCGTGGAGTGGGAGATTGTGACTTCTTCGTCCGACATGCCCTCAGCAATGCCATCAAACAGCGGCGTAGACAGGTAGCGCTCGCCGGTGTCAGGCAGCATCACGAGGATGTTGGCACCTTCCGGGGCGGTCTGTGCAACCTCAATGGCGGCGGCCAGTGTGGCGCCCGCAGAGACGCCCACCATTATGCCTTCTTCGGCCGCGAGGCGTTGGGACCACTGAATGCCGTCCGGTCCGGGGGTTTTGATCAGCTGATCGTAGCCACCTTTGTCCAGCGCTTCCTGCAGCACCCAAGGGATGAAGTCCGGGGTCCAGCCCTGGATCGGGTGCGGTTCAAACGCCGGATGGCTCTCGGTGGCCTGATGGGCGTCATCCCGCGTGTTGACATAGCCGGAGTCCACCAGCGCGGCGTTGGCGGGTTCTGACAGGATGATCTTGGTGTCCGGACTTTCGCGGCGCAGCACACGCGACACCCCGGCCACGGTGCCGCCAGTGCCGTAGCCGGTGACCCAATAGTCCAGCGTGGTGTCGGCAAAGTCGTTGAGGATCTCCCGCGCCGTGGTGTGTTCGTGCATGTCTGCGTTGTCGGCGGTCTCAAACTGGCTGGCGAGGAACCAGTCGTTTTGCGCTGCCAGTTCTTGCGCCTTCTTGTACATGCCAAAGCCTTTTTGCGCTTTGGGTGTCAGCACAACCTTGGCTCCTAGAAAGCGCATCAGCCGGCGGCGTTCCACCGAAAAAGCTTCGGACATGGTGATGACCAGCGGGTAGCCCTTAGCGGCGCAGACCATGGCGAGGCCGATGCCGGTGTTGCCCGAGGTGGCCTCCACAACGGTTTGACCCGGCTTCAGGCGACCATCTTTTTCTGCGGCCTCAATGATGTTGAGGGCGAGACGGTCTTTCACCGAGCCAGCCGGGTTGGCCGCTTCGAATTTGACAAACATGTTCACATGTTTTGGCGCAATCCGGTTCAGGCGGACAACAGGCGTGTCGCCAACAGTGTCTAGAATGCTGTCATAGCGGCGGCCGCGGCCTTGAGTTTGGCGGGGCATGGGCGCCTCCTTTACTGGTACTTTCACAAATCAAGCTAAGCGGCGTTTGCCAAAAACGGTAGGCCTGAGAAGGTCGCAGGTGGAAATAAGAACGAGGCGTCTGGCCTGTGAAAATGAGAGTGACGGCGTTTTTTGTCAGGCGCGTGACGGAAAACAAAAAAGGCCGCAGCGGGCGGCTGCGGCCAATCTTGTTCGCGAAGGTCAGAGTTACATGTTGTTCTTTTTGTACTCTTCCATCAATGCCTTGGCTTCGTCGATCAGCGCCTGACCGTCGATGCCGCGCTTGTCCATATCGGCAATCCAGGTGGCGTAAATCGGTTCCACAACGTCTGCCCATTTGGCGGCGTCTTCGGCTGACACGGTCACAATGTTGTTGCCACGGGCCACAGCCAGATCACGCGCTGGCGCGTCCATATCTTGCATCACGCCGCCGGCAAAAATGGAAAACTCAACGCCGGAGTTGTTGTCCATCACAGCTTTCAGATCGTCGGGCATGGACTCATAACGGTCTTTGTTCATCGCCAGTACAAAGGTCAGCGTGTAGAGCGCGTTGCCTTCAAATTCGGTGTGGTTGCCCACCAATTCTGGCACTTTCAATGCGGCCGTCACTTCCCAAGGAATGGTGGTGCCGTCGATCACACCTTTGGACAAAGCCTCTGGCACGGCAGGTACCGGCATGCCGATTGGGGAGGCGCCGGTTTGTTTCAGCAGGTCGTTCACCAGACGGGAGCCGCCACGGATTTTCATACCTTTGAGGTCATCCGGCGTGGTCACTGGTGCGTTGGTGTGGAACATGCCTGGGCCATGCACCCAGGTGCCGAAGATCTTCAGGTTCTTGAACTCGGAGTCCTTCATGTGGGTGTCAAACATCTTGGCGTAGGCGTAGGAACCTGCGCGGGCATCTTCGACCATGAAGGGCAATTCAAACACTTCGGTGGACGGATAGCGGCCTGGCGTATAGCCAACCACGGTCCAAACGATGTCGGCCACGCCGTCGATGGCCTGGTCCATCAATTCCGGCGGCTTGCCACCCAAAGACATAGCGGCGTAGCGTTCGATCTTGATGCGGCCTTCGCTGTCTTTCTCAATCGCGTCCGCCCACACATCCAAAATTAGCTTTGGTACATTGGCTTGCGGTGGCAGGAATTGGTGCATGCGCAGGGTCACGTCTTGGGCCAGCGCGGTGGTGGCGCTGATCGCCATGGCGGCACCGGCGGCGAGTAATTTGGCAATAGGTTTGCGCAGTGTCATGAGGGTCCTCCCAATTAGTCTTTTCTCCCAATTGAGAAGAGTGTTGTTGATGCAGCGCGTCCTGCCAAGGGAAATTTGACCAGTTGGACATGTTTCTTTGTTTTGACGGGATAAACCTGCCTAAAACACTTGGGACAAAATGACATTTTGGCGGTTAGATGACTGGACAATTTGCGCCAAACGGGCGGCTTACGTTAGCGTTATTTCACAAACAATTCGCGCCCTCTTGCCTCCACGGCGAAATGGCACAATGACAGTAAGCGAGCTTGCCAAGTGGTGGCGAGCTTCGGCTTTCTTTAGGGGAGGCTGAAGGGAGGGGCACCAGAGCGGTTGCATGAATGAAATACTGGCAGGCCTGCTGCAAGCGGGTCGACTGATCGTCACATTTGATGCGGACCTGATCGAGATTTCTCTACGGTCCTTGCAAGTCACACTCACTGCGGTTGCGATTGCGTCCGCAATAGGGTTGCCTTTGGGCTGCTGGTTGGCTGTGCGACGCTTTCGTTTTCGCCGTTTTGTGATTGCGACTTTAAATGCGCTGATGGGGCTGCCACCGGTTGTGGTTGGTTTGATTGTCTATCTGATGCTGTCGCGGGCCGGACCGTTTGGCGTCTTTGGGTTGTTGTTCACCCCCACCGCGATGATCATCGCGCAGGTGATCATTCTGACGCCGCTGATTGCCTCAATTGCCCATCAGGCCATTCGAGAGCTTTGGGCAGCATACCATGATCTGCTGATTTCCATGAACACAACGCGTTTACAGCGCATTGGCACATTGCTTTGGGACGGACGTCGGGCACTTTTGACAGCGTCGCTGGCCGGGTTTGGCCGCGGCATTGGTGAGGTGGGAGCGATCATGATTGTTGGTGGCAACATCGACAATGCCACCCGCGTTCTGACCACCGCGATTTCGCTGGAGACCGGCAAGGGCAACTTCTCTCTCGCCTTGGCTCTTGGCTTTGTACTGATTGGCTTGGCAGTGGTGGTGAACCTGTTGATCCACACCTTATCGCGGACGGAGGTGAGTGGCCGATGGTGACCTCTATTCTCCCTCTGACCGTGACAGATGCAGTGGTGCGGCGGCGGGGCAAAACGTTGCTAGGCCCTGTGACCACCACGGTGAGTGACAGCGGCCTGTCGATTGTGATGGGGCCCAATGGGGCCGGGAAAACCACGTTGTTGCGCCTGTTGCATGGCATGGAGCGGGTGTCCGGTGGGGGATTGCTTCAGTGGCAAATCCCCGAAGAAGATGCCCGCGCGCTCCAGGCTTTTGTGTTTCAATCGCCGATCATGATGCGGCGCACGGCGCTCGACAATGTGGCCTATCCGCTGATGACTCATGGGGTGTCTAAGAAGGATGCTCGGGTCCGTGCGGCGGAGTGGTTGGCGCGTGTTGGTTTGGCTGACAGCGCGCAAAAACAGGCCACGGTGCTGTCCGGCGGAGAGCGCCAGAAGCTGGCACTGGCGCGGGCCTTGATCCGGAAACCTGAAATTCTGTTTCTTGATGAGCCCTGCGCCAATCTGGACGGCCGGGCGACGCGGGAATTTGAGACGCTGCTGATGCAAGCGTTCAAAGACGGCACACGCGTGGTGATGTCCACGCACGATATTGGTCAGGCACGACGGCTGGCGGAGGATGTTTGGTTTATCCACCACGGCCAAATTCTGGAGCAGACACCTGCGGCGGAATTCTTTGCCTCACCCAAAACAAGTGAAGCGCGCGCATTTCTCAAAGGAGACATAGTCGAATGAAGTTTGGTACAACGCTTGCCGCGGTGGCCTTTGCATTGAGCAGTGTGATGGCAACGGCAGACACCATGAAGATGGCGGTCACAACCTCGTTCCACAACTCGGGCCTGTCGGATGTTCTGTTGCCAGAAATCCAGAAAGACCTGGGGCTGGAAGTGCAGCTTTTGGTGGTTGGCACTGGTCAGGCCTTGCGTCTGGGCGAGGCTGGGGACGTTGACGCGATCCTGGTGCATTCCAAGAAGGCGGAAGACGCGTTTGTTGCGGGCGGCTATGGCACGCACCGTCGTGAGATCATGTACAACGATTTTGTGCTGATTGGCCCCAATGCCGACCCTGCCAAAATCGCTGAGTCTGAAACTGTGGTGCAGGCGCTGTCCGCGATTTCCGAAACTAAGGCGGCGTTTGTAAGCCGTGGTGACGACAGCGGCACCCACAAGAAAGAGCTCTCGCTCTGGGCAGAGGCCGGTGTGGATGCGGATGCGCGTTCTGTGGATTGGTACAAGGAAGCCGGTGCTGGTATGGGCGCGTCCCTGAACACTGCGTCTGGCATGAACGGCTACATCATGAGTGACCGTGCAAGCTGGCTTAAGTTTGGCAACAAGGGCGATCTAGCGCTGCTGTATTCTGGCGATCCGGAGCTGTTCAACCAGTATGCCTATATTCCGGTGAACCCGGAGAAGCATGGCCACGTGCAGGCAGAACTGGCGCAGAAGCTGGAAGCCTGGCTGGTGAGTGACCGCGCCAAAGAATTGATCGACGGCTACACTCTGAAAGGTGGCCGCCTGTTTATCTTCAACGCGGAACAGTAAGCCTGTTGGTGCACGTCACTCGTCTGGAATGGCGTGCACTGCAAATTGCTCCAATTCGGCTTCTGCTGGCGCAATGCTGCGGAATTGCTCTTTTACTCCGGCGTCGGTGAGTTCACGAGCCACAGTCAGAAGCGTGTTGGCCTCATGCTCGGCGCAGAGATCCGCCATATGGGCAATCTCCTCAGACGCCACAGGACGCGCCGCCTCCAACGAAGGCGCGCCGTAGACATCCACAAAATGCTGAGCGAGCGCGTCGGTGAGGGCTTCAACCTCTGCTGTCTCGATGCTGGTCACGGCCACAAACGTCACGCGGCCAAAGGTCTCCACACCCAGCCAGCCATTGGCAAAGGCCTGCCGTGCCTTGCCGGTCAGATCTGCCTCGGACCAGTTGGAAAACTCAAATCCGCCGCTGATCGCCCATTCGCCGGTGCGGGCCGGGTTGAAGTAGACCCGTTGGTCGCTTTCATCAAAATGGATCGCACGTGCCAAAAGCATCAGCTGTCTCCTTCCAAAAGGCGGCTGAGCGGCAGCAGGCGGGTGTCTTCGCCGCTGCGCAGGAGCGCGCCAAAGTGTTCGTCTGTGCCAACAAAGGTGCCGGCTTCTTGCGTCTCGCCAAAGGCCCACTCGACCTCTTCGCCGAGGTTGTTGGCCAGGCCGCGCCATTCGGTGTTGAGCGGTTTTAGGCCTTCGTCTTCCATGCGGTTGACCCAGACCAGCGTGTGCCGCACCCAAGCGCCCAAAAGCGTGTCAGGCGTGACGTCCACACAGCCTTCCTCATAGAGCGCGGTTTGGTCTGGGGTCGCCCCTGGCGTTTCCGCATCCAGTGGGATCAGCGGCAATTCCAACCCCACGACCAGCCAATCGGGCACTTCGCTCGCTTCTTGTGTTGAGGCTGCAACGCGCATCCGGCCACAGCGGGCACCGTTGACCAAGATGCCGCCAGGCCAGTCGAGATGCACCGCCACCTCCGGCGGGGCCAATGCGCCAAGGGCGTTTTGAAAGCCGATGGCACAGCTGATCAGCACGGGCATCGCTTCGGTCAAAGGCACCTCGGGTGCAAAGACAATAGCGGCGCGCAGCTGATCGGCAGCGAGGTTATAGACCACAAGCCCCGCGTCACATCCCATGATCGCTTGAGTCTTGGCTTTGGCAAACGGGTCCGCGCTGCCACTCAGCGCGAGCCCTTCAAAAAGCGGTGGGAACTGCGGGGCGTCACTCATGCGTTGCCGTCCTCGATCAGGCGACGCGCGAGGGCGCGGAAGGACTGCGCTTGGGTCGAGTCCGGCTTGGAGACCACAATCGGCGCCCCGCCATCCGCCGCGACACGGATGTCCAGCGCCAGCGGGATTTCTGCCAGCAGCGGCACACCCAATTTCTCGGCTTCAGCGGCCACGCCACCATGGCCAAAGACATGCTCTTCGTGGCCACATTGGGAACAGATGTGGGTGCTCATGTTTTCGATCATGCCCACAATTGGCGTGCCGAGTTTCTCAAACATGTTGATGCCTTTGCGGGCATCCAGAAGCGCGATGTCCTGTGGGGTGGAGACCACCAGTGCACCGGTCAGTTCGGCCTTCTGCGCGAGGGTCATCTGCACGTCGCCGGTGCCCGGTGGCAGGTCGACGATCAGCACATCCAGCGCGCCCCATTGCACCTGATTGAGCATCTGCTGCAACGCGCCCATCAGCATTGGACCGCGCCAAACCACGGCCTCTTCTTCGCGCGTCATGAGGCCAATCGACATCATGGTCACACCGTGGTTGCGCATCGGCAGGATGGTTTTGCCATCGGGGCTCGACGGACGGCCAGAGACGCCCAACATGCGGGGTTGGGATGGGCCGTAGACGTCCGCATCAAGCAGGCCGACGCGACGACTTTCAGCGGCCAGAGCGGCGGCGAGGTTGGCGGACACGGTGGATTTCCCCACGCCGCCTTTGCCCGACGCCACGGCCAGAATGCGGTCAATGCCGGGGATCTTCTGCGGGCCTTGTGGCTCTGCCGGGCGGGAGCCTTTGAGATCGGGTGGCGGTTTGGAAGCGGCGTGTGCGGTCATCACGATGGAGACGCTCTCCACGCCGTCCAAAGTGTTCAGCTTGTCCTCGATTTCGGCTTTCATCGGCTGCATCGCCTGGGCGCGGACCGGGTCGATTTCGAGCACAAAGCGGACTTCGCCGCCGTCCACGTTCAGCGCGCGAACCATGCCGGACGCCACCAGATCGGAGCCAGAGGCAGGGTCGGTGAAGCCTTTGAGAACGTTCAGAATATCGTCGCGGTTTGCCATTTAGCCACGCCCTTTGATCTGACCGGTGACAACGTGCTCCATGTCCAGATCATCGATGGTCAGCACCATTTTGGTGGTGAACTCTTTGCCCGCGGTGGCCTCGGCCCCGGCGGTGCGCATGGCGTCCTCGATCGCTTGCTGGCTGGTCACGCCAACCTGCTTGAGGAACTTGCGCATGCTCATGTTAAAATCGTCGCTCATAGGTGGATATCCTTCTGCCTAGGCATTCAACTTGGGTCCATGTTGACGCAAGCCGCGGCCGGGGCCTAGGTTTGTGTCATGGATTTTTCTCGGTTTTTGATGGGTGTTTTTGCCGCATTGGTTGGCATGGTGTGGACCATGCCGGCCATGTCGCAAGGCAAAACCACCACGCTTTTGGTCGCGCCGGAAGTGCAGGAAACCGGCATTATCAAATTCATGTTGCCGCGATTCACCCTGAAGCATGGGGTGCGGGTGACGGTCGTCAATGAAGGCGACGCGGCGGGCAGTTTGGTTCAAGATGGAGACGCCGTTGTGTTTTCGCGCAGCGGGACAAACTATGGCCTGACCGTGCACGTCGCGGACGATCCGCATATGGCCACGTTGGCGGACTGGCTGACCGGCGACGTTGGCCGGCGCACCATTCTGAGCTTCAAGCAGGACGGCCAAGCGGTGTTTGAAGCGCCGGTTGTGGTGGCGGAGGTGGAAGAGGCGGTTGAACTGGACGGCGACGCGGCGCGGGGTGCGGATTTGGCGCTGAGCGCCTGCGGGCGGTGTCATGTGGTGGGCGAGGCCAACCGGATGAACGGCATTGGTTCCACGCCAAGTTTCGCGGTGCTGCGCAGCCTGGATGACTGGATGGAGCGGTTCTGGGCGTTTTACGCGCTGAACCCGCATCCGAGCTTTACCATCATTCCAGACGTGACTGAGCCGTTTGACGAGACCCGCCCGTCCCCGATCAGCCCTGTCACCTTGACGCTTGAGGAGCTGGAGAACATCGTGGCCTACACCGCAACCGTGGATCCGGCAGATTTGGGATCGCCCATCGCGCATCAGTGATCCCGGCGATTGCTGAAGTAATCCTCGGAAGTGCGCACCTTTGGGCGTTCACCGCCGGCCAACGGGTTGTTTTCCCTGTGGAATTGGGCGTTCACACGGCAGTCATCACACATGCGGATCATGCGGGCCGCGTCCGAGGTGGCAAACATCGCGTGTTTGCCTTCCAGCTTCTCGACAATGCGCTCGATGGTCGATTTCACCCCAAACGGCGTGCCGCATTCAATGCAATCAAATGGTTCTTCATCGTGCACCACTTGTTGTGACAACGCGGCATCCGAGGTGTTGAATTGTGGCACCAGAGAGATCGCGTTTTCCGGGCAGACATGGGTGCAGAGGCCACATTGCAGGCAGGCGTCTTCCTGGAAGCGCAACTGTGGTTTGTCCGGATTGTCGCCCAAGGCACCGGCAGGGCAAAGCGAGGCACAGGAGAGGCAGAGCGTGCAGGCGTCTTTGTCGACCAGAACGGCGCCATATGGAGCGTTTTCCGGCAGGGGCAGCGGGCCGGCCTGCTCTCCGCGCAGCGCTTTGACGGCGAGGCGGGTGACCTGACGGCGGTTGCCAAGCGGCAGCACGGGCGCAATGTCCGTGAGGCCGCTGATGGCGCCGTAAAGTGCGTCACAGAGCGCGGATGGTTCCTCAGGGTCCAGAATGCGCAGGGCGTCGCTGTCGCCGCTCAGCGCTTGGGCCAGTAGAAGCTCACTGTCCAGCGCACCGCGGTCCGTGGTGGGGGCGGCGAGCACGTCAACGCCGACAAAGCCACTTGAGAGCGCGGCCAGCATTTCGGCATGGCCAAAGCCGCTCACCCGCTCGAGATCAAGCGGGATCACTTTGGCGGGCAGGCCGCGATCATGGCGGGCGGCCAGTGCGATCAGTTCGGCGCCAAATGCGCGGTCGTGCACCAAGAGGCGCGGGGCTGCGCCGCCAGCGCTGCGGTAAGCTTCGGCTAGGGCGTTGACGCGGGCAAAGAGCGCGCTGACCGGCGGGTCGTCATAGGTGATGGCCCCGGACGGGCAGAGTGCGGCGCAAGATCCGCAGCCCGCGCAGATGTTTGGGTCGATGTCGATGTGGTCGCCCGCAGGCCGGATCGCTGAGGTCGGGCAGACGTCCAGACATTTGGAGCACCCGGCCTGTTCGGCGCGGGAGTGCGCACAGATGCTGGGTTCCAGTGTCAGATAGAGTGGTTTCTCAAAGGTGCCGACCAGATGGGACGCTTCCAGAATTGCGGCATGGGTGGCGGGCAGGCTTTTGGGGTCCGCCAGCAGGTAGCCTTCGCGTTTCTCCGGCGCTGGGAAGAGCGGTGTCTCGCCGCGCAGGTCCAGCAGGATGTCACAGGTGGTTTTGGCACCGTTGCGTGGCTCACCAAAGGTTGCTGCGCCGCGTCCGGACGAGTCCACCTGTTGCAGGGCGTCGATCTCCACCGAGAAATTCCCCAATGCACCGGAGGCTTTTTTCAGGTGACCGGCAACCACGTCAAAGTCGCGATCTTCTGGCGCCTCGGAACCGGGCGCGAGGAGAACGGTGACGCTCAGGAAGTCTTTCAACTGGCGTGCGGCGGAAAGGGCAACCTCTTCTGGGCCCACAATTAGGCAGAGCCCTTCGGAGGTGATGTCGAAGGTTTTGGTGGCCGGGGCAGCCCGCAATCCGTCTGCCAAAAGGGCAGCGGATTTGGGGCCGGCTTCCGCGCCTTCATCCGACCAGACCGCGCGGTCACGCAAGTCGACAAAGGTGGGTTCAGGCAGGGACAATTCGTCCGCCAGTTCCGCAAAGAAGGTCTGTTCCTGAGAGCAGGTGACGCAGGTTGTTGAAGGGTCTGCGGCGGATTGCAAAAGCTGTGCGGCGGTCTGCATCTCTGCGCCGCCAAGAGGGGTGTTCACTTTGGAGCATTTCACGGTGCCAACAGAGGCGAAGGTCTCTGTATTCAATGGCATACTTTTAGAACAGTCACACAAAATCAATGTTTTAGACATTATTTCCCCCGAGGGTTAGCTGGCGTTTACGCGCTTGGCACACCTCACACATGCATGATTTTTCGGCGCCGTAAAGCCCTCTGTCCTGATCGCGCTGGCAGATTTGTGGCGGTCAAAAAACCTAGTGATTCTATTGGTTTTTAGGTGATGTGGACAATCTGTCCGCGCCTGTCGTGATGGCAGGAATCGATGCCCCAAAATGTCCAGTTATTTTGCCGGAAATCGCGATTTTTGCGTTTTCCTTTGGCAAGGCTCAGGAAAGCACTGAGACTAATCATGCCCACGAAAAAATTCTCGAAAACTGCATGGGCACGGGAGGAAGACGATTTCATGCGCCAAGCGCCGGTATCATTGCCGTTAGGCATCGTGATCCGCAGAACGCCCTCGGCCAACCGCTGGGCGAAATTTGCGTGGCAAGCTGTTGGCGTGCTTCCGGGGGCGGCGCAGGCGGATTGGCGCGTGATGCGCGAAGAAGGCGATGCGGTGGAGTATCACGCCGCAACCGTGCCGCTGGAGCTGTGGCACACCGACACCGAAGCCTATCTGACAACCCTGACCGCGCGGGTGCCCTCCATTGGCGTGGTGATGCGTGAGGCGGAACAAGGTGATGCGGAGCGGCCTTACGAGGTGCTCTTGGCGACGGCCTCTGCCTATGAGTTCCAGGATTATGCCGACAGCGGGGAAGAACTGCTGGAGTTGGTGCCGATGCCGGAAGGGCTTGTGGCTTTCCTGCGCGACTTTGTCGAAGAGCACCACGAAGAAGAGACTTTTGTGAAACGGCGCCGCGACAAGAAGCGGATTGATCTGGTGGAAGATGGCCGTGGTGATGCGCGTATCTCCCAGTTGAGTGATGTCTACCGCGCGCCGCGCACCGGGAGGCCACATTGAGCCGCGGGGGCGATTTCTGGGCCCGCCGTAAGGCGGCTGTGTCGGCGGAAGCCGAAGCCGAGGTGCGTGCCGAGGAACAGGCGGTGCTGGCCGAAGCCCATGCCGAGCTGGAAGAAAAGTCTGACGCGGAAATTTTGGCAGAGCTGGATCTGCCCGATCCGGAAGAGATGCAACAAGGCGATGATTTCTCGGTGTTCCTGGGCAAAGCCGTGCCAGAACGCATCCGCCGCAAAGCGCTGCGCAAGCTGTGGCTGACCAACCCGGTGTTGGCCAATGTCGATGACCTTGTGGACTACGGCCAAGACTTCACCGACAGCGCCATGGTCGTTGAGGCGATGCAGACCACCTATCAGGTGGGCAAAGGCATGTTGGCGCACGTGCAGGAACTGGCGCGACAGAAGGAAGAGGCCAAAGCCTTGGCCGAAGGTCGCGTATCGCTGGAAGAGTTTGAGGTGCAAACTGAGGCAGCGTTGGTTGAGGGCTTTGACGAGAGCGCAGAGACCGAGCTGGCAGAGGTTGCACCAGTGGAGGTTGTGGCCGAAGCTGAAGCTCCAACTGAACCAATCCCAGACGCAGAGGCGCTTCCCGTTGCGCCGCTGCGTCGCCGTATGCGGTTTGAATTTGCCGCATCAGACACACCTGAAGAGAGGGCATAGCGATGAGCCAAGCCGTCACCGATACCCAAGTTGCCGAAGAGGATCTGCTGCGCGCGGATCTTTATGATTTTCTGGCCGCCCTTATGGCCAACCCGCCAAGCAAAGACCTGTTGCAGCACGCCAGCGCGCTGAGCGGCGACGACAGCGATCTTGGCAAGGCGATCAGCACATTGGCCCGTGTGGCCAAAGCGACCAACGCCACAGCAGTGGAAAGCGAATTCAACGCGCTCTTCATTGGTCTGGGCCGCGGCGAGCTGATGCCGTTTGCGTCTTACTACCTGACTGGCTTCTTGAACGAGAAACCACTGGCTTCGCTGCGGGCCGATATGGCAGCGCTGCGCATCACCCGCGCGCCAAACGTTTATGAGCCGGAAGACAACATCGCCAGCCTGCTGGAGATGATGGCGGGCATGATCCGGGGGCTCTTTGGCGCGCCGGTGCCGCTGCAAAAGCAGAAAGACTTCTTCTTTACCCATATCGCCGCCTGGGCGGAGCATTTCTTCTCCGATCTGGAAGCGGCGCAGAACTCGGTGTTCTACGCGCCGGTGGGCACGGTGGGCAAAGCCTTCCTAGAGATTGAAACACAGGCGTTCCGCATGGGGGCGGACTAAGCGTCGATTGTAACTGTCGGACCCCGACCGACCCAAAACAAGGAGCTCGCCATGAGCAAGCCAGAGGAAAAAGGTGCCAGCCGGCGCGATTTTCTGAAGCTCGCAACAGCAGCAGCCCCGGCAGCCGCAGCAGTGGTTGCCATGTCGCCTGACGCGGCACAGGCCCAGCCAGCTGATCTGTCCCGCACCGAGATGCAGGACACCGCGCACACCCGCGCATATCTCGACAGCGCCCGGTTCTGACCGGACGTTTTCACCCCGCCCCTGACCACCGGTTGCGTGACGCCCACCGGTCAGGATTTGAGACTAACCGAGCCAGCCCCGAGAAACGGGGCAGCAAGGGAGGAAAAAATGCTAAGGAAAAAGACCAACGGGGTTGCGCGACGCCCCCAGCGGACAAGTATCCTGTCTGTCGCAGCTGAAAAAGCTGTGGACCGCCGTACATTTTTGCGCGGTTCAGGACTCGCCATTAGCGGTCTGGCAGCGATTGGTGCCACCGGTGGCACCGTTACTCAGGCGCAGGCGCAAGACGCCGCCAATACTGCCGTTCAAACTGTGAAATCCGTATGTACCCACTGTTCTGTGGGCTGTACGGTTGTGGCCGAAGTGCAAAGCGGTGTCTGGATCGGGCAAGAGCCTGGTTGGGACAGCCCGTTCAACCTCGGTTCCCACTGCGCCAAAGGCGCATCGGTGCGGGAACACGCCCACGGTGAACGCCGCCTGAAGTACCCTATGAAAAAAGAGGGTGGTGAGTGGAAGCGCATCAGCTGGGAGCAGGCGATCGACGAGATCGGCGACGGCATGATGAAGATCCGCGAAGAAAGCGGTCCTGACAGTGTTTATTGGCTGGGCTCAGCCAAGCACAATAACGAACAGGCGTATCTGTTCCGTAAGTTTGCGGCCTACTGGGGCACAAACAACGTGGACCACCAGGCGCGTATCTGTCACTCCACCACTGTTGCGGGTGTTGCGAACACATGGGGCTACGGCGCCATGACAAACTCCTACAACGACATCCACAACTCCAAAGCCATCTTCATCATCGGCGGCAACCCGGCAGAAGCCCACCCGGTTTCCCTGTTGCACGTGCTGCGCGCGAAAGAGCGCAACAACGCACCGCTGATCGTATGTGACCCCCGTTTCACGCGGACTGCGGCACATGCGGATGAATACGTGCGCTTCCGTCCCGGCACCGATGTGGCGCTGGTTTGGGGCATTCTGTGGCACATCTTCGAAAACGGTTGGGAAGACAAAGAGTTCATCCGCACCCGTGTTTGGGGCATGGACCAGATCCGCGAAGAAGTGAAGCAGTGGAACCCAGAAGAAGTGGAACGCGTGACCGGTGCTCCTGGTGAGCAACTGCGTCGTGTGGCACGTCAGCTGGTGAACAACCGTCCCGGCACCGTGATCTGGTGTATGGGTGGTACGCAGCACACCAACGGTAACAACAACACCCGTGCGTACTGCATTCTGCAGCTGGCTCTTGGCAACATGGGCACAGAGGGCGGCGGTACCAACATCTTCCGTGGCCACGACAACGTGCAGGGTGCAACCGACCTTGGCGTTCTGAGCCACACTCTGCCAGGCTACTACGGCCTGTCCAAAGGCGCCTGGGCGCACTGGGGCCGCGTGTGGGAAGAAGACGGCGAATGGCTGAGCGGCCAGTTTGCCAAAACCACCGCTGCAGACGGCAAAGAGAAGTCGCTTCAGAACCTCACCGGTATTCCGGTGTCGCGCTGGATTGATGGTGTGCTTGAAGATCCAGAGAACATGGACAACCCGGACAAGGTACGGGCCATGGTGCTTTGGGGCCACGCGCCAAACTCTCAGACCCGTGGTCGCGAGATGAAAACCGCGATGGAAAAGCTGGATATGCTGGTCGTTGTTGACCCGTATCCAACCGTTTCCGCCGTGCTTCATGACCGCACCGACGGCGTGTACCTGCTGCCGGCCTGTACCCAGTTTGAGACCCGTGGTTCTGTGACCGCATCCAACCGCTCCATCCAGTGGCGCGATCAGGTTGTGGCACCGCTCTTTGAGAGCAAAACAGACCACGAGATCATGGGTTTGTTCGCCAACAAGTTTGGCTGGGCCGATCGTTTCTTCCGCAACATCGAGATGGAAGACGAAAACACCCCGAACATCGAAAGCGTTACGCGCGAATTCAACAAGGGTATGTGGACCATCGGTTACACCGGTCAGTCTCCTGAGCGCATCAAGCTGCATATGGAAAACCAGCACACCTTCGACCGGACCACGTTGAAGGCAAATGGTGGTCCAGCAGATGGTGACTACTACGGTATGCCTTGGCCGTGCTGGGGCACCGCGGAGATGAACCACCCCGGTACGCCAAACCTCTATGACATGTCCAAACGTGTCTCTGAGGGTGGTTTGACCTTCCGTGCCCGCTTTGGCGTGGAACGTGACGGTCAGAACCTCTTGGCGGAAGGCGTTGCAAGCCTCGATTCCGAGATCCAGGACGGCTATCCAGAGTTCACCATGCAGATGCTGATGGACCTGGGTTGGGACGGCGATCTGACGGATGACGAGCGCGCAGCAATTGACGCTGTAGCTGGTCCAAAGACCAACTGGAAAACCGACCTCTCCGGCGGTATCCAGCGGGTTGCGATCAAGCACGAGTGTGCGCCGTTTGGTAACGCCAAGGCCCGTGCTGTTGTGTGGACATTCCCGGATCCGGTGCCGCTGCACCGCGAGCCGCTCTACACACCCCGTCGCGATCTGGTCGAAGACTATCCGACCTACGAAGACCGGCATGCCTATCGCCTGCCAACGCTCTATGCGTCCATCCAGAAGAACGACTTCAGCAAGGATTACCCAATCATCCTGACGTCCGGTCGACTGGTGGAATATGAGGGTGGCGGCGAAGAGACTCGCTCCAACCCATGGCTGGCTGAGCTGCAGCAGGACATGTTTGTCGAGATCAACCCGCGTGATGCGAACGATCTGGGCATTCGTGACCGGTCGCAAGTTTGGGTGGAAGGTCCAGAGGGCGGCAAGGTCAAAGTTATGGCCATGGTCACCCAGCGGGTTGGCGAAGGCGTTGCCTTCATGCCGTTCCACTTTGGCGGTCACTTCGAAGGGAAGGATCTGCGGGACAAATACCCAGCAGGCGCCGACCCATATGTGTTGGGCGAAAGCACCAACACGGCACAAACCTATGGCTATGACAGCGTGACACAGATGCAGGAGACCAAAACAACTCTCTGCAAAATCTGGGCCGCTTAAGGAGGAGAAGAGAAATGGCAAGAGCAAAGTTTCTCTGCGACGCCGAACGCTGCATTGAATGTAACGCCTGCGTCACGGCCTGTAAGAACGAACACGAGGTGCCTTGGGGCATCAACCGTCGCCGCGTTGTAACCATCAACGACGGTACGCCGGGTGAACGTTCTATCTCGGTGGCATGTATGCACTGTTCCGACGCGCCTTGTATGGCCGTTTGTCCGGTGGACTGCTTCTACCAGAACGAAGAAGGTGTCGTGCTGCACTCCAAAGACCTCTGCATTGGCTGTGGTTACTGCTTCTACGCGTGTCCGTTTGGCGCGCCGCAGTACCCGCAGGCAGGCAACTTTGGCAGCCGTGGCAAGATGGACAAATGTACCTTCTGTGCTGGTGGTCCGGAGGAGAACCACTCCAACGCGGAATTCTCCAAATACGGCCGCAACCGGATTGCAGAAGGCAAATTGCCTCTCTGCGCCGAGATGTGCTCCACAAAAGCGTTGCTGGCGGGGGACGGGGACGTTGTGTCCGCGATCTACCGTGAGCGTGTTGTGGCGCGCGGCTTTGGCACCGGTGCTTGGGGCTGGGGTACAGCCTACGAACAGAAAGGCGGCTAAGGCCTGCTTTCACAAAGTTGGCGGCGCGGATTTCCGCGCCGCCGATGCACCAGACACACTTGTCTCAAATGAGATGCGGCGGCTTTCCAGAGGGAAAGGACCGCTATGACTATTCAAACATCGAGGATGTGATGCGCGCGCTTCTTTGGATTGCACTAAGTTTTATGTTGGCTTTGCCTAGTTTTGCACAAGAGGCGCCTGATCGCTCCGCGACGGGTGGGGCTCAGACGCTGGAAGACATTATGGCCCGCCAACGCGGCGAAAAGCTGGATGACAGCTTCCGTCGGGATGCAACCGGCCAGGGCAATGTCGAGGCGTTGATGGGGCAACTCAGCACACGCGGCACAGCCTCGGACGCGGACGTGTTCCGCGCGCTGCGCTATGGCAGTGCCGACACCCGAACCGCCGCGCGTGGACCGACATCCGGCCTCCTCATTCAGGATTCAGGCATGGCATGGCTGTCCTTTCGCGAAGGGCCGCTGTTGACCTATGGCCTGTGGTTCTTGGGCGGTATGATTGTCTTCATTCTGGCCTTTTACCTCTACCGAGGGAAAATCCTGATCGACGGGCCAAAGACCGGCCGCAACATCATCCGCTTTGTCGCTTTTGAGCGCTTCTGCCATTGGGTCATGGGGGTGAGCTTTATTCTTTTGGGTCTGACAGGGATCTACCTGATCGCGGGACGTAAGTTCCTGCTGCCATGGATGGGGCATGAAGCCTATGCCAGCATCGCCGAAGCGGGCAAATGGGTGCACAACAACATCTCCTGGGCCTTTATGATCAGCCTCGGATTTGTCTTCATCATGTGGGTGAAGCACAACATTCCGGACCGTGGCGACATCAAATGGATGGCCAAGGCCGGCGGTCTGTTCTCCAAAGGCGTGCACCCGCCTGCCAAGAAATTCAACGCCGGTCAGAAGATCGTATTCTGGTCTGTAATCATCCTTGGCTTCTCGATTTCACTCTCTGGTGTGGCGCTTCTGTTCCCGTTTGAGGTGTCGGTCTTTGCCAAGACCTTCCAGATCCTCAACATGACCGGCCTGCCAAACCTGATCATGGGCGCGCCTCTGCCAGAGGTTCTAAGCCCCTATGAAGAGATGCAGCTGTCGCAACTGTGGCATGGCATTGTGGCCTTTGTCTTCATCGGCATCATCATCGCGCACATCTACCTCGGCAGCGTCGGCATGGAAGGCGCGCTGGAGACAATGGCGACCGGTGAGGTGGATGAGCAGTGGGCCAAAGAGCACCATTCTATCTGGTATGATGAAGAAATGGCCAAAGCCAAAGCGTCCGCGCCGGACAACGCCACACCTGCGGAATAAGTAATGCGGATTTGGGCGCCACTTTTGGCACTCTTGCTGTGGCCAGCGGCGGCGCTGCCAGGTGACTTTTTCACTCTGGAAGGCCATGGCGGTCCCATCAAAGGGATCGCCGTGTCGCCGGATGGGCAGCGTATTCTGACCGCCAGCTTTGACAACGCGCTTGGGCTCTGGTCCGAACGCGCGCCTATGTGGTTGGACGGTCATGAGGCGGCGGTGAACACGGTGACTTTTGTCGATGACACACGTGCAGTGTCCGGAGGCGATGATTTTGCGGTGCGCCTGTGGGATTTGGCCTCCGGGACATCCCAAGAGCTTGGTCGCCACAAGGGCAAGGTGATGTCGGTGCGTGTGTCGGGCGATCAGCAAATGGTGGCCTCTGCAAGCTGGGACGGCACCGTTGGGCTTTGGTCGCTTGATGGTGCAGCCCCCCGCTTTATTCAGGTGGGCTCTAACGTCAATGATGTGGCATTTGGCGCGGATGGCTCCACGCTCTTTGTCGGGGCGGCGGACGGCAAGATCCGCATCTACGATGTGGCCACAGGAGAAATGCAGCAGTTGTTTTTCTCCAATGGCTTCGGTGTCAACAATCTGGTGCTGAACGCGGCAGCCGGATGGTTGGCGTTTGGCGCGGTGGATGGTGTGACCAAGATTGTTGACGTTCAAACAGCGGAGCTGATCAAAGACGTGACGCTGGAGCGCCGACCGATCCTGGCGATGGCCCTAGATCGTCAGGGACAGCATCTCGCTGTAGGGGATGGCGAAGGTTACATCCTGTTGCTTGCCACGGAAGACTGGTCCGTTGCCAATGATTTCCGCGCCACCCATTGGGGGCCGGTCTGGGCGCTGGCGTTCTCGCAAGATGGCGAGAACATCCATGCCGGTGGATTAGACGACTCTCTGTTTAGCTGGCCTCTGTCAGATCAGGATGACGCCCCGCGCATGGTGGAACAGGACCGTGCCTTCTTGAATGGCAACGACAGCGCTTCCAACGGCGAGCGCCAGTTTCAGCGCAAATGCTCCATCTGCCACACGTTGACCGGAGACAGTGCGCGTCGCGCCGGGCCAACGCTCAAAAACGTGTTTGGCCGCCGTGCCGGGGCCGTGGCCGACTACAGCTATTCCGACACGTTACAGACATCAGACATTGTCTGGTCCGCGCAAACCATTGATGCGCTTTTTGATTTGGGACCAGACGTGTATATTGCGGGCACAAAAATGCCAGTTCAGCGCATCGCCCGCGCCGAGGATCGTGCAGATCTCATCGAGTTTCTGCGGACTTACAGCGACATCAAGGACGACTGAGATGAAAACTTTTTTGCTAGCCTGTGTAACCGTCGCAGGGATTTCTGTTGTGGCCTATTACGGGCTGCACACTCTAGGCTTTTCCAGTACTGAGGCTGGAAGCGGGCCTTCCGTACGACTGGACTAATCAATGAACCAACTCGAACGACCACACTCCCGGAGCAAAGACCGCGCGTCTTCCGAATTTGGCATGGGGCTGTCTGCGGCCTCTGTGCTGGTGGTTGATGATGAGCCAGGCATTCGCAATTTCATTGTGAAAATACTGGAGCCTGTGGTCGCCCGTGTCGAGCAGGCCGCCAATACCGAGGTTGCCAGCCGGCTGTTGGATGCGAACCATTTTGATATTGTGATCCTGGACAACGTGATGCCAGGCACCACGGGGTTGGAGTGGCTCAGCGAACAGCGCAAGTTGGGGTTCTTTGCCGACACGATCCTGATCACGGCTTTTGCCGATATGGACACGGCGATTGAGGCGATGCGCGCGGGCGCGGTGGATTTTGTCCTGAAGCCGTTCCGGTCCAATCAAATTCTCAACGCCGTGGCGCGCTGTGTGGATCGGGTGAACCTGCGGCGGGAAAACTACCTGCTGAAATACGAGCTGGCCTCTGGCAATGAGCAGGTGCGCTCGCGCCTGTTGGGCAGTTCGCCAGAGATCGAGACAATCCGTGCCACCATGGCGCGGGCGGCGCCTTTGCCAACCCCGGTTCTGTTGACCGGAGACACAGGCACGGGCAAAGAGGTCTGTGCACGGGCGATCCATATGATGTCGCCACGCGCAGAAAAGCCTTTTGTGCCCATCAATTGCGCCACCATTGCCGGGGACATGATTGAACATGAGCTGTTTGGTCATATCCGCCAGGATGCCGGTGGACGCACAGTGCGCCATGACGGGGTGTTTATGAACGCCAATGGCGGCACGCTTTATCTTGACGAGATTGTGGAATTGCCGCTGCCTGTTCAAGCAGCATTGCTTCGGGTGATTGAGCAACGAAAAGTCAGGCCGGTTGGCTCATCGCGCGAAGTCCCGCTGGACCTGCGGTTCCTGTTTGCCACCAACGCAGACATGGAAGCGGCGGTGCAGGAAGGGCGTCTGCGCGAGGACCTCTATCACCGGATCAATGTGCTCAACATCCAGATGCCACCGCTGCGCAGTCGCAATGGGGATTTGAAAGAGCTGGCGTTGATGTTCATTCAGCAGATTTCCAAGTCTTTGGGAGTGCCGCCGCTCACTCTCTCAGAAGGCGTTTTGCTCAACATGGCACGCTATGATTGGCCCGGTAACGTGCGGGAATTGCGCAATCTTATTGAACGGTCCCTGATTGTGGGGGAATGGGCCTCAGAGTTTGCGGCGGGTGGATCGGACGAAGAGGTTGAGGCTGTGGACAGTCTGGCGGCGGTGGAGCGGCGTCATATCCTGACCGTTCTGGATGCCTGTGATGGCAACCGGGCGGAGGCGGCGCGACGCTTGGGCATTTCGCGCAAAACCATCGACCGCAAATGTGCGATGTGGAATGACTGAGACCTCAGAGTCTCAGGACCCTCCCCGTCAGGCGCCAGCAAAGCGTCGCGGCGCATCGGTGCGGATGCGTCTTTTGGCCATCGCGCTGTTGCCTACGCTTGTGATCATGCCGTTGTTTTTCATTGTGACAGCGGTCAACTGGTCCTCGCGGTTTGATAACCTATTGATTGCAAAGGTGAATGGCGAGCTCACCATTGCCCAGCAATACCTCAGCCAATTGTTGGAAAACAGTGACCTGCGAATGCAGGCCCTGGCGGAAAGCTCGGCTTTTGTGGATCGCGTCGTGTCCCAAGATCGCAATGCGGTTTTGACGCTTCTGGACAACAAGAAAGCCGAGATGGGACTCGACTTTCTCTATTACATCAACGCTGACGGGGCGGTGTGGTCCTCGCCGCGGCTTGTGGATGACATGGGGCTCACCAAATGGCCGGTGGTGTCGCAGGCATTGGCCGGCACAGGCTCGGCGCAGATTGACATTTTTAGTGAGTTCGACCTCGGGCAAGTCTCTGACAACCTTGCGGAAAAAGCGCGGATCAATTTGGTGCCCACGCAGGCGGCTGTGCCGACAGAACGCACCGAGGAAACCCGGGGCATGATGGTGCATGCCGCGACGCCGGTGGAAGGCAGCGGACGCAGCGGGGCATTGGTTGGCGGCGTGTTGCTGAACCGCAATTTGACCTTTATCGATACAATCAACGATCTGGTGTACCCGACCGCGAGTCTGACCGAAGGCAGTCAGGGCACAGCGACGCTTTTCCTAGAAGACGTAAGGGTTTCCACCAATGTGCGCCTGTTTCAGGACGAGCGGGCCTTGGGCACGCGGGTGTCGGCGGCGGTCTATGAAACCGTGCTGGAACGTGGCGAGGTTTGGCTGGATCGGGCCTTTGTGGTGAACGACTGGTACATCTCGGCCTACGAACCGATCATCGACAGCTTTGGCCAGCGGGTTGGCATGCTCTATGTGGGGTTTCTGGATCAGCCGTTTCGGGATGCGAAGTTCTCCACCATCCTGACGTTTGCCATTGCCTTTGTGGTTATCATCCTGATTTCAGTGCCAATTTTCCTGCGCTGGGCGCGGCAGATTTTTGCACCATTAGAGCGGATGGTGCGGACCATTGGGCGCGTGGAAGAAGGCGATCTGAACGCGCGGACGCGGGTTGAGGATGGCGGTGAAATTGGCCGGGTTGCGGCGCAGATGGACAACCTGCTGGAGCAAATTCAGGAGCGAGATCGGGAACTTACGCGGCGGGTGGTGGCGCGTACGCGGGACTTGGAGGAGGCCAACCGGCGGCTTGAGGCGACCTCTAAACAGTTGGTGGTGTCGGAGAAATTGGCCGCCGTGGGAGAGATCGCGGCCGGGATTGCGCATGAGATCAACAATCCGGTGCAGGTGATTCAAGGCAATCTGGATGTTTTGCGGGTGCAATTGGGCGACGATGCAGACCTGGTCAAGACAGAGTTATGGCTGATTGATGAGCAGACGCATTCGATTTTCCTGATTGTGAACAAGCTCTTGCAGTTCACGCGACCGGATGAATATGCCGAGGGCAGCGAGGAGCATCGCCCCGCCGACATCATCACGGATACGTTGCCGCTGGTGCAGCATTTGCTGAGCAAAGGGCATATCGCGCTGTCGCTGGAACTTGAAAGCATTAAGGCAATTTCGATCCACCGCACGGAGCTGCAACAAATCCTGATCAACCTGATGGTCAATGCGATTCACTCGATGCCGGATGGAGGCGATCTGACCGTTGGCGCGCTGGACGCGGAGCGGGGTGGAAAAGCGGGGGTTTTGGTCTTTGTGAAAGACACCGGTGTGGGCATGGCACCAGAGCTGCTGACCCGGATTTTTGATCCGTTTTTTACAACAAAACAAGGCGAAGGCACCGGTTTGGGCCTGTCGATCACCCGCAAGCTGGTGGAGCGCTACGACGGGGAGATTGAGGCGGACAGCGTGGTCGGCCAAGGCACTGAATTCCGGGTGTGGTTCCCGACGACTTCGGCCTGAGACTCAGGGCAAAAGCCTCAAAAACCGGTCCAAAATTGCAACGTCGGTATTGTGTCGGTATCGCGACTGTATTGCGGAGGTGGCGGTTTTGCGGGCAAAACCGTTAACGCAGGGGCGTGAAGGCCAAATTTTTTAGACATGAATTCAGACGCGGACATATCAGACAGCGCCGAAAAGCCGGGTGTGGCCGACGTTTTGCGGCAGCGGGCAGAGGTGGCACGGTTCCTTTTGGATGCCGGTCTGGGTCTACGCGACCCTATTGTCTTCCTGACGCTGATCTCTTGCGTGAGCCGCGCGGGCATGATCTTTGCCATCAACGAAACCGCGCGCAGCCATGCCGAGGGGCTGGGCTGGTCGGTCTGGCTTTTGCTGATTTGTGCGGCGGGCATGGTGGTGTCGGCGTACCTGCAAAAGGTGCGGGCCTTCACGTTGATCACCCGCATCGAAGCACAGATGCGCCTCCGCTTGTCCGAGCTTCTACTGCGGGCCAACATCGATTTCCTGATCTCCGGGCGGCACGGCAAAGTCTACGGCGCGATGACAGCCGAGGTGAACCAGCTGGCGCAGGCCGTGATCCATTTGGTGGAGGCAATCGGCGCAGCGATTGTGCTGCTGTTTGCCATTCCCTATTTGTTTTTCGTGAGCTGGATCGCCGGTGTCGCCGCCGTGGCGACAATTGCGCTGGGTGGGATTGGCTTTGCCCTAATGGATGGGCCCGCGCGGGTTTGGGCTTTGAAGGCGTCGGACAGTTTTGCCGCCTATTGTGACCGGGTCAGCGACATGTTGGGCGGCTGGAAAGAACTGCGGCTCAGGGCCAGCCGGCGCGCGGCGCTGGAGGCGGAAACCAAAGACGTGATCACGGCGCAGGTGGCGCACAAGATGCGTTCCGAGCGGCTGTTTGCGGCCAGCACCGGCGGCGGGCAGGTCGCCGTGGCGCTGTTGATGTGTTTTGTGGTGATTGTGCTGCCACAGTTGCAGGGCGGCGATGCGATTGTGATGTTTCAGGTGCTGACCATCATCTTTCTGGTGAACGGTCCGACGGAGTTGGTGTTCAACACGCTGCCGGTTTTGAGCCGGGCGGAGAACAGTTTTTACAAGATCAAAGCTGTGGAGATGGAGTTGAGCGCGGCGCAGAGTTTGGCGCTGACGGCGGCGCCTGAGTTGCGCAAAAGCTTTGACGAAATTGCACTGCGCGGGGTTGAGGCCAGTGTTGGCGAGGCGCGCGATGGTGTGGTGCCGTTTCACCTGGGGCCGATTGACCTGACCTTTCACCCCGGAGAAACGGTGTTCATCTGTGGCGGCAATGGCTCTGGCAAAACCACGCTCTTGTCGCTGATCACCGGGATGCGGCATCCTGAGGCGGGGGAGGTCACGCTGGATGGCGCGGCGCTGACGGACAGCTCAACCGCCAGCTATCGCGAGCTGTTTTCGGCGGTGTTTGCGCAGTACCACCTGTTTGACCATGCCTATGGGCTGACCGACGCGGAACTGGGGGAATTGGAAACCCGGATTGCGCAGTTGGGGCTGGCGCAGCGGGTGCAGCTGTTGGGTGACACGTTCTCCAATACGTCCCTGTCGGCCGGGCAAAGCCGCCGGTTGGCGCTGGCCGTGGCTTTGGCAGAGCGACGGCCGATCATTGTGCTGGATGAATTTGCTGCCGATCAGGACCCGGCCAACCGGGCGTTCTTTTATGACGTTTTGATGCCGGAATTATCAGCATCGGGGCGGCTTGTCGTAGCGGTGACACATGATGATCACCAATTTGGGAAATGTGATCGCTTGATCAAAATGGACGCGGGGCGCATCGTGTAAGATGAGCGTATGCCGCGCCGCAAAGAGGTTTGAAGGTATGAGTGAAACGCAATGGCGTCCGGCGCTGAGCACTGGTTGGGCGATGCTGGTGTCCCTGATCACAACCGGATTTGTCACCGTGTTGGTGAATGCGCAAATCTATCCCGCGCGGTGGAAATTTGCGGGGTTTTACCCGGAGAAAACCGCCGAGCGGCCGTATACTATCAGCGAGTCCATTGGGGATCCGCGCATTGGCGAGCCTTTTGCGGATTGGCTTTTGCTTGGCGCGCCGGTCCTGTTTGTCGGCGTGTGCCTGTTGACGCTTCCAACTTTGCGGGAGCTGCAAGCCAGCGGCAATGGCACGCGGCGGATTGCCGTGCTCACCTGGATCGTAGTGGTGCTGCAACTCTTGGCCTGTGTTGGTCTGGTGATCCTAAGCCAATACAGGTTTCCGCATTTTCGGGATGAGCATATGGCGGGTAGCTATTTGTTCTTCTTCAGCCAAGCCTTTGTTGTGGTCTTTGGCGAGGTGTTTTCCCGCAGCTACGCCGCATTGGGTCCAGAAGGTCAAGTCGCCGGGCGCGTTTGGTCACCGCGGTTTGCCGGGTGGCGGCGGGTGTACGTTTGGGTGCCGATTTATCTGGGACTGGCCTACTTGGCGTTGTTTTTGGGGAAGGGCTATGCGCCAGACTCGATCCGGTTCGAGGTCTATTTGGCCTATGTCAGCACGGAGTTGTTTCTTCTGAGTTCGTTTTTGTTTTACGTGATGAGCTATGCTCCGGATATGTGGTGTGCGTGGAAAGCAAGCCGGGCGCACTATTCGTCGCTGGAGGCGTCCTGAGCGCGCAGCATCTGCGTGGCGCGACGGGCGCGTTGTAGCGCAGTGACATGCGCGAGGATGGCAAACCCGGCGAGACCCCAGCGGATGGCGGTGTCGCCGAGCACGCCTGCGAGCAGCAGCATGGCGCAGAGGTAGATCACGCGCTCCATCCGCTCAAAAAAATCGGGCCAGTCGGTGTTGGACACGGGCATTTCGATGGCGGTGCGGGCTTTGGCGTAAGAGGTGATGACCGAGCCGGAGAAGCACGCCAGCGCCAGCGGCCAGGCGTCATGCATGTGCGCCAGTGTGGCCAGCACGGTGAGCTCTTGGTAGCGGTCCACCATAGCGTCAAAATAGCCGCCTGCTTTGGTGGACATGTTGCGGCGACGGGCGACCGCCCCGTCCAAGGCGTCAAACACAAAAGCCACGATCAGGGTTGCGCCGTAAACTGATGGGGACTGATGCCAGAGATAGGCCAGCGAAACGAGGAGGATCAGCACCAGCCCGATGAAGGTAACCTGATTGGGCGTCAGGCGGGCTTTGACCAAGGGGGTGGCCATGGCTTCCCACAGCGGGTCGATAGTGGATTTCATCAGGCCATCAATCATGGCGGTGTCCTTCAGGTATAGCTGCGGATCGCGAGGCGGCGGATCTTGGCGAGTTGTTCGGCGCGGGCGGCGAGTTGAGCGGTGCGTGTAGGGTTGGGTGTGTAACTGGCGGAGGTGCGGGTTTTGAGCGTGGCGGCGGCGTCGCACACGCTGCCCGCCCAGCCCATCAGAGGCGCGGCCAATGTGGCGGTGCCAAGCATACCGGCGTGGCGGGCGGCGCAGACGCGGATGTCGCGGTTGAGCGCGTCGGCCAGCGTTTGGGCAAAGACCGGATCAGACGCTAAGCCGCCGACAATGGAGAGCGGGCCGGAGGATTGGGCGCCCTTCTCGCGAGAGGGCCCAGCGGAGGTTGAGCGCACCGCCCTCAATGGCGGCGCGGCGCAGGGCATTTTTGTCGTGGTGCAGGCTAAGGCCGTGGAAGGTGCCGCGCAGGGCGGAGTTGTCCACCGGCACCCGTTCGCTCGCGAGCCAGGGCAGGAAGAACGGGTCATCATCTTGGGGTGTGCCAATGGCGGCAAAGCGGGTGTCTTTGGCGCCGTTGCCGGTGAGTTGGCAAACCCAGTCGAGTGCGGAACCGGCGTTTTCTTGGCTGGCGATTAACAGGGGGCGGTAGCCGAGGCCGGAGGTGATGGTGGCGTAGGAATGCGCCACGGAGAGGCGGCGGGTGGGGAAGAACCCGGCGATCCAAGCGGAGGTGGCCACAGAGATGTGCAACGCGCCATCGGCGACTTCGCCCGAGCCTAGCGCTGAAGCCATGACATCAGACGTGCCGCCCAAGACTTTGACCGTGGCGTCCAGGCCAAGCTCGGCGGCGGCCTGAGGCGTGAGGGTGCCCACGATGGTGTCGGCTTGGGTGATTGGGGCCAGTTTGGCGCGCTCGATGCCGGTGAGGGCGCAGAGCGCATCGGACCAGCCTTCGCGGCCGGTGCGGCTGTCCATGACCCAGCTGAGATTGGCGCTTTCGGGGCTGGTGGTCATCTCGCCGGTGGCGCGGTGCACCAGCCAGTCTTTCACATCCACCATCCAGCGGGTCTTGGCGTAGATTTCCGGTTCCTGCCGCATCACCCAGAGCATCTTTGCGGTGGGGTCCATGCCGTTTTTGGCGGGCGCGCCATTGGCCAGGCGTAGCCACTTGAGCAGGCGTGGCAGGTTATAGCCATGCACCTCCGGAAAGCCGCCGGTGAGTTTTTTGCTCAAAGGGGCGGCGCGTTTGTCGAGCCATGTCAGGCAAGGCCGCAGGGGCGTGCCATTGGCGTCGCAACAGACCAGCCCGCAGAGTTGTGACGAAAACACCAGTGCGGCGGCGCGTTTGGACAGGTCCGGCACCTCTTGGCGCAGGGTGGCCAGCGCATGGGCCAATGCGCCCCACCAATCGTCGGGGGATTGTTCGGCGATGCCGCCGGTTTTTAGAACCAACGGATAGCTCTCGGTGACGCGGGCCAAAACCGAGAGGCTGCTGTCCACCACGCCGACCTTCACGCCGGAGGTGCCAAAGTCGGCTGATATGACCAAATCGCCCTGTGTCACGCGGCGCACCTCAAAAAAACAGTCGTCATAAAATAGCGCCTTTCGCAGGCAAAACCCTGAGTCTGGTGTGACATGAGGGCGGCAAGTTTGGCAAGGGTCGGAAGGCTTTAGGTGATGGCGGCCAGAGCCTGTGCGTATAATTTCACGTATTCAGGGCCAACGGTGGCAACGTCAAATTCCATGGCGTGATTTGTGGCCCAAGTGGTCAATTGGGCGTGTTTGTCGGGATCATTCGCCAGATCAGTGAGGGTGCGTGCCAGTGCAGCGGAGTCGCCGGGCGGCACCAATAGGTCGGCACCTGCGCCGGTCATCACGGTGGAAAAGCCCTTGTTGGCGGCGGCGACCGGCAGGGTGCCCGCCGCCATAGCTTCGATCAGCACAAGACCAAAGCTCTCGCCATGCAAGGCTGGCGCGGCGAAGACATCAGCTGAGGCGATCAGGGCGCGGGCTTCGGCATCACTGGGCGGCGGTTGGAAGGTGATGTTCGGCAGGGTGGCCGCTTGCAGGCGCAGGGCGGGTTCCTCTTCGCCTGCGCCTGCGATGATCAATTCAGCGTTGGGGACGGCTGTGGTCACGGTGTGCCAAGCGTCGAGCAGAACAGACACACCTTTGCGGGCTTCCCAACGCCTCATGTAGACCACGCGGAAGGCTTTGGATGGCTTTGCAGACTCTCCTGCGGCGCGCCAGTCTGACAGGTCGATGCTGGGCGGCAAGATGACGGGCACAGGATTGGCACCGGCGGCCTCCCATTGGCGAAACGGCGCCATGGACGGCACGACTACGCGGCTGATCCCACGGTTGAAGTAGTGGCCCACGCGGCGCAGGGTGGCGGACATTGGGTCAAATCCCGCGCCTTCCGGCAGGGTGGCGTGAAATGTTGCGATGCTGGGCAATGTAAGCGCGCGCCACATCTGCCACGGCAAAAGCGGAGTCCATGGCGTGTGCATATGGATGACTTCTGCACCCCAGTTGCGCAGCTCTGACACGGCAGCTTTGATCTCTCCGCGCGTGGCGCGGCTGACCTCAAAACTGGTGCCATGAATCGACCACGGGCGGGCGGTTCCAACCGTTATCAGGCCGGATTCCGTGTGTGCGGGGTCGCCGGGCGGGGCGACGATGCGCACCTCATGGCCTTGGGTGCGGCACCAAGCGGCGAGGTCACGGATGTTGCTTTGCACCCCGCCGGGGCGATCCATGGCGTAGGGCGTCAGCTGCACAATCTTCATGGCAGACCCCGTGTGGAGCGGCGGGGGCGCGGCACGTAACCGGCTTGATACAGTTGCAGGAGCGTGGCGAGGCCAAGCGCAAAGAGCGCGGGCAGGGTGGCGGCCAGCATGGGGGACAAGACGCCGTGTATGCCAAGCGCCCAGAAAACTTTGACCGAGACCACGGCGAGGTAGCCCACGGTGGCGAGTGCCAACAGTTTGAACGGCGACAAGCGGCGGCCCTGGGTGCCGAGGCTGGCAAGGCTCACACCGAGGAAGGCAAAAATGCCGGGCAAGAAGATCGCAACCTGGCGCACGGCGAGCGCGGTGGCGGCGATGATGCGGGCGACGTCATTGGGCAGGTAGTAGCCGTCGATGCCGTACCAGCGCAGCTTTTCGGAGGAGATATTGAGCGCGAGGTCAAGTTTGGATTCCAACTCAGGAGCCGCTTTGGCAGTGTCCCAGATGGTCACGTCGTTGAGAGTCCAGACATTTAGCAAGCCGCGTGGGGTGGCGGTGTCGGCGTGCAGCACATGGGTAAGCGCTGGCTGATCAATCCCGTCAAACAGCATCACGTTGCTGAGCTGGGCCTCTGGACCTCGGGTGACAGTGGCGCGCAGCGCGCGGGTGTCGGTGAGCACCCATTGCGTGCCCACATAGGTGGTATGATAGCGGTTGCCATAATCGCCGAGATTGGCCGCGACTTGAGCCTCTACCGCAGCGGGGCGCAGCCAGTTTTCACCGGCCATTTGCACGCTGCCCAGCAGCAGACCGGAGATCAGCAGCGCGGTCAGACGCAGGCTTGGGCTGGCACCCGCGGCGGCCAGCACCACATCGTCCAGCCGTTGATGGCGCAACAGGGTCACCACAAAGCCGCCCGCGACGCAGTCCATAGTCAGCAGGCGGGTCACGATGTCGGTGCTGCGGTAGCCGATGTAAGGAAAAAGCACTTGCCACAAGGGGCTGTCCGTGGCCTCGGCGCGAGCGCGCACGGTGTCGAGCCATTTGGCCAGATCGATGGTCAGCGCCACGACCAGCAGGATGAACATCATGAAGCCAATGGCGGCGAGGTCGCCGCGCACCATGGCGCGCACGGCCAGGCCTGTGTGCCGTCGCCAGCTCATGTGCGGCCTCGTTGCGGCGTCATCAACGCCTCGCCGCGCCAGAGCAGATAGGCAAGGGGTGGGCCGAGGTAGAAGGTGAGGGCGAGCAGCAGAAGGGCCGGTGTTGGGACGGTGGCGGACCATTCGGCCAACAAGGCGCGGCTGGCCACATCGACGGACATCATCAGCAGCGCGGCCAAGGGTAGGGCGGCGTGACGCCAGGGGCCAGCGCCTCCGGCCAGCAAGGCGGCCAAGGCCAGCAGTCCCGCCATGGGCACCATCAGGGCGCGGGTCACAAGGCGTGTGAGTTGTGCAGGTTCGTTGGCATTGAGGTCCAGGAGTTGCTCAGCGGCGCTGCGGGCGGTGTCGGGCGCGGGCAGGGCGTCCGCCATTTGAAAGGCAAAGCTGGCTTGAGCGGTTTTGAACCGGTTGAGCGGTTTGGTTTGGTCAGTTGGATAGGGGGCTTCGAGCACGGAAAGCGATTGCAGCGTGATGGTGTGGGTGTCTGCCGGGGCCGGGTCGGTGACTTGCCAGTCTTGTGATTGTGCGACCCGCCAGTTGCCGCTTTGGTTTGGCTGAAACACAAACAGCTGGCCGCGAGATTGGGCTGCGTCTTGCGGTGGGGTGGCGATGAAGGTGGTGTCGCGGATGGTTTGTAGGGTGGTGTGATCGGTGCTGGTGTTGATGCGGGACAGCACGTGGTCTTTTTGCAGCGCGGCCAAAGCGAGGCGTTCGCCGTATTTGGCCATCGGCAGCACCAGCCCGGCGTTCAGAAAGCTGAGCATCCCGCCGAGAGTGCCGAGCAGCAGCACAAAGGCGATCACGCGGCCCCAGTGGATGCCTGCGGTGGCGAGGATCACCAGCTCGCCGCGATTGCGGGCGTCCTGCGTGGCAAAATAGGTGGCGATCAGCAGGCTGATGGCGAGGGCCAAGTCGAGGATCTCAGGTGTCTTGAAGCTGAGCAGATGCAGCACGTCGCGGGCGGTGCCGTCATACCGCAGGGCGTGCTACATGAGGGTGGTGAAGCTTTCGGCGATGAATATGGCCTCGATCACAAGAAGCAGCAGCAACAGGCGCAGGATCAACGGCTTGCCCAACACGCGCACAATCGGCAGCCGGGGCAAGGGCAGCGCAAATTTGCGAGTGTGTGGGCGGTGTTGGCTCATGTGGTGAGTGTCTCTGCCAAGGCGGGGGCTGGCAAGGGGCTCACCACATTTGCGCGACGGTGTAGAGCGCGGTGAGGCCCGCGCCGGCGGCGATCCAGCTGTCGAGACTGTCCAAAAGGCCGCCCTGACGGGGCAGGACCTGCGGGTAGTCTTTCACGCCTGCGATGCGTTTGTGGCGGGAGGCGGCGAGGTCGCCAACCACAGCGAGGACACCCACAAGCAGCGCGGTGAGGGCGGTGGGTAGGAGCGGCAGGCCGAGAGCGGCGGCGGTGATGAGTGAGAGGGTCAGCAGGGCGAAGCCGCCGCCGAGAAGGCCTTCGACGGTTTTGTTTGGGCTGAGGGTCGGGAAGGCTTTGGTGCGGCCCCACATGGCGCCGAAGAACAGCGCAAAGCTGTCGAAGATTTCCACCATCAGGTAGGTGGCGAGCAGGAGTGCGGCGAGGGTTGGGTCGACGGTGCCGGAGGCCAGCAGGCAGGCGGGCAGGATTGGGAAGACGAGCAGGTGCAGAACCTGCATATTGAGGCTGTCAGCGCCTTTGGGGATCAGGATCTGACGCGCAAAGCAGAGCATCCAGAGGCCAAGAAGGGCCACGGGGGCGATCGAGACCCACATCGAGATCAGCGCCAGCACGCCGGAGGAGAGGCCAAACATCACGCTTGTGGGGCGTTCGCTTGTGCGGACCTGCGCCACTTCGAAGCTGATGCGGGCCACGATAGCGGGCAGGGCAATCAACATTGCGGTTTCCCCAAGCCAAAACAGCGCCGTCAGCACAGCAATCAAGGCAACGGCGGTGCCGAGTGTTTTGCCGAACTCCATCGCGTCTTTGCGGCGGGTGGGGATCAGCGCCAGCACGGCAATGATGCCAAACCCAAAGGCGTAGATGGCGACAATGGCGGTGGTGACTTGGGCTAAGGTGAGGGCGGTCATTTGGCCTCGTGTTTGCGGATGATCCGCCTCTGATGCCAGCGCAGGATGGGCGAAATCAGGCTGCTGAGACCGTTCAGTAGCAGCATTTGGGGGCCTGGTGTGACCACCGGTTTGCCCGCTTCCATGCCTTTGATCAGACGGCCAGCCACATCCACCGGCTGCCACAAGCCGCCGCCTTCGGTGATTTCCTGCGTGGCGCTGGGCTTGGTGCGTTTTTCCGCCTCAAGCTGGGGCGTGTCGGTGTCCGGCGGATAGATCAGCGTCACCGAGATGTTGGTGTTTTCCAACTCCAGATGCAGGATTTCAGCCAACCCGCGCAGGGCAAATTTGGAGGGTGCATAGGCGCCATAGCCGTAGATGCCAAAGAAGGCCGCACCAGAAGCGATCAGGCCAAAGCGCCCGCCGCCCGAGGCTGCCATCGGGCCGCGCAGGGTCTCGAGAAAGGTGAGCGTGCCAAAATAGTTCACGTCCATATGGCGCTGATGCTGTTCAAAACTTTGCTCGCGGAACAGGCCCGGCTCGGCGATACCCGCGCTGGCAATGACCATGTCTGGTGGGCCGATTTTACGCACTGCCGCTTTCAGGGCTTCGACAAAGCTGGTGCGGTTGGCGACATCTACGGCGAAGACCTCAACTTCGATGTCCGGGGCCGCCTCCAGGAGCGCGTCGCGGGCGGCCAGAAGTTTGGCAGCGTCGCGCGCAAATAGCGCAAGGCTGTAGCCTTTGATCGCCAACTCCCAGGCAGCGGCAAAGCCAATGCCGCTGGAGCCGCCGTCATGAAGGCGGCGGGCATCAGGCCCCGTCGTTCACAAAGCGCAGGACCACATCATGCGCGTCGGTGTCTTCGATCTGTTCCGGCGGGTGCTTGAACAGGAAGGCAGATGCCTCGGCAATGGGGCCGGCCAAACCGCGATCTTTTGCGATGCGTGCGAGACGGATGGCGACCAGCGCTTCGGCGGCGGCGTTGGGGCTGTCTTCCACGTCCAGACGCACTTCGATGTTGGTGCGCGCGCCGCCAAACAAGCGGCCTTCGAGGCGCACATAGGCGACTTTGCGGTCCTTGAGCCACGGCACATAATCGGATGGGCCGATGCGAATGTCGTTCTCATCCAGACGCTGTTCCATGGCGGATTGCACCGCCTCGGTCTTGCTTTCGCGCTTGTTGGTCAGGCGGGCGTTTTCGCTCATGTTGAGGAAGTCGGTGTTGCCGCCCACGTTGAGTTGATAGGTGCGGTCGATCTCCACGCCGCGCATTTCCGCCAGATTGGCCAGTGTACGGTGCAGGATGGTGGCGCCCATTTGCGCTTTGAAATCATCGCCCAGGATCGGAATGCCTGCGGCGCGGAACTTCTCGGCCCAGACCGGATGGGAGGCGATGAACACGGGGATGCCGTTGACCACCGCCACGCCTGCTTCGAGCGCGCATTCGACGTAAAACTCCACCGCCTGTTGAGAGCCCACCGGCAGGAAGATGATCATAACTTGCGCGTCGAGCTCTTTCAGCTTTGCGACAATCTCGTCTTTGCTCAGCGCGGGCGCGTCCGACAGGCGGAAGCTGCGGTCCGCTGGATTGGCCAGCATGTGGGCCGCCACACCATCCAGATCGGGGCCGCGCATCACGGGGGCAGTTTGATCCGCCAGATCGGTGTGGAATTGTTCGGTGCAGTTGGGTGCGGCAAAGGCGGCTTCACCCAGGGTTTGGCCAACCTTGCGGCTGTCCACGTCAAAACCGGCCACCAGCTCCACGTCGCCCGGCGTGTACCCCGCCAGTTCCGGAAAACTGACCCCCACGGCCTGATCCCCCAAGGCCCGGCAGTAGGACACTTCCTGGATCAGCGAGCTGGCGCAGTTGCCTACGCCAACAATGACGGTGCGGATGGGGGAGGAAGCTGAGGCGTGGGGCATTCGGTATAAGCTCCGCCGGAAACGGCAATGGTATGAGTGACATAAAGACCGGTTTGCGGGTCGTTTGTATAGAGACGCAGGCGCGTGACTTTGGGAAAAAGACCGCTCCCGTCCACGTCCAGATAGGCGTAGATCAGGCGGTAGTCGCGATCTTCGATGCGGGCAAACAGCGCGGCTTTGAACGGGGCGGTCTGGCGCAATTCCAATTGTTGGGATTTCAGCCCATTGAAGGTCAGGCGCAAAGTTTGTGGATTCGCGGTGTTTTGAACACGCACGCCAAAGCCAAAGGCGCGTTCATACCAGCGCAGGGCCATGACTTGGCCTTGTTCCTGAAACCGGCGCCAGTAGACCGCCACCGGTGCGTCGGGGTTCAGGTTGCTGGCTTTGTCAAAATGCGCGGTGTAGACCACGGTATTGGCGTTCAGCGTGCGCTGTAGAAAGAACAGTTGATGCGCGTCAGAGGGAAACCGAAACGCGCGGTTTACATGCGGCAGATGCGGGGTTTCGCTGCGCGACAGATGGGTGAGCGCGGGTTTGGCTGCTGATGCAGACAGGGGCAGCAAGAGCGTCACAAGGGCCAGCAGGCAGATGCCCGTCATCGCCCGGCACAGGCGCGGCAAAGTCGTGAGTGCGTGCCCGGTCATGTCGTTATTCCGCGCTGAGCCGTTGTCGGGTGGCGGTGGCCGCGGTGTAGGCCGCCGCAACAGCTGCAATCACCCGGTTGATGTCGGCCTCGGAGTGGGCGGCGGAAATGAAGAAACGGATGCGTGGCATGTCTTTGGGGATGCCGACATGCACCACCGGCGGCGCGTAGATGCCCTGTTGCATCAGGGCTTCGGCAACAAACACACAATCGTCGGGGGTTTCAAACAGGATGGGCACCACAGCCTCGCCAATGGCCGTGCCGGTGTTCAATCCGGCCTCTGCCGCTTTGCGCATGAAATACTGCGAGTTGGCGCGCAATTTGGTGACGCGTTCGGGTTCGTCGCGCAAAAGCCGCAGAGCAGCGTGGGCGCTGGCCGTGGTCGCGGGGGCAGGCCGACGGAATAGACAAAGCCAGGCAGGCAGAAGCGCATCCATTCGATCACATCGGCATTGGTGGCGACAAACCCACCAGAAGAGGCAAAGCTCTTGGACAGGGTGCCAATGGCAATTTCCACGCGTTTGGGGTCTTCGCCAAAATGTTCACACAGGCCACGGCCGGTTTCGCCCAGCACGCCGTAGGAATGGGCTTCGTCCAGCAGCCAGGCGTCATAAGCGTCTTTCATGTCCAGCAGGCGCGGCAGGTCGGTGATGTCGCCGTCCATGGAGAACAGACCGTCGGTGCAGATCAACACGCGGCCATAATCGGCGCGGTGTTTGTGCAGCAGACGTTCGAGATCATCCAGATCGTTGTGGGCGTAGGTTTCCATGCGGGCTTTCACACCACGGGCGCCCACCACAATGGAGTTGTGGGAAAGCTCATCCACCAGAACCAGATCACGCGGCCCCAGCAGCAGGCCAATAACGGACACGTTGGTGAGGTAGCCGGAGATCACGGAGAGCACGCCCCCCACGCCCAGAAAATCCGCCATGTCTTCTTCCAGCGCACGATGGGCCAGACGTTCGCCACCCACAAGGCGTGAGGCGCCCACGCCAGTGCCCTGCGCATCAATGGCGTCTTTGGCGGCGGCAACGGTTTTTGGGTGATGCATCAGGCCGAGATAGTCGTAGTGCGACATCGACAGGTAGCCGTCCGGCCACTGGTCTGCGCGGGCTTCCAAGGCGTCGGTGGGAACGAAGTAAGGATGGCCATTTTCGATCAGGGCACGGCCACTTAGACGAAAGCGGCGTTCGGCAAAGGCCAGGAAGCTGGAAGTCTCTGTCGTCATCTATGTCTCCGCAGCGGGGCTGCGCCAATTGCCAAAGGATATGGTTCTAAAATGGGTCCAAAGAACACGCGGGCAGTTATATGCTCTTGGTTTAATATGACTGTTTAGTCGCATCCGGTCCAGAACATTGCAAGGCGGGATTGCCTGAGGCGCATCTGAAAGAGGGCGCTTTCTGCGGTTGGCGCGTAAATCTGAGGCGGATCACAGGCTGGGGTGGCCTAGATGCTTGCTCCGACAGGGATAATCATGTTGAGTTAACGCAAGGCGCTCCGCCACGTGGTGGATAATAACGAGAGCGTGGCGAGGGAACTTGGTGTGACGGCACTTCTGACTGTTGAAAACCTGAGTATTGGCTTTGGGGGCGATGCCCCTGTGGTCGAGGATGTCAGCTTTACGGTTGAGGCCGGAAAGACCTTGGCGCTTGTGGGCGAAAGTGGCTCTGGCAAGACCTTGAGTTGCCGGTCTGCCTTGCGGATTTTGCCGGCGGCGGCGCAGGTGCGATCCGGCTCGATTGTGCTGTGTGATCGCGAGGGGGGGCATCCGGTTGATCTGATGTCGCTCAGCGAAAGGAAGATGCAGGACATTCGCGGCAACCGGATTTCGATGATTTTTCAAGAGCCTATGCGCTCCTTGTCACCGCTGCATCGGATTGGAAATCAGGTGTCTGAGGCGCTGAAGCTGCACCGGGATTTTAGCGCAGCGGAACGCAAGAAGCGTGTGCTGGCGATGTTTGAGCGTGTGGGGTTTGTTGATCCGGCGCGGGTTTATGAGAGCTACCCGTTTGAGCTGTCCGGCGGGATGCGGCAACGGGCGATGATCGCGATGGCGATGGTTGGGCGGCCCGATATTTTGATCGCGGATGAGCCGACAACAGCGCTGGATGTGACCACGCAGGCGCAGGTGCTGGGGCTGATTAAAGACTTGCAGGCGGAATACGGCATGGCGGTGGTTTTGGTCACGCATGATCTCGGTGTGGTTGCCAATATGGCGGATGACGTGGTTGTGATGAATCGCGGTCGGGTGATGGAAAGCGGCTCTGCGGAGTTGATCCTTGGCGACCCGAAACACCCCTACACCAAAGATTTGATGGCAGCCGCACCGGAGATCCCGGCCACGCCAGCAGACAGGCCCGATGAGGCGGATCGCGATTACATTCTGGAAATGCGCGACGTCAACAAGACCTACATCCTGAAAGGCAGCGCGCCGTGGAAGCCCAAGACGGTGGTGAACGCTGTGCGTGGTGTTGATTTTGGCGTAGAACGTGGCAAGACGCTGGCCGTGGTGGGCGAGTCCGGGTCGGGCAAGACCACCTGTGCCCGCATGGCGCTGGGTGCGGAGCGGGCGGATGCGGGGGCGTCGATCCTGTTTCGGGAAACCGCGGACTCGGATCCGGTGAACTTGCAGGATTTGGACCGTGACGCGCGGCTGAAGTTTCAGCGCAAGGCGCAGATGGTCTTTCAAGACCCCTACAGCACGCTGAACCCTCGCATGCGGGTGAAGGACGCGCTGTGTGAACCGCTGGAAATTCATGGCATTGGCTCGCCCAGCGATCGGATTGATCGCGCTGTGGAGATTCTCAAATGGGTTGGGCTGAACGAAAACATGCTCACCCGCTATCCCCATGCGTTTTCCGGTGGGCAGCGGCAGCGTTTGTCGATTGCCCGCGCGCTGATGTTGAATCCGATCCTGTTGGTGTGCGACGAGCCGACCTCCGCGCTGGATGTGTCGGTGCAAGAGCAGGTTTTGCAGCTGCTCGAAGACATCCGCGACCGGCTGAATCTAAGCTATTTGTTCATCAGCCACGACCTTGCCGTGGTGGCGCGGATTGCGGATGAGGTGGCGGTGATGCGCTCCGGTCTGGTGGTCGAACAAGGCCCGCCGGAGCAGCTGTTTTACAATCCGAAACATCCTTACACCAAGGCGCTGATCGCGGCGCAGCCGGAGCCGGATATCGCCCGGCCCATCGACCTCAAGATTGTGGCGCAGGGGGCGGGTGAGCCGTCGTCCTGGCCCGAAGAATTCAGATTTGTCGGCGCGGATGCTCCTCCGCTGACCGAGACCGACCCCGGACATAAGGTGCGTGCCCATGTTTAAAACCCCGATCCTTGCGGCGGCTTTTGCTGTCTTCGGCCTAAGCGCGGCGCAGGCCGAGTATCAGGAGAGCGCGTTCTGGCAATCCGATGTGGATGCGGGCAGCCTGCCCCCTGTGGCGGAGCGCGTGCCCGAAGCGCCCAAAACCGTAGACCTAAAACTGCGAAACCGCGAGCTGGGGCAGCAGGGCGGCACCCTGCGCACCATGGTGACGCGGTCTAAAGACGTGCGTCAGATGGTGGTCTACGGCTATGCGCGTTTGGTGGGGTTCAACGAACGCTATGAGTTGGTTGCCGACATTCTCAAGAGCATTGAGAACGAGGACGACAAGAAATTCACCATGCACCTGCGCCCGGGGCACAAGTGGTCTGATGGGCATCCGTTTACGTCCGAGGATTTCCGCTACTGGTGGGAAGATGTGGCCAACAACGAACTGTTGTCCCCCTCCGGTCCGGTTGATTTCTTGCGGGTCGAAGGCGAGTTGCCCAAGGTCAGCTTCCCTGACGCACACACGGTTATCTATGAGTGGTCCAAGCCCAACCCGCAGTTTTTGCAGATGCTGGCCGAGGCACGGCCACCGTTTATTTACCGCCCGTCGCATTACCTGAAGCCTTATCATGCGGCTTACACGGACGAAGAAGAGCTGCGCGAGCGGCTCTATGAGGCACGGGTGCGCAGCTGGGCGGCGCTGCATAACCGCCAAGACAACATGTACAAGTTCGACAATCCGGATCTGCCGACGTTGCAGCCCTGGATGATGGCGACCAAAGACGGCAAGAGCCGCTTCCTGTTTGTACGCAACCCTTACTATCACCGCGTCGATGCCAATGGCGTGCAGCTGCCGTATATCGATGTGGTCGAAATGCAGGTGGTGGCACCGGGGCTTGTGGCGGCCAAAGCCAATGCGGGGGAGGTTGACCTGCAGGCGCGCGGGCTGGATTTCAAAGACGCGGCGATCCTGAAGAAGGGCGAAGCGTCCGGCGGCTATCAAACCAAGCTGTGGGGCAACGGCACCGCCAGCCAGATCGCGATTTATCCCAACCTGAACTACAATGATGACGGTTGGCGCGAGACAATGCGAGATGTGCGCTTCCGCCGGGCGTTGTCCTTGGCGATCAACCGCAAGACCATCAACAAAGGTCTGTATTTTGGTCTCGCCAAGCCCGGTGGCATGACGGTTCTGCCGGTCAGCCCGTTTTTCAAAGAAGAAAACCGCGATGCTTGGGCGATCCGGGATCTGGAAATGGCCAACGCGCTGCTCGATGAGATGGGCATGGACAAACGCGACAAAGATGGGTTCCGCCTGCTGCCCGATGGCCGTCCGGCCTGGGTGGTGATCGAGACCGCCGGTGAACGTCAGGAAGTGGAAAACGCGTTACAGATCATCACCGACAACTGGGCCGAGATTGGTGTGAAGCTGATCATGCGTCCGTTGGAGCGTGATATCCTGCGCAACCGGGTGTATGCGGGGGAAACCATGGCTTCGACCTGGTTTGGCTGGGACAACGGGTTGCCGCAGCCTTATACCTCGCCGGCATATCTGGCGCCTTGGGATCAGGCGTTTCAGGCCTGGCCAAAGTGGGGGCAGTATCACCAGAACCACGGGGCCGTGGGGGAGCCACCCGATTTGCCAGCGGCGATTGAACTCAATGATTTGGCCCATCAATGGACCAAGGCCTATTCCTCAGTGGATCGTGGCCTGATTTGGCAGAAGATGGTGGATATTCACGCCGACAACGTCTTTGCCATTGGCATTCTAAACGGCGCGCCGCAGCCGGTTGTGGTGAGCAACAACCTGCGCAATGTGCCGGAGAAAGCCATCTGGGCCTGGTCGCCGGGCGCGCATTTCGGGGTGCATCGCCCTGACGAATTTTTCTTCGCGGAATAGGAGCGCAGAATGGCTCTGCTGCGGTTTGCAGTTTTTCGGTTTCTGACCATGCTGGCGACCCTCGCGGTGGTGTCGGTTCTGGTGTTTTTGATCATCACCCTGCCGCCGGGGGACTACCTGTCCAACCAGATCAACGAGCTGCGGGCCACGGGCCAGTCAGCGGGCATCGCCAAGGCAGAATTCCTGCGGGCGGAGTATTCGCTCGATCAGCCGCTGTGGAAGCAATATCTGATCTGGGCCGGGTTTATGCCGGGGCCACATGGGTTTGCTGGATTGCTTCAGGGTGAGTTTGGCTGGTCGTTTGAGTTTGACAAACCGGTGGCCGATCTGGTCGGCGGGGCCTTGTGGATGACCGTGTTGGTCAACCTCGCGGCGGTGCTGTTCATCTATGCGGTGGCCTTGCCGCTTGGCATTCTGGCGGCGGCGAAGTCGAAAACCTGGGTGGATTATACCTCGGCCTTTGTCGGCTATTTGGGACTGGCGACGCCGAACTTCCTGCTGGCGCTGATCCTGTTTTATTATGGCAACCGCTATCTCAACCTACCGATCGGTGGCCTGATGGACCCGCAATACGAAGGCCAGCCGATGAGCTTTGACAAGATGAAGTCGGTGCTCATTCACTTGATCATTCCCACCTTTGTGATCGGGACAAGCGGCGCGGCGGCGATGATGCAGCGGCTGCGGGCGAACCTTTTGGATGAGCTGGGCAAGCCTTACGTGGAGACCGCCCGCGCCAAGGGTATGAGTGAGCCGCGCATGTTGACCAAATATCCACTGCGGGTGGCGTTTAACCCCTTTGTGGCCGATATTGGCACGCTGTTGCCGTCTTTGGTGTCCGGCTCGGTTCTGGTGTCGGTGGTGCTGGGCTTGCAGACCATTGGGCCGCTGCTCTTGTCGGCTTTGAAGTCGCAAGACCTGTTCCTCTCGGCCTTTGTGCTGATGTTTGTGGCGCTGCTGACGTTGATTGGCACGCTGATTTCTGACCTGTTGCTGGCGCTACTCGATCCGCGCATTCGATTTGGAGGGCGGGAGCGATGACCATGCAACCGGATGGCCGGTACGTCGATCAGGCGCCGTATGATCCCGAAGCCGCCGCCGAGGCGCGCAGCGCAGAGCTGGACATGTCCAATGCGCGGCTGTTGTGGTTGCGGTTTAAGCAACACAAGCTGGGCTTGGTTTCGGCTATCTTCCTGCTGCTGTCCTACCTGTCGCTGCCCTTTGCCGGCTTCATTGCGCCTTATTCGCCCAATGAGCGGCTGGAGGATTACATCTACGCCCCGCCGCAGGGCATGCATTTCTTCCACGAAGGCAAGTTCATCGGGCCGCACGTCTATCCGACCACGGCAGAGATGGACTTGGAGAGCTTCAGTTGGAAATATGTGCCCGACACCAGCAGTCCGGCGATGCTGGAATTCTTCTGCGAAGGCTCCGACTACAAGCTGGCTGGCTTGATGCCGTCCAACACCCATCTGTTCTGTGCCCCAGAAGGCGCCACCATGTTCCTGTTTGGCGCGGACCGGCTGGGGCGCGATGTGTTCTCGCGTATTCTTTATGGCGCGCAGCTGTCGCTGACCGTGGGTCTGGTGGGGATCACCGTGTCCTTTGTGATTGGCATCGTGCTTGGGTCTATTGCCGGCTACTTTGGTGGCTTCCTCGATTGGATCATCAACCGTGTGATCGAGGTGCTGCGCAGCCTGCCGGAACTGCCCCTGTGGCTGGCCTTGTCGGCGGCGGTGCCCTCCCATTGGGGGCCGGTATCGGTGTTCTTCATCATCTCCATCATCCTTGGGATCTTGGATTGGCCCGGATTGGCCCGTGCGGTGCGCTCCAAATTCCTCAGCCTGCGCGAGGAAGAATTTGTGAAAGCAGCGGAAATGATGGGCGCGAAACCCAGCCGCGTGATTAAGAAACACCTGTTGCCCAACTTCCTCAGCCACCTGATTGCCAGCGCAACCCTGTCGATTCCGGCGATGATCTTGGGCGAGACGGCCTTGTCGTTCCTTGGGCTGGGCTTGCGGGCTCCGGCGGTGAGTTGGGGCGTGATGCTGAACGATGCGCAGAACCTGGCTTCAATCGAGATCTACCCGTGGACGGCGATCCCGATGTTGCCAATTGTGATTGTGGTGCTGGCGTTCAACTTCTTTGGTGACGGCTTGCGCGACGCAATGGACCCGAACCGGAGCTAAGGCTGCGGTTCGGCCCTTTTGAAAACGCTGAAATTTAGTGACAGGCTGAGAACACCGGGCGTGGCGCGCCGGTGCCAAGTGTCTTGCGGGTGCCTTCAAACGCGGCGCGGGCAGAGTTGATCAGCGACTGTTCCGCCCGGTTCCACTTTGCAGCGGCTTTGGGCGCTAGCTGAAGCGGCTTGGGCGTGTCCAGTTGTGGTGTTGCTTGAACACGCACAGGTGCCGCTGCGACTTGAGCCGCTTTCCAAGCTTTGGCCGCTTTGCGCGCCATGGCGTCCCGCTGGCGGCGCCATGCCTGACATTCCGCAGCTTGACGCGCGGTGCGTGGGCTGCGGTGGAGGCTTGGTTTTGGCGCAGCGCCTGCGTTTTGGCGCGCAATGTGATGGGCCACCGTATCATAAGCGGCGTTGATCTCGCTCATGCGGCGTGCGGCTTCTTCCGGATTGGTTTTGGCCAGATCAGGATGGTAACGCCGCGCCAATCTGCGCCACGCGGCCCGCATCTCCTTTTCGGAGGCATTGGGTGTGACCTGCAGGAGGTCGTAAGCGTATGCGAGATCATGTGCCATGGGATGAGTGTGGGCCTTTGAGCTTCATTCATCAAGTATTTGGCTAAAATTCTAAGTATCTTCTTAAGTGCGCGTTTAGGAGTATGCCGCATTTGGTTAACGCCATCGCTAAGACAGCCAGTACCAAAGAAAAAGGGCACGTGTTTGTCACACGCGCCCTTTTCACGTTTTGATAGCGCGTTCAGCGCTTATCGGTCATCCCCGCCAGCGGGACCACCTTCCATGGCGTCTTCATCCATCGCCGCTTCCACAGCCCCGACAACCGCTTCGCGTTGTTTTGGGGTGAGGTCTTCGGCATTTGCTTCATCGGCAATGCGCACGGTGACTTCGCGGTGGGCAAATTTGATGCCTTCCCGCTCAAACAGCTCGCGGATTTCCTGATAAACCCGTTTGCGCACCAGCCATTGGTCGCCCGGTTTGGTCATGAACTTCACCCGGATGATCATGGCGCTGTCCTGCATCTCCACCACGCCTTGGGATTTCAAAGGCTGGATAAAGTTGTGTCCAATCACCGGATCGTCGAGCAATTCGATACCAAGCTTTTTCACCAGCTTGCGGACGCGCTCCACGTCGGTGTCATAGGTCACACGCAGCTTGAGCTTCATGATCACCCAGTCACGTGAATAGTTGGTGAGATACTGGATTTCGCCAAACGGGATGGTGTGCAGCGGGCCGAGGTGGTGGCGCAGCTGGAAGGAGCGCACGGAGATTTTTTCTACGGTGCCTTTGACCGAACCAATGTCGATGTATTCGCCTTTGCGGAAGGCGTCATCAAACAGGAAGAAGGCCCCGGAGAAGATATCGCGCACCAAAGACTGCGCGCCAAAACCGACGGCCAAGCCCACCACACCAGCACCGGCAAACAGCGGGCTGACGTTCACGCCCATTTCCATCAGCACAATCAGGATGATGGTCACGAGGATCACCAGCAGGACAAAGTTGCGGAACAGCGGCAGCAGGGTCGCCAGTCGAGACGCGCTGGCGCCGCCGCCTTCGTCGCCGAGTTCCCCTGCTTCTGATGGATCAGGCTGTTCTTCTCGGATGCGGTTGTCGATCCAGATACGGAATGCGTGGAAGCCGATGTAGCCGAGGAAAAGGATAACAATCACGTCTAGGAAACGCCCGCCGGCCATATCTTCGTTCATGATGTTGTCGGCGTTGAAGATATAGAGTGCGGCGTAAAGACCCGCGACCAGCGCGAGCACGCCGGAAATCCGCCGCGCCAGCTCTTCAAAGGTGTTCATCTGACGGTGATCGATGATGTTTTCCAGCTGGAACAGTTCCGCTTCCTGCTGCTCGGACAGGTGGCCCTCCTCAACGGCTTCATCGCGCAGCGCGTCCGCCGCGTCGTTCATTTCCTTCACAGCGCGGTTGCGCTCAAAGTAGCGTTCGATGCCGAAGTTGATGGTGGCGTAAACCACCAGCACCGCGGTGAGGATCATATAGGCGCCCGCGATCAGGGGGATTTCGGTTTCATTGCCGAGGATCAAATCCCAGGACATGCGCGCCCAACCGTAAATCACATAGACAATGAAAATCGGTGCCCAGAGGGTGCTGGCCCAGCGGGTTGCCAAAGGAACGCGATCCGCTTCGCGGCCGTTGCGAATGGCAAAAGAAATGGCGCGGTAGTTGGCAAAGACCAGCGCGATGTTGCCAAGAGCAAAGAGGCTGGAAAGCACCAGAGTGTTCACGGCATAGACGTCGTAGACCAGTCCCAATTCGCTCAGCCACTCACCAAAAATAATCGTGGTGACATCGACGATGCCCAGCCCTGTGACCCAGTAGTGCAGCTTTTTGGAGTCATGGGTGGAGAATTTCGGAATCCGATACTGCGGCAGGTACGGCGACAGGATCATGCGCCAAGTCAAAGCGATCATGCGGGACAGAGCGTAGGCCGCGAAAATCGAAGCATTGGTGAAACGCACGGCCGTGTCATCTGAGGGGCCAAAAATTAGCAACCCAATCAGAGCCGCAAAAGCCATGCCCACAAACAAACCGATGACGCCGGCGAGAAAGCGCACAACCAAAAACGGGAGTTTCTGGGTGTATCCTTCTGGGACTTCTCTGATCAATGGCACAACAAAGCGTGCCGCCAACCTCCGGCCGTAGACTTGCCTCTCAAAAATGACGCCAACGCCCAACAACAGCAGGGTGATCACCAGTTGTTTAGCAAAGAAGAGAATACTGCCATCCGGGCTGGAGGCGCGCAGAATGAAGAGTACCTCGTTGATGGCGACAGGAAGGTGCTCAATGCGATCCTGAAGGACTTTGTTGAAGCCTTCCATTTCCCACTGCAGGCGCATCACCGTTGTCATGTTGGTGGTTTCGTTGATTGTCTCAACGGGTTCGGCGGGCTCGCCCGGCGCCATCGGGTTGCCGTCGCCATCCAAAATGATGACAGTCATGCCACTTTCGCTGGCCTGCTGCACAAGCTGAGAAATGGTGTCTGAGGCAGGGGCAATGTCAGCCTCCTGTGCGTGCGCGGTTGCCAAGGGCAAAAAGAGACATACCGAGAGAACGGCTAGCAGAAGTCGGATCATGGGGTGGTCTTTCCTGTCGTCTTATCTTGGTCTTACAGGAACAAAGCGGTGGGGCAAAACAGATTAGCGGGAGGGAAGCGCAATTTGCGGCTCTGTTGCATGGGTGTGCGGCGCTTTGGGGGTGACATCCGTGGGGAAACCCGATAGCGCGGATGAGATTAGGAAATGACGCGCATTTTCACAAAGGCACAAGAGACGTGAGCCTGACAAAGACAGAAAAAATCGCCGTTTTGGGATTGGGCTATGTTGGCCTGCCGCTGGCCTTAGGCTTGGCGCGGGCGGGCTTTGACGTGATTGGTTTTGATACCAACAGCCGGTTGGTGGCGCGGCTGCTCAACAACGATGATCCCAATAGCGAAGTGTCCTCGGAGACTCTGGCGGCGAGCACGGCAGTGTTCACCGATGACGCCGCCGATCTGGCAGGGCGCACTGCGTTTATTCTGGGTGTGCCAACACCGATCACCGATGCCAAGGAACCTGATTTGGGGCCGGTTTTGGGTGCGTGCGCCACCATCGCGCCGTACTTGACGCCGGGCGCTTTGGTGATTTTGGAAAGCACGGTGTATCCGGGTGTGACCGAAGATGTATGTGGTCCGGCCTTGGCGGAGGCCAGCGGGCTTGTGGCCGGTACAGACATCAAGCTGGGCTATTCGCCGGAGCGGGTAAACCCCGGTGATGCGGAACACACGCTGGAGCATGTGGTGAAAGTGGTGGCTGCGCAGGACGCGGAAACGCTGGACCGCGTGGATGCGATTTACCGTCCGGTGATCAAAGCGGGTCTGCATCGGGCCAGCTCGATCAAAACCGCCGAAGCGGCCAAGGTGATCGAAAACACCCAGCGGGATCTGAACATCGCGCTGGTGAATGAGTTTTCCCTGATCTTTGCGCGCATGGGCCTGGACACGTTGGAAGTGCTCGAAGCGGCGGGCACCAAATGGAACTTCCTGCCGTTTACGCCGGGTTTGGTCGGCGGGCACTGCATTGGTGTCGATCCCTATTACTTGACCTATCGCGCAGAACAGCTGGGCTATCGGCCCGAGGTGATTTTGGCGGGGCGGCGGATCAACGATCACATGGGCCGCCATGTGGCGCAGGAGTTGATCAAAGGACTTTTGGCCAAGGGCACCAATGCCGCCGGCGCACGGGTGCTGGTCATGGGGCTGGCGTTTAAGGAAAACTGCGCCGACACGCGCAATTCGCGTGTGGTGGATATTGTGGACGAGCTCAAAAGCTATTCTGCGACGGTCGACATCTGGGACCCTTGGGTGGACCCCGAAGCGGTGGATGCGAAATACGGCTATGCCTTGGTCGATCAGCCTCAAATTGGGGCCTATGATGCCGTGGTCGTTGCTGTTGCGCATCGCCAGTTCCGCGAGTTGGACAGCGCGGCGATAAGAGCCCTCGGAAAGCCGGACGCTTTGCTTTACGATATCAAAGGGGTTTTGCCGAAGTCCGAGTCGGACTGGCGGCTATAGAGCGAGGCGGGTGACGTGTCCGAGGCGATTTCTTTGACAGGTGATTTGGCGGCCAAAGCGTCGCCCCGCGTGCTGTTTTACAGCCACGACACCTATGGTCTGGGCCATCTGCGCCGCTCGCGTGCTCTGGCCACGGCTATCACGCAGGCCGACAGCCGCATTTCCGCGCTGATCCTGACTGGCTCTCCAGTAGCAGGCCGCTTCCCGTTTCCAGACAATGTTGACCACATCCGCCTGCCTGGCGTGACCAAAACGCCGGACGGCGACTATGAAAGCGAGCGTCTGGGCCTGCACATTGATGAGACCACGGCGCTGCGGGCTGGGCTGATCAAAGCCACCGTGGAGCATTTTGACCCCGACATTCTGATCGTGGACAAAGAGCCAACCGGCTTTCGCGGCGAGCTGTTGCCCGCGTTGGAGTGGCTGAAGGCCAAACGCAAGGCGCATCTGGTGCTGGGTCTGCGCGATGTGCTGGATGAGCCTGATGTGCTGGCGGCCGAATGGGACCGCAAGGGCGCGCTGGAAGCCGCAGAGAAGTACTACGACGAGACCTGGGTCTACGGGCTGCGCTCGATTTATGATCCGGTCGCAGGCCTGAACCTGTCGCAAAACTTCCGCTCCCGCATGAAATTCACCGGTTATCTGCACCGCGAAGCGCTGAGCGAAGGTGAGACGCCAGAGCAGCCCTATGTGCTTGTCACCCCCGGTGGTGGCGGTGACGGCGCGGGCATGGTGGATCTGGTGCTGTCGGCCTATGAGCAGGACCCGGAGCTGTCGCCCCGCGCGCTGCTGGTCTACGGCCCCTTCCTAAGCGGTGAAGTGCGGGCCGAGTTTGAGGCCCGAGTGGCCAAGCTCAATGGCCGCGTGCAGGCGGTGGGCTTTGACAGCCGCATGGAAACCCTGATGAAGGGCGCGATGGGGATTGTCTCG
>Ga0189286_100029_pt1 | contig 124666 bp, 133 predicted proteins | sample UW69minimetaG_FD_130330 | JGI IMG/M metagenome (GOLD analysis project Ga0189286, IMG submission 130330) | Marine microbial communities from the Costa Rica Dome - UW69 mini metaG | ecosystem: Environmental > Aquatic > Marine > Oceanic > Photic zone | place: Costa Rica: the Eastern Pacific... | reverse complement strand
GCCCGCCACTTCCCGTTCTTTCTTTTCTCGATACTCGCCATAGGTCCAATGTGTGTAAAATGTGTGTAAACGGATATACGGAATTGTCCGATTTACCAACACTCTTTTGACATATGGACTACTAAAAAACCCGCTAATTCCCTTATTTATACGGGAATTTGGCATAAAAGCTGTCATATTGTGTTTGGTTGTTGGTGCCCGGGGGCGGAATCGAACCACCGACACGAGGATTTTCAATCCACTGCTCTACCCCTGAGCTACCCGGGCACGGGAATGGCCAAAAGCCATCGGTTAGCGGACTTCTATGCAAACTGGCATAGGCTGTCCAGCGCCTTTTTTCGAATAATTAGTGAGGCTTGCGCGCGTCTTCTTCCAAAGCCTGCGCGAGGTCTTCGTCATCATCCTCAGCCGCCGATGGAATCGCGTAAGACCCGGTCAGCCATTTACCTAAATCGAGGTCCGCGCAGCGCTTGGAACAGAACGGACGATATTTTGGATCGGTGTCTTTTTCGCACATCGGACAAGCCATCACAGCGTCCCTTTCAGTGGCAAACGTTCGCGCTTCCGCTGCAGCTCGAACAATCCCATCTTTGTCCATCCCACAAGTGAGGTTTCAATCGGATCGGCCTTGAATGCTGCGCGGAGTGATTGTTCAACCTGCTTGCGATGCGCTTTTGACATGGACACAAAATCAACCACGATCTGGCCGCCCAACCCGCGCAAACGCAAGGCGCGGGGTAAGGCGCGACTCGCGGCCAGATTGGCCTTCAACGCTGCCGAAGGTGACGTGTCATTGCCTGTATTGACGTCCACCGCGACCAAAGCGCGGGTCGCTTCGACGTACATGCTTCCGTCAGAAAGCGGGACATGCGCGCCTTGCAATCTGTCCAGTTGATCAAGCACGCCCAGCTCCTCGAAACACCCCGTTTCGGTTACAACATCCGCCGAAGCCGTCCATTCACGCCACGCCAAAAGATGTGGCGCATCCCCTTCTGTCAGAACCGCAGGCTCTTTCCCGTCCGCATCCGCCAAAACAGCATTCGCCAGACTGTTCATAGCAAGAATATCGTCCGCGATTTCATCCTCTGGCGCATCCGCACAGGATGATCGCAAGATCACGCCATGCGTGCCCTCATGCACCTCATGTGCGATTTCGAGGATGCGATCTCGCTCTTCGTCATCACTGATCTGACGGCTCACATTCAGACCCGGTTTGCCCGGCGTCACGATGGCATAACGCGACTTGAATAGGACGCGATCGGTCACAGGCACCGCTTTCCCTTCGTCTGCATATCCCGTGACTTGCACCAACATCGCCTGACCCGGCTTTAGCCCGCGCCCTTGCCGTAAGAAGGCTGTGTCCCCGTCTGTTAAGCGGAGCATCATACCGCCCTGCCCTTTGAGAGGTCGATCACAGATACCACGATAGATCGCGCCGGGTCTAGGCCGATCAGGTGCGTCAATCAGTAGATCGTCCAACTTGCCATTCACCAAGATCGCCGCCGCTTCACGGCCGTTGATGTGATCAAGCGCTATCGTGCGGCCTTTCATGGCGAAATCTCCATCACAGGCAATCCAGCGGCCGTCAAAAGAGCGGCCGTTTCAGGCAAGGGCAATCCCATCACCGCATGAAACGAGCCGCTGATCCAAGGAATAAAGGCACTTGCTGGGCCTTGAATGCCGTATCCGCCCGCTTTTCCCTTCCAATCCCCCGTCGCGAGGTACCACTCAATCTCTCGATCAGACAGCACCTTCATCTTAACCTGAGACACGACATCACTCTGCCACACGCGCTCCTCACGTAGAACGGCCAAAGCGGTGATCACCTGATGGCGACGGCCGGACATGGCACGCAAGAACTGCCCCGCCTCGGTTGCATCTTCTGGCTTGCCCATAATCCTGCGTCCCAAGGCCACCGTGGTATCGGCGCAGAGAACGACCTCATCGCCCGCAATCGAAACGGCACGGGCCTTTTCCAACGCAATACGATTGACGTAATCGCGAGGCTTTTCTCCAGCGCGCACATCTTCATCAATGTCAGGGGGGCGCACATCATGCGCAACAAGTCCAAGCTGGCCAATCAACTCCCGCCGACGTGGTGAGCCAGAGCCAAGTATCAGCTTGAGATTTGGAGCAGGCGGCAGCGCGGTCATCTACTCTGAACCCTCAGAACGCCGATAAGCCGTGCCATGCGCCCAATTATTTGAAGCGGTAATTGATCCGGCCTTTTGTCAGATCATAAGGTGTCATTTCCACTTGCACCTTATCGCCCGCCAAAACGCGTATGCGGTTCTTGCGCATCTTGCCTGCCGTATGTGCGATGATTTCATGGCCGTTCTCAAGCTCAACCCGAAATGTCGCATTTGGCAGGAGTTCCTTAACGACACCGGGGAATTCGAGAATATCTTCCTTGGCCATGAGGTCTCCTAAATCAGTTTCTTGTGCGGAACAGCTCCGCGCGCCGCCTACATGAGGGGTGACGGCCAAAATATCAAGAGCAAAGGCAGGGTTATGACTGCGGTGTGAACCCGCGCCCCGGCCCCCACCGCGACGTTAAGCGGTTTACGATCTGATCGCGCGCCTCGCGATAACTGACAAGTCGCGTTTCGCGGTTGTCGCCTAAACCCGTGGGGTCAAGGATCGGCCAATACTCTACATCAAGATGGAAAAACCGCGTTAAATCCAATGCACGGCGTTGGCTCGCAGGTGAAAGCGCAAGCACCAAGTCAAAGGACGACAGATCATCGCCCCACTCTTCCATCTCGTCAAACGACCGTGACCGATGGCGGGACAACTCGACGCCGAGCTCTTCGCAAACGGCAATTGAAAATCCGTCAATTTCAAGGTCGTTCTTCACACCAACCGACTGGATATAGCAATCTGTACCATAGAGCTGCTTCATGATGCCCTCGGCCATCGGAGACCGGACCGCATTATGATCGCAACAAAACAATACGGATTGCGGCAAGTCTTCGTATGTGTCCGCCGCCATGTGCTTCACCCGCCGAAATGCAGAACGCAGATCAAAGTGAACAGGCGGCGCGCTGTATCAGTGTCGACATCGGCCTTGCCCTCAAGACGCTCTTGCAGCACGCGCGCGCCCTCATTGTGAATGCCGCGCCGTGCCATATCGATGGTTTCAATCTGGCTCGGCGGCAAAGTCTTCACCGCGTCGAAATAGCTTTCGCAAATCTGGAAATAGTCTTTCACCACCTGTCGGAACGGCCCCAGCGACAGATGGAATTCTCCCGCGGGATCATGCGCCTCAGTTTCAAGAGCAAAGACCAAGCGACGCTCACGAATGGCCAGATCAAGCCGATAGGGCCCATCGGGGATCAAGCGATCCTCGCGCTTGGGCAAAGTAAAACTGTTGTCCTCCAACAGATCAAAAATCGCGACCTTGCGCTCCTGCTCAATCTCAGGCGTGGGTGGCGGTAATCCCGCATCATCCAAGTTTATTTCAAAGAGCCGACTCATGACCGGTTCAACTTGTCCAAACGCGCTCGCACTGACAAGCCGTGTGCCTCAAGACTTTCCGAAATCGCCAATGTTTCCGCCGCAGGCCCAATCGCGGCCAAAGCATCCGGCGTCATCCGCGCCAGTGTTGTGCGCTTGAGAAACTCCATCACCGACAACCCGCTTGAGAACCGCGCCGACCGCGCAGTGGGCAGCACATGGTTTGGTCCACCAACATAATCGCCAATCGCCTCTGGCGTCCAAGCCCCGACAAAAATCGCTCCTGCATGGCGAATCTTCGCTGCCATGCCTTCCGCATCCGCGGCGCAAAGCTCCAAATGCTCTGGCGCGATCCGATCCGACAGTGCCACCGCCTCATCCATGTCCCGCACAGTGATCACCGCGCCAAAATCGCGCCAGCTCGCTCCGGCGATGGCACGCCGTTCCAACCTCTCCAAGCGCACTTCAATCGCGTCCGCCACTCGCTGACCAAAAGCCGCGTCGTCGGTGATCAGCAAAGCCTGCGCACTCTCGTCATGCTCCGCCTGAGACAGCATATCCAAAGCGATCCAATCGGGATCATTGTCCGCATCCGCGATCACCAAAATCTCGGACGGCCCTGCGATCATGTCGATCCCAACCTTGCCAAACACCCGCCGCTTGGCAGCTGCAACAAAGGCATTCCCAGGCCCGGTGATCTTATCCACCGGTGCAATCGTCTGCGTCCCATAGGCCAAGGCGGCAACAGCCTGCGCCCCGCCAATGCGGTAAATCTCATCCACGCCAGAGATTTTCGCCGCCAAGAGCACCAGAGGGTTCACCTCCCCGTCCGGCGTCGGCACGACCATCGCCAAACGCTCAACACCCGCCACTTTGGCCGGAATGGCGTTCATCAAAACCGAGGATGGATAGGTTGCCAACCCGCCCGGCACATAAAGCCCCGCCGCAGAAACAGCCGTCCAACGCCACCCTAAGGACGCGCCGGCCTCATCCTCCCAACGCGCATCCTCCGGCATCTGCCGCTCGTGATAGGTCCGAACGCGCTCTGCCGCCAACTCCAAAGCCGCACGATCTTTCTCCGAAACCGACGCGCAAGCCGCAACAATCTCCACGTCAGAAAACGCCAGCCCAGCCGCGTCAATCTCCAACCGATCAAACTTCGCCGTCAACTCCAGAACAGCCGCATCCCCGCGCGCGCGCACGTCCGCGATGATCTCCGCCACAACAGCATCCACATCGGGCGAATCCTCGCGTTTTGCAGACAACAGCGCCGCAAAAGCCGCTTCAAAGTCAGGATCAACTGTCGACAAAAACTGTGGCATCATCGCCTCCTCGCGCGCCCTCTTACCTGCACAGACAAGCACCCGCAATCAAACCCATTTGTCTTTTGAGCAAAAATACCTCCGCCGGAGGCACCCAAAAAATCGAATGCGGCGCATCCGCACCGTTTCACAACCTATTCTGGATGAGACGGCACCTTCCGAGACGGTGCAATATAAGGCCGTGTCACATCTTTCAAAACCACCTCCAAAGCGTCAACTTTACAGGCAATCGCCCCATCACCAGCGAGATTGAAAGTCACCCGCCCCGCGCCACCCTCGTCACCGTCAAACTCCATCGACAGCAGTGACAAGATCGTATCAGGATCCCCTTTAGACACCCCTTGGCTTTGAACGCCTTCTACGCCTTCAACCATCAAGACGGCTTGCACACGCTCGAAATCGCGGCGCCGCGAGGTGGCTCCATCCGCATCTTCCCAACGAAACCGGTTCAACAGAACCGCAAAGCGCCGGTCGGCTGGCGTCCAACGCATCTCTGATGCGGGGAACACAGCGTCCTGCACTAAGGCTGAAACCACCTGCAAATCTTCCGCGTCCACCGCCATCAACCGTAGCGGCCGTTCAACCCCATCTTCAAACTTCGCATCTTCACTCATCAGCTCGACACTCGCTCAATCTGCGCACCAACCGCGCTCAACTTCCGTTCCACATGCTCGTAACCGCGATCCAAGTGGTAAACACGGTTTACAACTGTCTCTCCCTCTGCCGCCAATCCCGCAAGAATCAAGGATACTGACGCACGCAAATCCGTCGCCATCACTGGGGCACCTTTCATCTTTTCAACACCATGAACCTTCGCCACGCCGCCCTGCACCTCAACATTCGCGCCCATGCGCAACAATTCCGGCGCGTGCATGAACCTGTTCTCAAAGATCGTTTCTTCCAAAACACTGGTCCCATTGCTGAGGCACATCATCGCCATGAATTGCGCCTGAAGGTCCGTTGGAAAGCCCGGGAAAGGTTCTGTTTTCGCATCGACCGGCCTGATTGGACCATCACCACGCGACACCTTCAGCCCATCCTTGGTTTCTTCAATAATAGCGCCCGCTTCGATCATCTTATCCGCAAAACAGGGGATCAGGTCCAAACGCCCGCCTAGCAACTCAACCGACCCACCCGCAATCATCGGGGCCACCATAAAGGTGCCCAACTCAATCCGGTCGGTCAGAACCTCTTGCGTGACACCATGCAAACGATCCACGCCAGTGATTGTCAGTGTCGATGTCCCAGCGCCCTCAATCTGCGCGCCCATCGCGTTCAAACACTCCGCCAAAGCAACCGTATCCGGCTCACGCGCGGCATTTCGAATAATCGTCGTGCCTTTCGCCAAGGTTGCCGCCGCCATCGCATTCTCAGTTGCACCAACGGAGGCAAAGCGGAAATTGATCTCGCAGCCCTTCAATCCCTGCGGTGCCGAAGCATGCACGTAGCCATCGCGCAAGTCCACCTTGGCCCCCATCTGCTCCAAGGCATCAAGGTGAATATCCACTGGCCGCGCACCGATCGCGCATCCGCCGGGCAAGGAGACAATCGCCTCTCCCGTCCTGGCCAGTAGCGGCCCAAGCACCTGAAACGAGGCGCGCAATTTCCGCACCAAATCATATTCCGCTGTGTGACTGGTCAGTGACGCAGCACTCAAAACCATCACACGCCCGCCTTCGAGCCGCGCAATTTCTACCCCGAGCGATTCCATCACATCGGAAATCGTCCGGATATCCGCCAGATTTGGCACATTGGTCAGCGTCACCGGCTCTTCGGTCAGAATAGACGCAGCGATCAGCTTTAAAGAGGTGTTCTTCGCCCCCGCAATCTGAATGCGCCCGTCCAGCGACCCACCGCCCTTGACAACAATTGAATCCATGCCCGCCTACTCTTTCTTTTCTGCCTCTCGCGCCGCTCTCGCCCGCGCCTGCGCTTTTCGTTTGCCCATATTGGCCTTAAGCGCTGCTTTTAACCGATCCTCGCGGCGTTCAGCTTTCTTTGACTTGGCTTTGTTATCGCGAGAGGTGTTCATGATGAGTTGTTATCAACCTGTGCAAAAAGGGTCCAGTCAGGGCTTGCGCCAGTTTAATTTTGGGTCTAATTCGCAGCTTCAACGCTGCCGTAGCTCAGAGGTAGAGCACTCCCTTGGTAAGGGAGAGGTCGAGAGTTCAATTCTCTCCGGCAGCACCACTTTCCCTCAGTAAAAACCTAGCCACTTGTCCAGTCACGAACTAGCGGGTTGCTTTACAAATACAGTTTCCAAAATATCACAACCTCCATTTGCCAACTTTTTCATGTGACATAAAAAATTTCATCAGATACTTTTGATATGATTTATCTTATAGTCGCTAGGTTCTTTTCGGACAAATAGGCCACGCAATTTGATTGGCTTAATTTTCAGTAAGGACTATCGAGCGTATTGGGGGCGCGAAGATGGACGTAGATATCACAAGACGACGGACGCTTTTTGATCGTATTCGCATTGCCTTCAATGTTGACGCAGTCGCTCTGTCTTATCTCGTTCGTGAGCGTACAATTCTAACGCATCAGGTGCTGACCCACTCATTGCAGGACCTCGAAACGATCAGCGTTCCCAAAGACCCACTAGTCGTTGTAATTCCTGTCATCACTCGGTCTGAAGTTATTTCATGTCCCTCCATCTCTAGGACTAATGGAAGGATGGATTGCCCTATTATGAGAGCAGAAGGATTAGAAGCGATTCTGGCTATACCTGTTAAAGATAAGCAATTCGGTTCTGCCGCACTTTCATTGTTGAATGCTGAACCACGCATTTGGAATAAGGCTGAAGCTGAACAATTTAAAAACTATGCAAAAAAGATGGAACTTGATAGGTTTTGATTTGTATTTACATAAAAAGGAAAGAGGTAATTAAAAGTAGAAACTCCTAGTTGGAGGCCGCTCTGGAAGCATCTTCTCGCGCTAATATGATTGATGCTAGTTCGTGGGACAGACTGTCATTTATCAAAGGACTCCTGTTTGAGCCGGGCCACGCAAATACCCCCGGTTCTTCGATCGCTTACTGGTCCAAAGTTAAGATCTAATTTACGGAAACCAACTGGAGATCTTGGCACAAGCCACGGGTTTGGAAGAGTAGTGATTATCAGAAAGTCATGGCTGCTGCACCATTTTCTTTTGATTGCCCTCCAATCCAGAGATTGCTGGCGTCGAGCCCCAACATTCATGATAAGTCAACCGCGGTGGTGCGTAACAATGCGAGCCTCGCGTCCGTTATTGGCAACCTTAATTACTGAGACTGACGCTAAAGGCACGTTCACATCTTGATCAAGGGAAGGAAATACGGATTGTCAAATATCTCTGGGATTTACTCAGCTACTTAGCAAGATCGTCGCAGTGGTGAATAAAATAGCTTGCAAGAAGTGTATCAAAACACTCGTCATTCAGATCCTTTTTCAGTTCCGGGGCGTGGGATCGCGCAGTACGTGAACGGCCTCTCCCGATCTAGAAGAAGCCATTGGAGCAGTCGTTACTCAACCCAATCCCATTTGTTGGCGAAGCCGCCCATGATCTTGGCAACTTCCGCCTCATCACAGTTCGGTCCCTTGGCAACCTTGGACACCAGACCGCGCTTTTTGTCTTCAACAACGCTGTCAATGGACGCATCGACATCCGCCAAAGCCGCATTGAATACGCGTGTCATCGCGCTCTTACGAAGGTCAGGTTTGAAGATTTTACCAACGGCTGTTTTCGGCAGTTCTGGCATGATCTCAAGATGCTTTGGATGTGCCGCACGTTCGTGAATGTGCTTCTTCGCGTAAGCGCGCAATTCCTCTTCAGAGATCGTCGCACCTTCAACCAATTCGACGTAGGCACAAGGAACCTCACCAGCATGTGCGTCCGGCTGGCCGATAGCCCCAGCAAACGCAACAGCATCGTGCCCCGCCAACGCCTCTTCAATCTCAGCCGGATCAATGTTGTGACCACCGCGAATGATCAGGTCTTTCGCACGACCCGTAATCCATAGGTAGCCGTCTTCATCCAAACGTCCCAGATCGCCGGTACGCAAATACTGCGCGTTGGATTTCGCTCCCGGATAAAAGAGGTTCACGTTCTTATCTTCCTCGGTGTAGGTCATACCCATGTAAACACCGGGGTTGGAAACGCAGATTTCACCAATCTCGCCCATGGTGGATTCTTCGCCGGTCGCGGTCGACATGATCTTCACGTCGCAATAAGGGAACGGCACGCCGATGGAGCCCACCTTCTTTTCACCATCTGGCGGGTTGATCGACACAAGGCAAGTCGCCTCTGTCAAACCGTAGCCTTCGCAGATTGTGACCCCCGCGGCCTCTTCAAACCGACGGTAAAGCTCCAATGGCAACGGCGCCGATCCACAGAACGCGAGGCGGAGTGTGGAGATATCCGCGTCGACCTTACGCTGCATCAGCGCTGACATCGCCGTCGGAACCGTGATTATAAACGTAGCTTTGTGCCGTTGAATCAGCTTCCAGAAGTTATCGAATACGCCATCACCGCGATAGCCTTGCGGCGTTGGGAAGACGATTTGTGCCCCAGAACCAAGTGACGCGCCAAGCGATACGATTGCCGCAAAGACGTGGAACATCGGCAATGGGCACATCTGAACGTCGTTCTCGGTAAACAGCAGGCGCTGCCCAAGCCACGCGTTGTAGATAATGCCGGAATAGCGGTGCTGCGCCACTTTTGGCATCCCGGTCGTACCACCGGTGTGGAAATAGGCAGCCACACGGTCTTCGGTTGCATCCGCGAACGCCAGTTCTTTCGGCTGTTTGTTCAACTCAGTCATAAAGTCGAGGACTTTGGCGTTGTGCTTAACTGGGTTCTTCGGGCGAATGAGAGGAACGATGAATTTCTTCAGACCCGTGAGATAGCGCAGCAGATCGACTTCCAAAACGGTTTTCACGTTCGGCGCCATCGCCAAGGCTTCCGCCGCTTTCTGAGGTACATCGGTTTTTGGGAAAGCCTTCAGCGTCACCAAAACCTTCGCATTGGTTTCGCGCAGGATCGCTGCAATCTGTTCCGCTTCCAGAAGCGGGTTGATCGGATTGACGATGCCAGCCACCTGACCGCCAAGGTAGGTCAGAACGGTTTCGCTCGCATTGGGAAGTAGGTAGGCAACAACGTCATTCTCGCCAACGCCCAAAGACCGGAAAAGGTTGGCGGTTTGCGCCGTTTTGTCGCGTAACTGACCCCATGTGAAGGTTTCATCTGGGTCACTCACACCGGATTGAAGCTGGAAGGTGACAGCCTTGCGGCCACTGAACTTGGATGCCGTATTGCTCAGCATCTCAAACGTGGTTGTTGGAAGCTCACGGCTTTCCCACGGCATTTCATTTTCGATTGCGTTCCGATCAGCGACGTTCGCGTAAGCCAAGCCGATTTCCTCCCAAGATATTGTTTTGGCCCCTCACTAACACATAAGGCGACATCTCCCTCGCGCAACGATGCGGAAAATATCCGCCTCGCGCAAGTCTGACGCAGCGATACTTGATTATTCGGCGGCCAGTCCGGCAGTAAATTGCAGCTTAGCAAGACGGGCGTAGAGCCCTCCTTCACTCACCAAACTATCGTGAGTCCCCTGCGCTACGATCTGACCACCTTCGAAAACAACAATGCGATCTGCCTTTTTCACGGTTGCCAACCTGTGCGCAACGATCAGGGTCGTCCGGTTTTGGGCCAACTGATCAACAGCTTTCTGGACTGCGTTCTCGCTTTCGGCATCCAGCGCCGACGTCGCTTCGTCCAACAGCAAGATCGGTGCGTCCCGCAAAATGGCGCGCGCGATCGCGATCCTTTGCTTTTGTCCACCAGACAGCATGACACCACGTTCGCCAACGTAGCTGTCATAGCCCTCTGGCAACGCAGTTAAGAAATCATGCGCTGCGGCTGCCTTAGCTGCAGCCTCGACTTCGGCATCGCTTGCCTCTGGACGGCCAAATCGGATGTTCTCACGTGCAGTATCTGCAAAAATCACCGGGTCCTGTGGAACCAGCGCGATATGTTTTCGAAACGCCTGCCGTTCCATATCCTTCAGATCAATCCCATCGAGTTTAATGACGCCCGATTGAGGATCATAGAACCGTTGAACCAGCTGGATAATCGTCGTCTTACCGGCACCTGATGGACCAACCAATGCAACGGTTTCACCCGGCTTGATATGCAGACTGACACCGTCCAACGCTGAAACAGACGGGCGGGACGGGTAGCTGAATGTCACATCATCAAATGTAATTTCACCGCTTAGAGCGGACGGAACTTTCACGGGTTGGGCGGGATCAGAAACGTCATCCTCAGCCCCCAACAACTCAACCAATCGCTCTGTCGCTCCAGCGGCGCGTTGCAGTTCGCTCCAGATTTCGGTCAAGGCTGCGACCGAGCCAGCGACCATGATCGTGTAGATCATAAACTGCACCAACTCACCGATGGTGATCACGCCACTGCGCACATCGTTGGCCCCCATCCAGAGGAAGCCAACGACACCTGAAAACGCTACAAAAATCACGATTGCGGTCAAAACGGCCCGTGTTGCGATCCTACGCCGCGCCGCGACAAAGCTCTTTTCGGTTACGTCATCGAATTTCAATCGGCTGAGGTCTTCATGTGTAAACGCCTGAACCGTCTGCGCCGACAAGAGTTGTTCAGAAGCATCGCCGGACGACGTAGCGATCCAATCCTGGTTTTCCTTCGAAAGCCTGCGCACCCGCCGCCCCAAAAAAATAATAGGAAAGATGATTACAGGGATCGGCCAAAGCACAAGCAATGACATCTTGATCGACGTCCACAGCATCAACGCAATCCCGCCGATCAAGATCAAAACATTGCGGAGTGCCACAGAAACAGAACTGCCAATAACCGACAGGATCAACGTCGTGTCCGTTGTAATCCGGCTCAGCACCTCACCCGTCTTGAGCTTTTCAAAGAACGACGGGCTCATCCCGATCATGCGGGTGAAAACGCCTTTGCGAATATCCGCAACCACGCGTTCACCCAAGCGCGTCACCAAATAGTACCGGAGCGCGGTGCCGACGGCCAAAAGTCCGGCGACACCAAGGGCGGCAAGGAAATATTGCTGAAGAAGCGCCGCGCTTTCTTCGTTGAAGTTATCAATCACACGCCGGACGGCCAAAGGCAGCAACAACGACAACCCTGCTGTCATCACCAAAGCGATCGTCGCAAGCGCGATCATCAGCTTATAGGGCCGCATAAACGGCCAAAGCTGCTTCAATGCCCCAACCTGTTTGGAGGCCTCGCGGTCGTCTTCTGATTGGATTTGGGCGTCAGCCATTTGGTGCTGTCCTGTCTTCGTCTTGTGTCAAATAGAACTGGCACCCAGAAAGGACAAGTCGGCGAAGTAAGGGAAGTTGGAGCGGGTAGCGGGAATCGAACCCGCACCTTAAGCTTGGAAGGCTCTTATGATACCATTTCACCATACCCGCTCAGTAAGGCCACGTCCTATGTGATCGAATTTTGGGCGTCAAGGCCGACAACGGCTTCAACTCCCAAGAATTTCTAGTGGCTATCGCGCGGCAGCCCTTTGCGCGAAATATCGCGGTAAGCGTCGGCGTCGCGCAGGGTCATTCCTTTATCGAATTGCCCTGTTAGTTCACGGAAATACTGTTGCCACGGCGTCTGGCTTTCGGGATTCGGATAGCCGTTCTCTTCCAAGGCCCGCGCGCGCTCTGCCAACTCGTCCAAAGGCACCAACATATCCGCTGTGCATTTGTTCAAATCGATCCGAACGCGGTCACCATTTTTGAGCAAAGCCAAACCGCCCCCTGCTGCAGCTTCCGGCGCTGCATTCAAAATAGATGGACTTCCTGATGTACCAGATTGCCGCCCGTCCCCGACGCAGGGCAACGCTTCAACACCCTTTTTGATCAGATAAGCAGGCGCGCGCATGTTCACGACCTCAGCCCCTCCGGGATACCCCTTTGGCCCAGCGCCGCGCATGAACATGATGCAATTTTCGTCAACATTCTCCGCAGGATCATCAATCCGATGGTGAAAATCCTCCGGCCCGTCAAAAACAACTGCCCTGCCCTCAAACGCATTTGGATCATCAGGGTTGGACAGATAGGTCTGACGGAACTGTTCCGAAATGACCGAGGTTTTCATGATCGCACTGTCAAAGAGGTTGCCGCAGAGGTTGATAAAACCAGCCTGCTCTTTCAGCGGCGCCTCGGTTGTCATGATCACATCGGTATTGGACGAACGCCGCGCTTGGCAGTTTTCGCCCATCGACTGTCCGTTTGCTGTCACAGCATTCGGATGCGGTAGCAAATCGCCCGCGATCAGCTCTCCCACAACCGCCGGTACGCCACCTGCTTGCTGGTAATCCTCACCAAGGTATTTACCCGCAGGCATCAAGTTCACCAACAGCGGCACGTCATGCCCAATGTTCTGCCAATCGTTATTGTCCAACGGCACACCAAGATGCCTTGCAATCCCGTTGAGGTGGATCGGCGCGTTGGTCGACCCGCCAATGGCCGAATTAATCACAATCGCATTTTCAAAGGCTTCGCGGGTCATGATGTCAGATGGCCGCAGATCTTCCCAAACCATCTCTACAATCCGCTTTCCAGTCTCGTAGCTGATTTGACCCCGCTCACGATAAGGCGCGGGAATCGCAGCTGAGCCCGGCAATTGCATCCCCAAAGCTTCGGCCAAGGAATTCATCGTCGTCGCCGTGCCCATAGTGTTGCAATAGCCAACGGACGGAGCGGAGGCGGCCGCGATCTCCATGAATTCCTCATCGTCGATCTCACCAGCGGCCAACATCTCTCGCGCCTTCCAGATCACCGTGCCGGAGCCAGCCCGTTCCCCTTTCCACCACCCGTTCAGCATCGGGCCAACGGACAAAGCAATCGCCGGAATGTTCACGGTCGCTGCCGCCATCAGCAACGCAGGCGTTGTCTTGTCACAGCCGATGTTCAGAACAACGCCGTCGATGGGATAGCCATAAAGGCTTTCAACCAAGGACAGATAGGCCAAGTTGCGATCCAAGGATGCCGTAGGACGCTTACCTGTTTCCTGAATCGGATGAACCGGCACCTCAATCGGTGTCCCACCCATCGAAATAATCCCATCGCGCACCCGCTTGGTTAGTTCCAAATGATGGCGATTACAGGGGCTCAAATCGCTCCCCGTCTGCGCTATAGCGATGATCGGCTTGCCGGATTGCAACTCTTCCCGCGTCAGCCCGTAGTTGAGATACCGCTCCAGATAAAGCGCGGTCATCTCCATGTTGTCTTCGTTCATAAACCACTTGCGCGACCGCAAGTCAGATACGCCGATTTTCTTGGCCATGTTCGATCCTAATTTTTGGCTGATGCGCTGTCGCGCGGAATGTTTTGCACATCTTATTGCGAATACTCGGATTTAGCTATAGCGCTAACAGTCGAAAAATTGAGGCGAATTAGTCCGCAGAAAGGGCCAAAGATGAGAGTAGTTTGCGTGGGCGAAGCAATGATCGAACTCTCAACAGATGGTACAAATGCCAGCCTTGGGGTCGCTGGGGATACGTTGAATACTGCGATTTACCTCAAACGCACAGAACCTCAACTTGATGTTCAATATGTGACGGCGCTTGGCGACGACAGTTTTTCCAAACGAATTCTCTCGTTCATGGAACACCACAACATCGGCACATCGGTTTGCCAAGTAATTGAAGGCAAATCACCCGGCCTCTATGCGATTGAAACCGATGAATTCGGCGAACGCTCCTTCACGTATTGGCGCAGCGCCTCGGCAGCTCGTGAGATGTTTCAAATTAGCGGCGCGGTAGACTTTTCTGCACTAGATGGGGCCGACGTCATCTACTTATCAGCGATTTCTCTGGCCATCTTGCCGCAAGAGGTTCGCGATGGTCTCTACACCTACTTGACCCAATCACCGGCGAGTCTTGCGTTTGATAGCAACTACCGTCCTCTCCTTTGGGAAGATCAGGAGACCGCGCAAAGGGTCATTTCCTCATTCTGGGCCATCTCGGAAATCTGCCTACCATCTATTGATGACGAGATGAACCTATTCAACGAAACCGCCGATCAGGTCCAAGACCGTTTTCTAGGTATGTCAAAATCCGGTGCGTTGAAGCGCGGAGAAACCGGCCCGTTTTCGCTTCATAACATCACCGAAGATTTAGTGTTTGCGCCAGCGCCGAAGGTTGTTGATTCCACAGCCGCAGGCGACAGTTTTAACGGCGGATATCTTGGTTCAATTTTAAGCGGATCAACGCAATCTGACGCCCTACAGGCCGCGCACAAATTGGCCAGTCATGTCATTGGATATCGCGGGGCCATTGTACCGGAACAGGTAGATTGTTAGCAAAAGACGAAACAGTTTTCTGAGAATGTCTGTATTGTTTCTTTTTCTTTTTAAATCAGCCCGTTATACACTCCCTTTTAGTCACACGACCGCCCTATTTGGTAGGTAAATGTCCCTTGAAAGAGTCCGTCTGGCTCCGAACGAGGTATGTCAAATGAATAAATTATTATCCACAGTTTTAGCGACAACACTTGCCGTACTACCGCTTGCTGCGAGCGCGCAAAGCACAGAGCATCGAGTACGCATCGAAAAGCGCGGTTATTTTCCGCAGGTAATTCACGTTCAACCAGGCGACACCATTCGTTTCGTGAATAAGTCAGGCAATTGGGCCCGCCTTTATTCAGAAAACGATAACGACAATTACAGTGGCTACAATTCCAACGATCCATGCAACACGGACTCAGACGGAAACTACTACTTCGCTGGGTCAAGAGACGGCTGGAGCACTGGCTGGATATCCAACGACAATTCAACAGTGGTCACTATTCATGCGTGCACAGAAATCGATCTAAGATCGCCATATGTTTACCAGTATGGAGGCGACAACAATTTCTACAGAGGTGAGATCAGCTTTGACGTACCTTATATTGGGCAACCAAATCCGGGCCAGTTGCCCGATTTGAATTAACCGCCGTTGACACTCTTCTAAATGACAGCGCTCCTTCGGGGGCGCTGTTCATTAGAGCCGCGGCCCCTTTGCCTTCCTCCCCCAGCCAAAGCGCCCATTGATTTTCGTCCAAGATCACAGGAAGCCTGTGGTGAATAGGCGCCATATCATCGTTCGCAGCTGTCGTGACAATCGCGCAGGTCGTTAGCGCTTCTTCCTCCGCTCCCCAATTCTGCCAAACGCCAGCAAACACCATCGGCGCACTGTCCGACCGTGTCACCCACCAAGGGAGAGGCGTTTGATCCTTCTCTCGTTTCCATTCATAAAATCCATCCGCCACGATCAAACAACGCCGATTGCGGCAGGCATCGCGGAAGGCGGGCTTTTCGGCAATGGTTTCTGACCGCGCGTTGATCAAAAGCGGGCCACCATTCGGCTTTTTGTACCACTTCGGGATAAAGCCCCAGCGCATCGGCTGAAGCCGCCGGACCCCATCAGCAGACGTGACCGTATGGACCTGTACCGTTGGACAAACATTGTAGTTCGGAACATGCGGCAGATCATTGGAAAGGCTAGCATCAAACACCTGCGCCATTGCATCATGCGGCAAAGTCACAGCCATCCGACCGCACATCTCAGCGTGTCCAAGCCTGTTTGGCGAGTTCCATTTTCGGTTCCAGTTCCGCAATCTTCCGCAAAACCTCTTTCCGCTCCGACACCGGAAGATTAGGCAACTCAGCCCGCAATTCTTCCAACTGCTTATGAAGCAGAACAAACGCCGGCACCGCGTCGTTTTCTTTCAAAGCGCGCGCGAGAAAATCGGCATCCGCATCCGACAGATCCAATGGCTTTCCCGCCCCCGCCAAATTATCAAATTCACCACGCGCTTCAGCGTCGCGGATCTTTGCGGAAATCAGATCAATAAGTGGATGGTCCATCGGTCCCTCCAAATGAAAACACCCCCACAATATAGCGGGGGTGTCTTAATCTCGCTAGAAGGCGGGATTATTTTACTGTGATACGACCATCCGTATACGGCTGATATGGGCCGTTCTCTGCAAGGAATTCCGCAGTCACGTCAGCCAAATCAGGACCGTAGTCATAGGCGTTCGCTGCATCTTCAAACATGCTGTAACCGTCGCCGCCGTTCCGCACGTAGTTGTTGGATACAACACCATAGACCGCCGCTAAATTGATTGCTGAATCACCAACCATCACGTCAGAGATACGGCTGCCCGGCTCTGCGGAGAGATCCACGGTGAAGGACATACCCGCTACTTGTGGGAAGCGGCCTGCGCCTTCTTCAACTTGGCTTACACCGTTTTCCAAGGCTTCGATGATCGTCCCGCCTGTCACTTCAAACGTAGACAGCGTGTTTTGGAACGGAAGCACTGTCAGAACCTCGCCCATGGTCACTTCACCGGAGTCGATGGACGCACGAAGACCACCACCGTTCTGAATAGCGATCTGGATGCCTTGATCCGCAACGCGGTCCAGCATCGCATCGGCCACAAGGTTGCCCATCGGGCATTCCACCGCACGACAGACGGACCGGTCACCTTCGATTGCCTCTGCAGCCTCGGCCACAACGCGTGTCTTCATCTCTTCGATTGGACCAGCAAGCTCAGCCACACGCGCAACGATGGCTTCGTCTTCGGCTACAGACGCGTCCAGAACGATTGTGTCACCTGTTGCAGATGTCACATTGCCTGCGTCATCAAACTCCAGCTTCAGATGCCCGACGTATTTGGAATAGGCGTAAGCTTGAACCACCGGAACGTTGCCCACCATTGTTGGATAAGCCATCGCGCCTTCTTCGGTGTTGGACATCAGCGTGTGAGAGTGCCCACCGACAACAGCGTCAACACCGGCAACCTGCGCGGCGATTTCCATATCTTTCGTCACACCGACGTGAGTCAATGCGATGATGATATCGACACCTTCCGCTTCTAATGCCGCAACATCCGCCTGCAAGCTTTCGATCTCATCCGTGAAGATCACCGCGTCAGAAGGCGAGGACGTCTCGACCGTATCAGCAGCCAAGGCAGAGATGATGCCGATTTTTTTGCCGCCAACTTCCAGAACCGTGTGGTTGTCGACTTTACCGGCCAGAACGTTCGATTGGCTCACGTCGATATTGCCGGAAATCACTGGGAACGACACAGCGTCCGCCAGTTTCGCAAGACCTTCATCGCCATCGTCAAACTCATGGTTGCCCACGGCCATGGCGTCAAAACCAACAATCTCGGCCATCTCGGCCTCAACGTCGCCTTTATAGGTCGTATACATCAGCGACCCTTGGTACTGGTCGCCCGCGTCCAGAACGATAACATTCTCATCGGCCAGTTTTGCGCGTAACTGATCGATCATCGTTTTCACACGGGCATACCCGCCAAAGCATTTCCCTTCGGCGTTGTCTTCCGCATTACATGTGGAATCGAAGCGGTTGATAGGCTCAATCCGGCTGTGCAAATCGTTGATGTGAATGACGTTCAGCGAAAAGTCAGCAGCAGCCATACCGGCTGTCATCGACAATGCACTGGCCGTCGTTAGAATTCTTTTGATCATGGTAAGATCCCCCTTTGGAACTGCGTGTAGCTTGGCCAGGCCCGACGAAGGAGTCAAACCGATACGCTGCGGCAGTACGCTCTCAATGCAAAAAATTTGCGACGTGCCTAAATCTTGACGCCATGACCGCGTGAGGTATTGAGGCGCACATGCTGATTTACAAAATATTCCGGTCTGACGAATGGGCTGACCTCCAGTCCCTTGGTGAAACACCCGGCGCACCCGTCGATGTGGCGGACGGTTATATTCACTTCTCCACCGCTGAAACTGTTGCCAAAACCGCAGCAAAGTATTTTGCGGGGGCCGAAGGTCTGGTGCTTTGTGCTTTGGAAACAGAAGGGCTTGAACCGTTGAAGTGGGAACCGGCGCGCGAAGATGTGCTTTTCCCGCATCTTTACCGAAACATTCGCCTGACTGACATCCTTTGGACGAAACCACTGCCCCTCGTCGATGGCACCCATCAGTTTCCGGAGCTTTCATGAGCCTTCTGGAAAAGATCGGCCTCCCCCTTATCCGAAGTGTCGATCCAGAACGTGCGCATGGATTGGCACTTTCCGCACTTCGTGCAGGCCTTGGCCCGCGCACCTACGCTTTTACCACCCCGCGCCTGCGGACCGTGCTTGCGGGCATGTCGCTCGAAAACCCAATCGGGCTTGCGGCTGGGTTTGACAAAAACGCGGTTGCTTTGCCCGCGCTTCACAAAACCGCTTTTGGTTTCCTCGAAGTCGGCGCCGCCACGCCAAAGCCGCAACCTGGCAACCCGAAACCGCGCCTCTTTCGCCTGACAGAAGACGCCGCAGCGATCAATCGTTTTGGGTTTAACAACGACGGGATGGTGGCGATCAACAGCCGCCTCAAAGATCATAAAGGCGTTGTTGGCCTGAACCTCGGCGCAAACAAAGACAGCGCGGATCGCGCGCAAGATTTTGCGCAAGTGCTGTCCCATTGCGGACCGAACATCGATTTTGCGACCGTCAATGTCTCGTCCCCCAATACCGAAAAACTGCGCGATCTTCAGGGCAAAGCCGCGTTGCAATCGCTTCTGGCTGGCGTGATCGAAGCCAACAACGCGCTCGAGGTACCAATCCCGATTTTCCTCAAAATCGCGCCGGATTTGACCTCCGAAGAAATTGCCGAAATCGCAGATGTCGCCAACACATCCGGCATTTCGGGCCTGATCGCCACAAACACCACATTGTCGCGCGACGGTTTGAAAAGTGCTCATGCAGGCGAGAAAGGCGGGCTTTCTGGCCAACCCTTATTCGAAAAGTCCACGCGTGTGCTGGCACAACTCAGTACCCAAACTCGCCTTCCGATCATTGGTGTCGGCGGTGTCAGCAATGCGCAGCAAGCCTACACCAAAATCCGCGCCGGTGCGTCCGCTGTCCAACTTTACACGGCGATGGTGTTCAGCGGCGTCTCGCTTGTTCATGAAATCGCGGTTGAACTCGACAAGCTTCTGATTGCTGATGGGTTCAAGAATGTATCCGACGCCGTCGGTGTGGATAAAGGACTATGGACATGACGACGATTTGGCACAATCCGCGCTGCTCAAAATCCCGCCAGACCCTCGCGCTTCTGGAAGAGAATGGAGTGCAGGCCAAGATACGCGTCTATTTGAAGGAACCACCCACCGAGGCCGAATTGCGCGAAGTGCTGGCAAAACTTGGAGTGACCGCCGCGCAAATTGTACGAACCGGCGAAAAGGCGTTTAAAGAGCTCGAGCTCAAAAACGCCGACGATGACACCCTCATTGCCGCGATGGTCGCAAACCCAATCCTGATTGAGCGCCCTATTGTGATCAAAGGCGACAAAGCAGTTGTCGGTCGTCCTCCAGAGAATGTTCTTTCATTGCTCTAAGGCCGACCGCTCTAGCGCCGGATATCGGATCGCCAAAGTAATCCCACGCACCACAAAGCTGATCAGCATTCCAACCCATAGCCCGTGATTGCCGAAAGCGGCCATAAGCGGGATGACGACTGCGAAATACACGATTGTTGAAACGATCATCATATTGCGCATATCCCGCGTCCGCGTCGCCCCAATAAATATCCCGTCCAGCATCCAAGACGCGAACCCAAATATCGGTGCAAGTGCCATATAGATCAGATAGTCGCGCGCCTCTGCGCGCACATCTTCCGCGGTGGTGATAAAATCGATCCCCCACGGGCCCAGCGCCAAGATTAAGATTGAAGACGCAATGCAAATACCCCCAGCCCAGACCCCTGTGAGGATCGATGCCCTCCGCACATCCTTCGGTTTCTTCGCGCCATACGCCTGCCCAACAAGGCTCTCCGCCGCGAAAGCAACGCCGTCCATCGCAAAAGACGACAGCATGAGAAACTGCAAGAGAACCTGATTGGCCGCAAGCGTGACATCGCCAAACCGCGCGCCAAACAGCATGAAACTCAGAAAAATCGCCTGCAACAGAACCGATCGGATCATAATATCCGTGTTCACCACGGCCATCTTAATCAGTGAGGATCTTTCCAAAACGCGTGACCAAAGCCGCAACGTCGCCGTTTTGAAATTCTCGCGGCAAAGCCAGAGGCCCAGCGCCAAACCGAACCATTCGGCAAGGAATGTGGCCCACGCCACGCCGACAACGCCCCATTGGAACTGGAGCACGAAAACGATGTCCAACACGATGTTCAACAGGTTCATACCAACCTGAACAGCTAGAACAGCCTGCGTACGCTCCAATGCGATCAGCCATCCAGTCACACCATAAATCGCGATCATCGCTGGTGCCGACCATACGCGAACAGCCAGATAATCCCGCGTGAGCGCCTCCACCTCATCGCTCGCTGGCGACATCTGCAAAGCGACCCAGAATAGGCCCGCCTGCAAGAAAATAACTGCAAAACCGCCCGCCAGACCGATCAAAAGCACGCGGGTCAACAGAACCGAAACCTCGGTTTGGTCATTGGCCCCTTGGGCTTGTGAGGTCAGACCGACCGTCCCCATCCGCAGGAAACCGAAAATCCAGTAGATAGAGGTGATGATAATCGCACCTAGCCCCACAGCCCCAAGCGGTGCGGCCTCGCCCATTTGGCCAACAACGGCGGTGTCGACCACTCCCAAAAGCGGGACAGACACGTTTGAGATAACAATCGGAACAGCAATCGCCAGAACACGACGATGGGTCAGCGCCGCCTCAGTCATCCTTCTGCGGCATTAAGAAGTGCCCAGTCGCTTGCGCGAAGAGGCGCGTTCTGTTGTCCTGCCAAGCCTCCACATGAACCGACGCATACCGCCGACCCGACCGGTTGACCCGCGCCCGCGCATAAGCGTCCCTCGGCAAGCCAGACCGCAGGTAATCCACGCTGAAATCAATTGTCTTAGGCAACCTTTGTGACGAAATATCAATTTCCTCGCCCGCCTCCATTCGCGCCCATAGCGACGACCACGTCAATTCGATAATCGCGGTCACTTCCAAGAAGGCCGCGGTCGCTCCCCCATGTAGGGCGGGCAACATGGGATTGCCGATCAGCTTGTCGGCATAGGGCATCACGCCTGTCAGCTCATCACCACGGCGATCAAAATGGATCCCCATAAACTGAATGTAAGGCACACCTTCGACCAACGATTGCAACACAGCATCGCGCCGTTGCTTCACGACCTGTACCGGTTCGGGACGCTTTGCCATTATGCTGCCCCCTCAACCGTAAATGCCCCAGTCGCTGTTGCAACCGGTCGATCTGCATCTGAATCAACGGCAACAGCCCGCACAAAAGCCACGCTTCGTGTGACGTGGTAACAGGTCGCAGTAGTGCTGATCGTCTGGCCCGGTGTGGCCGGGCGCATATAGTCGATCCGCAAATCAATCGTCGCTGTCCCACCCAAGGCAGCCGGATGCGCCATCACCGCAGCCCCGCAACACGTATCCATCAAAGCAGAAACCGCCCCGCCGTGAATAACCCCAGTCTCGGGATCACCGATCAGCTTTTCATCATAAGGCATCGTGATCGTGGCTGTCCCCTCGCCCACGTCGACAATCGTCATCCCAAGCTCTTTGGCATGAGGCAGCGCCCCTATGAACTGTTTCGCGATCAGCGTTTTGCGGTCAGTTTCGTCGCTCATAGTCTTAATCCGTTCTTTGCACCCAACCTGTCAGACCTGTCGCGATCTGCAAGTGCGTTTCGAGATGGACACTTCATGATTGAATTTTTTGTCATCGGACGCGCAACAAAGTTGCTCCGAAAAACCACTTAGTGTTACCCTTAGGTAAGGGAGCAGAAACCATGACCGACACGCGATTAACCTTCAAAGAAATGTGCGCGAAATTCGACGTGACACCTCGGACTTTGCGCTATTACGAATACATTGAACTGCTCGCGCCCGAGAAAGAGGGACGTTCAAGATTTTATGGCTCGCGCGAGATCGCTCGGATGACACTTATCATGCGTGGTCGTCGCTGGGGGTTTGCCCTAGAGGACATCCGCCAATGGCTCTTGATCTATGAAGACGAAGGCACCGAAGCACAGATGCAGTCTTGGGTTGCATTGGCAACCGGCCAACTGGAAGAATTGCGAGAACAACGCAAACAACTCGATATCGCCATCGAAGAGCTGGAAAAGCAACGCGATGAGGTTGCGGCCTCTATCGGCTAGGTCAGCGCAAGCCCTATTTTTTAGGCTTACGGGGAAACAGAACGCGATCTTCCCAGTTATAAAGTTGCGTTCACAATCAATCAAAATTTCCTGACCTTTCGTCAACGTGCAAATGACGCCACGTTACGTTTACGTCAACGTCAACATTGGTTGTAAGGTTCGAGTCGGACGCACAGGTGCTGCGGGCCGATCACTGCATTGGCTCAACCGGAATTGCGAATGGAATTTTGTTATGACGACTGAAACCATGAATATCCGCGAAATGTGCGACGCATTCGACGTCACACCTCGCACCTTGCGTTTTTATGAAGCCAAAGAACTTCTCTTCCCCATGCGTGAAGGCCAAAAGCGCCTGTTCACCAAACGGGATCGCGCGCGTCTTAAGTTGATCTTGCGCGGCAAGCGGTTCGGCTTCGCCCTCGAAGAAATTCGCCAGCTTCTCGACCTCTACCACATGGATGACGGGCAAGAGACCCAGCTGAGCAAATCTTACGAACTCGCTGAAAAGCACCTTGCCGACATGGAAGCCCAAAAGGCTGAGTTGGAAGAAGCCATTGGCGAGCTCAAGCAACAAATGGAATGGGGTGCCGCCAAATTGGACGCACTCGCAAAACAGAAAACGGCAGCAGCCTAAATTGGAAAGACGATAGACGATGCCCAGCTACACAGCACCGACCAAAGACCTCCAATTCGTTCTTCATGACCTTCTAAAGGTCAGCGAACAGGACATCCCCGGCTTTGAAGACCTAGACCGCGACTTCACAGCGGCGGTTTTGGAAGAAGCAGGCAAAGTATCGTCTGAAGTTCTGGCACCCTTGAACGTCGTCGGCGACACAGAAGGCTGTGTCCTCGAAAACGGCGTCGTGCGTACGCCAACTGGCTTCAAACAAGCTTTTGAGCAGATGAAAGAAGGCGGCTGGACTGCCATGGACGTGCCGGAGGAATTCGGCGGCCAAGGGCTTCCATACATCATGCACACAGCCGCACAGGAACCCATGGTCAGCGCCAACATGGCGTTTAACATGTACCAAGGCCTGACCCACGGTGCTCTTTCGGCGATCTTGGCGCACGGTTCTGATGCACAAAAAGCCATGTATTTGCCCAAACTCGCGTCTTGCGAATGGACAGGCACAATGAACCTGACAGAGCCGCACTGTGGTACGGACTTGGGTCTGATGCGCACAAAGGCGGTTCCTCAGGATAACGGCACTTACAAAGTGTCCGGACAGAAGATCTTTATCTCTGCCGGTGAGCACGACATGGCCGAGAACATCATTCACCTGGTGTTGGCAAAAATCCCTGGTGGCCCAGAAGGCATAAAGGGCGTGTCCCTCTTCATCGTTCCCAAATTTCTGCACGACGAAGACGGCAACATCGGCGCCCGCAACGGCGTAAGCTGCGGTAAAATCGAAGAAAAAATGGGCATCCACGGGAATTCTACCTGTGTGATGAACTATGACGAGGCCGAAGGCTACCTGATCGGGGAAGAGCACAAAGGCATGCGCGCCATGTTCGTCATGATGAACGAAGCGCGTCTTGGCGTAGGTCTGCAAGGCTACGCGCAAGCCGAGGTCGCGTATCAAAACGCCGTTGCTTACGCGAACGATCGTTTGCAAGGGCGCGACGTGACCGGGGCAAAGAACCCAGATGGCCCAGCTGACCCACTAATCGTGCATCCAGACATCCGTCGTAATCTGATGGACCAGAAATCCTTTACCGAAGGCGCACGCGCACTCACCTACTGGGGCGCAATGCTGATCGACCGGGCGCATAAGAACGGCGACAAAGATGCCGACGGCCTGATTTCCTTGATGACACCAGTTGTTAAGGGGTTCCTAACCGACAAAGGTTTCGAGTACGCAACGGCTGCCCAGCAAGTCTATGGTGGCCACGGTTATATCGAAGAATGGGGCATGTCCCAATTCGCGCGCGACGCTCGGATCGCCATGATCTATGAAGGCGCAAACGGTATTCAAGCGCTCGACCTCGTGGGCCGGAAACTGGCGCAGGACGGCGGCAAGCACGTCATGGCCTTCTTTGAGATGATCAAAACCTTCATCAAAGAGAACGAAGGCAACGAAGCGCTTAAAGCTGACTTCCTTGATCCGCTGAAAGAGGCGTCAAAGGATCTGCAAGCCGCTGGAATGTATTTCATGCAAAACGGCATGACGAATCCGAACAACGCTCTGTCCGGCTCCTACGACTTCATGCACATGATGGGCCATGTTTGCCTTGGCCTGATGTGGGCCCGCATGGGCAAAGCCGCGATGGAAGCGCTCGAAGGCGGCGCGTCCGACACAGAATTCTTCGAAACCAAAATCGCAACCGGCCGCTACTACATGGCGCGTCAGCTGCCAGCCACGAAAATGCACTTGGCCCGTATCAACACTGGTGCCGATACCGTGATGGCACTAGAGGCTGCGAACTTCTGATCATAGGGTGGGCGTGCACGCGCCCACCCTAACCACATTTTGAGGACCAGATGCCGAAACGCCTTCGCCTAACCCGCCGCTTCCCTGTCGCAATGACCGAAGATGGCTACCGCAGGCTGAAACGGTTCGCGAAAGAGAGCAATCTGGAGGAAGGAGAGGCGCTGTCGTTTCTTTTTGAGAACTTCGACAGTGTCATAAACGAAGACACGTTCGGCCATCGTCTGAAAATCTTTCAGACAGAGCTGCCCGAACGGAAGAAATAGCGAAGGGAGGTCGCGAGATGACAATCAAACTGCATTGCTTCGGCGAAAGCGGAAACGCCTATAAAGCGGCCCTTGCCCTCGAACTGGCAGGGCTTGAGTGGGAGGTTGTCAAAGTTGATTTCTTCAACGGCGGCTCCCGCACCGACGCCTATCGCGAACAGAACGTAATGGCAGAGGCCCCGCTCTTGATCGACGGCGATTTCAGCCTCAGCCAATCCGGCGCTATTCAGCAATATATCACCGACAAAACCGGCAAGTTTGGCGGTGAAGCTGAAGAGAAATACGAAGTACTGCGCTGGGTCTTGTGGGACAACCACAAACTCAGTTCTCAAGCTGGCATGACCCGCTTTTTGATGAACTTCCTTCCCGAAGACAAACGCCCAGAGCAAGTCATCAAGTTCAGCCAAGGCCGCCTCGCTGCAGCTTATAATACTTTGAACATGCACCTAGAGGGACGTGATTGGATCGTTGGTCGCAACGTCACCAATGCAGACCTCTCCTGCTGTTCTTATCTCTATTACCCAGAACCCTTTGGATTTAACCGCACCGATTTTCCCAATATCGACCGTTGGCTGGGCAACATCTCAGCACTCGACGGTTGGAAACACCCCTATGATCTGATGCCCCGAGCCTTCCCCGGCGCATCCTGAAGGAGACGACAATGACAGAAGCCTATATCTACGATGCCGTACGCACCCCGCGTGGCAAAGGCCGCAAAGACGGCAGCTTGCACGAGGTGACATCTGCGCGCCTTTCCGCAGGTGTTTTGAATTCCCTTAAAAAGCGCAACGGCCTCGAAGGCCACGCGGTCGAGGACGTGATCTGGGGCAACGTGACCCAAGTTGGCGAACAAGGCGGCTGCCTTGCGCGGACCGCTGTTTTGGCCTCTGACCTTGATGAAAGCATCCCAGGCCTTGCCATCAACCGTTTCTGTGCGTCTGGTATGGAAGCTGTGAATTTGGCGGCAAACCAAGTCAAAGGCGGCGCCGGTCAAGCCTACATCGCTGGTGGTGTTGAAATGATGGGCCGCGTGGCCATGGGGTCCGACGGTGCGGCGATTGCGGTTGACCCATCCATCGCGATGGACACGTATTTCGTACCTCAGGGTATTTCGGCCGACATCATCGCAACCGAGTATGGGTTTTCGCGGGATGACGCCGACGCACTAGCTGTAGAAAGCCAAAACCGCGCCGCGGCCGCATGGGCGGACAATCGGTTTGAGAAATCCATCGTTCCCGTCAAGGACATCAATGGTCTGACGATCCTCGACAATGACGAATACATGCGCCCTGGCACGGACATGCAGGCGCTTGGGTCTTTGAACGCATCTTTCCAGCAGATGGGTGAAGTGATGCCGGGCTTCGACAATGTTGCCCTGCTCAAATACCCGCATCTGGAAAAGATCAACCACATCCACCACGCGGGTAACTCCTCTGGCATCGTGGACGGGTCTGCAGGCGTTCTCATCGGTAACAAAGAATTCGGCGAAGCACATGGCCTGAAACCACGCGCACGCATCAAGGCAACCGCGAAAATCGGCACGGATCCAACCATCATGCTAACAGGACCGGTTCCAGTGACCGAGAAAATCCTCGCGGATTCAGGCATGTCGATCAGCGACATCGACCTTTTCGAAGTGAACGAAGCGTTTGCCTCCGTTGTTCTGCGCTTCATGCAGCGTTTTGATGTCGATGACAGCCTCGTCAACGTGAACGGCGGCTCCATCGCCATGGGCCACCCGCTGGGTGCCACAGGGGCGATCATCATCGGCACTTTGCTGGATGAATTGGAGCGCACGGGCAAAGGCACCGGCCTCGCCACGCTCTGCATCGCGTCCGGCATGGGTGCGGCAACAATTATCGAAAGGGTATAACTGCATGGCCTCACCCCGAGATAAGGAAGCATTTGACATCGTTCAAGACCTGCTGGACCGGACGGACGAAGCCTTCTTCGCCGCTGACATGCCAGTCTTGGCCTCAACGTTGCACCTTCCTTACCACTTCGGGGTGGGATCAAGCGTCATCAGGATCGAAACCTATGAGGAGTTGGTCGCAGCATTTGATTGGTACCGCACCTACGTCACAGACCTTGGTGCAACAAACTGCAAACGCACGTGTTTGAAGGCCAAGTTCAAAACGCAAGATGTGATCAACGCGACCTTCGATCTGACCTTCTTTGATGGCGATGGGAAGGTCGTGTTGGCCGCGGAGCCTTCTGAGACCGTCGCAATGTACCTTGGGCTGGAATGGCGGTTTTGCACGTCGGACAGCAAAACGAAAATAGATGCGGATTTTGAGAAACCCGTTCGAGACGAAATGAACAAAGCGAGACAGCGGTAAGTTCCAACACCGCGCGCTGAGAAAGAGAGAAAAGATATGACTGACTTTACAATGGCCACAGACGCCGATGGTGTCGCCGTCATCACTTGGGACACAGTTGGCAAATCCATGAACGTGATGAACCAACAAGGGTTTGTTGACCTCAACGCGCTGGTCAACGAAGCGCTTGCCGATGACGCCGTGAAGGGTATCGTCATCACCTCCGGAAAAGAAGGCTCATTTGCTGGTGGTATGGATCTCAACATCATCGCGAAAATGAAGGAAAGCGCGGGCGAAAACCCTGCCGCTGGCCTGATGGACGGTTTGATGCAGTGTCACGGTGTTCTGCGTAACATCGAGCGCGCAGGGATGGACCCAAAGACAAACAAGGGCGGCAAACCAATCGCCGCAGCCCTTCCCGGCACAGCACTCGGCATCGGCTACGAAATCCCGCTCTCGTGCCACCGGATCTTCGCCGCAGACAACCCGAAAGCCAAGATCGGCCTGCCTGAAATCATGGTCGGCATCTTCCCCGGCATGGGCGGCACCACACGTCTTGTACGTAAGATGGGCGCAATGGCCGCATCACCATTCCTTTTGGAAGGCAAGCTGAGCGATCCAAAGAAGGCCAAAGCGGCTGGTTTGATCGACGAGGTGGTTCCTGCTGACGAATTGCTTTCCGCTGCGAAGGCATGGGTGCTTTCTGAACCTACAATCGTCAAACCATGGGATGAAAAGGGCTACAAAATGCCTGGCGGCGCGCCCTATCACCCCGCTGGTTTCATGACCTACGTTGGCGCCTCTGCGATGATCAACGGTCGCACAAAGGGTGTTTATCCTGCAGCAAAAGCCCTGCTTTCCGCTGCGTACGAAGGCGCGATGGTTCCTTTCGATACAGCGATCAAGATCGAGGCCCGCTGGTTCACCAATGTTCTTATGAACCCATCGTCTGAGGCGATGATCCGCTCCCTCTTCATCAACAAAGAAGCGTTGGAGAAAGGCGCAAACCGTCCTGATGTCGATGACCAGAAGGTCAAGAAAGTTGGCGTTCTGGGCGCAGGTATGATGGGGGCTGGGATCTCCCTCGTCTCCGCCTTGGCTGGGATCGAAGTTGTCCTGATCGACCGTGATCAAGACGCCGCCGACAAAGGCAAATCCTACACTGCCGATTACATGGACAAGGGGATCAAGCGCAAAAAGGCGACTGAAGAAAAGAAAGAAGCCGTGCTTGGCCTGATCAATGCCACAACAGACCTCGAAGCTCTCAAACGCTGCGATCTGATCGTTGAAGCCGTGTTCGAAGACGTGGGCGTCAAGGCCGAGATGACAAAGAAAGTCGAAGCCATCGTTGGCGAGGACTGCATCTTTGCTACTAATACCTCCACGCTCCCGATCACAGAACTTGCGAAAGCCTCCGTGCGTCCAGAACAGTTCATCGGCATCCACTTCTTCTCTCCCGTGGATAAGATGATGTTGGTAGAGATCATCAAGGGCAAAGAAACAGGCGACCGTGCTGTGGCCAAGTCGCTCGATTTCGTGCGCCAGATCCGCAAGACACCAATCGTCGTAAACGACGAACGGTTCTTCTACGCCAACCGCTGCATCATCCCTTACATCAACGAAGGGATTCGCATGGTCAAAGAAGGCGTCGAGCCTGCATTGATCGAAAACGCAGCCAAACTCGTTGGTATGCCGCTCGGCCCTCTTCAGCTGACGGATGAAACCTCCATCGATCTCGGCGTAAAGATCGCGAAAGCGACTAAATCAGCGATGGGCGACGATTACCCGAATGAGGAAGTCGACGAAGTTCTGTTCTGGATGTTTGACGAAGGCCGCTTGGGTCGCAAATCGAACTCTGGTTTCTACGCCTACGACGAAAAGGGCAAACGCCAAGGTCTGTGGGAAGGTCTCGCGGCACAATACCCAGTTGCCGACGAACAACCTGATCTGTTGGAAGTCCAGCATCGTCTGCTCTTTGCACAAGTCCTAGAAGCGGTCCGTGCGTTGGAAGAAAACGTGCTGGAAGACATCCGCGAAGGCGACGTTGGAGCGATCCTTGGCTGGGGTTTTGCACCTTGGTCCGGCGGCCCATTTAGCTGGCTCGACATCATTGGCGCGCCATATGCTGCAGAGCGCTGTGATCAACTTGCCGCAACCCACGGCGAACGCTTTGCGACGCCAAACCTGTTGCGCGAGATGGCCGATAAAAACGCGTCTTTCTACAGCATCTACGGTGCCGGCAAAGCCGCGGCTTAAGCGTCGGACAAACAAAAAAGGGGCGCTGGTCACCCGCCAGCGCCCCTATTCTTATGCAGCTTGTCTCTGATCTAGCATGACCTCCGTGCCCACCGCTTGCGGGCAATGGAACATTGCCGCAACCGACGTGCGAAGAACCTCATCCTGCGCAAACAGGATCTGAGTCCACAGCAAAGGCTCTAGAACCACACGCGGTTTGATCCCCCAATGCCCCGAAAGGTCACTGGCTTGGATCATTGCGAATGGGTCAACGAAAGCCTCCGCAGACATATCAAGATCAAAGATAACATCCTGTTTGGGCAGCATCAGTATCTCACCCTGATTGCCAAAAACGCCCTTGGGTACCACCATCACACTTGCCCCTAAGGGCAAGCGATCTTGGCAAAACCCAGTCACGGGCTGATATCCACCGTCAAAGGTCAGCAACCGCATCCCAGGTTCCACCGCTTCAACGGGGATCTGACCCGCTGGTGTGATAACCTTCTGTCCGGAAAGCAAACCTACTTGTGGCACAGAATGCCTGTCCCCAATTTGCAAGATTGAGGACTCTACCGCCGTATCAAGGGTTAACGATGCACTATTCATACCTCACCCCCTTTTTTTATGTGTGAAACGTTCAAAATACGAAGCGCTTCACGGTTATTAGAGAGTGATACAGATGCCCTTCATTGGCCGAAAACATGGTAAGAATGTGGCATTGATTTTCAGAAAGTGACAGTGTCGGAAAAAATCCACATTCACTCCAATTCAAAAACAATAGCCGTATCTTTGAATGTCACACTGACACACCTCCGCCACAGCAACGCGGGTGTCGGCATCAAAATACGACCGATATTCCCGCTCCCTCTCGGACTGATTGAGATGCGGAATCTCTAGTTCAAACTCAAGGTGGTCCCATAAAGGTGACAGGTCAGTTCCAAGATGCTCCAGCCGTGCAACCAGATTGGCATGATCCACACCGCGGCGGTCCGTTGTATAGGCCGCAACAGGATTGGCTTTCAAAGAACGCAGAACCGCTGGCTCTTTTGCAAATTGCCGGAACTCCAATGATTTGGCCAAGCCAACAACCGGATGATCAAAACTCTGTCCCCGCGCCCAACTGTAATAGCTCACAATCCGGTCCCACGGATTGCGCACCAACGTCACCACAAACCAATCCTGCATCTGATCCGGCGTGACCACACCCTCAATATCCGCCAAGGTCGAATGCTTCCAAAGCCGCCCAGCCGCGGTAAGTGACGCCAGCCTCCCCTTGCGACGCAGCGCCTTGGGTGTATCGCCGATCAAAATGTCATCTTTCTGCGCCCGCTCCTCTAAGGCCGCCGCCAATGACGTACCGCCCGTTTTCGGCATATGCGCAAAGATATATCGACGGCCCGGAGAGATGATCATGCCACCACCATGGCCGATCAAATTCCATCTGTCTCACTCAAAACCTCTATTGTCTGACATTTAAATTTCTGCATAACTTCCACACCACAAAGGGAGATGCGCCATGGGTTGGATGTCAGACGAAACAGGGCTGGAAAAATGCGCCGCGAACTATGCGCCGTTGACGCCGCTGAGTCATCTTCAAAGGGCCAACATCGTTTACCCAGAACGCACAGCACTGATCTACGGCGATCATCAGCTAACCTATCGCCAATACCACGCCCGCGTCTCGCGCCTTGCCTCGGCGCTGACAAAAATCGGCGTCAAATCAGGTGATGTGGTCGCAACGATCTTGCCGAACACCCCAGCGCAATCCGAAGCCGCCTTCGGCGTACCCGCCTGCGGCGCGATCCTGAACACGATCAACACGCGGCTCGACGTCGACACCATCGCCTACATTCTCGATCATGGCGAAGCGAAAGTCGTCCTCGTTGACAGCCAATTCCTGCCCGTCCTGATGCAAGCTGTTGACCTCATGGAAGGCCCGCCACCCGGCATCGTCGAAGTGCCCGACCCCATCGCAGGCGTTGCCGGCATTGGCGAACAAATCGACTACGAAAATTTCATCGCGACCGGCGATCCGGATTTTGAATGGATCATGCCCGAAGACGAATGGGAAAGCCTCGCGCTCAACTACACCTCAGGCACCACGGGCCGTCCAAAAGGCGTAGTGTATCACCATCGCGGTGCATATTTGATGACCATGGGCACGCCAATCAGCTGGCGTATGACCCTGTTCCCGAAGCTGCTGCAAATTGTTCCGCTTTTTCATTGCAACGGCTGGAATCACACATGGATGATGCCTGTGATGGGCGGAACCGTTGTCTGCTGCCGCGACATCACGGCCAAGGCGATCTACGATGCCATAGCTGACCACGGCGTGACCCATTTCGGCGGCGCACCCATCGTTTTGAACCTGATCGTCAACGCTACCGAAGAAGAACGACGCCCCTTCGATCGCACGATCGAGGTCTTCACCGCAGGCGCTCCACCGGCACCCGCAACACTGGAAGCCATCGGCAAACTTGGCTTCAACGTCACGCAGGTCTACGGCCTCACCGAAACCTACGGTCACGTCACTGAATGCGTCTGGATCGACGAATGGGATGATCTTCCCGCCGAAAACCAAGCCGCGATCAAAGCCCGCCAAGGCGTCGCTTATCCACAGATGGAACATATCACCGTGGTCGACGATCAGATGCAGCAGGTCACCATGGACAGCGGCACGCAGGGCGAGATTGTCATGCGCGGCAACTCCGTCATGAAAGGGTATTTCAAAAACCCCGAGGCGACCGCCAAGTCCTTCGCGGGTGGCTATTTCCATTCCGAAGACCTCGCCATCCAACACCCCGACAGCTACATCCAAATCTCTGACCGCGCCAAAGACATCATCATCTCTGGCGGGGAAAACATCTCCTCAGTGGAGGTGGAAGGCGCCTTGATGCACCACCCGGCGGTCAATCTTTGCGCCGTTGTGGCAAAGCCAGATGAAAAATGGGGCGAAGTTCCTTGTGCCTTTATCGAACTCAAAGAAGGCGCCAGCGCGGATGAGGCTGAGATGATCGCCTTCATCCGCGAACGCCTCGCAGGCTTTAAATGCCCGAAAAAGGTGGTGTTCCAGGAACTTCCCAAAACATCGACAGGGAAAATTCAAAAGTTCGAATTGCGGGCTTTAGCGAAGACGTACTGATCGGCTTCAATACGACAGCGCCACCCAAACATGCACCGCGATCAGCGGCGCAATTGCCACGGATAACCCAATGTGGATAGCAAACCACGTCAGATACGCCCTGCGTGTTTTGTTCCGCATGACCTCTTTGTTCAGACTGCCGGTAACCCCGATCAGAATGAAAAGCACCGTGATCGCCATCATCCAAGCGTGACCCAACCGCGCCGCGTGAAGGCCGAACAGGATCACAGCCGCAACCCCCGCCCAACGGTGGATCACCACATGGCGCTGCGTCATATCTCCAATCCACCGCTTTCGCAGCAGGTACCACTGGTAAATCATCGTCGACAAAAGCCCGACACCCGTGACGGACTGCCACGCAAACTGGATGTTGGGGGATAGAACAACACCCTGCCAACCCACACTCAAAGCCACAGCCGCCAGGAGTAAACCGACAAGCCCGATCAGAGCGTAAAGCGTGCTCAAGATGCTCAACGTCCGCGCAATCATTGCGCCACTTCCGCCTCAGACAGCAGGATCAACTCGTCCACGATCGAGGCGGACGCCGCCGCACGCACCTCGGTCAAAACCGTCTCAAGATCAGGCAAGGCGAGCTTGCCTTGATCGGGCCAATCGCTGCCGATCTCCACCGGTTCAGCAAAGCCTGCCACGTTATCCAAATACTGCGTGTAGGCTTCCGCAACCGCTTCAAACGTGGCCTCCGTCGTCGCTAAATATTCGTCGGCCCCCAAGACCGCATCGGGATAGGTCCATGTCGTCGCCCCCATCACATCGCCCAATTCCCAATCCACCTTTGGACTATGGGCATGCTCATTGTGACAGGTCACACATGGCTGAGCGGAGGCGATATCTGGGAACATTCCCACCACCCCAACTTCCTCAATCTGAGAAAACACTGGCTCGCGAGAGCTCTTTACAACTGTGAAGGCCTCCATCTGCGCGGCATCAAACAAGTTCGATTTATTGATCAGTTCATCAGAGCCAAGATAAAGGCTCAACCGCGTCGGCTTTGCCTCCAACCGTGCCGCGGCAAGGCGCAAGAATAACGCAGGCAGCGGCCCCTTTTCCACATCCGGTTCAGCCCAATCCTCCCCAAAGCCCAAACCGACCTGCTTACCGGGCCCGACGATGCGGCTGGTATAAATCTACCGCGCGGCTTCATTCACCGAATTGACGGCTCTGAACACATGTTCAAACTCAACAGCGCGGGCGGCTGTTTGTGTCTGGCCATTGTCCTGCAAGGGCGGCGGCGCCGAGACGAACAAATAGATCGCAAGGCAAAAGATACAGCCCGCTAATACCAATCGAAATGTGCTCATGGGTCTTTGGCCTCATATAGTTTCTCAGTTCCGTATGGGTTCGGCCCATCCGCCAAATAGGCCTCCAACGCGCTCAGATCCAACGGGTCCGTCTTCAGCTCCAAATCGCCGTGGCAAGCGACGCAGAAATCCACCTGCGCAAAGGCCCGTTCGTTCGTATGCTCCGTGCGACAGCCTAAACAGCTTGTAGCATCCAGGATCTCTTGCGCGTCTTGGAACCGCGCCTCGCGGAAGCGGTAGATCGGGTGGCGCTCATTCGGGCGTTCGTGGCACCCCAAACATGTGTCCGACGTCACAGGATGATAGCCGAAATCCACTGCCTTAGACCGCGCGCCAACAACATAGCGTAAGTTCGCTTGGATCTGCTGCCGCCAAGTTGCATCTGGCGCAATATGACAATCCGAACAGCCCAGGTTCGCGTGATCCGCTTGGATCGGTCCATGCGCAACGGTCCGGAGAACGGTTTGATTTTGAAAGGCCGAAACCGCCGATGCGCCAAATAGGATCAGCAACAAAAGTGCTGCATATCTTATGTGTTGCGGTGTCATAGCCCCTGCCGCCGCTGGTTTTTCGCCCATCAATCATTGACGCGCACCCTTTGGCTAAGCCCTCATGGTTAAAGGAGGGTTAATTGCGATCTGCGTCCCGCAAATCGACTGTTCAAAGCGGCCAAAGCGCCGTAAGGTCATCGAAAAAGAACAGGCGTATGACAGCACTTGATCAGTATGAGCGGTTGGAAAGTGACGGCCTCTGGCGCGAGAAAACGGGTGCGCAGCGACGGGACGTGTTGGTCTCATTCGGCCACGCTACGCTAGTCATCTCAGACTCAGCAGATCGACCGCTGACGCATTGGTCGCTCCCCGCAGTTACACGCCTCAACGAAGGCGAACGGCCCGCGCTTTTCTCTCCTGCCCCCGACGCCGAAGAAACGCTCGAAATCGCTGACGATACAATGATCGACGCCATCGAAACGGTCCGCCGTGGGTTGCTGAATTCCCGCTCGAAATCTGGACGGTTGCGATTTGCGATTTCGGCAGGCTTCGCGGCCCTCGTATTCGGTCTTGCCGTATTCTGGTTTCCCAACGCCTTACGCGAACAAACGCTCGCCGTCGTCCCGCAATCAAAGCGCGCCGAGATGGGGGCCACTATCCTTGGCCACTTGCAATCCACTCTCGGGCAACGCTGCACCTCCCCTCGCGGACAGGATGCGCTTGGGGCGATGAGCAACCGTCTCTTCGGCCCTTCCACACAAGCTCAGATCGTTGTGCTGCCAGACGGTCTCGAAGAGGCTGTGGCTCTTCCCGGAAACATCATTGTTTTAGACAAATCTCGGGTCGAAAGCGCCAAGGAACCTGGATCCGTTGCTGGCTACGCGCTCGCCGCCTTCCTCGATGCCGAAGAGAAAGACGCGCTTGGACCCATTATCGACCAAGCTGGCCTACGACCAACTCTGCAACTTCTCACGACAGGCGATCTCCCACCCGAAAGCCTTGAAGCTTATGCGATCAGCTTAACCAACAGCCCGCAATTGATCGAATTGCGCGCATCAATATTGGAAGGCTTCCAGTCCCTAAACGTTGACATCGCTCCGCTTTTTGCTGATCTGGAGAGCCGTGGCCGATTGGTCCCAAACCAAACCAACGAGGCGAACATTCAGCCTGTCATTTCAGACAGCCAATGGATCGCGCTCAACGGAATTTGCGACGCATAATGGGCCCCAGACAAGGAAAAGCCCCGCAAACACACGCGAGACTCTTCCCCGGGAGAACCAGTTAATTTCTTAAAAAGGCGTCCGAAAACCCTATTCCGCGCACCGTGGCCAATGCCTGCTGCTGCGCGCTTGCACTTGTAAATGGACCCGCGGCTACGATCTTTAGCCGTCCGCTCCGACCGGAGGCGACAGGTAGACCAAGATCACCCAATCGGGCAATCAAACGATCCGCATTTGAATGGACAGCAAAACTGCCAACTTGAATATATGGCTTTGATACAGACGCCGTCGGAGCCGCCGTGGCCACTTGCACATCCACCTCCGGACAAACCACCGGCTCGCCTGTTTCGGCATTGGTATAACGAACACCAGTTTCGGCAGTCCGCTGGCACACCTCTGACAATGTCAAACGGGGGATCGCATCAGTCACGGCTGGCACGTCAACGATCTCAGTCGCGGGCCCACAATCAATCGGTAATCCGGTCGCGAGGCTCAACAAATTGGGCTGAATACCCGACTTTCCGGCACATGCCTGATCCCGAGTCACAGGCTGTGTTTGAATAGGAGCAGGTGCCTCTACTACAACCGGAGCCGGAGCGACAACCGGCGCACGTCTTGGTGCCGCAGGAGCCGTCGGGCGCGGTGCAGACGCCTCGGCCACCTCTTCCGACAAATCAGTGGAGATGACAGGTGTTTCGGCTTCGTCTGCCAATGCACTTTCAACCGCTTCCGCTGCGGTTTCCAGTGTTGAAGCGGCCTCTGTCGTGTCTGCCTCGTCTTCCGCTTCAGCGACTTCGGTTGCGTCTTCCTCAGCCTCCGTGTCCGTCACCGTCCAGGCAAAAGTCGGCTCAAATTTACAAAGCGGATTGCGATCCTGATCAACACGCGCGATCCAAGACGTCGCACCATTCACCGTGGCGCGTACAAACGCGCAGCCTTGGCTATCGACATATTGAGACCCTTCAAACGTCGTCGGAGGTAACTCCGCTGGGCCGTCGATCGATTGGGAAAACGCAGGGGGGACTGCAATTCCGATAGATAGAAACAGCGAAAATGTCGCCAGCTTTTTCATATGTATCCCCACAACAATTGGTGCTAGTCTGGATGAAATCCCTATATCTGTAAAGGAACTTCGCCTATTTCGTCCCAAACATCCGGTCGCCCGCATCGCCCAAACCAGGCACGATGTAGCCATTCTCATTCAAATGACTATCGATCGCCGCGGTCACAATCGGCACATCTGGATGCGCCTCTTTCATCCGCGCAATCCCTTCAGGCGCCGCCAAAAGACACATGAATCGAATGTTTGTCGCCCCCGCATCCTTGAGTTTCTGGATCGCGGCTACAGACGAATTGCCCGTTGCCAACATGGGATCAACGGCAATCACCAAACGCTCCGACAACTCGGTTGGCACCTTGAAATAATACTCAACCGGCTCCAGTGTTTCTTCGTTTCGGTACAAGCCAACAAACCCAACACGCGCAGAAGGGATCAATTCCAAAATACCGTCCAACAGGCCGTTACCGGCGCGCAAAATCGAGACCAGGGCCAGCTTCTTACCCGCCAAAGCAGGTGCATCCATCGCTTCCAACGGCGTATCAATCCGCTTTGTCGTCATCGGCAATTCGCGCGTGATCTCATAGGCGAGCAACTGACTGATCTCACGCAACAACTGACGAAACTCGCCAGTAGACGTGCTGGTTTTGCGCATCAGGCTCAGCTTGTGCTGCACCAGCGGGTGGGTCACATGGGTTACGTGCTCGGTCATTGGTCCCTCAATTTTTGCGCCAATCGCTCTTTGGTCTGCTGATCACAAAACGCAGCATCTAAAGCCGTCTGTGTGATAGCGTCAAAATCATCTTCGCCCCAGCCAAAGTTTTCTGCAAGCTGACGATATTCTTCTGTCATGGTTGTATGAAAGAAAGGTGGATCATCGGTGGAAACCGTCACTTTCACACCCGCATCTCGCAACCTCTGGATCGGATGCGCGTCCCACCCCGAAACAGCCTTCAAGACGACGTTGGACACGGGGCAGACTTCGAGCACCACGTCCTGATCCACCAATTGCCGAACCACGGCTGGATCGTGTATCGCATTGATCCCATGCCCGATGCGCGACACCTTCAAATCGCGCAGTGTGTCGGCCACCATATCCGGCCCACCCCATTCGCCAGCGTGGCAGGTCAGGTTCAAACCGGCCTCGCGCGCCATATCAAAGCTATAGGCAAAATCACCTGGGCGGCCCATCATCTCCGCCCCGGCCATGCCAAAACCAACAAGATAGTCGCCCGCGGTTTCCGCAGCACAAAGCGCGGCAGGTTTGGCCTTCTCCGGCCCCAAATGCCGCAAGCAGGTGACGATGGTGCGATGCGTGATGCCAAAACTGCGCTCCGCCTCGTCAGATGCCTCCTTCATCGCCGCAAGGAACTCTTTCCAAGCCGCAACGTCCGCCCCACCACAAAAATCTGGTGATACAAACGTCTCACAGTAAATCACCCCGTGCTTTGCGGTCTCCTCCAACGCCGCCAGCGTCAGCCGCCGGAAATCTTCGGGCGTCTGCAAAGGCAAACAGGCCGCATCATAGACTGTCAGAAAATGATCGAAATCGTGGAAAACATAGTTCCCTTGGTCATCAAAGATCTTACTGATGTCATTCTTCTTCTCCGCCGCTAGTCCACGGATAAAGCTAGGGGGGGCTGCTGCCTCATGATGCAAATGCAGCTCAATCTTTTTCATCTTCTGAAAGCTCATAACCTGCTCCTTCCCTCACCGGAATATGCCACGTCCAAATGCGCCGCCACCGTTGCCGCCACATCGGCGAAACCCATCTGGCCCAACTCTCGCGCACCGATACCAGCCGCAATCACTGGCACTCGTTCGCGCGTGTGGTCGGTGCCAACCCACGTCGGGTCGTTCCCATGATCCGCCGTGATGATCAAGAGGTCGCCCTCACGCAGACGCTCCAGAACGCGACCGATCTCGCCATCAAACCATTCAAGGTGCCGCGCATAGCCGCTCAAATCACGACGATGACCATAAAGGCTGTCAAACTCCACAAAATTGGCGAACACCAAGCCGCCCTCCGGCGCTGTCTCCACCGCGTCATGAAGATCGACCATCAATTGCGTATCCGAACCTTTCGAAACGGCATCAATCCCGCGCATGGAGAATATATCCCCAATCTTTCCAATAGCTTGTACGTGTCGACCTGCCGTTTGCACCTGCTCTAAAAGCGTCGGAGCCGGAGGCGCGATTGCATAGTCCTTTCGATTCTGCGTTCGTGTGAACCCCGCTTCCGCGTCACCCACAAACGGCCGCGCAATCACGCGCCCCACTTTCATGTCATGCAACAAGGGTGCCACGTCTGCGCAAAGCTTGAGCAATCGGTCTAATCCGAAATGCTCTTCATGCGCCGCAATCTGAAAAACAGAGTCCGCCGACGTATAACAAATCGGCCACCCCGAGCGCAGATGCTCTGCTCCTTCGCGCTCAATAATCTCGGTTCCCGACGCATGGCAATTCGCCAAAATCCCGTCAGTCCCAGCCGCCTCACACAAAGCCCGCGTCACCTCTTCGGGAAAGGCTGGCTTTTGATCGGGAAACGTGTGCCACTCCCAAGGTACTGGTACCCCCGCCAATTCCCAATGCCCCGTCGGCGTGTCCTTCCCGCGAGAGGTCTCCGTCGCCGCACCCCAAGCTCCTCTCACCTTGGCCGAGAAACTCAAATCCCGTCGGTCTGAGGCAAGCGCCAAGGCTTCAGCAAGGCCCAAACCGCACATATGCGGCAAATGAAGCGGTCCCGTCCGGCCTTCCTCCCCACGCCCCGCCGCACAAGCCTCGGCAATATGGCCAAGCGTATTCGCGCCCGTGTCCGGCACGCCGTCATTGTAAAACGCAGCTGCATCAGGCGCGCCACCAATGCCGACGCCGTCCATCACAACCAGAAACGCGCGCGGCACTATCCGACCTCCGCAACGATCAGCGGACAAAGAACAGGCGCATCGCCAATGGAAACCGCTGCCAATACTTCCTGCGCCGCCCGCTCTGCTGCATCCTCATCTGCCGCATGGATCGTCGCCAACGGCTGACCCGCTTCGATTTTGGCACCCAGCGCAACCACATCCGACAGCCCAACCGCCGGATCAATGCGGTCCGTTTCCACCTTGCGCCCACCGCCTAGGCCGACAACCGATAGGCCCAAAGCCTCACCGTCAATCGCCGCCACATGTCCAGCAATTGGCGCAAGCACATCGCCCACAACCGGCGCCTTTGGAAGATGCGTCCGCCAATCTTCAACCATGTCAGGGGGGCCGCCGAGCGCTGACACCATATTGGCAAAGACCTTCAGTGCTGACCCATCCTTCAAGGCGTCTTCTAACTTGATCTTCGCCAAGGCCCGCTCCCAACCGGCCTGCTCCAACAGATTCGCGCCAAGCGCCACAGACAGTTCAACCAACCGCGGCGCAGCTTCGGCGTTCCCACTCAACACATCCATACAGACCGAAACCTCCAAAGCATTGCCCAACGAGGGAGCCAAAGGTTGGCTCATATCCGTAACAAGCGCCTTGGTCTTGCACCCAGCACCATTTGCGGTCTCGACCAGCGCTTCCGCCAACCCGCGTGCGTCTTCCTCGGATTTCATAAACGCGCCAGACCCCGTTTTGACGTCCAAGATCAGCGCATCCAGCCCCGCCGCCAGCTTCTTTGACAGGATCGAGGCCGTGATCAAATCGATACTGTCCACCGTCGAGGTCACATCCCGCACCCCGTAAAGCCGCTTGTCTGCCGGTGCGATCCGCCCTGTCGCCCCTACAATCGCGCAGCCGACCGTTTCAACAATGGTGCGAAGCCGCTCCTCCGACACATCGGTCGACACCCCTGGAATGGCTTCCAACTTGTCCAACGTCCCGCCCGTGTGCCCCAATCCACGGCCCGAAATCATCGGAACATAGACGCCGCAACAGGCCATCATCGGCGCGAGCAGCAAGGACACACAGTCACCGACACCCCCCGTTGAGTGCTTATCGATGATCGGCGCACCCAAATCCCAAGACAGCATATCGCCGCTGTCCCGCATCCCTTCGGTCAAAGCCACCCGACCGTCCGAGCCGAGCCCGTTCAAACAAACAGCCATCGCAAAGGCACCGGCCTGAGCGTTCGATATGTGACCAGAGGCCAAACCTTCGGCAAACCAGATCAGCTCATCCCGCTCCGGCGCATCTCCCCGCCTGACCTTCGAAATAACGGCGCGCGCATCCACCGGTCAGACCTTTGACATATAGTCTTTGTCAAATGCACCGGGCAGCAAGGCCCCAACGGTGGTTTCCAAAACCGTCCCGTCTAGCGTCCCGAGCGTCACCTTCGCATCCGCGCCCGCAAATTCCGCAAGCTTTTGCCGACACCCTCCGCACGGGCTCACCGGCTGAGGACTATCAGCAATGACCGCCACAGCCACAACATCCCGCTCCCCCGCAGCAACCATCGCGGCGATAGCCCCCGCCTCGGCGCAAGTTCCTTCGGGATAAGCCACATTCTCAACATTGCAGCCCTTATAGACAGCACCAGATGACGTCTGCACCGCCGCACCAACCTTAAAATTCGAATAGGGGGCGTGGGCATTTTCCCGCACCGCGCGTGCGTCATCCATCAACGTCATGAGAAGTCTCCAAATCTATCCTAGAAGACTACGAGACGACCGCCCAGATGCAAGGGGCAACTTACTTGTAAGAATGTGACTTTCCCCGACTTCCCAATTGCCGTAAGGTAAGCAAAATGAAATTAGTTTAACGTTAAACTAAATTTGGAAAACCGACTGTGACCCGCTCAAAACCTACCGATCTCCGCGCCGCCGCTCTGTCCTATCACCAGACTCCAAAACCAGGGAAACTCGAAATCAGAGCAACCAAACCCATGGCGAATGGGCGCGATCTATCGCTGGCCTATTCCCCCGGCGTCGCAGAAGCCTGCCTCGAAATCAAAGACGATCCTGCCACAGCGCGTGACTTTACTGCCCGCGGCAACCTCGTGGCCGTCGTCTCCAACGGCAGCGCCGTGCTTGGCCTCGGCAACATCGGCGGCCTCGCATCCAAACCCGTCATGGAAGGCAAAGCGGTTCTTTTTAAGAAATTCGCCAATATCGATTGCTTCGACATCGAGCTAAACGAACCCGATCCAGAAAAGCTGGCCGACATCGTCTGCGCCCTCGAACCCACCTTCGGCGCCATCAACCTCGAAGACATCAAAGCGCCTGATTGTTTTATTGTCGAAAAGCTCTGCCGCGAACGCATGAACATCCCGGTGTTCCATGACGATCAGCACGGCACCGCCATCGTTGTCAGCGCCGCAGCCACCAATGCACTCCGTCTCGCAGGCAAACGCTTTGAAGACATCAAGATCGTCAGCACAGGCGGCGGCGCTGCCGGCATCGCCTGCCTCAACATGCTCCTGAAAATGGGCGTCAAACGCGAAAACGTCTGGCTCGTCGACATCGAAGGTCTCGTCTACGAAGGCCGCGAAGCCGATATGACCCCGCAAAAGGCCTGTTATGCCCAGGGCACCACATCCGCAACGCTTGATGAGGTCATTGAAGGCGCGGACCTCTTCCTCGGCCTCTCCGGCCCCGGCGTCCTGACACCTGAGATGGTGAGAAAGATGGCGGATAGCCCGATTATCTTTGCCCTCGCCAACCCCAATCCCGAAATTGACCCAGCTGCCGCGAAAGAGGCCAATCCAAAGGCCATCATCGCCACCGGCCGCAGCGATGTGCCCAATCAGGTCAACAACGTGCTTTGCTTCCCCTTTATCTTCCGCGGCGCACTCGACGTGGGCGCAACCGACATCAACGACGCCATGAAAATCGCCTGTGTCGAAGGCATCGCCGCCCTCGCCCGCGAAACCACCTCTGCCGAAGCTGCAGCTGCCTATCGGGGCGAACAACTCACCTTCGGTCCCGACTACCTGATCCCAAAACCCTTTGATCCACGCCTGATGGGCGTCGTCGCCACCGCCGTGGCCAAAGCCGCCATGGAAACCGGCATCGCCACCCGCCCGCTAGAGGATATCGCAGCCTACAAGCAGTCACTCGACGGCTCTGTCTTCAAATCTGCCCTCCTGATGCGTCCTGTCTTCGACGCCGCAAAATCCGCCCGACGCCGCATCGTCTTTGCCGAAGGCGAAAGCGAACGCGTGCTGCGCGCCTCTCAAGCGGTGATCGAAGAAACCACCGATCAACCAATCCTTATCGGCCGCCCTGAGGTCATCGAAACCCGCTGCGAACGCGCTGGCCTCAAAATTCGCCCCGGCGTGGATTTCCAAATCGTAAACCCCGAAAATGACCCCCGCTATCGCGATTACTGGGGCACCTATCACGAGATTATGGCCCGCAAGGGCGTCACGCCCGACCTCGCCAAAGCCATCATGCGCACCAACACCACCGCCATCGGCGCGGTCATGGTTCATCGGGATGAAGCCGACAGCCTGATCTGCGGCACCTTCGGTCAATACCTCTGGCATCTGAACTACGTCGAGCAAATCCTTGGCACGGAAAAACTCCGGCCCATCGCGGCTCTTTCCATGATGATCCTCGAAGACGGCCCGCTCTTCATTGCAGATACGCAAGTCCACGCCGAACCCACGCCAGAGCAGATCGCCGAAACCGCCATCGGCGCGGCCCGCCACGCTCGCCGCTTCGGCATCACCCCCAATATTGCGCTCTGTTCGCACAGCCAATTCGGCAATTTGAACTCCGATACCGGCTGCCGCATGCGCGCCGCGATGGCCATCCTCGATAGCACGCCCCGCGACTTTGCCTATGAAGGGGAAATGCATATCGACACCGCCCTCGATCCAGAGCTACGCGCCCGCATCTTCCCCGCCGCCCACTTGCAAGGCCCCGCAAATATTCTGATTTTTGCCAATACAGACGCCGCCTCCGGCGTGCGCAACATCCTGAAAATGAAAGGCGACGCTCTCGAAGTTGGCCCAATCCTGATGGGCATGGGCAACCGTGCCCATATCGTCACCCCCTCCATCACCGCCCGCGGCCTCCTCAATGTCTCCGCCCTCGCCGGAACCCCGGTCGCACATTACGGCTAGAGCCTCGTCCTATCGTTCCTCTTACTAAAAATACCTCGAAGGTCTGGAGGCAGCGCCTCCAGTCAGCCGCAGGCTGAGCAAAGAAATTTACACCGCCTGCAAATGTCATACATATAAATCTTGCCCCCCTTCACCGACCCGCCTACCAATTGACGCAAGACGTGGAGGGAGGACCATGAAGATGCGCTATCAAGACGTTTATGATCGGGCAGCCAACGACTCTGAGGGCTTCTGGCTCGAACAGGCCGACGTAATCGATTGGGTCAAACCGCCTAGCAAAGCGCTCGATGACAGCAACGCCCCCCTCTACCGCTGGTTCACCGATGCCGAGGTCAACACCTGCTACAACGCTGTTGATCGCCATGTTGAAAACGGACGCGGGGATCAGGCGGCAATCATCTACGACAGCCCCGTCACAGATACCAAACGTACGATCACTTACGCCCAACTCAAGGATGATGTCGCCAGCTTGGCTGGCGCCCTTTTGGCAAAAGGCGTGGAAACAGGTGACCGCGTGATCATCTATATGCCGATGGTGCCAGAGGCGGTGATCGCCATGCTCGCTTGCGCGCGCATCGGAGCCATCCACTCCGTCGTCTTCGGCGGCTTTGCCGCAAATGAACTCGCAGTCCGGATCGACGATGCCACCCCAAAAGCCATCATCGCAGGGTCCTGCGGGATCGAACCGGGCCGCATCGTCGAATATAAACCCCTCCTCGACGGCGCCATCGATCTTGCAACGCATAAACCCGATTTCTGCGTTATTTTCCAACGGGATGAATGTCGCGCAGACCTCACCGCACGCGACCACGATTGGCATGAGGTGCAAAAGGGCGTCGACCCTGCACCGTGTATCCCCGTCAAAGGCGATCACCCCGCCTATATCCTCTACACATCAGGCACCACCGGCCAACCCAAAGGCGTCGTCCGCCCGACAGCCGGCCACCTTGTTGCCCTGAATTGGACGATGAAAAACATCTACCAATGCGATCCCGGCGATGTCTTCTGGGCAGCGTCTGACGTGGGCTGGGTCGTCGGCCACAGCTATATCTGCTACGCGCCCCTGATCCACGGCAACACGACGGTGGTCTTCGAGGGTAAACCCATCGGCACCCCAGACGCAGGCACCTTCTGGCGCGTGATCTCAGAACACAACGTGCGCAGCTTTTTCACCGCGCCCACAGCCTTCCGCGCGATCAAACGCGAAGACCCGTCAGGCGAAGAGATCAAGAAATACGACATCTCCGGCCTCCGCGCGCTCTACCTTGCCGGAGAACGTGCCGACCCCGACACCATTGAATGGGCGCAAAGCACGATGGGCGTTCCAGTCTACGACCATTGGTGGCAAACAGAATCCGGCTTTGCGATGATCGGCAATCCAGCAGGCATCGAAGCGCTTCCCGTCAAAATCGGCTCGCCCACCGTTGCCCTCCCCGGCTTTCAAATCGACATCCTCGATGAAGGGGGCAACCCAATGCCTGCGGGCAAGCTTGGCGCGATTGCGATCAAACTGCCCCTCGCCCCCGGCACCTTGCCCACGCTCTGGAACGCAGAAGAGCGCTTTAAGAAAAGCTACCTCACCACCTTCCCCGGCTATTATGAAACCGGCGACGCGGGCTACAAAGATGACGACGGCTATATCTACATCATGGCCCGCACCGATGACGTCATCAACGTCGCGGGTCACCGCCTCTCGACAGGTGCGATGGAAGAAGTCCTCGCAGGCCACCCTGACGTAGCCGAATGCGCCGTGATCGGTGTCACGGACGAGCTCAAAGGCCAACTGCCGATGGGCTTCCTCTGCACCAACAAAGGCACCGAAACCTCCGACGAGCAGATCAAACAAGACTGCGTGAAACTCATGCGCGACAAAATCGGCCCCGTCGCAGCCTTCAAACTCGTTACCATCGTCGACCGCTTACCAAAGACACGCTCCGGCAAAATTCTCCGTGCAACGATGGTCAAAATCGCCGACAGCGAAGACTATAAAATGCCCGCCACCATCGACGATCCTGCCATCCTTGATGAGATCAAAGACGCATTGATCCCAATGGGTTACGCAAAAGGTTAGTCATGCAGCTAAGCGATATCGTCGATCTGAAGGCCCACCCGCTCACCGATCAGAGCTTTATCGCCACTTGCGCCGAGCAATTGGATCGCGAGGGCGTCCTCGTGCTCCCCAATCTGATCCGAACGGAGGCCTTGATCGCCATGCAGGCAGAGGCCGAAGCGGGTCAGGACAAGGCCTATTTCTGCGCCCAAAACCACTCGATCTACCTCACTCCGCATAATCCATACTTTCCGGACAGTCACGCTGCCAATCGGCAGGTCGTCTCCTCCAAGGGCTGCATCTGCGATGATATCATCGCGACAGACAGCCCCCTGCGTGCGCTTTATGACGATGCCGATTTTCGCAGTTTCATCAAGGGCACCGTCGGCCAGCCAGAACTGCACCCCTACGCCGACACGCTCTCCTCCATCAACATCCACTACGCCAATCGCGGACAAGAGCTTGGTTGGCACTTCGACAATTCCTCCTTCGCGATCACGCTTCTGATCCAGAAACCCGACGCGGGCAGCGCGTTCGAATACATCAAAGACCTGCGCGACGCAGATGCAGGAGAGATGAATTACGAGGGCGTGACCGCCCTACTCGACGGCCGAACAACGACCGACGTCCTCTCCATGAACGCAGGCGATCTCGTCTTGTTTCGTGGGCGCAACTCCATCCATCGCGTCTCGCCCAATGAAAGCGATCGCACGCGGATGCTCGCCGTGCTCGCTTACAACTCCGAACCGGGGATCGAGCTGTCTGAAAGCGCGCGCATGACCTTCTACGGCCGCTTGTCGTAACACGCGCTCGCGCTACATCTCGGGTATGAGATGGATAGCAGCACTCTGGCTCAGCGCCAGCGCAACATGGGCGAACCCTATGATATTAGAGGATTTTACCGACGGAGACGCGGCGGGCTGGTCTTATGTCAGCGACCGTGTGATGGGCGGCGTCTCTGACGGTGGTGCGGCGTTCATGCGAGAAGGCGGCACAACCTTCGCCCGTTTGGCAGGCGAGGTCAGCACCGCCAATAACGGCGGCTTCATCCAAATCCGACGGCAGTTAACCCCACCGCTCCCTGATACATCCTCCGGCCTGTCCCTAACGGCGCGCGGCAATGGCGAACGCTACTACATTCACCTCCGCCCCGCCAATTCCCGCAGGCCATGGCAATATTACGCCACAAGTTTTGAAGCTGCACCGGATTGGGAGACCATTTCCCTCAACTGGTCCGACTTCAAACCACAAGGCGGCCTTCCCTCCACCTTCGAACCGTCCCAAATCGTCAGCCTCGGCATCGTTGCCTATGGCGCGGATTACACGGCGGAATTGGACGTGAAATGGGTTGAAGTGATCAATCCCTCTTCTTGAGCGAGGGCAGCGGTTGAACCTCAGTGGGTGGTTGGGGTGCTGAGAAGCGATGCCTGGGATTAGCTCTCAAACAAACTGCTCCCGAATAAGCCGCTCTTCCAACCCATGTCCCGGATCAAACAAGATCTTATGCGCCACATCCGGCTCTGAGCGGATCTCAACACTCGCCACATCTCTTACAGATTTCCCATCTGCGTCGGCCATAACGGGGCGCTTTTCGGGGTTTCTGACATCAAATCGAACAACAGCCCGTTTTGGCAACAACGCCCCGCGCCACCGGCGCGGCCTGAACGCAGACATCGCGGTCAGCGCTAAAACATCCGACCCAATCGGCAAAATCGGCCCATGGGCGGAATAGTTATAGGCCGTCGAACCCGCAGGCGTGGCCACCAAAGCGCCATCGCACACAAGCTCATCCATCCGCAGCTTGCCATCGACTGTGATCCGCAGTTTCGCCGCCTGCGGGCCGGCGCGCAAAAGGCTCACTTCGTTGATCGCCAAAGCCTCATGCATCGAACCATCGACACACAACGCTGTCATCCGCAGCGGATTGATGATCTCTTCCTCGGCCTCCGCCAGACGCTCCAACAGATCATCTTCAGAATATTCATTCATCAAGAACCCGACTGTCCCCCGGTTCATCCCATAGACCGCCGCTGGGCTATCCTGCGTCGCATGAAGGGTTTGCAGCATAAAACCATCGCCACCCAAGGCCACGATCACATCAGCATCGCGCGGCGCAACATCCCCATAGCGCCCCGCCAGCACCTTTTGCGCCTTTTGCGCGATAGGCACCTCGCTGGCCACGAATGCAATTTTAGGCGCCGACATATTCCAAAACCCTTCCGCCGTTCTATTTCGTTGTCCAATGAACCAAAAGGAAACACAAGTCGCCAATGTTAGCGATCTCATGTCGGACTCATGATCATCATGGACGTTTTGTCACTTTTTCCTATCGGAAACGTCCTGTATGAGGCGCTAAATTCATGCCTCCGGAAGGATTCCCAATGAACGCCACCGTCAAAGATTCAGGTTTTTTCACCGAAGCCCTCGCCACCCGTGATCCAGAAATCCATGCTGCAATGCAGTCCGAGCTCGGCCGCCAGCGCAAAGAGATCGAGTTGATCGCGTCAGAGAACATCGTCTCCGCTGCTGTGATGGAAGCCCAAGGCGGCGTGATGACGAATAAATACGCCGAAGGCTACCCCGGCCGTCGCTACTATGGCGGCTGCCAATACGTCGATATCGCAGAAAACCTCGCCATCGACCGTGCCAAGCAGCTCTTCAACTGTGAATTTGCCAACGTTCAGCCGAACTCCGGCTCCCAAGCGAACCAAGGTGTGTTCCAAGCGCTGCTGCAGCCAGGCGATACGATCCTCGGCATGTCCCTCGACGCAGGCGGACACCTGACACACGGCGCGAAACCAAACCAATCCGGCAAGTGGTTCAAGGCGGTTCAGTACGGCGTGCGCCAACAGGACAGTTTGTTGGATTATGATCAGGTCCAAGAGCTGGCGACAGAGCATCAACCCAAGATGATCATCGCCGGTGGCTCCGCGATCCCACGTATCATCGACTTTGCACGCATGCGCGAAATCGCCGACAGCGTCGGCGCCTATCTTCTTGTAGACATGGCACATTTCGCCGGTCTGGTGGCTGCTGGTCTCTACCCTTCCCCGTTCCCGTATGCACATGTGGCAACGACCACAACGCACAAGACATTGCGCGGTCCACGCGGCGGTATGATCGTCACCAACGATGAAGCAATCGCAAAAAAGTGCAACTCTGCGATCTTCCCCGGCATCCAAGGCGGCCCGCTGATGCACGTCATCTCTGGTAAAGCAGTGGCCTTTGGCGAGGCCCTGCGTCCCGAGTTCAGAGTCTATCAAGAGCAGGTCGTGAAGAACGCGCAAGCGCTCGCCGATCAACTGATGAAAGGCGGCCTCGACATCGTCTCTGGCGGCACCGACAGCCACCTGATGCTGGTCGATCTGCGTCCCAAAGGCGTAAAAGGCAACGCGACCGAGGTTGCCTTGGGCCGCGCGCACATCACGTGCAACAAAAACGGCATCCCGTTTGACCCAGAGAAGCCAATGGTGACATCCGGTGTCCGCCTAGGCACACCGGCGGGCACCACTCGCGGCTTCACCGAGGTCGAATTCCGCCAAGTGGCTGACTGGATCGTTGAAGTTGTCGACGGCCTCGCCGCCAACGGCGAAGACGGCAACGCCGAGGTCGAAGCAAAGGTCCGCGCTGAGGTCGAAGCGCTTTGTGATAAATTCCCAATCTATCCAAACCTTTAAGCCTCACCACCAAATTCTGCACAAACCCGTCGCGCGCTCTGCACGGCGGGTTTTTTAATGTCGTCTTATGACGGCAGACACCCGCACAATCGAGCAGCACCTGGGTGATAAAGCGCGCTCTGTCCTGCCAGCCCCGGTGGCTGAGCTTACGCTCTTTATCCTCAAACAGGGCTGGGCTTGTCTGTTTGGCATCTGCTTGCTGGCCGCGATCATCGGGACCAAGATGATCTGGGAGCCCCACTGGATCATCGCACGCTATGATGCGTTGCTTGTGATCGCGGTCAGCCTGCAAGTCGCAATGCTCACCTTCAAACTGGAAACATGGAAAGAGGCCCGCGTCATCCTTCTGTTCCATCTGACCGGCACCGCGATGGGGGTGTTCAAAGTGCAAGCCGGATCATGGGCCTACCCCGAACCCGCCTTCTTCAAAGTCTACGGCGTCCCTTTGTTTTCCGGCTTCATGTACGCCGCCGTTGGGAGCTTCATGGCTCGCGTGATCCGGCTCTTTGAGATGCGCTTCACACCCTTCCCACCAGCTTGGGCTCATTTCCCCCTTGCCGCTGCGATCTACATCAATTTCTTCGCGCACCACTTCGTACCTGATGTGCGTTACGTCCTCTTCGCTCTGACGATAATTCTCTATCTCCGCACCCGCATCTGGTTTCGCATCGGTACAAATTGGCACTGGATGCCCCTGCCATTCGCTGCATTTTTCTCAAGTATTTTCTTATGGTTAGCGGAAAATATCGGCACTCGAACCGGCACATGGCTTTACGCCGGACAATCCGTTCTTGATCCCGTCAACATTGCCAAAATGGGGTCGTGGTATCTCTTGCTCTTTGTCAGCTTCGCAACGGTTACCTTGGTGTTTCGCGATGTGCTGGGCGGCCCTAAACCATCCCTTGCGCCCACATATACCAAACCACGGCAATGAACGTCGCGATCAAAACAAAAGACACTTTACCCAAGAACACCAACAAGCGACCAAAGGCTTCGTCCCTTGGATCAATCTTCTCAAGGTGCTCGATCACAATCGCGGCTGATTTGTCGAACTCGCGCTGATCAATCATGCGCGCAAGTTTCGGATGCCCAACCAAATTGCTCGCATCCAAGACTTTCTTGCCAGCCTTCCGAACCCGCCGTGGCAACTTCGGGCCCGCTTTGTAAAGCTGGCGATCTAACGTCCCATCCTTGAAGCGCAGCCGCTCTTCAATAAGCAGGCTAATGTACGCCACTTTGTCTTGAATAGAAGGTTCCGCCATGAACCCTCCCCTAACGCTAGCAACCTTTTGGCTCAAGAGGTAAGAGAGGCAAAAGAAGAAGAGGCCGCGATGCTCAATAAAATCGTCCATGGAGACCCGACCGATAAGCCGCCGCTCTTGATTGCGCATGGGCTGTTCGGCTCTGCGCGCAATTGGGGCGTGATCGCAAAACGGCTGTCAAAAGATCGACAAGTCGTCGCGGTCGATATGCGCAACCACGGTCACAGCCCGTGGTACAACACGCATAGCTACGACGATCTGGCAGAAGATCTTGCGCAAGTCATGGACGCGCCTTTTCACCTCCTCGGTCATTCGATGGGTGGGAAAGCCGCGATGGTCATGGCGAGCCGGTATCCCGAGAAACTTGTCAGTTTGATCGTCGCGGATATCGCGCCCGTCGCCTATTCCCACACGCAAATGGGCCCCATCGAAGCTATGCGTGTCGTTGATATGTTGAAGGTGAATTCCAGAGGTGATGCAAAGTCGCAGCTCACAGGCCTCGAACCAGGCGTTCCAGATTTTCTGGTGCAAAGCTATGATCTTGAAACGAAATCTTGGCGTTTCAATCTGGATGTTTTGGCAAAAGAGATGGACAAAATTATAGGTTTCCCGGATGACGTCGCGCCTTGCGGGGCCCCCACCCTTTTCCTATCCGGCGCAAGTTCCGATTATGTCAGGTCAGAATACCGCGACCTCATCCGGGAAAAATTTACCGCCGCTAAATTCGCGAAGATTCCCCAAGCAGGTCACTGGCTTCATGCGGAGAAGCCTCGTGAATTTGAGGCGGCGGTAGCTGCATTCTTGTCCATGAATACCCCTTAGGGGCTTGCAGTCTTATTATATTTTGGCAGGCCACCTCTAAAATCACTGAGGAGGGAACTTAAGTGGTGGCCTGCTCTGCGGCCGAAGCCGCGTTAGGGTCGTGAGTGTGAAATCGTTGCCCTAAACTCTTTGCGTTTTTTCAGGAATGCCGGAACCGATGGGGTCCAAAAACCAACGCGAGATTTCTTAGAATTAAGCGGCGAGCTGCGCTGCTTCGAAAACTGGCTGTGGTTTGCGTTTCGTGCGAAAGACAGCATCGACATGCGTCGGCGTCAAATCTGGCAATGTGTGGATCTTAGTGATCGATGCGCCGTCTTCTTGACGTGTTCTCATTTCGGTCAGAGCGACAAGGCGGCGGTTGCGAGCGATTGCGATGAAGTCTTTAGTCATTGTGGTGTTCTCCGTTCTATTTGATCCCCACCAAGGGACGGATAACGATCCAATAATTACGCGTGTACTTTGATTGTATGTTGAGTGGTTATTGCGTGTCTTAGGCGACGAGCGCGACAGCGGCAGCTGCTGGCTTAACTGTACGACGTGTGCGGAATGTCGCATCAACGTGGCGTGTCGTCAGATCTGGCAATGTGTGGATTTTCGCGATTGTTGCGCCGTTACGCTTGCGATTTTCGATCTCGTTCAGTGCGATCAGGCGGCGGTTGCGTGCGATTGCGATGAAGTCTTTAGTCATGTCTTTGTTCTCCGTTCTACATGGCCCCCACCAGTATTTCGGAAACGAACAAATCTTTAATCAGGTACAGCAGTTTGGTTTCAGTTTCGTGGTTCAGTCTTGGCTGGGTTTAGGCTGCCAAGAAGCCTGTAGCTGTGTTCGAGGCGCGCTTTGACGTCTGGAACAGTGCATCGATGTGGCTTTGTGTCAGAGGTGGCAGTCTGCGCAGTTTACGAACATCTTGGCCGTTTGCTTCGCGATGATCCATCTCTTCCAGGGCATCCAGGCGTCGTGTCTGGGCAGTCTTGATGAAGTCCTTTGTCATGTCTTTTCTTCCGTTTCCCTTTGGCCCCCGCCACTTTCTGACCTCAGTTTGTCCCATTTTTCTCCGCCGCAAAGCCATGAAGACGGGAACAGTCCATTGCCGATTTCGAACCAATCGAACACATTTTCGCCACAATGGTTATCAGCGTCTTAATTTTAAGGGGTTTCGTTAACCGTGTTTTCGCCACATTCACCAAAAGGTTGTAAAATAAGGCGTCAAAAAGCCTGCAAAAAAATGCCCTATTCGAAAGGACATGTCTATTTAGACAGGTTGCCGAGCGATTTTCCGCCGCCGAATCGGGGGCAATTTGAGAGAATCGGGCACCAATTGTGGCAATTGTGGCGGTGGATTTTCGCCGATTGAGGCGTCAAACCACCTGAGATGTCAGAAATGCGGCAAGGCAAAGCCCGCCAGCCACAAATAAAAAGGCATGAGGTAGAAATCGCATTTTGTCCTCCGAAGGTGTTTCAAAGGTTAAACGGCTGGGCCTCAACTTTCCGTCACGTAAATTGCCGCCGAGTTGCCGATTTCTTGAGAACTGGATAGAACGCCCAAAAAATGATGAGGCACAGCATGCGCATTTTCTTGATCGCAGCATTGGTAACAACGCTAACAGCCTGTGAAACAGTCAAAGGCATCGGCCGCGACATCACGCGCGCGGCAGAAACAGTCGATCGCCTCTAAGGACTAGCTAAGGTATCGTGCCGGCAAATAGACATCCATCTGCATATTCGGCGGCTGCTTATCAATCATCTGCGCCAACAAGCGCCCCGTTTTAGGGCCAGCCGTTAGGCCGACGTGCTGATGGCCAAACCCCGTGTAGATCCCACTATTCTCAATCTCGCCGATCAACGGCAGGCTATCCGGCGTCGATGGACGGAACCCCATCCATTCTTTGACACTACTATATGTAAGTGTCGGAAACGCCTTCTTCGCGTTTTCTCTGAGAAGGTTCAAAGGCGCGTCACTCGGCCCGGAGGTGTGACTGCCCAGTTCCACCATCCCAGCACAACGCAATCCAACATCCATCGGATTGACGCCGAACTTACCTTTCACATGCATCATCGGATTGTTCGGCATTTCAGACGGGTTCTCGAACACGAGGTGATACCCCCGCTCCGTCTCAAGCTGCACCTTGAGGCCCAGCGCCTGCATCAACTCCTTTGACCAGATGCCGGCGGTGACGACCAATCGATCACAGTCGAACCGACCCTGATCGGTATCAACATGCGTGACCGCGCCGCCCTCACGCTCAATCCCTTGAACAGTGGCCCGCACAAGCGTTCCGCCATCCCTTTCAAAGTGCTTAGCCAAAGCTTTCACGTACCCGCCGGGATCGGTGACATGCCCTTGCCCTTCCAAAACAGCGAGGCATTCGATGTCAGGGCCAAGAATGGGTTCCGCGTCCTTCACATCAGAGCCCAAGATCATCTGTGGCTCAAACCCGCACCGCCTTTTCAACGCCCACGCATAGGCGTCTTTCTCAAACTCAGCGTGCGACCCGTAGGCATAGCTCAACTTACTGTCCCGCACGAAAGCCTCCGCCGCCGTTCCCGCAATCAAAGATCTGTGCTGATCCACGGCGTCCAAGAGCAGCGGGGAAACCTGATCGGCGTATGTCTGTGTCTTGGCATCCGTCGCCTGTGCCAAAAACCGCCTCAGCCAAGGCAGCATTTTTGGCAGATAGCCCCACTCGACGAACAAAGGGCTTTTGGGATTGATCAGATACTTCGGCATATCGCGCCAAAGCCCGGGCGTCGTCACCGGCGTCACCGCCCACTGCGCAATCAGCCCGGCATTCCCAAAAGAGGCCCCTTCGCCCGGAGCATCGCGATCCATGAGGACCACCCGATGCCCAAAACGTTGCAGCCAGATCGCGGTACTCACGCCCACAATCCCTGCGCCAACAACTATGATAGGATGCTTCGCCATGCTGCCACTTCACGTCTTGAACTCAAAGGAGGCAAGCCCGAAAGCGACATGCTCTTACCTTCAGCAAATAGAAATTCGACACATCGAGGCATCAACTTATCCACAATAACCTGTTGATAAGTGATTCGACGTCAGTTACAGGAGAAGTACTGGTGCATTATAGACGCGGTAATTGCATTCCTGACGGCGGGGTTTGGTACATGGAACCGAACCCCGTTTTCATATTCAGGCCTCACAATAGAAAAAGGTGCCAGGTGCATAGACGCGGTCTGTGCATGGCCGAAGCCCCCTGACACCTTCATTGAATATCGTGCTGTTGCCAGTCCGATCTCCAATAATGCTCGGCTCCCCGAAGGTCCCCTCGCTGCCGCTTTGTCTCTTGCGATCCTCCACGACGATCATCTGGTTTTCCGAAGATCCCCCTATGACCCGCATCGTCCCTATTGAAACCGCCCTAATCTGATGCCTTCAAAGAATTCATCGTCTTTAGCTTGCTTCCCTGTGGTTTCTGATCCTCGGTTCAGTTGCCCGTCCCGTTTCTCTTCCGCCGCAGAGGGTCTTCTGCGTCCCGCTTGTTTGCTTGCGCTCCCTTGCGGTGACTTGAGGTTGGACCAAGACACCCCGACCTGCCAAGAGGGGGGCTGACATTTCTTGTGGGGGAAAATCTGGAGATGCCGGTGGATAAGTTGTGGATTGGTCGAATTTTGCCCAAAAAATCAGCGCTATGAAAAAAAATCACGATTTCTGGATTTGATGGCAGTTTTTCGACTAACATCGGCAAAAATGGGAAGGGGACAGCTATGAGAATCCTAGATTACTTCGCAATGGCCTTGGTCAGCTTTATTATGTTGGCCGGTGCTTCGCTGAAATTGACGGGCAATGAAGTCGCGCTGCAGAGCTTTATCGACCTCGGTCTGCCCAGCTGGTTCGGGACGTTCATCGGTGTCTGTGAGGCATTGGGCGCCATCGGCCTTTGGCTCCGCCCCACATCGCGCCTCGCCGCCCTCGGCATCGCGATCATCATGTGCGGCGCGATCTATTACCACGTGGTGTTCCCGCCAATCGCAGCAGGTCTGCCCGCGGCGGGAGTTTTGATCGCTTGTTTCTATATCATCGGGCGTAAGGGCACTGGGGTTGTGGGGTGAGCGGCGTCATGGAAAAGGCCCGGGGGACCTTTTGAGCTGCGAACGGGCGGAGACCAGGGGAACACTCTGTATAGGAAGAGAAAGGCGGGCCGAGTGGTCCGCGCTTTTGCTAAGAGAAAGTTGCGCGAAGGGGTTTCGCAGCTAAACTTTATTTCTGAATGATTGAGAGCGGTTGGTTAAGCACATTGTAACGAGGGCATCGCGCGGACCTCAGGGGTGGGCGCTTTAGCGCTCTCCACCTCGAGGGGAGATCCGGGCACTGCCCGGCGATGCCGGGCGGTGCTACCTCTAGGCTTCCGCTCCATGAGTGGCTAGCAATATAGTTTTTCGTTGTTCCCGATCGCGGCACCACTGGGAAATTACTTGTTCAGATACAAAACCAGATTGCGCCAATGCCCCAATTTGACACAAGAAAGCACCAACTCACCGATGGTTTTCCTTCAGGTTTCTACACGTCTAGCAATTCTACCCAAATATAACCGAGTGCCGCTCTCGGCACATTTGCTGCGCAAAAATGCCTGACGCGCACTGCTTTAAATCAGCCCGATATGGACAGCCTTAGCTGTCCATCTTGAGGGCTGATATGAAAGCTTCCTGCGGAATATCCACCTTCCCGAACTGACGCATCTTCTTCTTACCCGCCTTCTGCTTATCCAGCAGCTTGCGCTTCCGCGTTGCATCCCCGCCGTAACACTTCGCCGTCACGTCTTTGCGCAAGGCACTCAACGTCTCTCGCGCGATGACCTTGCCGCCAATCGCCGCTTGGATCGGGATTTTGAACATGTGGCGGGGGATCAGGTCTTTGAGCTTTTCGACCATCGCCCGGCCCCGCATCTCGGCCCGGTCGCGGTGGACCATCATGGAGAGCGCGTCGACGGGTTCTTCGTTCACCAAGACGCTCATCTTCACGAGGTTATCGGTTTGATACCCAGTGAGCTGGTAGTCAAAGGAGGCATAGCCCTTCGTCACTGATTTCAGGCGATCGTAGAAGTCGAACACCACCTCGTTCAGCGGCAGGTCATAGACTGTCATCGCGCGGGAGCCGGCGTAGGTCAGATCCAGCTGCACGCCGCGGCGTTCTTGGCAGAGTTTCAAAACATCGCCGAGGTAGTCGTCGGGCACAAGGATCGTGGCTTTGATCCGTGGCTCCTCGATATGGTCCACATGGGTTACGTCGGGCATATCGGCAGGGTTGTGTAAGTCGATCTTGGTGCCGTCGCGCATATAGACGTGATAGATCACCGAGGGCGCAGTGGTGATGAGTTCGATGTCATATTCGCGCTCAATCCGGTCGCGGATCACTTCGAGGTGTAGGAGGCCAAGGAAACCGCAGCGGAAGCCAAAGCCCAGCGCTGCGGAGGTTTCCATTTCAAAGCTGAAGCTGGCGTCGTTGAGGGCCAATTTGTCGATGGCATCGCGCAGGTCTTCGAATTGGGCGGAGTCCACGGGGAAGAGGCCACAGAAGACCACGGGCTGGGACGGTTTAAAGCCGTCGAGCGCCTCTTCCGCGCCCTTTTTCTCTGACGTGATCGTGTCACCGACGCGGGTGTCGCGGACCTGTTTGATCGATGCGGTGATAAAGCCGATCTCTCCAGGGCCCAGCACGTCGATGTTTTCCATGTCGGGGCGGAACACGCCCAAACGGTCGATCTGGTGGATCGTGCCGTTGGACATGAATTTCACACGTTCTTTGACGCGCATTTCGCCGTCGATCACGCGGACGAGGACGACAACGCCGAGGTACGGGTCATACCAGCTGTCCACCAGCATCGCTTTGAGCGGCGCATCGCGATTGCCCTCAGGTGCGGGGAGTTTATTCACGATGGCTTCGAGCGTTTCATGAATGCCGACGCCGGTTTTGGCTGAGACTTGGATCGCATCCGTTGCGTCGATGCCGATGACGTCTTCGATCTGTTCCGCCACACGGTCACATTCAGACGCTGGCAGGTCGATCTTGTTCAAGACGGGGACGATCTCATGATCCGCATCGATGGCTTGGTAGACGTTGGCGAGCGTCTGCGCCTCGACCCCTTGGGTGCTGTCGACGACCAGAAGCGAGCCTTCGACCGCGCGCATGGAACGGGAGACCTCATAGGCGAAATCGACGTGGCCGGGGGTGTCGATCAGGTTGAGGACGTAATCCTCTCCATCATCGGCCTTATATTCGATCCGTACGGTGTTGGCTTTGATGGTGATCCCGCGTTCGCGCTCGATGTCCATACTATCCAACAGCTGCGCCTTCATGTCCCTGTCGGCCACCGTGTTGGTGTCTTGGATCAGGCGATCAGCGAGTGTGGATTTACCGTGGTCGATATGGGCGACGATGGAGAAGTTACGGATATGCGAAAGATCTGTCATGACAGGGGATATGTAAGGGATTTCCCAGCCCGTCAATGGGGCAGAATGGAGCGGTTGGCGAAACGTGCGGGCGAATTGGTTGGTGAACGGCGCCACATGATTGGAGGCAGGCGGAGGTCGATCTGATAAGTCACGGTTCCTTCACGCAAAAGTTCGCCTGACGGTCGGGCAACGGCTTGAACTTTGATCTACCAGCGGTTCAAACTAACTGCGAGAGATTGCCTTTGAAACTTGCTGGATAAGATCATGCGCCTTTTGCTTATTTCTTGTGTCGCTCTTGCTTTGGCCGCATGTGGGCCACGGGTGACGGGCGAAGTTGGCAAGGCTTGCCTTGCGGCAGATCGGCAAGCGGCATCGCGGACGTTGTGCGCTTGCGTGCAGAACGCTGCGAATGCAACGCTCAATGGGTCAGATCAAGCGCGGGTGGCGACGTTCTTTGCAAACCCAGAATTGGCCAATGACACGCGGATTTCCAACCGGCGGAGTGACGAACGGTTTTGGGATCGCTATCGCGCGTTCACTCAGCGGGCTGAACAATCCTGTCGGCGATAAGCGCATCGGCTGCCCTTTCGATCATCGCCCAAGCGCCTTCGAAATCGCGGGTATAGTACGGGTCGGGCACGGCTTGATCTGCGAACAATCGAACAGGTGTGATTGAGCCCGCGGGGCGGAGGCGTTCAATATCTGCGGCGTTATCCTCATCCATGGCGAGGATCAGATCGAAGTTCTGGAAATCCGAAGCGTTGAACTGTCTGGCGCGCAAGCTGGTTAAGTCACGGCCAAGAGCCTGTCCTGCATCTTGCATTGGCTGATAAGGCGGTTTTCCCACATGCCAATCGCCGGTTCCGGCGCTATCTACTTCGACGCCCCGGTCGCGCAACGCCGCTTCGGCCGCCGGAGACCTGCAGATATTCCCCAAACACACGCAGAGGACGCGCATCAGTGCAAGACACCTCGACGGGTCATGGCACGGGCATAGATCCACAGCAGGATCAAAACTATGGGAATTGCGATAGAGAAGATAAGAGCAGCTGTTCCGCCTGCCTCAAATGTCCGTTGTTCGGCCAACCCGTAAGTATAGACCGAAGAAACCATCAAACCGACCAGCGAGAGAGCAAATACGGAACCTGCCAATCGTGACCGGAAAAGCAGGAGCAGGGAGCCAAGGACCGAGAACCACACCCCAATGGCCCAAGCCGCGTCAAACCAAAGTGGGGTATTGTTCAAGAATTCAATCGCTTCGGCGGGAAGATTTGCTAAGTAATCGGCGTTTTGGGTCTTTGACATGACATAGTCGAAGGCGCCGCCGCTGTTCCAAACCAGCGACACCACTCCGACAATCCACAAGTGGATTGGCGTTTTCATTTGGGTTCCCTCCCCAGTAGGCTTTGAGAAACTGTAGCAAAAAATATCTGATCTGCAAAATCGGGGGTCACATGAAGATTGTTATTCTCACCGGCGCAGGCGTTTCGGCGGAAAGTGGCATGGGAACGTTTCGTGATGAAAATGGGTTATGGACGCAAGTGAATATTGAAAACGTCGCCACGCCTGAGGCTTTTGCGCGCAATCCAGCAAAGGTGCATGCGTTCTATAATGCGCGGCGCTCCAATTGCTTGAAAGCTGAGCCAAACACGGCCCACTTTGCTTTGGCCAAGCTTCAGAACTCCTGCCATGATGTGACGCTGGTGACGCAGAACATCAACAATTTACATGAACGTGGTGGCGCAACAGATGTGATCCACATGCATGGGGAGTTGATGCATGCGCTTTGTGCAAGTTGTGGCGCCGCTTGGACAGCACCTGAAGCGATGGACAAAGACGACACCTGCCCGTCTTGCGGAAAGCCTCAAACTCGACCGGACATCGTTTGGTTCGGGGAAATCCCCTACCACATGGACCGGATTGAAGGTGCGTTAAGTGATTGCGATCTGTTTGTGGCTATCGGGACAAGTGGCGCGGTCTATCCGGCGGCGGGGTTTGTTCAGATGGCGGACGCATTTGGTGCCGATACGTTGGAACTGAACCTTACGCCTTCTGACGTCCAATCGGCCTTTGCGGCGCATCGGTATGGCCCTGCCACAGAAGTTGTACCGCAGTGGGTCGCGGATATGCTGGGCAATCCGGACTGAAGTTGGTGAGACTAGCGCAACGGCAGGTTCTCGCCCGATCCCGAGGGCGGCTCGGAGATTGCGCAGAGTGCTCAGCAAAGTGCAGAGGGTTCAATTAGAAATTGACCATACTTATTCGCGCTCGCCCTGGGGGGCGGGGTCGGGCGCGAACCGAATCGCAAGCGATCCGGACTAGACTTGTCAGATGAGACTCGGCAGAACGCCTGCATGGCATCGGATCAGATCAAAGAACTGGCAGAAAAGATTGAAACCGGCAATCGCCGGGCGCTGGCGCGGGCAATCACGCTGGTGGAAAGCGGGCGCGAGGATCATCGCGCGCAAGCCATGGACCTGTTGAAGGCTTTGGGATCAGTTCGGCAGGCCTTGCGGATTGGCCTTTCAGGCACGCCTGGCGTTGGAAAATCGACCTTTATCGAAAGCTTTGGCCTGATGCTGACGGGGATGGGCAAGACGGTTGCCGTGCTGGCGGTGGACCCGTCTTCTTCCCGTTCTGGCGGGTCGATCCTCGGAGACAAAACCCGCATGGATTTGCTCTCACGCGATCCAAGGGCGTTCATCCGCCCCTCCCCCAGCCAATCACAACTGGGCGGTGTCGCACGCCGCACCCGCGAAGCCGTGGCACTCTGCGAGGCCGCGGGATACGACATTGTGCTGATCGAGACAGTCGGCGTTGGGCAATCGGAAACGGTTGTGGCGCAGATGTCTGATCTGTTCTTGTTGCTGTTGGCCCCCGCAGGCGGGGATGAGTTGCAGGGCGTCAAGCGCGGGATCATGGAGATTGCCGATCTGATTTTGGTCAACAAAGCCGATGGCGATTTGAAACCGCAAGCTTTGCGAACCTGTGCCGATTACGCCGGTGCGTTGCGATTGCTGCGCAAACGCCCGCAAGACCCTGATGGCTACCCTAAGGCGCTGACGGTTTCCGCGCTCGAAGCGGATGGCCTGCAAGAGGCTTGGGAGGCCATGTCAGAGTTGATGGAATGGCGGCGAACCCAAGGGGTTTGGGACAGAACCCGCACGGATCAGGCGCGATACTGGTTCAGCGAAGAGGTGCATATTCAGCTGCTGGAGCGGCTGCACCGCGATCCAGACATACGCGCCCATATCGCAATGATGGAGGATGAAGTGGCGCGCGGCGCTGTCTCTGCCACGGCGGCGGCGGCGGATGTGATCAGCAAACTCTGACTCTATTGCGTGGAACTTGCGTTCCATACGTCATTTTGGGTCAAAGTCCCTTGACCGGCGTGAGGAATCCTCCTATCTGGCGCGAACCGAATTCATGGCCTCGGACGATGGGGCCGCTCACCCGTTGATGGATGTCCCCCCGTATGGGTCGGTGGACGCCTCATATAGACGAAGGAAGATGATCATGTCGCGCCGTTGCGAGCTTACAGGTAAGGGCCCAATGTCTGGCAACAATGTCAGTCACGCCAACAACAAAACAAAGCGTCGTTTCTTGCCAAACCTGCAAGACGTGTCTTTGCAGTCTGAAGCGCTGGGTCGGACGTTCAAGTTCCGTATTTCCAACGCGGCTTTGCGCTCTGTCGACCACCGTGGTGGTTTGGACGCGTTCTTGGCGAAAGCGAAAGATGCTGAGCTGTCTCCAAACGCTTTGAAAGTGAAGAAAGAGATCGCCAAGGCGACGGCTGCATAAGCAGCGCTTCCTTGAGAGATTTGGCCCCGGCCGCCTTCGGCGCCCGGGGCTTTTTTGTGCCTCCGGCGGAGGTATCTTTGCTCAAAAGAGAATGAGGTTGCCTGTTGGGGGCGGTCGGGGCGATATGAGCCTATGTCTGGTTTGCCGATAGAAGATGTTTTGCCGCAGGTTGTGGCGGCTTTGCGCGATGCAGGACGGGCTGTGTTGCAGGCGCCGCCGGGTGCTGGGAAGACCAGCCGTGTGCCTTTGGCACTGTTGGATGCGGGGCTGACCGGTCAGAAGATCATCATGTTGGAACCACGGCGCTTGGCGGCGCGGGCAGCTGCAGAACGGTTGGCCGAGCAGCTGGGAGAGCCCGTTGGTGAGACCGTTGGCTACCGGATGCGCGGCGACAGTGTTGCCGGTCGGCGCATTGAGGTTGTGACCGAGGGGATTTTGACCCGCATGGTTCAGAGCGACCCATCGTTGGATGGGGTCGGCGTAGTGATCTTTGACGAATTCCACGAGCGGTCTTTGAATGCCGATCTTGGCCTCGCTTTGATGTGGGAGGTACGGCAGGCGCTGCGGGAGGATTTAGCAGTCCTGGTAATGTCGGCGACGCTGGATGCGGGCCCGGTCGCGGATTTGCTGCATGGCGCGCCTGTGGTGACCTCGGAGGGCCGTGCGTTTGACGTTGATGTAAGGTGGCTTGATCGCCCTTTGGGCAAGCTAAGTGGTTGGCGGGATTTTGTGCGGCGTTCTGTGGAGTTGGTCGAGCAGGCGATGGATGAGACCGATGGCGGGGTTTTGGTGTTTTTGCCCGGAGCAGGTGAAATTCGTGCGGTTCAGGACCAGTTGGGTGCGCCTGAGGGCTGCGAGGTTTTGCCGCTTTATGGCGCCATGCCTTTTGCCGAGCAGCGCCGTGCGATCCGGCCGTTGAAAGGCGAGAAGCGAAAGGTGGTTTTGGCGACGTCGATTGCGGAAACCTCTTTGACCATCGAGGACATTCGCGTGGTTGTCGACACTGGCCGCGCGCGGCGGGCACGCTTTGATCCGCGCTCTGGCATGTCTCGACTGGTGACCGAAGCTGTCAGCCGAGCGGAGGCCACCCAGCGCGCGGGGCGCGCGGGGCGCGTGGCGGAAGGCATATGCTACCGGCTTTGGGCGCGAGCGGAAGACGGGGCTTTGCCCGCTTTCCCGCCTGCAGAGATTGAGACGGCGGATTTGACCGGTCTTGCGTTGGAGCTGGCGCAATGGGGCTCGGAGCCAGGTGATTTAGCGTTTCTGACGCAACCGCCGGCGCAGGGGTTGGCAGAGGCACGCGCGCTTTTGGCCCGATTAGGGGCGCTCAGCGATGGGAAGATCACCGATCATGGGCGCAAGGTCGCGCAAATGCCGCTGCATCCTCGGTTGGCGCATATGTTGGTGAAGGGGGGGCCAAGTGCTGCCGAATTGGCCGCTTTGCTCAGTCATCGCGATCCGATGCAGGGCGATGAGGCCGATGTTTCGCCACGGCTGAAGGCGATGAGTCGGAAGGATGCGCGGTTTCGGGCGATTGCGGAGGACGCGAAGCGGTTTCGCAAGCTCGCGGGGGCGGTAACGGATTTGACCGTTGGCCAGCAGCTTGCCCTCGCCTTTCCGGATCGGATTGGCTTGCGGCGCAAGGGCGATGATCCGCGCTATGTCTTGTCGGGTGGCAAAGGCGCGGTTCTGGACGCGGCCGATGGCTTGGCCGGTCAACGGTTGATCGTTGCTTGCGCGTTAGACGGGGATGCACGCGAGGCGAAGGTGCGGCTGGCGGCGGCTTTGACGGAGGCCGAGCTCCGCGAGGTCTATGGCGACGCGATCGCGTGGCGCGGTGTGTGCAGTTGGTCACGGCGTGACGGGCGCGTCTTGGCGCGTCAGCAAGAGGTCTTTGACGCCTTGGTGCTGCAGGATCGGGACTGGAAGGATGTCCCTGAAGACGAAATCGCCCACGCGATGTTGGACGGCGTGCGGCAGATGGGATTGCGCACCTCCCCTGCGGCAGAACGATTTCGGGCGCGGGTGGCTTTGGTTGATGGGCTGCCTGACATGTCGGATCAGGCCTTGATGGACAATCTGGAAACCTGGCTTTTTCCCTTTCTGAGCGGCGTTCGCACGGCGGAGGAGTGGAAGGGTTTTGACCTCCTCCCTGCCCTGCGCGCCATGCTGGGTTGGCCGCAGATGCAACGCTTAGACACGGAAGCACCTGCGCATTTCACCACGCCTTTGGGGCGCGACATCCCGATTGATTACAGTGGAGCTGCGCCGGAAATTACCCTGCGCTTGCAAGAAATGTTCGGCCAGACAACACACCCTACGGTGGGCAAAATGCCGTTGCGCGTGACGTTGCTATCGCCGGGTCAGAAGCCGGTTCAAACGACACAAGACATTCCGGGCTTTTGGGCCACGTCCTACGCCGATGTCAGGCGGGATATGCGCGGACGCTACCCGAAACATCCGTGGCCTGAGGATCCGATGCAGGCCGATCCAACGCTGCGGGCGAAGCCGCGGAAATCATAGCTGACAAAGACGTCACGTCGCGTGAATTGAATTTATCCACAGATTTTGTTAAGTTATCCACAATATAACAAAAAGAACCGGCAGGTATCTTTATGATTGCTCAACTTAAATCCGCGTTTGCGGAGGCAAAATCCTATTTCCGACCGCCTGTTTCTCAGGTGGCGGCCCTGTGTCATCGCAAAACGAAGACGGGCCGCAAGGTGCTACTCATCACCAGTTCCAATGGCCGTTGGATATTCCCCAAGGGCTGGCCGATGGACGGAAAGACCGACGCACAGGCAGCTATGCAAGAGGCTTGGGAAGAAGCTGGAGTGAAGTCAGGCGAGGTCGCGAATAATCCCCTCGCCAGCTATCGCGGCGAAAAGAAGTATGATGACGGACGCGCCATTGCCTGTCAGACGGATGTTTATGCGGTTGAAGTGACCGACACTAAGAAACGCTTTCCGGAGGCGAATAAACGCGCCCGTAAATGGGTCGATATTGAAGAGGCGAAGGACCTTATCGATGATGACGGGATGAGAGACGCGCTCGACAAGCTTTGATCGAGCGGCTTTATGTCTTTAGCCCCTTTCGCAATAATAGGGTCGCGCACGATCTCGAGGGCGGTTCTAAATTTACGCCGACGTCACCGAAAAGCGCAAAGGGAGCGATCCGTTGAGAATCTCTCCAAGTCGCACCCGCCCTGGGGGCGGGGTCGGACGCTAACCGGATCGCGGTGCGATCCGGCTGCAAAACTCGATAGGCAGGGCTTCGATAGCAGGCGGCGAAAGACCTTAGAGTCCTAGGCAATGCCGCATAATCGCCTTTTGCGCGTGAAGTCGGTTTTCAGCCTCATCAAAAATCACCGAATGCGGACCATCCATCACGGATGAGGTTGCCTCGTCATCGCGGTGGGCGGGCAAGCAATGCATGAACAGCGCGTCATCGTTGGCGTGGCTCATCAATTCATCATTGACCTGATAGCCGCGCAGCTGATTGTGGCGACGTTCACGCGCCGATTGTGGATCGTGCATACTGACCCATGTGTCTGTGACAACCAAATCGGCGCCCGCAACGGCCTCTTCTGGATTTCGGACCTTCGTATAACGACCGTCGAGCGCAGGTTCCGGATCAAGAGGTTCTGGCCCCGTGAACACAAGATCAAAGTCGAACTGTTTCGCGGCATGGGCGAAGCTGGCGAACACGTTATTGCCGTCGCCGGACCAAACCACTTTTTTACCTTTGATCGGGCCGCGATGTTCTTCGAATGTCATCACATCAGCCATGATTTGACAGGGGTGTGTGCGGTTGGTCAGGCCATTGATCACAGGGATCGACGCGTATTCCGCCATTTCCAGCAGCGTGTCTTCTTCAAACGTGCGCATCATGATCAGATCGACATATCGCGACAAAACGCGGGCCGTATCGGCGATGGTTTCACCGTGACCCAGCTGCATGTCGGCCCCGGACAGGACCATGGTTTCACCGCCCAGTTGGCGCACGCCAACATCGAAGGAGATGCGCGTCCGAGTCGAGGGCTTTTCAAAGATCAGCGCGACCATGTGGCCGGCAAGCGGTTGGTCATCGTCCTTGGCCCCTTTTGGGCGGCCATTGCGCGCGGTTTTCATTGAATGCGCGCTGTCGATGATTGTCCGCAAATCGGATTGGGACGTTGTGTGAATATCCAAAAAATGTGGCATGGGAGTCCTCAAAGGCGGCGCGAACCGCCGGTTATTCATCTTAATTCAGAGTGACTTTGCAGCTGCGTCGAGGCGTGAGACAGCCTCGCCCAACTCTTCATCCGAAAGGTTCAGCGGCGGTAGCAAACGAACAGTGTTGTCAGCGGCTGGCACGGTCAAAAGCTCTTGGGCGTACCCCGCCGCGACGACATCGGTATTTGCTGCTTTGCAAACTAGTCCTAACATCAGGCCAGAGCCTCGAACGCTATCAAAAACATCTGGATTATCGGCAACAAGCCCTTCCAGCTTTTGACGCAAAAGTCCGGCCTTGCGGTTTACCTCCTCAAGGAAATTTGGCTCAGTAACGATGTCGATCACCGCATTGCCAACAGCGCATCCCAATGGGTTGCCGCCATAGGTCGACCCATGTGTGCCTGCCGTCATACCGGAGGCCGCGTCTTCAGTGGCCAGTACCGCGCCAAGAGGGAAACCGCCTCCGATGCCTTTGGCAACCATCATGATGTCAGGCGAAATCCCCGCCCATTCATGCGCAAAGAGTTTGCCTGTCCGTCCGACACCGCATTGTACTTCGTCAAGGATCAACAGAACGCCATGTGCGTCGCACAAATCCCGCAAACCCTTAAGGCACGCATCCGGCAATGGGCGAATACCGCCCTCGCCCTGCACAGGCTCGACCAAGACGGCAGCTGTTTTGTCCGAAATGGCTGCGTTTAGGGCATCGTGGTCACCAAACGGCAGATGGGTGAATCCCGGCAACAAAGGGCCAAACCCTTTGGTCATCTTCTCTGATCCAGCAGCGGCGATCCCCGCGGAAGATCGACCGTGGAAGGACCCTTCAAAGGCAATGATTTCGCTGCGATCTTCGCCTTTATCGAACCAGTATTTCCGCGCCATCTTCACCGCCAATTCACAGCTTTCCGTGCCGGAATTGGTGAAGAACACAGTGTCCGCAAAGGTCAGATCGACCAGTTTGTCGGCCAACTGCTTTTGCGCCGGAATTTCATAGAGATTGGACAGATGCCAAACCTGCCCCGCTTGATCCGTCAGCGACTTGGTCAAGGCAGGATGCGCATGGCCCAGCGCATTCACCGCAATACCGGCCCCGAAATCCAAAAAACGTCGACCATCTTTCTCCACCAGCCAAGAGCCTTCGCCGGACACAAACGTCAACGGCGCGCGATTGTAGGTCGGTAGAACGGAAGAGATCATCGGATCATCCTTAATTTGAAGCCCGAGACGTGCCGGAGCAGCGGGGCTAAGTCAACAATTTTGGTGGGTTAGAGAAACGAACAGACGGACGGGCGGCGCAATTAGCGTCGGCGTCGGTTCAATTTTGTCATCGTTTTGCTCATTGGCGCTGTTTAGAGGCCGGTTTTGGTTTTGTGAACCCCCCTTCTTTCCCTAACGGAAGTTCGAAAGTTTTTCGAAATCCGGCCCAATTGATGACGCATTGCACAGCTAGTTGGGAAACAATGGAAGAGGTCTACGAATATCGTCTTGGCGTCCGCCGCCACATCTCATGGTTTGCCGCATTGGGCATTGCCATGTTGATCGGCTATGCCACGCAAGGCCAAACGCCGATGGTATTGGGTGCGGTTTGGGGCCTCACAGCTGTGATGATCATCTGGTTTTTGTCCCGCCTTCCCGTTGCCGGCGTGCGTGTCGATGACCGTTTTGTCACGCTATCCGCTTGGCGCGATCCCAAGATGGTTCCGATCAGCGATATCGCTCATTTCCGGATGACACATTGGACCGACGATAGCGACTTGATCCTAGTCTACAAGAACGGAGCAGAAGAGTTTGTGTCTGCCGCTGACCTGCCCTCAGTTCAGCTATTTAGCGAGGTTATGGCAGACAGAGGTGTCGCTATCAAAGACCCACTGCCCGAAGGGGTCGTCTCAAAGGCACCGCAGCCCGAGCCCACACCTGAACCCACACCCGAACCGGAGCTTCTAGGCCTTGAGGCGATACCCACTTCTGAGCCAGCGCAGGTTCAGCCACAAGACCGCCGCCGTCGCCGCCAACACGACCACAAGACCGACCCAGGGAGAGCTGTCGCTGACGCCGATCATGCCGAACCGGACCCCGTCGATTATGTAGAAGAATGGGTTGAAGTGGCAGAGCGTGTTAAGCGCAGGCGGCAAGGCCTCGATTGAATAGAACGTGCCGGATAGGAAGGCCAGCGGCGTGACCAGAAAATTCTGGATCGCAGAGAGCTGATCGAATTTCTGGGCATAGACACCTGCTATCAATCCCAGACCACCCATCATTATTGTTCCGAGTAGAACGAAGGCGGCGACCCACAACGGGTTCTCAATCGTCACACCAAGGAAAATCCAGCCTCCTAAAGCGATAACAATCGCACACATCACCCCCCTGATCACGGCCCCAGTTACGTAACCGACCAACAATTCGGCTGCATTCAGGGGCGGCATGAGCGTATCGACGATATTACCGCCGATCTTAGCCGAGGTGATAGAAGACGAGGTATTCGCAAAGGCGTTTTGGATAACTGTCATGGTCAAAATGCCGGGCACAAGGAAGGTCATGAACGGAACGCCCATCACCTCGCCTCGGGTCGGCCCGATGGCGATGGTGAAGATCATCAACAACAGCCCCGCATTGATCAAAGGCGCCATGATGGTTTGTGACCAGACGTTCATAAAGCGTTTCACTTCCCGCTCTATCAAAGTGGCGACACCGATCCAATTGACGCGCCCAAATCGGCGGGCGCCCATTGATTGTTGTGACATTGCGATACCTATCCAGAATGCACTGCGGGTGGTTGTATCCGGCCCTGCAATGCTTAGAATAGGGGATCGTTGGATTAAGCAAGGCCCGATGTGCGAAACATCTCGCCTTTCGAGTTGAAGGAACTTACATGTCCTGGACAGATGAACGCGTTGAAACGCTCAAGCGGATGTGGGGCGAAGGCCAATCCGCAAGCCAGATCGCAAAAGAACTGGGCGGCGTCACCCGCAACGCAGTAATTGGTAAAGTGCACCGTTTGGGCCTGTCGAACCGCGCAGGCTCTGGTGGCAATGCGGGCAAAGCCGCAGCCAAGGAAAAGGCGCCGTCGAAACCGGCAACGCCAAAAGCTCCGCCCAAGGCGAAGACGAAGGCCGCGCCTGCGTCAAAGCCGGCCAAAGAAGAGCCGGAGTTGGATGAAAACGGCATTCCGATCTCGGCCGCACGTCGTGCGATCATTCCAGCGGGGCAACCTTTGCCACCGCAGCCTTCCGCAAATGAGATCAGCCCAGAAGCTTTGGCCAAGGTGAATGAGGTTGAGAAGACTGCGAAGAAGCTTTCTTTGATGGAACTGACCGAGAAGACTTGCAAATGGCCCGTGGGCGATCCGGCAACGGATGATTTCTGGTTCTGCGGTCTGCCCGTGCAACAAGGCAAACCTTATTGCGAAGCGCACGTTGGCGTGGCGTTCCAACCGATGAGCGCACGGCGGGATCGGCGGCGGTAGTTGGCGTCGGTCTTAGTTGCGAATAAATATACGGGGTGTCTTCGGCACCCCGTTTTTCATAGGCTTATAGATGTCTCAAAACCCACCAAACCTCCGCCCCGACCTTGCGCCCAAAGCCAAACTGACGGACGCCCCGCGGGATGGGCAGCCAACAATTGGGATGGTCTCACTGGGGTGTCCGAAGGCACTTGTGGACAGTGAACGCATCCTGACGCGGCTGAGAGCGGAAGGCTACGCGATTAGCCCTGATTATCAAGGCGCTGAGGCGGTGATTGTGAACACCTGCGGGTTTCTGGATAGCGCCAAGGCGGAAAGTCTGGACGCGATTGGCGAAGCGTTGCAGGAGAACGGTAAGGTCATTGTGACGGGCTGTTTGGGGGCGGAGCCGGACTATATCCGCGAGCATCATCCGCAGATTTTGGCCGTGACGGGGCCGCATCAGTACGAACAGGTGTTGGATGCGGTGCATAAGACCGTGCCCCCTGCCCCTGATCCGTTTGTTGACCTTCTGCCCGCGCAGAATGTCTCCCTCACCCCGCGGCATTACAGCTATCTAAAAATTTCCGAGGGCTGCAATCACAAGTGTAAGTTCTGCATCATCCCCGACATGCGCGGGCGCTTGGCGTCGCGCCCCGCTCATGCGGTGCTGCGCGAGGCGGAGAAGCTGGCGGAGGCAGGCGTGAAGGAACTGCTGGTGATCAGCCAAGACACCAGCGCCTATGGGCTCGACCGGAAATATGATGTGAACCCGTGGAAAGACGGCGAGGTGCGTAGCCATATCACGGACCTGACGCGAGAGTTGGGGCAATTGGGTTCTTGGGTGCGGCTGCATTATGTCTACCCCTACCCGCATGTGCGCGATCTGATCCCGATTATGGCGGATCCGTCGAATGGGGTGCTGCCGTATCTTGATATCCCGTTCCAACACGCCCATCCCGATGTGCTGCGCCGCATGGCCCGCCCTGCGGCGGCGGCGAAGACATTGGATGAGATTAAGGCGTGGCGGTCGGAGTGTCCCGATATCACCCTGCGCTCCACGTTCATTGTGGGTTATCCGGGGGAGACGGAGGCGGAGTTCCAACATCTTCTGGATTGGCTGGACGAGGCGCAGTTGGATCGGGTCGGGTGTTTTCAGTATGAGAATGTCGCGGGCGCGCGGTCGAATGATTTGCCGGATCATGTGCCAGATGACGTCAAGCAAGACCGATGGGATCGGTTTATGGCAAAGTCTCAGGCGATTTCAGAGGCGAAACTGGCCGCGAAGGTCGGGAAAGTGCTGGAGGTCATTGTCGACGACATCGACGAGGATGGCATCGCGACCTGCCGGACATGGGCGGATGCGCCGGAGATTGACGGGAACTTGTTTATCGATGAGGGAACGGACGGGTTGTCGGTTGGGGATGTTCTTCGCGTTGAGGTTGATGAGGCGGGGGAGTATGATTTGTGGGGGTGCGTGGCGTCCCGGAATTGATCCGGGGGATCAATTCAGCCGCGCACGGGCGGAGCCCTGCGGAGCGAGGTAGGAAAGGTCCACTGGACCTTTCTAGCGATCAACGGGCGGAGCCCCGGATGTTCAGAGTCCTTTTCTTTTCCAACAGGCTAAAGAGGGTACGGCGCTGGTCAAAGACATACAACATGGGAATTCCACCATTATTTAAGCGAATCCCTTGTTCATACGAGCCAAGATGGCTTTAGCCGTAATGTCGAGCTGAGAGTCTCTTTGGTAGTCTGCCAGCGCGACAAATTCGGCTCGCCCATTGGAGATTAGGGAATGAACCTTTTCTCGGCTTTTCTCGTTTTTTTCGTAAACTGCCACCGAGGTTCCACCTTGATAGGTAAGCATCTTCATGGTGGGGACATCGGTATCACCATCCCCAAAGAATACCATTCTTTCAAACGGTATGGGTCTCTCATTCATTGGTGTGTACCTATTGACCGCATCGTTATCCCAAGAATTGTAAATGCCTTTGTTAATTCGGAATAAGAATTGGGTTTTTGTGGTATAATTGATCGCTGCAGCAGGCCAAATGGCAACGTCTTCACGATAAGCGAACTTTGACGCCCAAATGTGCTTGAAATAGTGAGAGATGGAGCTGCCTAGCAACATTTCTTTTATACCCGAAGAAACTATGAAGTGCTCCAGCTCAATTCCGAGAGATGCCGCAAATGAGTTGGTCCTTTCAAACCAACTGCCGTCATGAAGCCCCGGGAAAAGAGGGGATTTCTCACCATGTGAATGAAGAAACCCTTTTGTGATTTTCTTTTTTGCCAATCTGGCCTCTTCGAGCATCAGCTGCATGTAAACCAGGATTTCATCGGCATCTTCATCAACGGTTTTCTTCTTAACCTTCCCCAAAAATCGCCAGTCTAGATTCCAAGTTCAGGTAAAAAGGTCGTCTCTTGGATGTTACCCTTCGCTAATGTCCCGTCATAATCATAGACGAATGCCGCTTTTTTCATTTTTCTCCTTAAAGTTTATTTTTAAGTATCCATCACCACCATAAGGCGCAAGGTTCGATTTCGTGGCGCCCGGCATCGCCGGGCAGCGCACGGACCTCCCCCCGAGGGGAGGGCGCTTTGCGGGGCTCCGCCCGTTTTCGCCTGAATTGATCCAGTGAATCAATTCCTAGACGGCTCAAACCCCACCCCTGAGGTCCGCGCCCTGCCCTCTGTTGTGAACACCTGCGACGTCCTGCCTCTGGACGCCTGCAAAAACGCGCATACCTATCCATTATGACCCAGACCAACGACACAGCTGTTCTCTACAACGCGGAGTGCCCCGTTTGTAACTTTGAGATCTCGCATTATGCCAAATATGCGGATGCGAAGGGCTTGCCGATCCGGTTTGATGATCTAAATACCTCTGCCAGAGAGGCTTGGGGTTTAACCGAAGATCAAGCGGCGCGGCGGCTTTATGTGGTGCATGAAGGGGCGCTGACCTCGGGTATTCCTGCGTTTTTGGTGCTGTGGGCTCAGATGCCAAAGTATCGCTGGTTGGGGCGGATTGTGGGCTTGCCGGGGATCAAGCAGGTGGCGGGGTTGGCCTATGATTGGGTGTTGGCGCCCGCGATCTACCGCTGGCATTTGGTGCGGAAAAGGCGTGCGGAAAAGGCAGTGTAACCCGTGGGTTACGCGCGTTCGCAGCCGTTACCTAATCATCATCCAAATAGACACGCACCGCATCTTGGACCCGTCTAAACCGGTCACCTCCGAGTTTTGTGCCGCCGAACCAACGGGTTACGACGATGATGTGGCCGGTCAGCGCTTCGCGCTCCAACATTCTTAAGATCACCATGCCTGCGCCCGACTCACCGTCGTCATTCTTGATCGGCGTGCCGTCGGGCAGGATCACCGCCCATGTGTTGTGGGTGGCTTTGGCGAACTTCTTTGTGCGGCAGAGCTGTTTGATAAAGCCCTTCGCCTCTTCCGCTGTGGTGACAGGGCCGCCGGAGACGGCGTATTTGGAGCCTCGGTCGCTCAGCGCGTTGTCGATGATCTTCATGGCTCCAGATGACCTGCTGCCAGTGGTGGTGTCCAGTGGCAGTTCGGCCCTCCGGGGGGAGTTTTTGGGCCAAGATGAAAGAGCTTAGTAGCTGTAGGTGACACCTGAGCCGATGGCTTGGCGAAGCGAGAATTCGGCCCATGTGCCGCGGCCGCCGCGTTTGCGGATTTCGCTGAGTTGGGCAGAGGCGAGTTGGAGCTGTCCTGCCTTAACATGCGCTTGGCCCATGTAGGAGCGGGCGAGGATGTTGTCTGGGTTTTGATTCAAGGCGGTGGTGTAATAGGCCATGCCGAGGGCGATGTTGCCAGATTTGCGGTGGGCGAAGCCGTAGTAGGTAAGCGCGAGATCGGTTGTGGCGTCGTCGAGGCGATCGAGCACGCGCAAAGCGTCGGCATAGCGGCCATCGTGGGCGAGCTCACGCACGGCGTCCATCATGGCGCTGTCTTCATTGGTGCTTTGCTCTGGTGGGAGGCAGGTTTCGGTGGCGAGATCCCAAACGAGGCCTTCTTCGCAGACTTCCGTGGTTTCGGTGGGTTTTGGAGCATCAGAGCTGCTGGAGCCAGCGGCGAGGGATGTTGTGGGCAGTAGGGCGAGGGTTGCGAAGATGAGGCGCATGGGAGGTCTCCTGTTGGGGTCAGGAGGGAAATTAGCGCGTGGGCAGCGATTGGCGAGGCACGTTTAGGTGAGGAGGCCGATTATCACGCAGACCCAGCCTAAACCGACGCCAATGGCTGTCACGGCGACGGCGGCGGATCCGCAGTCTTTCGCTTGTTTGGCGAGATCGCGGCGATCTGTGCCGATGTCATCGACCACCCGTTCGATGGCCGTATTCACGCATTCCATCGCGAGAACCATTATGCCGCCCATCAAGAGGAACCCGCGTTCGCCAGCGGTGAGTGGCAGTGCAAACGCGAGGACGGCGAATGCTGCGTTGGCGACGAGCCATTGTGCGAGAGAGCCTTCGGTTTTGAAGACGTGGAGAAAGCCGTCCCATGACCAGATGGCACGCTGGACGACGCGTCTGCCTTGTTTGCTTAGAAACCCGATCATGTGACGCCCTCCCTTTGGTCGCGTTAATGATCACGTTACATCACGGAGCGTCAAGTTGACCCAAGGTTAAGGTTTGCCCTGCAGGCTTGCGCACCTAGGCTTGATGTTATGAGAAAACCGCAAACTCCATATCCCAATTATGCCGTCTCTGAACGGATTGCTGATGGATCGATGCATCTCGTCGGTGTTATGGGCGCCATTGTTGGTGCGTGCTACCTGATCATTTGGTCCTTTGGGCATCTTGGGACGGGGCAAGCCATCGCTTTGACCGTTTATGCGAGCGCGTTGATCGCGACGTTCTTTGCGTCGGCCTTCTACCATATGACCCCTTGGGAGAGCTTGCGGCCACGGTTGCGGCAGATTGATCATGCAGCGATCTATGTGAAGATTGCCGGCACCTATACGCCTCTTGTCATGATGATTGGATCGGCGTTTGCCTACGTGATCCTTGGGGTGGTTTGGGCTTTGGCCATTTTCGGCGTTGTGACCAAGCTTTTCTTTTGGCGGCGGCCCGGGTGGTTCAGCACGGGGCTTTATCTGGTGATGGGGTGGCTGAGCGTCGCGTTGATTTGGGAGCTGATCCCGGTGGTTCCGACCCCAACGATGGTGCTGGTTGCGGTTGGCGGCGGGCTTTATACGGTCGGTGTCATCTTCTTTCAGTGGGACCGATTGAAGTTCTCTAACGCGATTTGGCACGGCTTTGTCGTGGCCGCATCGGCGTGTTTTTTTGCCGCCATCACATTGGGCGCGATGGCAGTTTCCATGGTCTGAGGTCAGGATTTCCTGACCAAATTTCCCGATAGGTAAGGGAAACCCCACCCTTGAATTGACCCTAAGTCAGGTTTCCCTGACCTGCTTTGTCGCTCCCTCCCCCTATGGTTCTGGTCATTGATTTTGACTTCATTTTTAGAACCAAATTTTTAGGGAGACGGGACATGACATTACCAGCAGATGTAAGTCTTTTCGAAGTGATGGGAGTGACGGGGTTTGTTCTTTACGTGATCAACTACGGTCTTTTGACGATTGGCCGGTTGAGTTTGGACCAAGCTGGGTATTTCATCCTGAATTGGCTTGCGGTGACCTTTGTTTTGATCGGGTTGATGAGCTCATTCAACCTCACCTCGGCGCTGATCCAAGTGTTTTGGATCGCGATTTCAAGCTGGGGGATTTATGTGCGATTTGGAAAGAAGCTGGCAACAGCACGGACACGCTGGTTCAAGGCGTCGCCTAAAGGCCAGCTGCAACCCTTTGGACAGTCGCCAATCGTTCTCTGTTGGGCGGGTGTGTTCCTAAGAAGCGGTTGCCCGGGTCGGGGATGCGGTTGAAGAACTGTGCGCCGTTAACTGGATCAAACCCGGCACGCGCGGCGATGATTGTACCAAGGGCGTCGGCTTCCAGTTCGAAGTCTTTGGAATAGGTACGGAAGCCAATCGCCGCGCCAATCTGCTGGGCAGCTTCGGCGGCGGCCCCTTCCCCACCAAACAGAGCACCCGCGATTGTTGCACCAAGTTGCGCGTTTTGGCGGGATTGTTGCAGGTGACCGCGAATGTGGTGTGCCGCTTCATGGGCCATGATGAAGGCGAGTTCGTCGCGGTTGCGGGTCACGGCAATGAGCGACACGGTAAATCCGAGAATGGGGCGTCCATCTTCGTCTTCTGTTTGAAACGCGTTGGGTGCGGCATTCACCGTATCATCGACCACAATTCGAAAATCGCAGTTCACGTCGATTGTTCGCTCTCGACAGATACGTTCTGCGACGGGTTCGACGGCGTTGACCACCACGCCAAAATTTAGCCGCGCTTCGCGGGGTGGGACACGGTCTTCTATTGGCCGAAAAAGCGATGCGGGCGCTTTCGACAGCGTTCCTTCTGACGGCGGCTGTTGCGGCGTCGGGGCGCAGGAGGCCAAGGCGGCGAGTAGCAGTGCTATAGTTGGGAGGCGCATCCGGTCGATCATTGTTGCTGTGACACTAAAATAGCATCTGCAGCCGCGGTTGCCAGAGCCCTGACCCCACGTTTTCGTTAAGCGCGGGTCTTTGCTTGCAACCGGAATTGAGCGCGATAGGCTGCACTCATGTTTACGATCGAGCACGAATTTGACGCCACCATCGTGACCCTGATGGATGAGGCCGACGCCCCGCTAAAAGAAGATGTGATTATTCACGCGTTCGAGGATTGCGTGACGGTGACGCAATATGATCCTCGGCTGAAGGAAGACCGCGTTGTGACGCTGTCCTTGACGCAGTTGCGCGATTTGGGAGCCGCCTTGGATTTGCCCGAAGGCGTGTATCAATTGAGAGAAGAAGCGGAGAAGACATGAGCACGGGGTTTTATTGTGATGAGCGCAGCTTTTGGCACGGCGGCGGGAATTACGCTGGCTTGCTGCCGGTAGGCGGTTTGGTTCAACCGTCTGAGACCGCTGGATTGCCGGAAAGCCCCGAGACAAAGCGGCGTTTGAAGAACCTGATGGAAGTGACCGGTTTGATCCATGATCTGGCTGTCTCAAGCGCGCCATTGGCCAGCCGCGAGGACTTGGAGCGGGTTCATCCCGCGCATTATCTGGATGAGTTTAAGGCGTTGTCGGATGACAAAGGCGGCGAATTGGGGCGCAGGACACCATTTGGGCCGGGAGGCTATGAGTTGGCTGCACTTTCTGCGGGTTTAAGCAAGGCGGCTTTGGCGGCTGTGTTGCGGGGCGAACAAAAGAACGCTTACGCCTTATCACGCCCGCCCGGGCATCATTGTTTGCCGGATTATCCAAACGGGTTTTGTCTGTTCAACAACCTTGCCGTTGCGATTGAAGCGGCGAAGGCGGAGGGTTTGGCAGAGCGGTTCGTGGTGTTGGATTGGGACGTGCATCACGGCAATGGAACCGAGGCGATTTATTATGAGCGCGACGATGTTCTGACGATCTCCATCCACCAAGATCGCAATTATCCGATGGATACAGGCGCGTTTGAGGATCGAGGCAAAGGGGCTGGCCTTGGTTACAACCTCAATATCCCGTTGCCGCCGGGTGTTGGACATAAGGGATATTTGCAAGCGATGGAGATGCTCGCCCTGCCCGCGATCCGCGATTTCAAGCCGGATGTGATCATCATTGCCTGCGGGTTTGATGCGGGGGCCAATGACCCGCTTGGGCGAATGCTCGCAACGCATGACACCTTTGCGATGATGACGGATCAGGTGATGGCGCTGGCGGATGAGCTGTGTGGCGGCAAACTGATGATGTCGCATGAAGGCGGCTATTCAGAGAACTATGTACCGTTTTGCGGCCATGCAGTGTTGCAGCGCATGTCGGGCAGCAGCATCGAAGCGGCTGATCCCTTTGATGGCGTGTTTGATTTGCGCCAGCCGGATGCGGCGTTTGATACCTATCTGACGGGTATTTTGCAAGGGTTCGCGCAATCGTTGGCGATTGATGGGTAATGGCGGATAAGCATGATGCCGCGATGATGGAGAACCTCTATTGGTGGGGGATTCCGACGCTTTATCGTTGCCCGAATGAGGGGCCGGAGGGCGCTGATATTGCGCTCGCCGGGGTGCCGCATTCTGGCGGCAACGGCACGACCGAAAGGGATCAACATCTGGGGCCGCGCGCCTTGCGGAACGTCTCGAGCGTGTCGCAGCGGGTGCATGGGGGCTTTGGCATTGATCCTTGGGCATCGGCGAAGATTGTGGACGTGGGCGATGTGCCCTTCCCTCGCGCGAATGATAATGAAGCCTGCATTGAGGACATCACTCAGTTCTATAAGGGGATCGATGCCGCTGGCGCGCGGCCGGTCTCCATCGGTGGGGATCATTCGATTACTGGCGGGATTGTGCAGGCTTTGGGCTGTGGGCAGATCACCAAGGGTGAGCCTGTTTGTTTTCTGCATATGGATGCGCATACGGATGTGTTCACCAAGGTGGGTCATTTCCTAGGCGCGAAGAAATCGGCAGCGTATTGGGGGGCCTATTTGGCCGATCAGGGACAGGTTGATCCGACACATTCGATGCAGATTGGATTACGTGGCCATGCGCGGACGCTCGATTGGCTGCAACCGTCTTATGACTATGGCTACAACGTTGTGACGATGAAGGATTTCCGCAAGCGCGGGCTTGAGGATGTTGTGGCGCAGGCGCGTGAGGTACTCGCGGGTAAGCCGGTGTACATCACCTTTGATCTCGATTGTCTTGATCCAACGATTGCGCCGGGTGTGTCGAATATTGAGCCCGGTGAGAAAGGGTTTGATATTGATGAGGCCGTCGGGCTTTTGCATTCGGTACGCGGTTTGAACATCATTGGTGGTGATGTGGTGTGCATGATGCCGACGAAGGACAGCCCCAATCAAATCACGGCGCTAACGGCGAGTGCCGTGATGTTTGAGATGATTTCGATGATGGCGGAAAACGTGGCTCGGGCTTAGTTCTCGAGAGCCTAAAAGCGCACCGTTCGCTTTGCTGCGCGACAACAGGTTCGCGCCCGAACCCGAGGGCGGATTTGAATTTGCACAGAATGCTCATCAAAGCGCGAAGAGTACGACCTATTTCAAACCTCACCATTTCGCGCCCGCCCTGGGGAGCGGGGTCGGGCGCGAACCGGATCGCGAGCGATCCGGGGGCAAAATTAAGAGTCTCGCTTCTGGGATACTAATTCTGCCCAACACGCTTTCTGACATCTTCCGCGCTTTCGACGCGCTCTGAATAGCGATCCACCAGTTCATCTTTGCGGGCGCGGGTCAGCCATGTGAAACGGGCCAGTTCCTCCATCACGTCGACGATGCGATTGTAGAGGGGGCCGGGTTTCATGCGGCCGTTCTCAAATTCAAGCCAGGCTTTGGGCACGGAGGACTGGTTCGGAATGGTCAAAAGCCGCATCCAACGGCCTAAAATGCGCAGTTCGTTGACGGTGTTGAAGGATTGAGAGCCGCCGCAGACTTGCATGATGGCGAGTGTCTTGCCTTGGGTCGGTCGAATGCCGCCAATCGGGGCCAAGGGAATCCAGTCGATCTGTGCTTTCATCACGGCGGTCATGGCTCCGTGGCGTTCAGGGCTGGACCAGACCATGCCTTCGCTCCACATCACCAAATCGCGGAGTTCTTGCACCTTGGGGTGGGTTTCATCGGTGCTGTCAGGCAGCGGGAGACCGCTAGGATCAAAGAACTTTGTCTCGCACCCTAGCGCGCACAACACCCGCGCGCCCTCTTCAGCAGCGATACGTGAATAGCTTTGTTCACGCAAAGACCCATAGAGCAGCAGAATACGCGGCGGATGACCTGAGTCGTTGCTGGGCGCGAGCGCTGGTCCGTTGAGAGGTTTAAGTTGCCCCTCAACGATGTTTGGCGTGTCGGATGTGTCTATCGGATCAATCGGTTGTTTCATTTTCAAGGTGCAGCTTCATATCAATCAGCACCTTTTGTAGCTCGGTCGTTTCGTTCAGCAACCGCTTTGCTTCGTTCACGGAGATAATTCCGTCTTCGATGGATTGGTTGTATTCCCCCATTAACATCGCAAAACGCTGGCTAAGGGCGACAACGTCGGAGTTTATTCCACCCTCTTTGTTTGGCCGCCTGTCATCATATGACAGCATTATATTGTTCAATTCAGCCAGCGCCGATGTGACGTGTGGATAGCTTGCTTCGGCTTCCAAAGCGGCGACGGCATTAACCGGCATAAAGCGGTCTGCATGCTCGTCATTGTCGGAATAATATCGACCAAGCGTCGCTTTAGATTTGCCTGTCAACCCGCAGGCGTTTTCGATCCCAACATCTTTGACCAAAGCCTCTGTGTGCTTTTTCAAATATCTACCGTGGTTGGACATACGTGTCCCCTCGTATTCCCCCGCGTTCCCGATCGTCCCAGTGTGCACGCGGATATCGGGGAATTCCGCGCGTTGATTCCCATTATAGGAAGCAACGTGCTTTGTCACCAAGGTTGGAATTGCCCTTGCGTAACCAAAGCCGCAAGCGCCACTTTGACAACGTTTGCGACATTTTCAATCGTTTGGCATGGCACCGTGGCCGTGAAATCTGTTTGAAACCGTTGGCAGCACTGCCTATCACACAGAAATGGCCAAGCTTTATTTTCATTACTCAACCATGAATGCAGGGAAATCGACCGTACTCCTGCAAGCGTCTCACAACTATGTGGAACGTGGGATGCAGACCTATTTGCTGACGGCCAAATTGGACAATCGTGCAGGCGACGCGCGGATCGCGAGTAGGATTGGAATCGGTGCGGATGCCGACACCTTTGAATCGGGTGAAGACCTGTTTTTCAAGATCGAAGAGCGGCTCTCTGAAGATCCTTTTGCCTGCGTGTTTGTCGACGAGGCGCAGTTTCTGGAGCCGGATCAAGTGTGGCAATTGGCGCGAGCGGTGGATGATCTGGGAGTGCCGATCATGTGCTACGGGCTGCGGGTCGATTTTCAGGGCAATTTGTTTCCGGGGTCTGCGACGTTGCTGGCGCTGGCGGATGAGATGCGCGAAGTGCGGACGATCTGCCATTGCGGCAAGAAGGCCACGATGGTTGTGCGTCTGGACGAGAACGGTGATGTGCTGAAAGAAGGCGATCAGGTGCAAGTGGGCGGCAATGAGACTTACGTTTCCCTCTGCCGCCGTCATTGGCGCGAGGCTGTCGGGGACTAGTCCTACTGTGTGCTATGGTAGGGTCGCGCCCGACCCCGAGGGCGGCTCGCAACTTGCATTGACTGCACCGCAGAGTGCAGAAGGTTTAATCCAATTTTAATCTCAGTATTTCGCGCCCGCCCTAGGGGGCGGGGCCGGGCGCGAACCGGATCGCAGGCGATCCGGGGGCCCAATTTTATGTCGTAGCGGTCGAGTACAGGTGACTAAACCAGTTGCGGCGGAGTTTCGCCCTTGCTCCACGCGAGGATATTGTCGAGCGCCATTTGTCCCATCTGCTCACGCACTTCTAAGGCCGACGTCCCGAGATGCGGCAAGAGCACGGCATTCTCTAAGGCACGCAGGCGTTCAGGAACAAAAGGTTCTTTTTCAAAGACATCAAGCCCTGCGCCTGCAATTTGACCAGCTTCGAGGACATCTATCAATGCGTCTTCATTTACCACATCACCACGAGCAACGTTCACGAAAATGCCGGTTGGTTTCATCGCGTCGAGAGCTTCGCGGTTGATGAGTTGCGTATTGGCCCCACCGCCCGGCACGGTCACGACGATGATGTCGCAGTCTGACATGAGCTGTTTCAGGGTCTCAACTTGGGTCGCTGGAAAATCGACAGATTTTTGCGATCGGTTGAAGTATTTGATCGGCATCTCAAAGCCAAAATGCGCCCGTCGCGCGACGGCTTGGCCGATACGGCCCATCCCGACGATCCCAAGCATTTTGCCCGTTACATGGGTACCGAGCATAAACGTGGGCGTCCAGCCGTCCCATTTGCCAGCACGCACAAGCCGCTCGCCTTCACCGGCACGGCGGCAGGTCGATAAGATCAGCGTCAAGGCGATATCGGCGGTGGCGTCAGTGACAACTTCTGGCGTGTTGGACACGGAAACACCCGCGGCCCGCGCGGCCTCTACGTCGATGTGGTTATAGCCGACACCGAAGTTACCGATCATTTTGCACCGTGTTGGTTCGGTGAATGCAGCAGCCGAGAATTGATCCCCTAATGTCGCGAGAATTGCGTCATAGTTCATCAAAGCGTCTTTTGCTTCGTCCGGTGATAGGCCCTCTTCGCGATCCATGACGGTCATTTCGAAATGCGCCTGTGCTGCCGCGATATTGGCGTCAGGGAATTTGCGGGTGAGCAATAGGCGTTTCAATGTAGGCGTCCTCCGATCGGTATCTCTTGGTCAGGGGTGGCCAGCACGATGCCACCCTCGGCATCAGTGAAACCTAGGACGAGAATTTCAGACATAAAGCGCCCAATTTGACGGGGTGGGAAATTCACCACGGCCATGACGTGGCGACCGACAAGGCTTTCGGGCGTATAATGGGCGGTCAGCTGGGCAGAGCTTTTCTTTTCCCCAATCTCCTCGCCAAAATCGACCCAAAGCTTGATCGCCGGTTTGCGGGCCTCTGGATAGGGTTCGGCTTTGACAACTTTGCCGACGCGGATATCGACTTTGAGGAAATCATCATAGGTAATCTCAGGCGTCACGGGCGAGCTCCTTTGATCTGTCAGTTGCAGCGGCAACGGCACGGTTGAGCAGGGCTGGGAAGCCATCGGTTTCGCTCATCAAGACCTCAAGTGCCGCTTGCGTGGTGCCATTTGGAGAGGTGACATTGACGCGCAATTGGCTGGGGTCTTCGTCGGCTGACATAGCGAGTGCGCCCGCACCTGCGACCGTGGCTTTGGCGAGTTTCATGGAGAGGTCGGCGGGCAACCCTTGCGCTTCGCCCGCGGCAGCGAGCGTTTCGATCAGGTGAAAAACGTAAGCCGGGCCGGACCCTGACACTCCCGTGATGGCGTCGATTTGATCTTCGGTGTCCAAACCGACGGTTTGGCCGACAGCGTTCAATAGCTGTTCGGCCAAGCTCAATGCCGCGTCATCGACATGGGTGTTGCCGACAAGGGCCGTGATCCCCTGCCCGATGGCTGCGGGTGTGTTGGGCATCGCGCGGACGATGGGCGTTTGATTGCCCAAAACATCTTCAAAGGTGGCGATTGGGGTTCCAGCGGCGACGGAGATGAAGAGCGTGTCGCCATTGCCCAGCGCCTGCATGGATGGAAGGGCCGCGCCCATCATTTGCGGTTTGACGGCGATCAGGGCAACTTTCGGCGTTTCGGGGAGGTCGGTGTTCACGTTGACGCCCGTTCCGCGCACCCAATCTGAGGGTGCTGGATCAATCACATAGACAGAAGACGCGGGCAAACCGCCGTCGAGCCATCCGGCAAGCATTGCAGAGCCCATCTTGCCACACCCCAGCAAGACCATTCCTTTTTGAGCAATTTCTTCCATAGACCCCTCGCCAAATTTTTGCGGACGGTAGGGGAAGCTTTTGTGATCCGCAAGCGATCAGGGGCTGGGGTTTTGGGGCTTAGCCTTAAGCGCGCCCGTAGGCCTCGCCAATCGCGACGTTGAGTGCTTCGGCTGGTGACCGTTCGGCCCATGTGACAAGTTGCAGCGCCGGGTAGTAGCGTTCACAGCTGGCGACCGCAGCGTTGATCATTGTGTCGACTTGATCCGGCCCGGCTGATTGATCACCGGCCAGAACAAGCCCGTAGCGATAGACCATCATTTGCTGTTCCGCCCACCACGTGAAGGCCCCTGCCCAGCATTGATCGTTGATCAGGTTCAACGTCTCGAAGATTGCGGGCATTTTGTCTTCGGGCGGTTCCATTTCATAGGTGCAGATCAGCCGGAGCGTTTCGTCGTAGTTCGACCATGCAAGGGTGATGGAATAGGTCCTCCACTGGCCTTGGACCGCCATTGCGATCTGGTCATCGTGGATACGGTCAAACTCCCATGCGTAGTGTTCGGCCACATGTTCAACCATATCAATTGGGTGAATTTCATCTGCGTCAAGATACTGCTCGGAAAGTGCCATTGCGTCGCCTCGCCTGTTTTGCGGTGGGGGCGTGGCAGCGCCCCAGCGCTATGTGCCTGCTCAAGGGACAGTATTTTTATTATCTATCCCCTACGACATATGGTGGGCGCAAGGAGGGGCATCTGTAAAGCTATTTCTTGGGGATAAGTGAAATTTCATGAAAGTTTCATGGGGATAACTAGTATTCGTGATCAATTGTGCGGTTGCACTCCGCTGCGTGTCCTCACAAGATAATGGCATTCATTTTCAGGAGCCTTCCCATGAACATCGACCTGCTCAAACGCCTTTGCGAAACCCCCGGTGTGCCCGGTCATGAAGAGCGCGTGCGCGAAGTGATTATGGGTGAAGTTGCCGGTCTGTTTGATGAGGTCACGACCGATCCAATGGGGTCGCTCCATTGTGTGCGAAAGGCCGATAAAGACGGTGCACCGAAGGTTATGTTGCTGTGCCACATGGACGAGATCGGCTTTCTGGTCAGCCATGTGGACGCGAAGGGTTTTATCTACGTGCAGCCCGTCGGTGGGTTTGATGCGCGCAACCTGTTTTCGCGCCGCGTTCTGGTGTGCACCGATGATGGCGATTTCAAGGGTGTCATGAACCCCGGCGGCAAGCCACTGCATATTTCCACGCCGGAAGAGCGCAAGAAAATTCCCGCCGTAACCGAATTCATCATTGATCTTGGCATGGGAGAGCGCGCCAAGGACGTGGTCAATGTTGGTGACTATGTGGTCATGGATGAGCCGTTTCTCGATCTGGATGAAAAGGTTGTCTCTAAAGCGCTCGATAACCGGATCGCTTGTTGGCTGGGCGTTGAGACGATCAAGGCGCTTGGCACCGCGGGGCGTGGGGCGGAGATTCATGTGGTCTTTACCACGCAGGAAGAGGTTGGATTGCGCGGCGCGCGGACCTCTGCCTTTAACGTGAAGCCGGATATTGGGATCGGGATTGATGTGACACTTTCGTGTGACACGCCGGGTGTGCCGGAGAAGGATTCAACGACTGTTCAGGGGCAAGGGTTTGGCCTCCATATTCGGGATAGCTCTTTCATTGCGAATAAGGGGCTGGTGCGGGACATCGCGAAGCTGGCGGATACCAAAGGCATACCATACCAACGCACGATCCTTGCCGCGGGTGGTCAGGATGGCGCGGCGGCTCAGCAAGCGGCATCCGGTGCGCGGGCGGTCGGGATCGTTGTGGGCACGCGCTATGTGCATACTGTGACCGAGATGATTGATAAGACCGATCTTCAGGCTGCACTTGATATCCTCGTCGCTTATTTGGAAGAATTTGCGTAACCACTTCGACACCAACTCGATCAACCAAAGGATCGAAGCACAATGAACCCAGCATTGAGGGTTCAACTGTACTTTTTTGTGCAGTTTATGAGTGTCGGTATGGTCAACGCTTTTGCAGGAATATGGTTCGACACCCAAGGGCTGTCCTCGGTTCAGATTGGTGCTCTGAGTGCTATTCCGAACATCGTCGTCTTGCTGATCGTTGTCTTCGTCGGGCGCATTGCCGATCGGGCGAGCGATTGGCGGCAAGTCATTATCTTTTGCGCCATCATCTCGGCCCTTACACCGATTGGCCTGATCTATGTCACAGGCTTTCTCGGCGTCCTCTTTTTCTGGAGCGTTGGGAGTATCGCCCAGCGCACGGCTTTGCCGGTATCCGATGCCGCGGGTTTGAGGATGGCGCGTCGTGAAGGCCTGAACTTTGGCGCGTTTCGCGGGTTGTCGACGCTTGGCTATCTTTTGGTGATCATCTTTGCCGGTTTTGCATTGCAAGATCGGGGTGTGGAGGTGTTTTTGCCTTTGTTCATCGGGCTGGGTTTGCTGCGTGGGCTGACGTCGCTCTTTTTGCCAAAGATGCGCGCCCCCGAAGCAGTACATGCATCTAGGTCGGCGGGGAATTTACGGTCGCTCATGAAGGCGTGGTTTCTGCTTCCGATTATCGGCTATGCGCTCTTAGATACGCCTCACTTGATCCTCAACTCCTTCCAAGGGCTGTTGTGGGCGCGTCAGGGCATATCGACCGAAACTATTGGCTTGCTCATCGCGCTTGGTGCGGCGGCTGAGACCGCGATGTTCTTTGCCTTTGCACATGTCGCCAAACGGTTCCCGCCAATCACCTTGCTTCTGATCGGTGTGGCCGCTTCGATCTTTCGCTGGTTGGCAATGGCAACATCCCCGGAGGTTCCCGCGTTGATCGGGCTGCAAACGCTACACGCAGTCACCTACGCTTCTGCCTTTCTCGCCATCACAAACTATGTCGCCGACAACGTGAGCGAAGACAACGCAGCACAAGCGCAAAGCTTGATCGTCAACTTTGAGCTTGTCTTGTCATCGTTGGGTTTGATGCTGTTTGGCTGGCTTGTTGGCCATTATGGCGCGTATTCCTACGTCGCCTCGGCCGCGATGGCGGCCATCGCAGGCATCCTGATCTTGCTCGGGCGGCAGATGCGCCCAGCGGATGAGGCTACTTCTTCTTAGCTTCCAGCGTTTCAATCCGCGCCAAGAGGGCTGCGTTTTCTTCGCGCGCTTTTTGGGCCATGGCACGGACGGCATCAAATTCTTCGCGGGTGACAAAATCACGGTCAGCCATCCAACGATCCATCATGGATTTCATCGCTGTATTCGCTTCGTCCTTAGCCCCTTGGGCCACGCCCATAGCGTTGGTCATCAACTGGCTTAGGTCATCAAAAATTTTGCCGCGCTGGTTCATTGTGAACCTCCAGAATTTGCTGTTCTGACCTCTATATGGGGCCAAGCCTAGAAAGCTGCAACAGGGCCTGTTGACTTCGCCGCCCTTGCGCCACAGGAATAGCGCCATGTTAGGCGCAATTTCCTTTCCGAATATCAACCCCGAAATCTTCTCGATTGAGCTGTTTGGCTTCAATTTGGCCCTCAGATGGTACGCTTTGTCTTATATTGTCGGCATCGCGCTGGGGTGGTTTGTGATTGCCGCGACGTTGAAACGACCGCAGCTGTGGCCAAATGACACGGCGCCGATGGACAAATCCTATTTGGAAGATTTGCTGACTTATATCGTGATTGGCGTGATTGCTGGCGGGCGTCTGGGCTACGTTCTGATTTACGATCCTGCCCACTTTGTTCAGAACCCTTGGGAAATTCCGATGATATGGACGGGCGGCCTGTCGTTTCACGGTGGCTTTCTGGGTGTGATCATCGCGGTGACGTTGTTTAGTCGCCGTAAATCGGTTCCTTTGCCGCAATTGTCGGATGTCATCGCGCTTGCCGCGACTCCGGCGATCCTGCTGGTGCGCTGTGCGAATTTCATCAATGGCGAGTTGTGGGGACGGCCGACAGACGTGCCTTGGGGCGTGATTTTCCCCAGCGCTGCGGCGCAGGATTGCCCGGAGATCACCGAAATCCTTTGTGCGCGGCACCCGTCACAGCTTTATGAAGCGGCTTTGGAAGGGTTATTGTTGGGCGCCCTGCTCTTTTACCTCGCATTCCGGCGGGGGGCATTCAAGATGCCGTGGCTGATGACCGGCGTCTTCTTCTTTGTCTACGGCACAGCGCGGTTCTTGGTGGAATTCGTTAGGCAACCTGATGCACAATTTCGTGGGCCAGATACCCCGCTCGGCTGGGCGCTGGACTTTGGCGAATGGGGCCTGACCATGGGGCAGGTCCTGTCGACACCGATGATCCTGATCGGGTTGGCATTGATCATCACGGCACGGCGTCGCGCGCAATGACCGCGCTTGCGGATGAGTTAAAGTCCCGCATTGCGCGGTTTGGGCCGGTTACCGTGGCCGAGTATATGGCTGAGTGTCTAATGCACCCGACACATGGCTATTACACCACCCGCGATCCCTTGGGGAGAGCCGGAGATTTCACCACTGCGCCAGAGATTAGTCAGATGTTTGGGGAAATGGTGGGCTTGTGCCTTGCGCAAGCTTGGATGGATCAGGGGCAACCCTCGCCTTTTACGCTGGCCGAGCTGGGGCCGGGGCGCGGGACGTTTATGGCGGATATACTGCGGGCGACACGAGCTGTTCCAGGGTGTGCGGAGGCGGCGGAGGTTCATTTGGTTGAGGTGTCGCCTACCCTGCGGGCGCTTCAGTCGGAATCGTTTGGGAATGCGATTTTCCATGACAGTGTTGAGAGCCTTCCAGATCAGCCCCTATTTTTGGTGGCGAATGAATTTTTTGATGCTTTGCCCATCCGCCAATTTATCCGTGCGGAGGGTGGTTGGTCAGAACGGATGATTGGGTTGGAGGGGGAAGGGTTGGTGTTTGGCCTTTCCGCTGCAGCTCCAATTGCGATGCTTGATGAGAAGTTGGAAAGCACGGCCGTCGGCGACATTTTAGAGACCTGTCGAGCTTTGCCCGGCATTACCGAAATCGTTGGCGATTTGATCAGCCGCAACGGCGGTGCAGCGTTGATCATCGACTATGGGGAATGGGACACTCGGGGGGATACATTCCAAGCGGTGAAAGGCCATCAGAAAGTTGATCCTTTGGCCGAGCCTGGTCAGGCCGACCTGACTGCGCATGTGGATTTCGCCGCCATTGCCGCGGCCGTGCCGTCTGCTGTGACAGAGATGACAGACCAAGGCGTGTTTTTGGAGCGGCTGGGGATCACGCAGCGGGCGCAGCGGCTCGCGCAGAGTTTATCGGGGGATGCGCTGGAAGAGCATATCGCCGCCCATCGCCGCTTGACCCATCCCGACGAAATGGGCCACCTTTTTAAAGTAATCGGACTTTATCCTAACGGGGCGCCGCCCCCGGCTGGTTTGACCCCATGACGCTAGAGATCATCACCGACGACAGTTTGAGTGGGGTTCGCCACGGGTTCTTTACGCGTGCGGGCGGGGCATCTTCGGGGATTTATGAGGGGCTGAACTGCGGCACGGGCAGTCAGGATCAAGATGGGATTGTCGCGATCAACCGACAGCGCGTGGCTGAGGCGATGGGTGTTGGGAGCGATGGGTTGCGGGGTGTGCATCAAATCCATTCGGCGGATGTGATCGTGGTGGATGGAGCAAGCTCCGAAAAACTAAAAGCCGACGCTATGGTGACGGCGGCGAAAGGTGTGGCGCTTTCGATTTTGACGGCGGATTGCCAACCTGTTCTGTTCGCCGACCGTGATGCTGGCGTGATTGGTGCCGCCCATGCGGGGTGGAAGGGTGCTAAGGAAGGCGTTTTGCAGAACACCGTTGACGCCATGGTTGGGTTGGGTGCGGGGGTCGAAAACATTGTCGCTGTGATTGGCCCAAGTATCAGCCAGCGCGCCTATGAAGTGGGACCAGAGTTTTTTGACGCGTTCGTTGACGTTGACGAAAGCGCTGCCCGTTTCTTTGCGCAGGGGGCTGGTGACCGGATGCAGTTTGATTTGCCCGCTTTTGGTTTGGCGAAGCTGCGGGAGGCAGGCGTCACACAAGCTAGCTGGACGCGGCACTGTACGTATAGTGACCCTGAGCGGTTCTATAGCTACCGCAGATCGGTGCATCAGAAGGAAGCGGATTACGGACGGTTGATTTCGGTCATCACGCTTTGATCTGGGCAGGATTGGGGCGAAAGGCCGCCGTAGGATTGCCTCAATTTCCGAAACAATGAACTTTGATTCCGCTTTTTTGTTTCCGTGCATGCCCGAAGGCCCCTGTTTATAAAGGCTTTGCGCAATGCCAACACGGAAAAACGGGTCCTTTCGCAATTCTCGCAAAAAAGTTTCGAAAAAAATCGTCGCTGCCCAACTGATGCCAAAACTGGAGATCAGATTGTTCTCAACGCCGAAACAAATACGGCACCAACATTGAGGATGGAGCAGCCTGATGAAAACGAAGAAGCGCTGGATCGAAAACACAATCAAAGCCGCCGCTGAGTGCGATGTGCAAATGCCATGGGAACGTGGCGCGCGGCGCAAAGCTTTTATCTCTCGCCGGACGGACGCGGAAGGTCGCGAAATTTGTGTGTCGCTGGCCCCGATGCCCTCCTGGATGATGGAAGCCGTTAGCGCTTAATCTCCCGCATTCCCCGAATTCCCTCGTTTGCCTGCCTCAGGGCAACGCACTTTGCCCGGTCCATCGCGACCGGGCTTTTTTGATTCTGATCGCGCGCGATGCCGATTCTTGGCAAATGTGGCAGCCTTGATTACGACACGTGAACAATGACTGCGCGGAAAGGTCGATTGGTCTCTACTCCAAGCTGAAGTCGGGCAAATTTTGACTCTGTTAACCCGTTTTTGCCATTTTCTTATCAACAGCAACGCTCCTCAGAAGTTGCCGGTGGGGGCCGGCTTTTGTGACAAACCGAAAGGTGCGCCACATGGACACGACCCTCTCAACCGTCGCAGGCCTCGCGACGGAAAATTATTCCTCATCGGTCCAAACGGATCGGTATGCTAGTCAAGATGGGCGATCTGTGCGCTCACGGCCTCTGATGCGCCGCTATGAGATCGCCCATCTGAACTCCTCCAACGAAATTGAAGACGTCAAGCGTTTGGCACCGGCGGTAAAAGCATTTGAAGATTGCTTTGGTGTACTTGGACGCGGGGCGATCCTTCAAACAGCGCTTGGCCCCACGGCTGTGGAAGATCTGTTGCCCGGTGATCAAGTCATGACGTCCTCAAGCGGGTTGCAGACCCTTCTTTGGAAGGGGTCGATGACGCTTGTTCCAAATTACGAAACCGTGCGGCCAGAGAGTTGCAGTATGACGCGGATTGCGGCTGACTCCTTTGGCTTGGGTCGCCCGACGCCTGATTTGGTGCTGGGGCCAGCGGCGCGTATTCTGCATAAGGCAACAGGTATTCGGACCCTGACAGGATCAGATGCGGCCTTCATTCCTGCTGCGGATTTTGTCGACCAGTCGCAATTCATCTCACTCACTCCTGCATCGCCGGTCAATGTGTATCAAATCGGGTTTGAGCAGCATGAGCGCGTGTCGGTGAATGGGATTGAAGTCGAGAGCCTGCATCCCGGCGCGTTGCACACGTTGAACCTGTCGCCGGAGTATCAGCAACTGCTTATGTCGCTGTTCCCACACAAGATCGCGTTCGGTGATTTTGGCTCCATGATCCATCCGCGCTTGCGGTTGAAAGACTTGGATATCTTCGAGACGATTTAGGCCTCTTTCGCGAGGCGCTCTTCAAGCACATCAAATGGCACGCCGGGTTCATCTTTAGCCCCTCGGATAACAAGCGATGTCTTCACCGATGCGACGTTGTCCGCACTGGTGAGTTCTTCGGTTAGGAAACGTTGGAAGGTGCGTAGGTCGGGCGCCACGCATTTCAGGATAAAATCCACTTCGCCGTTGAGCATGTGACATTCTCGAACCAGCGGCCAACCTTGGCACAGCTCTTCGAAAGCGGACAAATCCGCTTCAGCCTGACTGACCAGACCGACCATTGCGAAGACCTGCACTTCAAAACCCAGTTCGCGCGGGTCTACGTTGGCATGATAACCGCGTACGAACCCTTGCTCTTCCAGTGTGCGCACACGACGCAGACAGGGAGGCGCGGAAATCCCAACGCGTTTGGCCAATTCAACATTCGTCATCCGACCATCCGCCTGCAATTCAGCAAGAATCATACGATCGATGTCGTCTAGTTTAGTGCCTGGCATGGCGTCCCCCTGGATTTTGTCGAATGATACGCTGACCTGAGCAAGTGCGCAATAATATTTCAATATTGCGCAAGATCATATCTCTATTGAATGTTCAAGGGAAGTCTTTGGCGGGGCTTCCCTCTGTTTTGTTGGGCCATTATATCGGGTGAGCACATTCCAAAAACAAGGCTGCCCCAATGTCCGAGACCCGCCATACCAAAGTACTGATCATCGGCTCCGGCCCAGCTGGATATTCCGCTGGTGTTTATGCCTCTCGTGCGATGTTGGAACCGATTTTGGTACAGGGGATTGAGCCCGGCGGGCAATTGACGACGACGACTGAGGTTGAGAACTGGCCGGGGGATACGGAAGTTCAAGGCCCTGACCTGATGGTGCGGATGGAAGCCCATGCGCGCGCCATGGGATGCGAGATCATTGGCGACATTATCACCAGTCTTGATTTGCAAAACCGACCGTTCACCGCGCAATCCGATAGTGGGACCGCATATACGGCGGATGCCGTGATTTTGTGCACCGGTGCGCGAGCAAAGTGGCTGGGACTGCCTTCTGAAGAGAAGTTCAAAGGGTTTGGTGTTTCCGCTTGTGCGACCTGCGACGGGTTCTTTTATCGCGGGCAGGAGATTGTCGTTGTTGGTGGCGGGAATACGGCCGTGGAAGAGGCGCTGTTCCTGACGAACTTTGCTTCCAAGGTGACATTGATCCATCGCCGCGACGAATTGCGGGCGGAGAAGATCCTGCAGGATCGTTTATTCAAGAACGAAAAGATCGAGCCACTTTGGTTCCATGAGGTTGATGAAGTGATTGGCGCTGACAGCCCGCTGGGCGTGGAAGGCGTGAAGGTCAAACACACCAAGACCGGTGAGATCACAGAAATCCCGTGCAAGGGCGTTTTTGTCGCAATCGGACATGCTCCGGCTTCGGAGCTGGTGATGGACCAATTGGAAACCCATATGGGCGGCTATGTGAAGGTGGAAACTGGTTCTACAAGAACGGCCATTCCCGGGGTGTTTGCGGCTGGCGATCTGACCGATCACATCTATCGGCAGGCGGTCACCTCGGCGGGAATGGGTTGTATGGCGGCTTTGGATGCTGAGAAGTTCCTCGCTGAGAACGAATAGGCCTGATCATCTCCAGTTGTAGTCGCTTTGCGGGTTGGGATTGTTCTGTTAAGGATAATCTAACTTGTCGGTGAGAGACTGCGGATACTGGATGATCAAATGCCCACCGTCATAATTTATTCTCTCAATGCGGACCCGTTAGGGGCGACGGACGTGACCGTTACCGGGTCATTCACTGTTGATGTGATCGACGATGACCCAAATCTAGAAGGAAACGATGCGACCGGTCCGCAATTGGACGTCAGCGGTATTCCATTTTTTATTGGGGACTCCACGAACTTCCAAGTATTCGAGACCTATTCTGGTGACGTTGGCGGTGTGCCGGTCACCTTTACGTTGGTCCAGTGGCAGTTCACCCCGTACATGATCTTGACCGAAGGGTCGGTGAATGTCGGTGAGACTATTGAGAACACCAACAATAGTATTATCCCTGCCCCTCCTGATCCTTTGGAGGATTTGCCGGATTACGTTTGTTTTGCCGACGGCACCCTCATTGACACGCCAAACGGCCCCAAGCCAGTGGAGGCGCTGGAGGTTGGTGATTTGGTGCTGACGGCCAGCGGCCTACCGAAACCAATCACATGGATCGGACGCAGGCGTTTGGATTCGGACGCGCTTACACAAAAACCGCACCTCCGCCCCATTGAATTTGAGGCAGACGCCCTTGGTCCTGGTCGTCCGTCCAAAACAGTAAGGCTCTCTCCGCAGCACCGCGTGGCGGTGACCTCCGAAATGTGTCAGGTTTACTTTGGGAATGCCGATGTTTTTGCAAGCGCTAAGTCATTGGTGGAAAATAAAAAAATAACGATTGATGAGGATATCCGTACGGTCACCTATCATCATATCCTGCTTGATCAGCATGACTTGATCTCATCGTCCGACCTTTGGGTGGAAACGCTGTTCTTGGGGGATGCAACAGTTGAGATGCTGCCCCGTTGGACGCTCGCGACGTTGCAAAGGCTGTCCGAAAGCCGTTCGGGTGTGCCCTTCACCAAGTTGGAAACGGCTCTGCCGGTTCTGAAGTCTTATGAGGTTGATGTCGTTCGCGATAGTCTATCACCTTACGAACCGGCGGTAGCGCCATCGGTGGGTGCCGCCAAATAGCTAACTTCGCAGTTTAATGTTGCGAAAACCTGGTCAGACGCGGATTTTCATCAAAACAACCAAAGTTTGTTCTTTTCTGAACATATTTCTTAGTTTAATGCGTTCAACATTGAACAAACTTTGAGTTTTGACGTGGCACCAGATTTGATCACTGATGAGGAAGAGACGTTATTCCGTCTGCTTCGGCAAGTGAACATTGCCCCCGAAGCGTCGCAACGCGCGTCGGCTGCCGCCATAGCTATCTCGCTTGGTCGGTTCAATACTTTGCTGAAAACTGCGATTTCTGATGGCTACATCAAAGTTGGCAAAAGCGACAGCGCCGACAAGCGCAAGCGTGACGCTTACGTTCTGACAACTAAGGGAGCGGCGGAGCGTCTTCGCCTGACCGATCGCTTCCTCGCCCGTAAATTTCAAGAATATGATGCGCTGCATGCCGAATTGACCGGCGTAAGTAGCGGTTATTTGCCCCCCAACCAAAGGACAACCCTGATGCAAGACAATCTTGCCCCTATTCCAGAGCTTTATGTCTCTTACGACAGCGCCCAGAAAATGAAGATGGACGCTGCAGACCTTGTCAGCCATGATCTGACGCCGCGCCAGATTTGCGACCTTGAATTGCTGATGAACGGTGGGTTCAACCCGCTGAAAGGGTTCCTCACGGAAGCGGATTACAACAGTGTCGTGGACACGATGCGCCTGACAACCGGTGAGTTGTGGCCGATGCCGATCACGCTGGACGTCAGCAAAGACTTTGCCGACAGCATTGAACTAGGTCAGGATATTGCGTTGCGTGACCAAGAGGGCGTGATCCTTGGCACAATGACGGTGACGGATCGTTGGACCCCGAACAAATCCCACGAAGCCGAGAAGGTTTTTGGCGCGGATGACAGCGCCCACCCTGCAGTGAACTATCTGCACAACCAAGCGGGCGAGATTTATTTGGGCGGGCCGATTACCGGTATTCAACAGCCCGTTCACTACGATTTCCGCGCCCGTCGCGACACGCCGAACGAATTGCGCGCCTATTTCCGCAAGCTTGGATGGCGCAAAGTTGTGGCGTTCCAGACCCGCAACCCTTTGCACCGCGCCCACCAAGAGCTCACGTTCCGCGCAGCGAAAGAAGCGCAGGCGAACCTTTTGATCCACCCTGTTGTCGGCATGACGAAACCCGGCGATATTGATCACTTCACCCGTGTGCGCTGTTATGAGGCGGTTTTGGATCAGTATCCTGCGTCCACCACCTCGATGAGCCTTTTGAATCTGGCGATGCGTATGGCTGGTCCTCGCGAAGCGGTTTGGCACGGGTTAATCCGCAAGAACCACGGCTGCACGCATTTCATCGTGGGCCGAGATCATGCAGGACCGGGTAAGAACACTGCCGGGGAAGATTTCTATGGCCCCTATGATGCGCAGGATCTGTTCCGCGAGCATCAGGAGGAAATGGGCATCGAAATGGTCGACTTTAAGCACATGGTTTATGTGCAAGAGCGCGCCCAATATGAGCCTGCTGATGAGATCAAGGATAAAGACAGTGTCACGATCCTGAACATCTCTGGCACGGAATTGCGTCGTCGGTTGGCCGAAGGTCTGGAAATTCCTGAATGGTTCAGCTTCCCGCAGGTGGTGGAAGAACTACGGAAGTCTCGCCCGCCACGTGCGAAGCAAGGGTTTACTGTGTTCTTCACCGGTTTCTCTGGCTCCGGCAAATCCACCATTGCAAATGCTTTGATGGTGAAACTGATGGAGATGGGCGGACGTCCGGTGACGTTGCTGGATGGCGATATTGTGCGTAAGAACTTGTCGTCTGAGCTTGGATTCTCGAAGGAGCACCGCGATCTGAACATTCGTCGGATCGGCTATGTCGCATCCGAAATCACAAAGAACGGCGGGATCGCGATTTGTGCGCCGATTGCGCCTTATGCTACGACCCGACGGGCTGTGCGCGAAGATATTGAAGCCTTCGGTGCCTTTGTTGAGGTACATGTTGCGACGTCGATAGAGGAATGTGAGCGTCGTGATCGCAAGGGGCTCTACAAGCTTGCGCGCGAAGGTAAAATCAAAGAATTCACCGGAATTTCAGACCCATATGATGTGCCTGAAAACCCTGAGTTGAGCGTCGAGACCGAGAATGTCGAAGTCGACAACTGTGCGCATCAGGTCATCTTGAAGCTGGAAAGCATGGGGCTGATCACAGCCTAACAGCCCGAACCAAGCAAACAAAGCCCGGCACAACGTGTCGGGCTTTGTCGTTCAAATGGAATGGCGTTTTGTGAACGGCTGCAGTAGGGACATCGCATGGATCACCTGACGCTTACCCCTGCCCTTGCGACGACGATCTTTGTGGTGACCTGCTTTTGTGGGTTTCAGTATCGGCGCGTTTGGAAGGCTGAGGGACCGCGATACCAATATTGGGTATACGGCTGCATCGCCGCTGCAGGACTGCTAACCTTGGGTTTTGTTCCGCTGGACGTGAGTTAAGCGTCTGCGTCCAAACCTGCGCGTTCGAGCATCTTACGTGCACGCGGGCATTGCAGCCGTTCGCGCAGCGGTGAATCTGGATCGATCTCTTTATTGCAGACAAGGCATTCGTTGCCTTCACCGATGGCATTCAGACCTCCGCAGCTGCCCTTGATCCGCTTGTCCATGAATATCACGCCCACAGCCATGCCGAGCATGGCCAAGAGGAGGATGGAGAAGGTCAGGGCAAAGGTGGCCATGGCAATCCTTGCGGGTTACGCGGTCAATTGATCAAAGGCCGCGCTGGTTTCGGTCTTGAACTGCAGGTTCGCTGCCGCCGGATCGCGTTCAACAAACTGCACGGCAATGCCTTGCCGATCAGCAATGGCGATGCCCTGTTCGCGACCCAATATAAGCATTGCCGTGGACCATGCATCTGCCAACATCGCATTTTCTGCCAGAACCGTCGCAGAGGCCGTTGTATGATCGACGGGGCGACCGGTTGTTGGGTCGATCAGATGCGAAAAGCGCTGACCGTCAACTTCGAAGTAGTTTCGGTAGTCGCCGGATGATGCCATGCCCATATTGGAGACTCCAACGACGTTTAGAATACCGCGGTTGGTTGGGTTCGGTGTCTCGATGCCGATCTGCCACGGCAGTCCGTCAGGGTTGCGACCGGCGGCATAGAGATCGCCACCAATTTCGACCAAATAGTCAGTGATTCCAAAGCTTTCGAGCGCACGGCCGACTTTGTCAGCACCAAATCCCTTGCCGATGCCAGCCAAATAGACCTGCGCGTCAGAGCGTTTCTTCTGCGCTGAGCCGTTATCGATATGAAGTGTGTTTTCATGACCAGAGCGGGCCATTGCTTGCTGGAGGAGTGCATCGGTCGGCACGGATTTTTCACCATTTGCACCGAAGCCCCAAAGCTCGATCAGCGGGCCAATGGTCGTGTCAAAACGGCCAGCGCTGACTGCGTTTACGTCAGCCGCAGCGGACATCACTTCTGCGAGATCGGGTGAGAAATTGACCTCTGAAGTGCCAGATTGCGCGTTGAAGCGGGAAATTTCTGAGCCCGAATCCCAGTTGGACATGGATGCATTCACATCAGCCAGGGCAGAAGAAATTGCAGCCTCAATCGGTTGGCGTTCAAGCGATCCATTGTGGTCGATAGCCACAACCTTGTAGGATGTCCCCATAGAAAGCCCAAGGAATTCCATGACTTGCGCGCGCGGGTTACAGGCGGCAAGGGCCAAAGGCATAACAAGGAATGTACGGCGAGTGAAAGTGATGGGAGTGCTCACAACGTGCCCTTTCTTTCGAAAATCTGGCGTCTGGTAGTCGAATCTTCGCGCGTTCTTCAAGTGTTTTATGGACATTTCTGAAAAAAACACTAGCAGAGAGTAAAAGGAGGTTTCGCCCACCTCCATAAGGGAATAGTACGCCGACGACAAACGCAAACCGAGGTTTGAATCGTGAAGCAATTTACGCTCCGCAAAGGCTTGGACTTACCAATTACTGGCGCGCCACGACAAGAAGTGGGCCCGTCCGAACCCGTCTCAAGCGTCGCAGTTTTGGGAGATGACTACATCGATCTAAAACCCCGGGTGGTGGTTTCGGAAGGTGATCAAGTCGTCGCAGGCTCTCCCGTTTTCTTTGACAAGAACATGCCGGAGGCTCAGGTGGTTTCGCCTGTGTCCGGTCGGGTCCGCGCGGTAAACCGTGGGGCGAGACGTAAGTTGGTTAGCGTGGTGATCGACGTTGATCAGAAACCGGCCAAACCGTTGGATTTCTCATCTGTCGGAGATGCGTCGACGCGCGATGGACTTGTCGAGCGTTTGTGCGCGGCAGGTGTTTGGACATCTTTCCGGACGCGCCCTTATTCTAAAGTACCCGCACCTGATAGCACGCCGGTCGCGATTTATGTGACAGCGCTGGATACGGAGCCTTTGGCCGCTGATCCAAGCCTTGCGATTAACGAAAATGCCGAAGCCTTTGCGAAGGGATTGGAAACCGTTTCGATGCTGACCGAAGGCAAGACATACCTTTGCCAAGGCAACGATACCGCCCTGCCAGGTCATGAAGTCGAAGGGGTGGAAGCTGTTGGCTTTGCGGGCCCGCATCCAGCAGGCCTTGCTGGCACGCATATGCATTTCATTGAACCGCCGCTGGCTGAGAAGTTTGTTTGGACCATCGGTTATCAAGATGTGATCGTAATTGGCCGATTGATGTTGTCCGGAACCTATGATGCGTCGTGCATTGTCAGCCTCGGCGGGCCGATGTGCAAAGATCCACGGTTGGTGCGGACGGTCGCTGGGGCGTCGGTCACTGATCTGGTGGCGCAAGATTTGCCAACAGACACTCCGATCCGAATGATATCAGGCTCCGTTCTCAGCGGACGCGCCGCCGAGGGCAATGCCGCCTACTTGGGCCGATACGCACGGCAGATCACGCTTATTGAAGAAGACAAAAAGCAAATTCCGCTTGGATGGGTCCGTGCGATGCCGTCCAAATATGCGGCGCAACCTGTTTTGGGCTCCGCCTTTTCGAAGAAACTGTTTCCGTTGACCTCCAATCTGAACGGTGGACGTCGGGCGATGGTGCCTTTGGGAACGTTTGAAGGGCTGATGCCTCAAGATTTTCTGCCGACGCAATTGCTTCGTGCGCTTCTGGTGATGGACACGGATCAGGCGCAATTGTTGGGGGCTTTAGAGCTGGATGAAGAAGACCTCGGATTGGTCGGCTTTGCCTGCCCTGCAAAATATGAATACGGCATGGCGCTGCGCGACTGCCTGACCAAGATCGAGAAGGAGGGCTAAGCGATGGGCCTGCGTAACTTCTTTGACCGGATCGAGCCGCACTTCGAAAAAGGTGGTAAGTGGGAGAAATACTTCCCGCTCTATGAAATGGTGGAAAGCTTTGCCTTCACGCCAAAGACGGTGACCACCGCCGCGCCTCATGCGCGCAGCTACATCGATATGAAGCGGATCATGACCTATGTGGTTCTAGCAACGATCCCGTGTATCCTGATGGCGCTCTATAACACGGGATATCAGACGAACCTCGCGATTGCGGAGTTCGGACCTTCGGGTTGGCGGGCATCCATCATCGAGTTCCTGCGCATCGGCTTTAACCCTGCCAACCCATTTGCGAACATGATGCACGGTTTGATGTATTTCCTGCCAATTTACATCACGACTTTGGTCGCGGGTGGTATCTGTGAGGTTATCTTTGCGACTGTACGCAAGCACGAAGTCAACGAAGGTTTCCTTGTCACTTCGATGCTTTACACCTTGATTTTGCCTGCAACGACGCCGCTTTGGCAGGTTGCATTAGGCATCATCTTTGGCGTGATCATCGGGAAAGAAGTCTTTGGTGGTACGGGCAAAAACTTCCTGAACCCTGCACTGACCGGCCGCGCGTTCCTTTATTTTGCCTATCCTGCGCAATTGTCTGGTGACAGTGTTTGGGTTCCAGTGGACGGGTTCACGGGTGCAACCGCGCTTGCCGTTACTGCTGCAGATGGCGTTCAAGAACTTGCGGCACATGGGATCACGTGGTGGGACAGTTTCCTTGGGTTTATTCCGGGGTCACTTGGCGAGACGTCAACTATTGCAGCGCTTCTTGGATTGGCATTCCTACTGATGACCAAGATCGCCAACTACCGCATGGTGGTCGGGTGTCTTGGTGGGATGATTGGTTTCTCTCTTCTATTGAATTGGATTGGGTCTGACACCAATCCGATGTTCGCGATGCCGTGGTATTGGCACCTTGTGCTGGGCGGATATGCCTTTGGGCTGGTTTTTATGGTGACCGAGCCTGTGTCCGGATCGCACACGAATTTGGGCCGTTACATCTACGGTGCGTTGATCGGTTTCATGGTTGTGATGATCCGTGTGATTAACCCCGCCTTCCCTGAGGGCATGATGCTTGCGATCTTGTTCGGAAACGTATTTGCGCCGCTTATCGACTACTTTGTCGTTCAGGCCAACATCAAGCGGAGGGCTAAGCGTCATGTCTGACGAACAACAGCAAGATGCCTCCAAGGGCCCAATCGGTCGCTTCCTAGCGCAACCCGCAGACTCCATTTCCAAGACCATCTTTGTGGCGGTCGCCGTTTGCCTTGTGGCATCGATGGTCGTATCGGCGGCTGCGGTTGCCTTGCGTCCGCTGCAAGAAGTGAACGCTCTCAAAGACAAGCAGATCAACATTTTGCAAGTCGCTGGTGTTTACGACCCCGAAGAAGACGTGGTTGAGGCCTTTGCAGCCTTTGAACCACATGTACTTGAACTGGCGACGGGTGAATTTACCGACGCATTCGATGCAACAACGTTCGACGACCGCGCTGCTGCTGATGACCCGGAGCTTTCCGTTGAATTGGAAGACGATCCAGCAGGTATTGGCCGCCAAAGCAAATTCGTAACGGTTTATTTGCTGCGCGATGAGGCCGGATCGATCGATAAGGTGGTTTTGCCAATTTACGGCTATGGTCTGTGGTCGACCCTCTACGGCTACATCGCGCTGGAGAACAACGGAAACGATATCTACGGTTTGCAGTTCTATGAGCACGGCGAAACGCCCGGGCTAGGTGCGGAGGTCGACAATCCGCTCTGGAAAGCCCAATGGAACGGCAAAAAGCTCGAAGACGAAGACGAGATCTTGCAGATCAATGTATCCAAAGCAGTGACGCCTGCAGGCCCTGACTATCATGTTGATGCCCTTGCTGGCGCGACGCTGACAAGTGATGGTGTACACAATCTTGTTAATTTCTGGATGGGGGAAGCTGGGTTTAGTCTTTTCCTAGATAATCTCAAAGCGGGGAACGTGTAATGGCCCATAAGCGTAGAGAAATGCTTGTCGATCCTTTGGTCGACAACAACCCGATCACCTTGCAGGTGCTGGGCATTTGTTCGGCCCTCGCGGTGACATCTTCGATGCAAGTGGCCTTGGTCATGACCATCGCGGTGACGTTTGTGACGGCGTTTGCCTCGATGTTCATCTCGATCATTCGCAACCACATTCCCGGATCAATCCGGATCATCGTGCAGATGGTGATCATTGCGTCTTTGGTGATCTTGGTGGACCAAATCCTCAAAGCCTACGCCTTCGAGATTTCTAAAACCTTGTCAGTCTTCGTTGGCCTGATCATCACGAACTGTATCGTGATGGGTCGAGCCGAAGCGTTTGCGATGAAGAACCCGCCGATTGATAGCTTTATTGATGGGGTTGGTAACGGTCTGGGCTATGGGCTGATCCTGATGTTGGTCGGCTTTATCCGAGAGCTCTTTGGCTCTGGCAGCCTGTTTGGCGTCACAATCTTTGAAACTGTCAACAACGGTGGCTGGTACGTGCCCAACGGGATGCTACTTCTGCCGCCGTCAGCGTTCTTTATCATCGGGCTGATCATCTGGGCGTTCCGCGCGTGGAAACCGGCTCAGGTCGAAGAGCGCGAATACAAAATTCAAACGGCGGATGCGCACTGATGGAAGGTTATCTAGCCCTTGCCGTAAAGGCGATCTTTGTTGAGAACCTCGCACTGGCCTTCTTTTTGGGAATGTGTACGTTCATCGCTGTCTCCAAAAAAATCTCGACCGCGATTGGGTTGGGGATTTCGGTGATGATTGTGCAGGCGATCACTGTGCCTGCAAACAATCTGATCCTGAACTATCTGCTGGCCCCAGGTGCTTTGGCGTGGGCTGGTTTCCCAGATGTTGACCTGACCTTCCTGGGCTTGATCTCCTACATCGGGGTGATCGCGGCTTTGGTTCAGATCCTAGAGATGGTTTTGGATAAATACTTCCCTCCGCTCTACAACGCTTTGGGCGTGTTCCTACCGCTGATTACGGTGAATTGCGCGATCCTTGGTGGGTCGCTGTTCATGGTCGAGCGCGGCTATGATTTTGGCGAAAGCGTCACATATGGCCTGTCGTCTGGGTTCGGCTGGGCCTTGGCGATCACCGCGATGGCCGGTGTGCGCGAAAAGCTGAAGTATTCTGACATTCCTGACGGCCTTCAGGGCCTAGGCATTACCTTTATCACCGCTGGCCTGATGGCTATGGCGTTCATGTCCTTCTCAGGAGTGAAACTTTGAGAGGTAACGTGATGACTAAGTTAGCTTCCTTACTTGCGTGGATAATAGTGGTAGTCAGTTCTATACGCTTGGGCGTCGCAGTCTTTTTGGCGTTTGGCTCCGAAACCATAGCAGAGAATGAAGCCTCATCTCGCATCTACCTTGGCGCAGCAAATTCTGGAGAAGCGATAAACGAAGAGCTTTTGACTCTTCTTGTAGGTGTTTTGATCGGTGTTTTTGCGAGCATCAGCCGCAACGTTGAAGACATAAAAAGATATCTTGAGAATAAGGAAGGGAATGAAGAATGGAAACCTTTGGGTTAGGCATCATTCTCTTTACATTGATCGTTCTAGCTTTGGTGACGATCATCCTCGCAGCCCGGTCACGGTTGGTGTCATCGGGCAACGTGAACATTACGATCAATGGTGAGAAAACCATCTCGGTGCCCGCGGGTGGCAAACTGTTGCAGACATTGGCGGAACAGAAACTGTTCGTTCCGTCAGCCTGTGGCGGTGGCGGAACCTGTGCGCAGTGCCGCGTGAAAATCCATTCCGGTGGCGGGTCAATTCTGCCGACCGAAGAAGGCCACATTACGAAGCGGGACGCAGCAGCTGGTGACCGGTTGTCGTGTCAGGTGGCGGTTAAGCAAGACATGGAAGTCGAAGTGCCCGAAGAGGTTTTCGGCGTGAAGAAGTGGGAATGCACCGTGCGTTCAAATGAGAACGTGGCGACCTTTATCAAGAACCTCGTTCTGGAACTGCCTGAGGGCGAGGATGTGAACTTCCGCGCTGGTGGGTACATTCAGATCGAAGCCCCTGCGCATTCGCTCAAGTACACCGATTTTGATGTTCAAGAAGAATACCGCGAGGATTGGGATAGGTTTAACTTGTGGCAGTATGACTCCACGGTGCCAGAACCGATTGAACGTGCTTATTCCATGGCCAACTACCCCGATGAAAAGGGGTTGATCATGTTGAACGTGCGTGTGGCGTCCCCTCCTCCGGGGTCAACGGGCATTCCCGCGGGTCAGATGTCATCCTACATCTTCAACCTCAAGCCCGGTGATAAGGTCACGATCTCTGGCCCGTTTGGCGAATTCTTCGCCCGTGATACACAGAAAGAGATGGTGTTCATCGGTGGTGGCGCAGGCATGGCCCCGATGCGCAGCCACATCTTCGATCAGTTGAAGCGCCTGAAGAACCGCGATCGGAAGATCACGTTCTGGTATGGTGCGCGGTCGAAGAAAGAGATGTTCTTTGTCGAAGATTTCGACGAGTTGGCAGCAGAATTCCCGAATTTCACATGGCACGTCGCCCTATCCGACGCGATGCCTGAGGATGATTGGGACGGCTACACAGGCTTTATCCATAACGTGCTGCACGACGAATACCTCAAGGATCATCCTGCTCCTGAGGACTGCGAATATTACATGTGCGGGCCGCCCATCATGAACTCGTCCTGTATCAACATGCTAGTCGAGCTTGGTGTAGACCGCGAAGACATCATGTTGGACGACTTCGGGGGCTAGACCTTACTCAAATCCAAACGACAATTGAGCGCCCTCTGCGGCGCTCTTTTTCTTTGGGCGTTGGCCGCGATGGCGGACGCCGCTTTTGCGACTGCCATGTTTGTTTTGGATGTGATCTGCTGTGGCGCGAAAGCCGTCGCCTTTGCGCACGGCCCAGATCGTTTCGCGGGCGGTCTTCGCGGCGGCTTTGTGATCGATGATCGGTTCGGGGTAGCTGCGGCCGAGGATTTGCCCTGCATCATCAGACAGCCACGGCTCCTGCAAGATCTTGTAGTCCAGATGCGCAAGTTCCGGCACCCAACGGCGTGTGAACGCGCCGGTTGGATCTTGATCATAGCCCTGCTTCACCGGGTTGTAGATGCGCACAGTATTGATGCCTGTGGTGCCCGACTGCATTTGCACCTGGCTCCAATGGATACCGGGTTCGTAGTCGGTGAACATCCGTGCCAGCGCCAAGCCCGGATCGCGCCAGTGGAGCCACAGGTGATAGCTGGCTGTGGCCATGACCATCGCGCGCATTCGGAAGTTCAGCCAGCCGGTGGCGCGCAGGCAGCGCATACAAGCGTCGAGAAACGGAAGGCCGGTTTCACCGTTTTCCCACGCGGTCAGGCGGGTTTGATCAGGCTCTGACGGGCGGATGCCGTTGTAGGCGGGATGGAAGTTCTGGAACTCGACCTTTGGGTCATCTTCCAGCTTTTGAATGAAGTGGCAGTGCCAGTGCAGACGACCATTGAAAGAGGTCATGGATTTGCGCCAACCGCCGGTTGGTATGGGCGAGGCTTTGAGGTCGCGCTGTCGCTGCCATGTGGTTTGCGTAACTTCGCGCATCGAAAGTGTGCCCCAAGCGAGGTGTGGCGATAGGCGCGAACAGGATGTGGCGCCTTCCAGCGGCGAAGACATTTCGCTGCGATAATGTTCGCCCCTTTGGGTTAGAAAGCTCTGCAGGCGTTCGAGGCCATTGGACCGACCACCCAGCTGGCGGTCGGGGCATGGGTCGGGCGAAAGTGGAACACTGGGAGTGATAGTCAGATCATTAGTGATTGGCTTGAGAACTGTGACGGTCTCCACCGGTTCCGCCATGAAACGATCCCACTCATCGGCCCAGCCGTTGCGGCTGTCCAGTTTGCGCTGCACGCCATGGTTCTGTAACTCATGCCATTGGATACCGTTCGCGCGACACCACTGCGCGACGCGTTTATCGCGCCGGAAGGTCCAGTCGTTGCCGGTTTCTTCGTGTGACCAAAGATCGGTGACCTCGAAACTTTGGGCAAGTTCCGCGAGCGTGTCGCACACATCGCCAGTACGGATGATCAATGGTTGGCCAAGCTGGGCCAGATCGCTGGCCAGTTCTGTCAGGCTTTCTTCGATAAATGCCCATTGGCGGGCGGACATATCCGGCTGGGACCAAAGCTCAGGCTCCAATACGTAGAGCGGCAAAACCGGCCCGCGTTGGGCGGCGCGCGCGAGGACGCGGTTGTCCTGAATTCTGAGGTCTCGTTTGAACCAAACGATTTGCATCGACGTCCCCTTCGGCTGATGGACCATCTAGGCCGAAGGGGACGCAGAGCAATGTGGATCGGGCCAGCGCAACCACTGGCCCAAAACTATCTGACGATGATCTCTGGGCCCATCATCAAGGTCGGCAACCAGATCGATATGGCGGGTATGTAGGTCACCAAGATCAGGAAGACGAAGAGCACAGCCAAGAATGGCGCCGCTGCGCGGACCACGGCCATCATGGGCATTCCTGCCACGCCAGATGTGACGAATAGGTTGAGGCCGACCGGTGGTGTGATCATCCCGATTTCCATGTTTACGACCATAATGATGCCAAGGTGGATCGGGTCGATGCCAAGCTCGATAGCGATTGGGAAGACAAGCGGAGCCACGATCACCAAGAGGCCGGAGGGCTCCATAAACTGGCCGCCGATCAGAAGTATCACGTTGACCACGATCAAGAAGGTGATCGGGCCGAGGCCTGCGGCCAACATCGCCTCTGCGATGTGCTGCGGGACTTGTTCGTCGGTCAGCACGTGCTTGAGAATCAGCGCGTTGGCGATGATAAACATCAGGGTGATGGTCAGTTTGCCGCCTTCGAACAGCGCGGTGCGCGTGTCTTTGTGGAACGGTGCGGTGATCAGGGCCCACGGGGCAGTGAAGAGAGACCGGGGGCGCCCGCCCTCCTCTGCCGGGGCGAGTGGCCCCATGTCGCGGTAGATGAATGTTGCGACAAAGAAGGCGTAGATCGCGGCGACTGCGGCAGCTTCCGTAGGAGTGAAGGCTCCCGGCCGCCAGTGCATGCCGAGCGACGTTGTGTACCACGGGTGGCCGTAGATACCGCCCATGATAATCCCGATCAGAAGGAGGCCCCAGAAAGCGTCGCGCAGGCTGTCAAAGATCTCTCCCCAGCCTTTCCATTCGCCTTTGGGCATATTGCGGATGCGGGCCATGATGTAGATCGTGACCATCAGCATCACGCCCGCGAGGATACCGGGGATCACACCGGCGAGGAACATCCGGCCGACAGAAACGTCGGTGGCGCTGGCGTAAACGACCATCACGATGGACGGTGGGATCAGGATGCCAAGCGTACCGGCGTTACAGATCACGCCAGCCGCAAATTCTTTGGTGTAGCCGACCTGCTTCATCGCTGCGATCACGATGGTACCGATGGCGACAACGGTGGCTGGGGAAGACCCAGACAAGGCGGCGAACATCATACAGGCCAGAACACCTGCGATGGCAAGCCCGCCTTGGAGGTGGCCGACGCAAGCGATGGAGAACCGGATGATCCGTTTGGCCACGCCACCCGTCGACATAAAGGTCGAGGCGAGGATAAAGAACGGGATCGCGAGCAATGTGTAGTGGCCTGCCATGGCTTGATAAAAGCTCTGCGCGATTGAGGCGAGCGATGTGTCAGAGAACACGAGCAGGAAGATGATCGAGCTGAGGCCCAGGGACACGGCGATAGGTACGCCGATCAGCAACAGGCCGATGATCATGGTGAATAGAAGTACGACGTCCATGGTCTTAGTTGCCTTGTCTTTGAGCTTCGAGTTCGTCGATAGCCTCTTCGGCCTCATGGCTGACAATCAGGCTGTCCTGCTCACCTTTGATCACGCGGATCGTTGCTTGGATGAAGCGGAACAGGAGGAGGGCGGCGCCGATCGGAACGATCATGTAGGGGATCGCGACGGGCAGTTTTTCGAAAGGATCGTCACCTTCGATCAGAAGCCAGCTTTCTAAGGTGCCGCGGGTCCATTCAGGAATGGGAACTTGGACCGTTGGTTTGTAGCCGCGGAAATCTTGTATCCGCATCTCTTGAAGGCCTGTGGGGAACCAGCGGCCCGTCGTCTGCGGCATATTGGCGAAATTCGCGTAGTAGTCCCAAGACCCTTTCATGAGCAGCAAGGCATAGGCCAAACAGGCTATGCAAGAGAGGTAGAGCATAATCTTTTTGACAGGTTGGGATACGATGTTGGTCACGGCGTCTACGCCAAGGTGAGCAGTGACTTTGACTCCGTAGCTTATGCCAAAGAGCACGAGCCAAGCGAATAGAATGGTGACGACCTCAAGACCCCATAAGAGGGATGATCCGAACCCATATCGCAAAACGACGTTGATGAAGGTGATGACAGTCATAAGGCCAAGAATGACGGCAATGGCTGTCTCTTCGAATGTGTTGATGGCACGCCCCAAGCGTTGCATCGCAGGACCCCTCCGCTGCTTTGTTGAAAGGGCCGCGCGAAGCGGCCCTTTTCTTAAGTGATGACTTAGGCTGTGGCCTTACATAGAGGCGTTGATAGCCTGTGCAGCATCAATGTTCTCTTGGCCAACGTCGCCCACGAACTGATCCCAAACTGGTTTCATCGCGTCGACCCATGCCGCACGCTGTTCAGCGGTCAGCTGGCGCACTTCGCCACCGGCGTCGATGATCGCTTGTTTGGCTTCTTCGTTCACTGCGAAAGCTTCGCCGTTCCGCGTTGCGGTCACTTCATCAAGGATCGTGAGGAACTGCTCGCGCACCTCAGGGTCAAGACCGTCGAGGAAGTCAGTGGAGGTCACAACGAGGTAGTCGATGATACCGTGGTTCGTTTCAGTGACACCGTCCTGAACTTCAAAGAACTTCTGACCGAAGATGTTGGACCATGTGTTCTCTTGCCCGTCGACAACACCAGTTTGAAGCGCGCCGTAAACTTCGGAGAAGGCCATTGGCTGTGGGGACGCACCAAGAGCGGACATCTGCGCCACAAGAACGTCAGAGTTTTGCACGCGGAACTTCAGGCCGTCTGCATCGGATGGGTCAACAAGCGGTACGTTTGCAGAGAACTGCTTCATACCGTTGTGCCAGAAAGCCAAACCTTGCAGGCCGCGGCGCTGCATGGAGTCTTTCATCGCCTGACCGGTTTCAGACGCTTGGAATGCGTCCACAGCATCGATGTTTGCGAACATGAATGGCAAGTCGAAGATGCGGAATTGCTTGGTGAAGGCTTCGAATTTGGACAGCGAAGGTGCCGCAAGCTGAACGTCGCCTTGAAGCATCGCTTCGAGAACTTGGTCGTCATTATAGAGCTGGCTGGATGGGAAGACTTCCATACACATGGTGCCGTCCATCTCAGTGTTCACACGCTCAGCAAGCAAAGACGCCGCAATCCCCTTAGGGTGGCGGTCTGTGTTGGTTACGTGGCTAAACTTTACAACGATCTCGCCGTCGTCACAGCCAGCCGCGTGGCCGTCTGCCATTGCCATAGGTGCAGCCATTGCCAAGACCGCAGCGGATGCGGTCAGTTTTAAGAATTTCATGGTATCCTCCCAAATCTTTGGAGGCGTTTTGCCTCCGCCAGAGAATACTGGCGCATTGATTGAGAGCGACAAGAGCAAATTGGGAATTAGCTCGGAAAGATTTTTATTACTTCATTTCAGTTAGTTAGGATTACGCAATCGCCACGCCAAACTGGAGTGTGTGAGTTTCTACACAAGTGTTAGCGCAAACCGTGCGGAAATCCGCACAGTCTATGGACGGTAGTCTTCCGCTCTGAGCCCATGCCGCGCCAGTTTGTCATAGAAGGTCTTTCGGGGCAGCTTGAGAGCCGTCGCAGTCGCCGTCGCATGACCATCATGTTTGCGCAGAGCAGCGATCAGAAGAGACCTTTCAACGGCTGACATCTGCTCTGCCAGCCCCAGTTCTTCGGTCGCGACCGTGTCTTCGATCCCGAGCGAAAATCGCATGGCTGCCGACATCAACGACCGCGCATTTCCGGGCCAGTCTTGCGCCATGATGTTGGCCAAAGTTTCGGGTTTGATCTCTGGCTGAGGCAACGCGGCTTGTTCGCAGGCCTGTGCCACGTAGTCGTGGAACATGACGGGAATGTCTTCGGGGCGTTCCTTCAGCGACGGGATATAGACGTTCATCAGATCAAGGCGATAGAAAAGCTCTGCCGAGAAGGACCCATCATCGATGTGGCTTTTGAGGTTCTTCGTCGTGCCTGCGATCAGGCGAATGTCCAATCCGCTTTCTAAAGCATCGAGCAGCGCAAATTGCACCGGCATGGGCAGCGCGCTCACTTCGTCAATGAAGAGCGATCCTTTTCCGGCTTGGTCAATTGCATCGCGCAGCCCCTCCAGATCAAGTGCTCCGCCGGTGCGTTTGACGAACGGATGACGGGCGACGGGTGACAAGAGGTGGATGACCTCCGCCACCTTCGGGGTGCCACTACCGGGTGCGCCATTTACGAGAACCTCCGCCGATGTTTTGGCGACGGCGCGCACGCGGTCCCTGAGGGCTTCGGATTGGGCCGACGTGCCGATCAACATACGCGCCGCGGCGTCACCGCTATCAAGGATATGCCGCTGTTGTCGGGCATCCAGCGCAATGCGGCGTTGGATGAGCGCTGTTTCAACCTTTTGGATGAGGTCAGCGGGCGCACAGGGTTTTTCTAAGAACGCAAACGCCCCTTCGCTCATCCCCTGCACGGCCATGGGGATGTCGGCTTCGCCTGTTAGAAGAATAACAGGCAGATCGGCGTCGACCGATTTTGTGTAGTTCAACAGGTGAAACCCATCGCGGCCCGGCATACGGATGTCCGAAACGACGACACCCTGAAAATCGGCTGTCAGGTGATCTTTCGCCTCGATAAACGAGCCGCAGACCTGTGGCTCCAAGTCAGCAAGTGACATGGATTGGCTGAGCGCATCGCGCACTTCCTTGTCGTCATCGATCAGAAGGACACGGTTGATCATGCGGCGTCTGCCTGTCTTGCGGCGTCAAGTTCCACGGTGAACACGGCCCCTCCCTCTTCATGGTTGCGGCCTCGGATATCACCTCCGAAGCTTTGAACAAGACCGTATGAGATCGAAAGCCCAAGCCCCATCCCTTCAGCCGCGCCAACGGATTTGGTGGAATAGAACGGATCGAAGATTTTCTCTGGCTGTTCAATGCCGGGGCCTGTGTCGCGCACGGAAACCGTCACGCGATCGGCCACATTGACCCAGATTTCGACGGTGCGTTCGTCGCGCCCTTCCATGGCGTCAATCGCGTTTGAGACCAAGTTCAAAAGCACCTGCTGTAAGCGCACATCGCCGCCGCGGACCCAAATCGGTTCGTTGGGGCGATCCCATTTGATCAGCGTTTCGGCATCGCGTGCCTTGGTCGCAGAAATCTCTGTTACGGCGTCAATCACGGCGACGATGTCGACGTCCACCAGCGGAGCACTTTCCTGTTTTGCGAATGCGCGCAGGTTTTTGATGATGCGCCCCATACGGCGGGCAAGATCTGAAATCCGACCTAGGTTTTCCTCGGCAATGTCTGGTTTGCCTTTGTGCAAAAAGACCTGCGCGTTGTCGGCAAAAGATCGGATCGCCATGAGCGGTTGGTTCAGCTCGTGACTGATGCCAGCGGACATTTTGCCTAATGCGCTCAGCTTTCCGGCTTGCACCAAATCGGCTTGCGCTTGTTTCAGCTGCGCCTCAGCCTCGCGGCGGGTGGTGATTTCTGCCCGAAGGTCGTTGTTCACGCGTTCCAGATCGGCGGTTCTGTTCGCCACACGGGTTTCAAGCTTGGCATTCGCAATGGCAAGCGTGCGGCGGCGTTCTGTGGCCAGATAGAGCAACGCACCAAAGGCAAGGCAGAGTGCCGCGGCGACGGAGGCCTGTAGCAAAGCCAGTTGGTTCGCTGGCGCGACGTCGATCAAGACCTCGCCGCGCATCCCGATCACGGGCACAGGCAATTCGATATGTAAGGCGCGTTCGGGCAGGTATGGCCCGCCATCGACACGCCAAATTTCGTGGCCAGCGACCTCTGCCGATTGAACGTCGATGAAGGAGCTGACCAAGGTGGGTGGATACTCCGCCTCTCGGCTTTGGAAGGTTTCGCCCGCGCCGCGGCTGCTGAAGATCAGTTCGGAGCGGTTGGAGAGGAATATCACGCCCAGGTCGTCACCGAAGAACAGTGACGGGCGGTCGCCGCGCCATGCGGCTTCGACCGCTTCGACATTTGCGGCGACGAGGATGGAGCCGATGGGTGGGCCTTCGTCGGAGAAGACAGGAGCTGCGAAATAGAAGGCGCGTTTTCCGTAGCGGTCGGAAAAGAGGTGATAGGTTCCCAATGCACCATCCATCGCCCGTTCAAAATAGGGGCGATCTGCGTGAGCTTGTGGGTCAGTATCGCGCGCGTTGACAACTTCGACCCCGGTTTGGTCGATGACCATGATGTCGAGGGATCCGGTTTTATCCGCGACGTCCAGTAATAGGTTAGCGGCATCTTCTGATGGCTCAGCTTGTTCGACGACGGGGCGCAGCGTTGGATGATCGGCCAGAAGAACGGCAAGTTCGCGGTACCTTTCTAAGTGACCAACGAGGCCGTCAGCAGCCAAAGCCACGTCGGCTTGGCCCCTTCGGGCGAGCTGATCAAGGGCCGCGCCATAGGCAAAACGCCAGACGCCCGCAGAGAAGACGATCACAAAGATCAGAAAGCCTGCAATCCAAAGCGCTGGTCTGTTGCGACTGAGTTCCATGATTCGTGCAAGCCCTTGGCGAAGTGGCATCCATCCTAGCGGGAATGGAGGCTAGGGCCAACGTCCCTTGCGGGTTTCCCAACGGTCGACCCAGTTGTGATACCAAAAATCGGCGGCGTGTAGGAAATGCGGTTTGGTGAAGGGGTGGATCGGATTGGTCTTGAATGATGTGGAGGAATAAGCCGTTTTGCCGCGCGCGTCTCCTAACGCTTGGTAAGCTGCCTTCGCGCCAAGATAAGGTGCCATAACCGTGCCGGAGCCGGAGTAACCCATTGCGTAGTGGATGCCATCACTCACGCCGACATGGGGCATGTGATTGAAGCTGTACCCGGTGTTGCCAGTCCAAACATGGCTGAGTCGGGTGTTTGCGAGTTGGGGCCAGATTTCCACCATTGTGGCTTTGAGGCGTGCGGCTGCTTTATCGAGGCGATAGGGCACCATCGCGGCCCGCCCGCCCCAGAGCAAGCGTTTGCCGTCGGGAGAGATGCGGTAGTAGGAATGGCGCGCGCGGGTTTCGACCATCATTCTACGCCCTGGGGCCAGTTCACCGATCAGGTTGGGCGACAGTTCTTCTGTAGCGATGATGTAGCTCGGCAGAGGAAAGACGCGGCGTTTGTGCCATTTGAACGTCTCGGGGGTGTAGCCGTTTGTGGCTAGGACGACCTTGTCGGCTTGGATGTTGCCTTTAGGCGTGCTGACGGTGAATCTGCTGCCTTCGTGCGCCCAGCTTTGGGCGGGGCAATGGGATACGACGGGAATGCCGCGCCGCTCGACGGCAGCAAGCAGACCGGCGTGATATTTTGCGGGGTGCAGACCTGCATGATCGGCATAAACCATGCCGCCGAAGTAACGGTCGGTGCCGACTTCGGTTTTGAGGGTGTCGCGCTCGACAAGGTCGACCTTGATCCTCGATTTGTTTTTAAGCGTGTTGACCAACCGCCGTTGGTTTTCAAACTGCGCTTTGGTCCATGCCATTTGGATGCGACCGGTTTTCTGGAAATCACAGTCGATGTTTTCGCGGGTGAGAAGATCTTGCAACCATTCGAAGGAGGTAGAGGCCTCTTCGAAGATTTGGTCAGCGACGTCTTCTCCAAATCGGGGTTTGAGGACGTCCCACGAAAACCGCGGCGGTGCGCCGACCATGCCGCCGTTGCGGGATGAGGCTCCGATACCGGGGATGTCTGCATCGATGACGCAAATCTTAGCGCCAGCGTCATGCCCTGCTATGGCAGCAGAGAGGCCAGTGTAGCCAGCGCCGATAACAAGCAGGTCGCATGTTTCGGGAAACTCACCTTCGGTTACGCGGGGTGTGACCGCGTCCCACCAATAAGGATGGCCAATCTCCGCTTCGCCGGTCCAGTCTACCATTTAAGGGCAGTCCTTATCGCTAAAGCTGAGATTTTGACACAGCTTTCAAATATCCAATCAAGGCTTCCCTCTGATGGGTCAGCACGTGCACTCGAAAGGTATCTTCGGCCCCATAGCGATAAATGTGAAGGCCCAAACCGAAGGCGAGGCGAACGACGCTGCGCGACGGCTGATCGAGGTGGATTTCGGTACCTTGTTGCATCATCGACAAGGCTTGCGGGCCGCTGAGGTCGAAGACGTCGTAGCCGTGGGTCATGTAGGAGACGGCGAGGTTTTTTGCGTCATCCCAACCTTCGGTCAGGTCGGTGTCACCGACCAGCAAAACACGGTCGCGGCGCATGACAACGGCGTAGCGATCTGCATCGGTCACCTCGCGCCAGCCGACTTGCGGCGCATCGATTTGTTTCAGTACGTTGGGGCCTGAAATCATCGTCAGTGTCAGGTTTTTGACGTGGGATAGGCGCGCGCCGTTGGGCAGTTCTATCACGTCGTCTTTGGTCAGACGGTCCCATTTATGGCTGTCATCACGCATGGAGCCGTCCCCCCTCTGGATCAAACCGGCAAGGGTCGCAGATCGTTATCTCCCGAACCTCTTCTTTGTGCCAAATCTTTATAGTGTCGCCGACCTTGGCGTGCGGCGCTTCGATGATAGCAAGCGCGATGGGGCCAACGTTGGGGCTTTGGTAGCTGGAAGTCACATAGCCGAGTGAGCGGCGCGTTGGGGTTTCTGTGAACGCATGTGCACCGGTGGCGAGCGGTGGATCGCCGTCTGCGACGCTTAGGCCGACCAACACTTTGCGGTCCTCGGCGTTGGCTTTTTCGGTGTGTAGGCTGCGGTCGCCAATGAAGGCCGCTTTCTTTTTGGCGCGCGGAATGGTGAAGCCTAGATCGTGCGGCATGGTTTCGCCGTCGGTGTCTTTGCCGATGATGATGAAGCCCTTTTCGGCGCGTAGGATCGACATCGCTTCGAGGCCAATGGGGCCGACGCCCTGCTCTTTGCCAGCGGCGGTGATGGCGTCCCACAGCGTTTCGGCGTGGCCAGCGGGGACGGAGACTTCATAGCTGAGATCGCCTGAGAAGCTGACCCTGGCTATGCGAAGTGAGATTGTGCCCATAGCACCTTCGCGGAAGGTCATATGGGGAAACGCCTCGGCTGACAGGTCGATTGTGGTGTCGAGGCGGCCCAGCACATCGCGCGCCTTTGGACCTGTCACCGTAACGGTTGCCCAAGCGGTGGTTTGATCGTGCACGAAAATGCGGTCGGGATCATTGCCGTCCTGACGCCAAGCCTCAAGATGCGTGCGCACGCCGTCGACGTGGCTGGAGGAACAGGAGACGATAAAGCGGTTCTGATCCACGCGGGTTACGACCCCATCGTCGTAGACGATGCCGCCTTCGGTCAGCATGAACCCGTAGCGGATGCTGCCCGGTTTTAGGGTTTTGATCGTGTTGTAGTAGACGAAATTCAGGAAGGCTTCGGCATCGGGGCCCATGACTTCGATCTTGCCAAGGGTGGAGCCGTCGAAGATGCCGCCGGTGTCGCGGGCGGCTTTGGCTTCTTTTTGGATCGTCTCATCACGGTCGCCTTTGCCGTACCACCCGGGGCGCAGCCAGCCACCGTATTCGCAGAGGGCAGCATCGAGGTCTCGGTGTTTGTCTTCGAGAGGCAGACGTTTGACGGGGCTCCAAAGCTGTTTGGTTTTGGCGCCATGGTAAATCTCAAGTGGCACAGGCACGAACGGCGGACGGGAGGTTGTGGTGCCCACTTGTGGGATGGGCTTGCCGCGAAGAGCAGCCATCGCGGTGAGGCCCGCCATATTCGACGTCTTGCCTTGGTCGGAGGCCATGCCGAGCGTTGTGTAGCGCTTGAGGTGTTCGACGGAAACGTAGTTTTCCCGCGCGGCGACTTCGATGTCTTTCAGGGTCACGTCATGTTGGAAATCAATCCACTGGCGGCCTTTGGAGCCAGGTTTGGTCTCGATTGGGGTGGTAATGTAGGTGGTTTCTGGCCGGTAGATGGGGGTGCCTTTGCCTGCGGCCTCGGCCTCTTCGATAGCTTGGGCGAGGTCATAGGTGCCGTTGGCGGCGCCGATGGCAATCATGGCGTCGGTGGCAGGTTTCGGCAGGAAGGCTTGGCGCGTTTCGCACCAGTCCAATTTGCCGCCTGCGTGCCGCCACAGGTGGACAAGGGGCGTCAGACCACCAGAGACCAACACTGCGTCAGCGTCGATGCTTTCTTTGCCAATGCGCAGGCCCGTGGTGTGTTTGCGCCCCTGGTTCGTGATGCCGTCGACGTGCTCGATTTCTTCCACCTTTGCACCCGCCGCGCGAAGGTTTTCGACGGTCGCGCTGGCGAGGCTGTTGTTGCGCATCACGAGGGGTTTCTTGGCAGTCAAAACGCCGTATCGGGCCAGATATTCACCCGCCGCACTTAGTGACATTGTGCCGGGGAGATCGTTTTTGGAGAAGGTTATCGGGCGGTCCAAGGCTCCGGTCGCCATGATTACCTGCTCTGCCCTCATCCGCAAAAGGGCCGGTGCGCGTCCGAAGCCCTGCGATTGGACGAGGGCTACAAGGCCGTGGTCATAGATGCCGTAGGCCGTGGTGTGGGTGAGGATGCGACCACCAGAACCTTCGATGGCGTCCTTTTGGGCAGCGACCCAATCTGATGGGTCTAGGTCAGCAGCCACGCCGCAGCGGTAGAGGCTGCCGCCCAGAACCCGCTGATCATCGACAAGCACGACATCTTTGCCAGCCTCGGCCGCTGCACGTGCGGCGGTCAGACCGGCCGCGCCGCCGCCGACAACAAGAACATCGCATTTCGCGTGGTGCTGCGCGGATTGGAAATCTTCAAGAACCTCACGGTCCACAGCCCCCAAACCCGCCATCCTACGGATTGCGGGTTCGAAAAGGTGCCAATCGGGCCAGATGAAGGTTTTGTAGTAAAAGCCAGCGCCGAGGAAGCGGTGAAACAGATCGAGGCCGCCTTTGATGTCATATTTCGCCGTTGGGAAGGCGTTGACGCTGCGGGCGGCCATGCCCTCTTCGATATAGGTCGTCGTGGCAAGGCAGTTGGGGTGTTCCTTGCCGTTCAGTCGAATGTTCATGATCGCGTTGGGTTCATCGACCCAAGCGCTCCATAACCCACGCGGGCGGTGGTATTTGAAGCTGCGCCCGAAGATGGAGACGCCATTGGCCAGCAAGGCGGAGGCCAGCGTGTCGCCCTCGAACCCTTCGTAGGTTTTTCCGTCGAACCAGAACGAAATGGGTTTGCTGCGGTCGATCAGGCCGCCGCTATCCAGACGCCGCGCGGTCATTGGCTTGCCTCCCGCAACGCGGTGCTGCCCAGCACTTCCATCGTGACGCTATCGCGTTCGAGGAGGAACAGCTCGCCACAAGTCGTGTGCATCCAGATCTCTCTCACATGGCCTTTTTCGTTGCGATGACTGTGCAAGTAGGCGGCCCAATCCTCATCCGAAATTTGGGTCAGTGTGTCGGGGCGGGTTTTGCCCGCTTCGGCGATGAAATGAAATTCGCGTTCATCACGCAAGCCACAGAACGGACAGGTGAATATTTGCATCTTGTCCCCTCCCTAATGCGCGATGCCGGATGCGGCGCTTTCGTCGATCACGCGGCCGGTGGTGAAACGATCAAGGTCGAACGGTCGACTGATTTCATGATGTTGGCCGGTCGCCATCCGGTGGGCGAGCAGATAACCGCCCGCTGGAATGGCTTTGAACCCGCCGGTGCCCCAGCCGCAGTTGAGGTAAAGGCCATCGACGGAAGAGGGGCCAATGATCGGGGAGCTGTCCGGCGTCACGTCAACGATCCCGCCCCAGTGGCGCAGCAGTTTGACCTTACTGAGTGCGGGCATGAATTCGAGAAGACCGCCAATCACCGCCTCTTGCACCGGCATGTTGCCGCGTTGGCCGTAGGACGGCACGCGGTCGAGGGCGCCGCCGAAGACAAGGCCACCCTTGTCGGATTGGCTGATGTAGGTGCCGACAGCGGGGGAGAGGACCACGGTGTCGAGGACAGGCTTGTAGGGTTCGGAGACGAAGGCTTGAAGAGCATAGGAATGGATCGGCAGCTTGAACCCCGCCATGCCTGCAATGACAGAGGAATGCCCTGCGACGGTGGCTGCGACCATGCCCGCGCGAATTTCGCCGAAGGCGGTGTTCACACCGACGCAGCGACCGCCTTCCATCAGGAAATCGGTGACTTCGCAGTTCTGGATGATATCGACGCCCAGCGCATCTGCCGCGCGGGCGTATCCCCAAGCCACCGCGTCGTGCCGTCCTGTCCCACCCCGCGGTTGGTTGACGGCGCCGTGGATCGGATAGCGGGCATCGTCGCGGTAGTTGAGGATGGGCGCACGCTTGCGCACCTCTTTCGCGTCAAGAAACTCGGCGTCGATCCCGTTGAGACGCATGGCGTTATACTGTCTTGCGGCCATCTCCATTTCGGGTTCGGAATGAGCGAGCACCATCATGCCGCGCTGCGAGAACATGACGTTGTAGTTCAGATCTTTTGACAGACCTTCGTAGAGGCGCACAGAAAGATCATAGAGTTGAGCGCTTTCAGGGTAGAAATAATTGGATCGGATCGCCGTTGTGTTGCGCCCCGTATTGCCGCCACCGAGCCAGCCTTTTTCAATCACCGCGATGTCGGTGATGCCGTGATTTTTGGCAAGGTAGTAGGCCGTAGACAGGCCGTGCCCCCCTGCCCCGATGATCACAACGTCATATTGCTTTTTCGGCTTCGGCGTGCGCCACGCCTTGCCCCAGCCCTTGCCGCCGCGCAGGCCTTCGCGGAACAGTTGCCAAGCTGAGTAGCGCTTCATGCCGCAGCCTCTTGCGCCATGGCGAACTTGGAGAATTCCGCGATCACCTCATCGGTCGGAACAACACCAGTGAAGCATTCAAGGAATTGCGGCAGGCGGGCCATGCGTGTCTCCATCGTTTCGCGCACATCTAACGCGTGATAGCCAAGCTGCATGAAATACAAAACCCGTGCGCGCGCATCTGCCGCATCAGGGGCAAAGCCGTGGCGGGCATACATTGCGGTGATCGCGGCGAGGCGACGTGCGTCGGCTTGATCGATACGGTCCCTGACGGACATGTCGCGCCGCGCCCATTCGCGGACGGCGAAGTCCAGCCGGCTGTCGAAGAGGCTTTCATCGACGAAGCAGCGAAAGAAATTACATGCGGCTTCGACGATGGTGTCCGCAGGCAATTCACAATGGCGGATGATGGATTGGGAGTTGCGGGCTTCCCATTCGGAGAGAAGCGCATCCAATAGTTCGGAGCGGTTTTCGAAGTACCAATAAAAGCTGGAGCGGGAGACACTTAGCTTTTCAGCTAAGCTTAGGATTTTCAACTCACCGACGCCGTCGTGGACCAGCACATCGCGGGCGATGTTGAGCCAGTCTTGCTGCGTGACTTTGATGTTGCCAACCAGCGGCGGCGCATCGGGATCATCGCGGCTGAGCACGGGGGTGTTGCGGTCGATCATCTCAGCTCTCCGGTGGGGCGCCGCCTTCGGCTTTGCGTTTCTCGATGAAGTCGTTCAGGGCTCCGACGCGCGCGTCATCAAGCTGCGGCCTAGTACCGTCTGCAAGGATGGTTTGCCAGACCTCAGTGGCACGGGTGGTCGCATCTTTTGCACCGCGTTCGGTCCATGTGCCGAAGTTGGCGTAGTCATGCACGACGGGTTCGTAGAATTCGGTGTTGTAGCGTTCCATCGTTTGGCTGGTGGCGAAGAAATGACCACTTGGATCCACCTCTGACAAGGCATTGGCAAAGCCGATTTCATCGGTCCCTGCCTTTGCCCCAGCACACAGCTCGGCAATCATGTTCAGTACTTCGACATCGGTAATCAGCTTTTCATAAGACACCGTCAGCCCGCCTTCGAGCCAACCGGCGGAGTGGATGATCACCGTGGCTCCGGCCATTAAGCAACCCCAAAGGCCCATCTGGTTTTCATTGGCGGCTTGCACATCGTTGAGGTTTGAAGCTGACCCTGCTGCGCTGCGCCACGGCAAGCCAAGGTGGCGAGCGAGTTGGCCCGCGGCAAGCGAGGCTTGGAAATGTGTGGGCGTGCCGAAGGCTGGAGCGCCGGATTTCATATCGACGTTGGAGGTAAATGTGCCGTAGCAGACCGGTGCGCCTGCCTTGACCAGTTGGGTCAAGGTGATCGCGGCGAGGCATTCTGCATGACTGAGCGTGATCGCTCCTGCGACCGTGATTGGGGCCATCGCGCCCATCAGCGTGAAGGGGGTGACGATGGACACCTGCCCGAATTTCGCAAAGTCGATCAGGCCCTGAGCCATTGGTACGTCGAGTGTGCGGGGGCTGTTGGTGTTGATGATGGTGTAGCAATAGGTGGTGTTGAGGAACTCCTCATCGGACGCGCCGCGGAAATCGCGAAGCATCTCGAAGCAGTCCAAGACCTGCGGTGTGCCGCGCGAAAAGATGAAGGGGAATTTGTCTGTGAGCGTCAGTTGCGCTTCGGTTGTAAAGTAGTGGCGTTCGTGGGTTGCGACGTCTTGCGGTTCTGTGAGGGGCGAGATCATTTGAAACACGTCGAAGTGCTGGGTTAGGCGAGTCATTTCGCGGTAGTCGGTCGCGGTGCCGGGGCGCCGCCCGCGAACGAGGTCGGTTGCATGTGGGGCGCCTGCCCCTGGTTGGAATGTCAGGCTGGCCAGTGCTAAGGTGAAGTCCCTATGTCGTGCGCCTGCCACGCAATCGATGGATTTCGGCGCACTCGCCAAAGCCGCCTCGATCATGTCGCGGCCGATGTAAACCATTTCGCCGTCTACTTTCGCCCCACCTTTGGCGAAATAGTCGCGTGCCTCTGGCAGGAGAACGTTCATCCCCAGCTCTTCCAGCATTCGGAACGCTGTTTCGTGCATGTTGGCGATCTCATCGTCCGAGAACGCCTTCATCACCGGAAACGGGTTCTTGAGCTGGCGGTAGTTGGTGTCGCGTGCGTATGGCGAGGCGACGGCCGCCCCGCGCCGTCCGCGACGCCTTGGTTTGGTGTCTGCGGTCATCGCATCAGCCTCGCATCGCCTGCCCCTTGGGGTCGTATGGTGATGCGGCGATCACTTTAGCCTTGCGCAGATTGCCAACGATATGCACGCCGAGTTCAGTACCTTCGGCAGCGAATTCCCGATCGACCATGGCCATGGCGAGCGATGCACCAACGGTGTAGCCATAAGCCCCAGAGGTCACAAAACCGATGCGGTCGTCGCCGTTCCAGATCGGTTCATAGCCTGAGGCATCGCTATCGCCGTCTTCGATTTGCAAAGTGACGAGGATTTGAGACGGACCGTTGCCCTCTTTCTCCTTCAAGGCAGCTTCGCGACCGACGAAATCGCCTTTGTCCCAATCGATCCAGCGGTCCATGCCGGTTTGGGCGGCGGTGTAGAGCTGGGTGAATTCTGCCGACCAGATACCAAAGGATTTTTCAATTCGTGTGGAGAGCATCGCATTGAACCCGCATTCGCGGATGTCATGAACCGCACCGGCCTCCAAAAAAAGACGGCGCAGGGCGATATGGTCGCCGTAGCGGACGTTGATTTCATAGCCAAGTTCGCCGGTGACAGACATGCGGGCGACCTTTGCCCGAAGCGGGCCGATGTCTACGTCGCGGCAGCCCATGAAGGGCAGATCGCTGATGTCCTGTTCGGCGAGCTTTTCGATCACGGCCTTAGACTTCGGACCAGCGAGGCCGAAACCACACATCTCTTCCCCAAGGTCGCGGACGGTCACGCCATTCTCAAGATGATCGTTGAACCAGCGCATGTGCCACGCCCGCAGATAATAACTGCCCATGATCCAATACGTGCCGTCACCCCAGTTCAGAACGGTCAGGTCACCTTTCAACCGACCTTCTGGCGAGAGCATCGGCGCAAGACGGGCGCGGTTCGGCCCCGGCAGTTTGGAAGCCATGATCTTATCGAGCCATTGTTCCGCATTCGGGCCGCTGATCTCGTAGCGGGAGAAGCCAGTTATATCGAGGAGCCCGACCCCTTCGCGGATCGCTTTGCTTTCTTCGCCGACGATATCGAATGCGTTGGAGCGTTTCAGCGTTGGCGTTTCTTCAAAACCCTCTGGCGCGAAGTAGAGCGGCACTTCAAGGTCCCAACTGTTGCCCCATTTGCAGCCAGCCGCAGTCATCGCATCGTGGGCTGGTGCCATTTTGAGCGGGCGACCGGCGGGCAGTTGTTCATTCGGGTAAGTCATCACGAAACGGCGGGAATAGAATTGGCCGGTGGTTTCGCGGATGTAGCTTTGGTTTTCGGCGAACTTGCCGTAGCGGGCGACATCCATGCAGAAAACGTCCGCTTCTGGCTCTCCATGGATCATCCATTCGGCCAAGGATTTGCCAACACCCCCGCCCTGAAGGAAGCCAGCCATCACAGCACAGGCACACCAATAGCCGGGCTTGCCGGGAACGGGTCCGACCAGAGGGTTGCCATCGGGCGAGAAGGTGAACGCGCCGTTGACCCATGTTTTAACACCAACGTCTTGCAAGACCGGATAGCGTTCGAAGCCGCAGATGAGTTCATGTTCGATCCGGTCGGTCTGTTCTTGGAACAGCTCCATCCCGTAATCCCATGGCGCACCGTCCATGGCCCAATGTTCGTGATCAACCTCATAAATACCAAGCAACACACCCTTTTGGTCCTGCCGCAGATAGGTGAACCCTTCGAGATCCACGGTCATCGGGACTTCAAAATCCAATTCTTCCAGCTGAGGGATCGTGTCGGAGATCAGGTAGTGGTGTTTGAGCGGGCTGACAGGGAGTTCGATACCCGCCATACGGCCCACCTGCTTGGCCCAGAGGCCCGCCGCGTTGACGACGTGTTCACAGGTGATCGTGCCTTTGTCGGTGACGACCTTCCAGCCATCAGCGGTCTGGATCAGTTCTTCGACTTTGGTGTGCTCGAAATAACTCGCACCGCGTTTCTTGGCGGCGATAGCATAGGCGTGTACGGTGCCCGTGGTGTCGACATAGCCTTCGCGGTCGGCCCACATGCCGCCGAGCAGATTGTCTTTGGACATGATCGGGCACAGCTCTTGCGCTTCTTCCGGTGTCACGAGGCGGCAATCTTCGATGCCGATGGATTGGAACACGCGATAGGCCGACTGTAGCCATTCCCAACGATCTGGCGTTCCCGCCATTGTCAGGCCACCGGTCATATGCAGGCCAATGTTCTGGCCGCTTTCTTCTTCAATCTCACTCAGAAGGTCGATGGTATAGGCCTGCAGCGCGGCCATGTTTGGATCAGCGTTCAAAGCATGGATGCCGCCAGCCGCGTGCCAACTCGAGCCAGCGGTTAGGACGCTGCGTTCTAGCAAGCAGACATCTGACCAACCCATTTTCGCTAGGTGGTAAAGAACGGACGTTCCGACGACTCCGCCCCCGATGACGACAACGCGATAATGTGAATTCATTTTGACCTCCCTAAGCGTGGTGGTCGGACGCGCGACTCAGCCAGCACTAAACATTCCTGTCCAGAACCTTGCATCGCAATAGACAGCGCTGTCTAGAGAGTTTAGATCAACCGGTTGGAATTTCGTTGACCTTCATTGGGACGTGATAGCCGCGTTGCACCGCTGGACGTTCTGCAATGCGCTGATACCACGCGCGAACATTCGGAAATTTGACCAGATCAACCTGCTGCCATTCGTAGCGTGAGGCCCATGGCCAACAGGCCATATCCACGATGGAATAGTCGCCGACAATGTAATCTTGGCCTTCAAGCTGCTTGTCCAACACGCCATAAAGCCGTTTGGATTCAGCTTTGAAGCGTTCTTCGGCGTATTCCGAGACGCCGGGGTTATATTTGGCAAAGTGATGGGTTTGCCCCAACATCGGACCAAAGCCAGCCATCTGCCACATCAGCCATTCCATGGCTTTGGTGCGGCCTGCGACGTCGGTTGGAAAGAACTTCCCATATTTCTCTGCCAGATAAATCAGGATCGCCCCTGATTCCATCACCGACTGGCCGGTTTCATGATCATAAATTGCGGGGATTTTGTTGTTCGGGCTGATCTTCAAAAACTCCGGTGCGAATTGTTCATCTTTGCCGATATCGATGGCATGGGCTGTGTAGTCGACGCCGAGTTCCTCCAGCATGATCGAGATTTTGCGACCGTTCGGCGTGGTCCATGTGTAGAGGTCGATCATGTGGCTTCCTTTCAGGATTTATGTCGTGCCAGCCAGTCCAAGGTGGCGTCAGTCGGGCCGTCCGGACGATACTCCGCCCCGATTGGGTTTGACCATCCCGCATTATTTATCGCAGCGAAAACATCATCGAAATTCAAAGCCCCGTGATCTGGCGCGCCGCGGTCGGGAACGGAAGCGAATTGGATGTGACCTATGTGGGGGAGTGCATCTTGGAACTGTTTGATGGGGTCATCGTGCATTCGGCCGATGTGGTAGAAATCAAACATGAGTTTGAGGCGAGGATGGTTGATCCGTTCGATCAACTCAATGGCGTCAACAAGGCGGTCGAGCAGATATCCGGGGACGTCGATGGGATTTATAGGTTCGATCAGAATTGTGGTGTCTTCTGATATGTCGCAGGCATAGCGGAGGGTATCTTCAAACGCCTGCCAAGCCTCCTCTCCTGCGGTGATACCGGGCAAAGCGTGGATGGCTTGCGCGCCAACGGCCCGCGCATAGGACAGGGCCAATTCTACCGACTGGTTGCCAACGTTACGCCACGCACAGGTGCCGAACGCACCTTGCGATTTTGATCCGCGCTCGGTGTTCAGGCTTAGAAGTGGGAGGCCAGTCTCCTCAAGAGCGGCGCGTACGACCATTGGGTCATAGTCGTAGGGCCATTGAAACTCGACGGCGTCAAAGCCCGCCTGCGCTGCGGCCCGAATGGCATTGGGCAACGGCAAGTCTGACCAAAGCAAACCAAGGTTGGCAGAGAAACGCGGCATGGCCGCTTTATGCGATGGCGGCGACCGCCTTGGCAACGGCGGCTTCGGTCAGTTCAAAGTCCGCTTCGGTCAAGGCGAGTGACGGATAGAGTTTGCCGGGTGATTTGAAGACACCGTTTTGGCGCAGAACGTCGTTGTAGCGGGTGTTGACGGACTGATCCTCCCCCTTTGAAGTGGTCCGCCCCTATAGTTAGGAAATGGAGGATCAGATATGGGAATCAAGCGTCATAAACCGGAAGAGATTGTCACTAAGTTACGGCAGGTTGAGGTACTGT
>Ga0189286_100028_pt1 | contig 126883 bp, 105 predicted proteins | sample UW69minimetaG_FD_130330 | JGI IMG/M metagenome (GOLD analysis project Ga0189286, IMG submission 130330) | Marine microbial communities from the Costa Rica Dome - UW69 mini metaG | ecosystem: Environmental > Aquatic > Marine > Oceanic > Photic zone | place: Costa Rica: the Eastern Pacific... | reverse complement strand
TTTTAATACTTCCAAAACAACTTTGGTCTTGAATTTTGAAGTGAATTTTCTTCGTGTCATATCAGTAAATTTAAGTCTTTTTTTCTAACTTAAACTACTGTCCTAATTTCGGGGGAATGATCAATATCATAGGTCAAAAAGATCTTTTATCTATAATAATTTACATTTTTGAATATGTTTGTTTTTTATATTTTCTTGAAACAAAAAAACCAATCAATAGCTTCACAATGATAAAATAGAATAAAAACGGAATTATGAATTGTTTTAACTCACTCACAATAAAAGGATTTTCTGTTGTAATAAGTTTTTTTATGTATATATAAAACTCTATTGGAAATTTAATCAACATATTCGGGTCTTTTAGAAAAATAATTCCTAGAAATACAAAGATGAAAATCACACTAATGAAAGCATAGATTATTAAAAATACATTTTTTGCTGTGTAAACAAAGGAGTTATTCTTAAAAACTGATTGTAGAAATAAATGTAACTTCTGCATAGAAACTTTTCTAAGATTAGCAGTCTTAATCGTATCTGATAAAATCCAATAGCCATCATAACGCAAAAAAGGATTCAAATTCAATATAAAACTAAATAGAATCATATAGTTAATAACTAACAAATAAATATCTTGAATTATGAAGAGGTAAACAGCAGATAGGACAACCGCTAATAAAATTTCCATGTACAATCCTGCAAAATTTACATAATTTCGTTCCTGACTTTTGAGTTTCCAGATATCTGAAACATCTGCAAACATAACTGGTGACAAAAGATAAAATCCGAATCCGACACTTCCTGGCTCAGCTCCAAGCTTTTTACAAGCTGCGGCATGTCCAAATTCATGTAGAAATATAATTCCACCTTTAATCAAAATAAAAACGACTAAGTGACTCATGCTAATTGCTCCAAGATTCTCAGTAACTTTTGAATGATTCGATATTACTGTAAACAAGACAATAACAAGTGAGGTAAGTAATATTTTATAAAAATACCTAAATGAAATTAAAGGTGAGATTATCTTCATAAAAACACCAAGTCTTTTCTTGCTAACCAATGTAAAACTCAGATATAAATAAGAGTTTTTTTGTTGTGTTTTCGCTTTATGGTTTTCATCTAAAATGATACCTAGTCTAGCAAGTTTACCATACAACAAAGTCAATGCTGCTTGAATAGAAAGAGAAGCTTTAGTCTTTTCATTGAAGCGTTCAACAATTTTAACTAAAGTCAATTTATTATCAATTAATTCCAAAAGGTCTAAGGTCTTTTGATTTACTACAATTCTATTTCCTAATCGTTTATGTGTGATAATATAATCATCAGATTCATTGAAAGGTGCAATTTCAATCTCATCAGATTTTTTTACAATTCGATTATGATATACTTGATCCATAATTTTTCAAGGCTGATAGGCATGATACGGTTGTAAATACCCGATTAAAATCTCTTACTATAATATTTGTTCCTTTACTTGCTGGTTTCCATTGAATGTCTTTATTCGTAGGATTTATAACGCTTGGGTGTGGTATTTTTAAGGAATAATTTGCTTGCCAAGAACCATCTGTAAATTGATTTGATAAGAGTTGTAATATTATTTTATCAATTTTAGCACTATGTTTTTTCATCAAATTATCAAGCAAACACAAAGTCTTTACTAAATAACTTTTATGAAAATAATTGGTTGTTTTTACTGTACTTAGTTCAATTTCAATACGTATTTCACACAATCGGATGATTTCTGTATTGTTTACTTTGATAGCGGATAATAGAACATAATATAAAGCATATGCATCTTCTGTCCACCAATAGGAAAGTAGAGTACTTTTGGATGAAAGTTGCTGCAAGAGATATGTGTTTAATCGTTTGAATTCGACTGTGTTTGTTTTTTCTAATTCTACAAAAACTAAAAATGCAACTGCACTAACACAAAAATGCGATTGTAACCAACCATTAACATTTTGAATATGTGGGCTGTTTAATGAAGAAATCAAAATGTTTTTATCACTATATGTGGCAAAACCACCATCTTTATTTTGAAACATAAGCCATTGATTGAAAGCTTCTTCTGTAGATGTTTTTTGCTTGTGCAAACTTAAAAGCGCAAACGAAGATGAATCAGCATCCTCTAACCAAACCTTATTATAACTCCATAGTTTTGAAGATAATTGATGCTTCTCAATATATTTTATCGCATTTATGGATTCAAAATTGAATTCACTCAAAGAATATGTCACAAAAGAAGTTACCCAAACATCACTTACGCCAGCATCGTTTAAAATATCGTTCCAACTTCCGTCAGGGGCTTGACTATTTTGCAAAAATAAAGCGGCATTTAGAACTGCATCATCAATTGTTGTATGATTTGTCAATACTTTACTGAACTTTCTTTGCGAATTAAAGACACTGATAAACCCTTTAATATTCAGGTAATGTGCAATTCCAGTATTGTATAAACTATCAATTTCGTTTGTCCATAGTTGTGTGTTTTCGTTGCTAAAACGTGATTGAAGTTTGATTGATTGATCTAAATAGTTTGTTGCTTTTTCGTATAAATTTTCAGCAATCCCTTTTAGATAGATTAACTTTTTTTGTTGATCCAATGTGTACAAATCAATAGAATCATTTTCGCTTTGCAACTTTTGAATCAATTTGTGTTTTGAAATGTTAAATTGTTTATTTTCAACATCTTCTATGTAATCTTTAATGTCGTCTAATATTTGAAATGCCACATAAAAATATTTATGAGAGATAAGGAGCGAAGTATATAATTCCTTATCTTTTGTCTCTGATAAATGAAATAAACAATCAATAGCGATTTTACCAAAAGCACTTTTATAATCAGCCAATGCTTCAAATTCTGTAATATCGTTGATACTTTTTAGGGTTTTATCAAGCTTGTATGCTTTTGCATATTCAAACTTCCTAAGATTCCATGTTTTCCAAAATTTAGGTTTCTCGCCAAAAAAACTACTTAAAATTTTAATGGTTTCTTCTTGACAAATATTCGCAATAAAATACTTCTGAAAGTTGTGTTTACTTTTTTTATCATCAAAAATTCGATCAATTATAATAACTGCACGATAATAGAGAAATCCAGCAATAGAAAGTAAGTTTAATGTTTCTTTATCATAAACCTGAAAATAACCATTAAACAAATACGGATAATACAAATAATAACTTGGGTTTGCTTGAATAAAATCGTCGCTAATAATTTCTTCAACAACTTCTGTTGGATAGGAATTTGATTCCAAATAGCTGCGCAAAGAAACTGTAATTGTAGTAATCAATTCTTCCTTTTCGCTGATGAGCTGAGTGTAATATGGATTGGTCTTTAATAGCAAGTTATAAGTATTGATATTATTCAATCAAAACAAAATTGCTTTGATTGATAGAAAAATTAGATTAATGTTTTAATTCTTTAATTCTGTTTTTTTATTTCTTCTAGAATGCGTTTTTCGTCATTAGATAATGGGAATTTATAAGTATCATTCCAGTTGTTTACATTATCAATTCTTCTAATTGCTTTCGAAAAATCTTTGTCCGTATTAAAGTTGGTTTCTACTTTTTTGACATTATCAATTTCTATTTTATTCACAATTAATTTTCCAATTAACGAGTATAAAAAGCTCTTCCTTTTCAGAGCCCCTTCTTTTGCGTTTCGAACTTCAATGGAGGATAATGCCCAACGATCATTATTAATTTTTTGGTATTTGATAATACTACGAACGCTTTTTGTAAAAAATACTGGTCTGCTTCTTCTTAATTTAGGGTCAGACATTCCATTAATTTTTTCTAACTTATTTTGATCCATTTCATAACTAATCTCCAAAATAGCAAGTGACTCTGCTTCTAAGTACAGCTCCCCAATTCGTAGATGTCGCAAATCATTGACATCTTTTGGTTTAAAAGCTATTTTGTAGATAATTTCACCATTATTAGTAAGTGTACCTTCGTAATCGAACTCATAACTATCAATATCATTTTTGTCTAAAAAATATTTTTTCCTTTTTACAAAATCTCCCTTTTCTATAATTGCATAAACACCGCCAATAGTACTAAATTTTATATCAGAGTAATTTTTTGTACGTTCAGCATTTACAATATTTGTAGCATAATTTGAGGCTCTATTTTCTAAATAGCTAACAAAATCGACTTCAATCATTTCAATTCCTTTTCCATCTTGCTGCATTGATTGTCTAAAAAAACCAGATGAATTATGCGGAGTATCTAAATAATTTATGTCAATTCTTTCAATAGCCTTTAAAATGGTGTCTTTTACCGTAAAACTTTTCAATAGAACTTGATCTAAGCTTATAGCGTTACTTATTAGATAAATTGTGTCACGGCTTCTAAAGTCAATGGTTTTTGATTTATATGCAATGTGAGAAAGTGTTATGCTATCAATTTTCGCGTCTTTTGGAAGTTCAAAATACCCATCACTATTAGTAATAAGTCCATTTTGTATATTATACGAAATGTGAACTGACTCGATAGGTACTTTTGTAACACTATCAATAACCATATTTTGTGCACAAAGATTACTTCCTAAAATTAGTAAGCATAGTTTTAATACTGAATTAAATTTCATAAAAAATGTATTCTGTTAATTTTGTAATTTGTCTAAAATCGTACCAAACACACCAAAAATAATGCTCTTTCCATTGGAGGACATTCCTTTAGGGTTATATGAATCAATTTTTACACCTCTATATAGATTTTCTAAGTTATTCCTGGACATTATATATGTATATGTACCGTCATTATTGTTTTCATAAAAATCAGTAAGCATAGATATATTATTATATTTTTGAAAAAATGGTTTTTTGACAGTACTGAGATTAATTTTAAAATCAAACCACATATTTTTTTTATCCATTATTTTGAAAGGAAAATTATAGTTTTCAATACTATAAAATTTATAACTGTTTATTTTTGTGCTATTTATACTAAGAGAATCCTCTACCTGAGCATTTAGCGAAAAATTAAAAACAAATACTGTAGCTAAAATCAAAAAAACATTTTTTTTCATATCTATTTTTTTAGTAGACAGATTTATAGATAATGAATAACTCAATTAAATGATCATTTGTCTATAAACCTGCCTAAAAGTTAAGACTTTAAAATAGAAATCTTAATAAACTTTGGTTAAAGTTTACTAGAAGTCTATAGTATATCTAACATAAGGAGTAGTCTCGTACGGTTGATCTGCACCATCTGGATTTGGCGTTTCTTCTGTTCCAGCACTCCATCCATCCATTTCAAGTCTCTGTTCTAGCTCCTCTACTTTGAATTCATTTAATTCTAACATAAAATAAAATTTTGCTAATTAATAATTTTGCCTTCTTTTCTTGAGCCCCGACTTTTTCTCATTATCCTCTTTCATAAAAACTTTTTTTGTTATTTAGTTTAGGATGTACTTTATAGCAAAATCTATTCTAACTTATCTGTTATTTTTTTTGCTAAAAACCAACATCCATTAATTTTTGAAAATTCATATATTTCAAATACCTTATTTTCTTGGCTTGCTCGATTACATTCAATTAAAGTGTCATTAATTTTATTTATTTCATTAATATAATCGCCAGATTCCGTAAAATCGATGTACTTAAAATCAGAAAGATAAATACTATCATTTTCTGATTTAACTATTTCTAGGTTTTTTATATATGACCATTTTAATGGATATTTAATTCTACTTTTTTGAAAAATACTATCCTCTGAAAACTGTTCGAAAAAAGCTTCAAAAGTATCGTTGCAATTTTTAGGAGGATTATTAATCATAGCTTCTATTCTCAGTTTTATTGAGTCTATTGGATTAACTTTTTCTTTCTCCCAATCATTTTTTGCAAGTTCTATAGCTTTTATCGATTCCTTTGCTGCGTTACCAAATTCTATGCCCATCTTTAAGTAAAACCCAAAAATGGCCATTGTTATTAATATCAGAAATAAAAACAATACGGTAAATATTTTAGTTCTCTTTTATCATTTCTTTTTTATTTAAAGATTAATTTCTTTTCATCAATTATTTAGTTGTAAATATATTTATTCTAATGTAAATATATTTTTACAATTTATTGCTTAAAAAAATATTAATCATCTATATCATCAGCATCAAAAGTTCCACTTGGTGAATAGTCATTTGTGTTAGAGGGTTTTATCTCTTCCTGAATATATTTAACAACTACGCTTCCTTTGAGTCCGTCATATAAAAAATTCAATTTTCCTGAATATATAGCGGTGAATAATCTTTGTATTTTATTTCCTTTTTCATCAACACTTTCTTCTGTAACATCAAAAAAGCAAGCATAAGCATCCTCAAAAAAAGGGGAAAATAGAACGTTATCATCGTTCTATGAAAAATGTAGTCAAACTAGAAAATTATTACAGCCCGCAAGAACTTAAAGATCGTTGAGCAGAATTTGTTGAATATTATAACCATTACAGATACCATGAATCTATTGATAATTTAACACCTGCTGATGTATTTTTTGGAAGAGATCAACAACTATTAAAACAAAGAGCAAAAATCAAAACAAAAACAATGAAACTTAGAAGAAAAAATCACTTAAAATCTATATTAAATTAATCTCTTATTTTTATTCCTAAATAAGTCCGTTTTCGTTTAAAGACTTACAATTTATACGATTATCAATTTCTACTCTACTCAAATAAGAATCATGATCAAAATTCACTGCTTTTAATAAAAATGAATTTAATTTATTGGTGGGATTAGGTAATTTATCTACTAATTTCCATAGTCCAAAACTATTCCAATACTGATCTTTCAATACTTTTGCATCATCATCATCAGAATAAAAATAACGATAAAAAAAGTTTTTCATTTCATATATATCAAACTTTCTACTCTTTTCATCAATAGCTTTTAAAAGTTCTGCAAAAAGCTCAGTTCTATAATATTGTGTCATCATTATTCTGGAATTATTCAAATAAAAATATGAAAAAAATCTAAGTTTGAAACACATTAGAATATATAAAGCCTTATCATTATGAAAACTAACACAATTAGGTTATTTATTGATAGAAATATTTTAGGTATGTTTTTGAAAAGATACTAAAAAGACTTTGAATTTCTTGAAAGCTTTAATTTTTCAAGTAGTAGGAACTAGACTCAAATCAGTTAACTTAGGATAAAAGTGATATTTTTCTTTTTTTTTAATCAAAATGTTTTACCTATGTTGTACCCAAACAAAAAAAGCCGAAGTTAAAAACTTCGGCTTTCGTAAAGTACTCGAGGCGGGACTTGAACCCGCACGGCCCAAAGGCCATTGGATTTTAAGTCCAACGTGTCTACCAATTCCACCACTCGAGCTTGGACTTTAAATTTTATATATAGAGCGAAAAACGGGGCTCGAACCCGCGACCTCAACCTTGGCAAGGTTGCGCTCTACCAGCTGAGCTATTTTCGCAAATTATTTATACGAACGTGCAACACTATTACTGTATTGCGGATGCAAATTTAACACATTTCTTTAAATACCAAAGCGTTTTCAAGAAAAAGAATAAATTATTTTTTAATCCTCTCAAAATCAACTACTTTTTTTTACGTACCAACATGCGTTTTATCTCATTCAACTTCATTAATGCTTCTACTGGTGTCAAAGTATCGATATCTGTCATCAAAATTTCTTCCTTAATTTCTTCCAATAATGGGTCGTCCATGTTGAAAAAACTCAATTGCATGTCATTTTCTACACTTTTTAAATCGTCCGCGAGTTCTTCACTGGAATGCGATTTTTCTAAACGTTTTAATATTTTATTGGCTTTATGAATAACCTGCTGCGGCATTCCTGCCATTTTTGCTACATGAATTCCGAAACTGTGTTCGCTTCCACCTTTGACCAATTTACGCAAGAATAAAACATTATCTTTTAATTCTTTGACTGAGACATTATAATTCTTGATACGATCAAAAATCTCGGTCATTTCGTTTAATTCATGATAATGCGTAGCGAATAAGGTTTTTGCACGTGATGGATGTTCGTGTAAATATTCTGAAATTGCCCAGGCAATCGAAATTCCGTCATACGTACTTGTTCCACGACCAATTTCATCTAACAATACCAAACTACGTTCCGAAATATTATTCAGAATAGAAGCGGTTTCGTTCATTTCTACCATAAACGTAGACTCGCCCATCGAAATATTATCGCTCGCACCTACTCTTGTAAAAATTTTATCCACCAAACCAATTCTCGCGGAATATGCTGGCACAAAACTTCCCATTTGAGCTAAGAGTACAATTAAAGCAGTTTGACGCAATATGGCAGATTTACCACTCATATTCGGCCCTGTAATCATGATGATTTGTTGCGCTTCACGATCAAGATACACATCATTCGCAATATACGTTTCACCAATTGGCAATTGTTTTTCAATTACTGGATGACGTCCATTTTTGATATCCAAATCATACGAGTCATCAATTTGCGGATATACATAATTATTTGCTTTTGCTAGCGTTGCAAATCCGCACAAACAATCTAGTTTTGCAACAATATTTGCATTCTGCTGCACTGCTTTGATATATTGATTGACCCAAACAACTAAATCAGCAAATAGCTCTTGTTCTATCTGCATGATCTTTTCTTCAGCTCCTAATATCTTAGTTTCGTATTCTTTCAGTTCTTCTGTAATATAACGCTCTGCATTCACCAAGGTTTGCTTGCGCGTCCAGGACTCTGGCACTTTGGCCTTGTGCGTATTTCGAACTTCTATATAATATCCAAAAACATTGTTGGAAGCAATTTTTAAGGATGGAATTCCTGTCGCTTCACACTCACGCTCTAGCATTTTGTCTAAATAATCTTTTCCAGAAAAAGCAATACCGCGTAACTCGTCTAACTTATCAGAATATCCCGTTGCAATTGCATTTCCTTTCAAAATATTTACAGGCGCTTCTTCATTTAAGATTTCTTTTATTTTAGAACGCAACAATTCACATTCATGAATGGTATCACCAATCACCTTTAACGCCTCGTTAGAACTTTTACTCGTAATCTGTTTGATCGGAACAATGGCTTCGAGTGAATTTTTCAATTGAATCACTTCTCTTGGTGAGATTTTACCCGTAGCTACTTTGGAAATCAAGCGTTCAATATCACTAATTTGTTTGATATGATGCTGAATCTTTTCCAATTCATCTTCTTCTTTCAACAGATAGTTTACAACTTCATGGCGTTGTTTTATTTGCTGACTATTTTTTAAAGGCAATGCCAACCAGCGTTTTAATAAACGTCCACCCATTGGCGAAATCGTCTTGTCAATCACATCTAATAATGTAATTGCATTGAAAGCGGTTGAAGCATACAATTCTAGATTTCGTACAGTAAAACGATCCATCCACACATAGGCATCTTCTGCAATACGCGCAATGGACGTGATATGTTGCAACTTGTTATGTCGCGTTTCTGATAGGTAATGTAAAACTGCTCCAGAAGCAATAATTCCCTCGTTTAAATCTTCTACACCAAAACCTTTTAGTGAACTCGTATCAAAGTGCGTAATGAGTTTTTCTTCGGCAAAGTCTGTTTTAAAAACCCAATCTTCCAAGTAGAAAATATGATGATTTGTTCCGAACGTATCTGCAAATTCTAATTTCTTCTGTTTCGGAATTAAAATTTCGCTCGGTTTAAAATTTTGTAATAACTTATCAATATATTCTGCAGAACCTTGTGTGGTCATAAATTCTCCCGTAGAGACATCTAAAAAAGAAATTCCTAACTGTTTTTTTCCATAATGAACAGCACACAAAAAATTATTCGTTTTTGCTTGCAAAACCTCATCATTAAAAGCAACTCCTGGTGTTACTAATTCTGTTACGCCACGTTTTACAATCTTTTTGGTTTGCTTCGGATCTTCTAACTGATCGCAAATAGCTACACGTTCGCCTGCTTTGACCAACTTTGGCAAATAGGTATTTAAGGAATGATGTGGAAATCCTGCCAACTCAATATTATCGCCACCATTATTTCGATGCGTCAATACAATTCCTAAAATATTGGCTGCTTTCACAGCGTCTTCCCCAAAAGTTTCATAAAAGTCACCTACTCGAAATAATAGCATTGCATCTGGATATTTGCTTTTAATGCTGTTGTATTGCTTCATTAAAGGAGTTACTTTTTTCGCGCTACTTTTTGCCAATGTTTGCTATTTTTAATGTTATTTTTGTACAATATTCGTTAAACGCGAATTTAAATAAATTCAAGGAAAACTTACGGAGTATCTATGAGAAAACTCAAAAATAGTGAACTAAACAGATTGAGTGTAGACGAATTTAAATCGTCACAAAAAACAAGCCTTATTGTCATCCTTGATAATATTCGCAGCTTAAACAATATTGGTTCGGTTTTTAGAACGAGTGATGCCTTTTTGATAGAGAAGATTTATTTATGTGGAATTACCGCAAAACCACCACATAAAGACATTCATAGGACTGCTTTGGGATCTACTGAATCCGTTGCTTGGGAATATCGTGAAGATACATTAGAGCTTGTAAAAGAACTGCAAGAAAATGGAGTTAAAGTAGCGTCTATAGAACAAGCTGAGAATGCAACAATGCTACATGAGTTTACTCCTGAGAAAACAAATACCTATGCTGTAGTGTTTGGTAATGAAGTGAAAGGTGTGCAGCAAGCAGTCGTTTCAGCTAGTGATTATGTGATTGAAATTCCGCAATTTGGCACCAAACATTCCTTGAATATTTCAGTAAGTACTGGAGTTGTCCTTTGGGATGTGTTTCGAAAGTTGGTGCTTTAGATTTTAATAGACTTCTTAGACGCACTTTGTTTTTAGACTGGCTTAGCTTTAAGCTATTGGATGTGAATACAATTTTAACAATGTTTATTTTTTGCTGTATACTGTTATTGCTTGCAGTAATTCATTGAAGCTTTTTTTATATGCTATTTTTTCGAATTTGAATGGTCCAATATCTGTGTAATTGAAAAAGTCTATTTCTTTTTCATAATTATTTTCATCTCCAAAGTTTGACCAAATTATTTCATCTTGTTTCTCCGAAATTTCAATTGTTGTTGCGCCACAACCTATATCACCACATTCTGCACAAACAAAAACCTTTACGCGACCACTTTCAAGTTCTTCATTCCTTTTGTTACCTAAAAACTGTTGTATCATCTTTTTCTCTTCTTCTAGGTTCACATCCCATCCAAAAGGAGTAATTTGATCATAGTCTTCCATTTGGCACATGTCATACAAGGACTTTCCATCAATCAAAAAATCATAAAATAGTAGATTTCTTTTTTTATCAGTTCTTATTTTGAATTTGAGAGTATTCATTTTTCAATAATGTATAGCGTTTATCTTAAAGGATTCCTTGTAATTTCTTCTATAACTATACCTTTTTTTAGGGTTTATTAATTTTCAAGACTTTCGCAATACTATTTCAATACGTAAGACAAGTAACCTGAGCGAAGTCCGTGGTTATGCTTCATTAATCTCCGCAACGATTTTATGATAATCATTTGCATTCGCTACGAAATCCAAGTCAGAAACATCAATGATTTTTACATTTAAATCTTTATGTGTTCGGATGAATTCTAAATACCCATTGTTAATCTTATCTAAGTATTCTGAAGGTATTTTTTGTTCATAATCGCGTCCGCGTTTTTTGATATTTCGTAGCAAACGTTCCGTGTTTTGGTAGAGATACACATACAAATCAGGCTTTGGAATTTCTTTGTACATGATATCAAACAACTTTCGATACAGCTTATATTCGTCTTGTTGTAAAGTCACTTTTGCAAAGATTAAGGATTTTACCACATCATAATCAGACACAATAAAATCTTTAAACAGGTCCAACTGTGCTAAGTCATCTGAAATTTGCTGATATCGATCTGCCAAAAACGACATTTCTAATGGAAAGGCATACCGACTGTTATCTTCATAAAATTTTGGCAAAAACGGATTGTCTGCAAAACGTTCTAAGATCAATTTTCCATTAAAATCTTCTGCAATCTTCGTAGCCAATGAAGTTTTTCCAGCTCCAATATTCCCTTCTATGGCAATATAATTAAAACGAGAAAAGCTTTTGGTTGCATTCGGATTTTCTAAAACTTCTTCACTGACTTCCATTCCTTCATCTGAAATTTTAGTATTCAATTGAGAAACCGTTTTTTTATGTATTGGATGAATTTTACTTGGCGCAATATCACACAACGGTTGCATCACAAACTTACGCTCATATGCTAACGGATGTGGCAATACCAACAAGCCTGTTTCCATAATCGTATCTTCATAAAAAATAATATCAATATCAATAGTACGATCTTGATATCCCTTTTTGTGACTGCGAATCCGACCTAGTGAAACTTCAATTTCTAAAATCTCCGTCATCATTTCTGCTGGAGACAAAGCGGTTTTTACACATAAACACGCATTGTAAAAATCATTTCCATCATATCCCCATGAAGGTGTTTTGTAAATAGGTGAGATTTTTATAACACGACCAATTTTAGCAGAAAGTTGCTGCACTGCGTTTTGTAAATGTGCGCGTTTGTCGCCAACATTACTTCCAATAGAGATGTATGTAGTATGTAACAAGTTTGGATGCAATTAAATACGTTTGTAGAGCCAAAAATAGCCGCGCCAAAGATAATTAAAATATACAGATCGAATTGTGAAAATACCGAAAGTGTGTTTTTATTTTACTTCAAAAAAAATGTTCCGCTAAATTTTACAAAAAATGTAACTTTTATAGAGAAAACTACACTTACTTTCTAACGTTACGTAATTAATAAATATTTTTGCAAAAAATATAGACTATGAATTTTTTTAAACGTGTACTTTCCACGATTGTGGGATTGACGATCTTTGTTGCCTTATGTTTTCTAATATTGTTTTTAATTATTTTCTTTAATGCAAATACCAGCGACAATCTCGTAGTTGTAAAGAAGAATACAGTTTTAGAACTCAATTTAAATCAGCCTATTGAAGATTATGGCGGAAGATTTGATTACAGCAACGTTCCATTTTATCCAAATACACCACAATACGATGGATTGTTCAATATTATAGACGCCATTAATTACGCAATAGACGATGATAAGATTAAAGGAATTTCTATTAAAAATAATACCATCAGTGCTGGAATGGCACAAACAAAAGCCTTGCGAGATGCTTTAATTTCATTTAAAGAATCTGGCAAATTCATTGTTTCATACGGAGATTATTATTCCCAAAAAGATTATTACTTAAATTCTGTTGCAGATACCATGTACCTGAACCCTGTTGGCTTTTTAGATTTTAAAGGTTTGTCAATGGAACGCATGTATTACAAAGACTTTCAGGAAAAGTATGGTGTAAAAATGGAAGTAGTTCGCCATGGAAAATACAAAAGTGCCGTTGAGGGATACATTAGTCAAGAAATGAGTGAAGCCAATCGCAAACAAACTTCTGTGTTTTTACAATCCATTTGGGATGAAATGCGCAAAGAAATTAGTGTAAGTAGAAATATTTCAACGGATCAATTAAATCTATTGGCAGATGAATTGGCAGGACGTACAGCAAAACGAGCATTAGAAGCAAAATTGATTGATAAAATGGCTTATGAAGATGAATACGAGCTTGGTATTCAAAACGCAATGGGCGAACATACATTGATCAATAGAATTGATATTTATGAGTATGCTAGACATGTAGGTGAACGAAAAACTACTAATCCTTCTAATGAAAGAATAGCTGTGATTTATGCTCAAGGACAAATTATATATGGCGAAGGTGATGAAGCTATGATTGGACAAGGTGTTATGAATAAAGCTCTGAAAGAAGCTAGAGAAGATGAAACCGTTAAAGCAATTGTATTGCGCATCAACTCTCCTGGAGGAAGTGCAATGGCTAGTGAGTTGATTTGGAGAGAGATTGAATTGACAAAGCAAGTAAAACCTGTTATTGTATCTATGGGAAATTTAGCTGCTTCAGGTGGATATTACATCGCATGTAATGCCGATAAGATTTTTGCAGAACCTAATACTATTACAGGAAGTATTGGTGTATTTGGTACCATTCCAAACATGCACCAATTGGCAGAAGATTTAGGTATCAATGCTGAGCAAGTAGGAACGAATAAGAATTCTGTAGACTATAGTGTTTTTGAACCATTAAGTGATGAGCAACGCGCTTTGATAAAAGAAGGAATTGAAGATATTTACGATTTATTTACCCAACGTGTAGCAGACGGACGTGGTATGACGCAAACTTCCATAGATGAAATTGCACAAGGACGCGTTTGGACAGGAAATGATGCTGTTAAAATTGGATTGGTAGATGAAATTGGCGGATTAGATAAGGCATTACAAGCTGCAGCAGAAGTAGCAAACCTATCTGAATATGACATTTTAGAATTACCAGTTTACGAAAAAGATTTGCAAAGTATTATCAATCAGTATACTGGTGGATACATTCAAACCAAAGAAGAAATATTACGCGAAGAGTTAGGTGATAAAAACTATGAGTTACTACAAAAAATGAAGAAACTCACACAAATTAAAGGACCACAATTATTATTACCTTATGAAATTGAGATTAAATAATTTTGTTAGTAATTAATCACATTAAAAGCCTTTCCCAAAAAACGGAAAGGCTTTTTTATGTTTAGTGTACAACTAGATTACAGACAATGGCATTCTGAACCTCCGTTACAAGAAATACCGCAAGTTTCTGTTCCACAGTCTCCACCTAAAGAACAGCCTAAATCAGTATAATAATATGTACATCGAAATGGCGCAGCTGTTGGCTGTATTCCCCCTTTTAAAACAGTTGGTTTTAAATTAGACACTAACTTTTTGTTTAAGCTTAAACTTTTTAAATTCTTTTTTTTCATAATTGTGATATTTTGTGATTAATACATGTACTAAAATTACAAGAGATCCACATTCACTCAAAACACTTACAGTCAGTAATTTATAAATAACGAGTCGAAATTCATGAATTTCGACATTCACAAAACGTAAGAAAAAAGTATTTCCGAATCAACAGAAAGACTTTCATGCATATAAATTTTAAATTGAAATATCAATAATTATTTTTTCCAACAATCTAGAGTTCCTGAAGGTTTTGGACCAGTATTGCCTTCACATCGCAAAGTACATCTTAAAGACCTAAGCTTAGTGCTTCCGCTAACTCCTCCTTTTAATTGAGTATCTAATAAATTAGAGATTCTTTTCTTATTTAATTTCAAAGTTTTTAACCCTTTTCTTTTCATAATAATTTACCTCTTTGGTTTTACAATAAAACAAAGGCATATCTTACAAAATACCAATCATAACAATTATAATCTGTTCTTCACAAACAACGAGTCGTAATTTATATATTACGACTGCTATTAATTTATTTTTAAAAAAAAACTACTCAAAAAGCAACCTCCACATTACTTTTCAATTAGCTCCAAAATAAAACTTTAAACACTAAATATCGTCAAATGGACAACCAGGATGACCACTTCTATTTCCGTAATCGCCTGTACAATTAAAAGCCGTTTGAAATGGAGTACATCCATCGGAACATCCAGTTGAAAATAATCCTCCATTGACAATTTCTCTATTCAAATCAGAAATTGATTTTTTGTTTATAGACAGCTTGCCTAGTTTTCGTTTTTTCATAATATATTCGCTTTTTTGATTCACTAGCTAAAGTAGCAACAAGTAATTTACTATAAAACAACAGTTTATTCATATTTATAAATTTGACATAAAAACGGTATCAAATCATTTTTTAACAGCCAAATTCTTAACATAATACTCGAAAGAAACTTTAGTATCTTTGTAATATGACAACAGCCGACAAAAAACTAGCAGGCAAAATTTACCTATATCTTGCCGCATTATTCATTACTTCCTTAGTAGTTTCGAACTTAATTTTTCAAAAATTTTTCTTTTGGTATCCAATAGACATACAAGTGTTTGGAGAAAACCTTTTTGAACTTTCTGTAGGATTACTACCTTATCCTCTTACCTTTTTAATTACGGATGCCATTTCTGAGATTTACGGAAAAAAGAAAGCCAATCAGGTTGTAATTGCAGGAATTTTTGCCTCTTTTTTCTCCTTAGGAATTATTTTAGTATCAAAGTACGCACCAGCTACTTCATGGTCGCCTGTAAACGACAAAACATTTACAGATGTTTTTGGAAATACAAATTTAGCAGTGTTAGCTTCTATGCTTGCTTATTTATTTGCACAATTTATAGATATTCATCTTTATCATTTTTGGAAAAAACTTACCAAAGGAAAGCATTTATGGTTACGTAATAACTTTTCCACATTTGCGTCTCAATTTGTAGATACATTCTCTGTTATTACGCTACTTTGCTCATTTGGCGTTATTGAATGGAGTCGTTATTTTGGCTTAATTGCTGCTGGTTTTATCTTTAAAGTTCTTGTAGCTTTTCTAGATACACCATTTTTATATTTAATAGTTTATGCGTTTAGAAAGCGTTTTGGCTTGAAAATTGGGGAAGAGATTGACTTAGATGATTATTCTGAAAATTTATCAACTTCTTAACTGTGTTTTTTTAAGATTTCACGTTATTGAGGTTACCAAAAAGTTGAACTCATGAAGGTGAAAAAAATATTAAAAAGAACTGGAATCACACTCTTGATTCTTATCATAGCATTGATAGCAACTCCTTATATCTTTGAGGATAAAATTATTGCAATGGTCAAGGAAAGTATTAATGAAAACATTAATGCTCGTGTTGATTTTGCAGATGCAGATATTAGTTTTTTTAGAAATTTCCCAAAAGCTTCTATTATTTTGGAAGATGTAGAAGTTATCAATAATGCTCCTTTTGAAAATGATACTTTATTTTATGGAAAAGAAGTTGCTGTCACCACAGGTATTGGAGAGCTTTTTAAAGGAAAGAATGAAGCTATGCAGATTTATAGTTTTTCGATTGAAAATGCTAAGATAAATATTGAAGTTGATGAAGCAGGAAATGCGAATTATGATATTGGAAAACCTAGTGAAACAGCTGAGACTAATGAAGCTACTGAGGAAACTTCTGATTTTAAATTTAAGATCGATAATTATCATATTTTAAATACAGATATCACCTATCATGATTCAAAAAGTAAAACCTATTTAACAGTTGAAAATTTACAACACAAAGGATTTGGGGATTTTTCACTGGCAACTTCAGAATTAGAAACTACAACGGAAGCTCTTGTTTCTTTTGCATTAGACGATATGCATTATATCAACAAACAGCAAATAGCTTTAGACGCTATGATTGCAATGGATTTAGCTAATGGAAAATATACATTTTTAGAAAACAAAGCTTTAATAAATCACTTGCCGCTGAAGTTTGATGGTTTTGTTCAAATTAACCCAGATTCACAAGAAATTGATTTGGAATTAGCAACTCCTTCGTCCGATTTTAAAAACTTTTTAGCCGTAATTCCAGAAGCATACACCAAGAATATTTCGGGTGTAAAAACTACAGGAAACTTTGAAGTTTCAGGAGAAATCAAAGGTATTGTGGACGATACACACATTCCAAAAATTGATATTAAAGTAGTTTCAAACAATGCCTCTTTTAAATATCCAGATCTTCCAAAAAGCGTACAAAACATCAACATTGATGCTCTATTAAAAAATACAACTGGAAAAATAGAAGATACGTACCTCAACATCAATAATTTGGCTTTTAAAATTGACCAAGATACTTTTCGTGGCAACGGAACTTTATCACAGCTCACAACAAATCCTAAGGTAAATGCCACTATCAAAGGAAAATTGGATTTAGGGAATATTTCAAAAGCATATCCTATAGAACTCAACAAAGAACTGAGCGGGATTTTGGATGCAAATATAACTACCAATTTTGACATGAATGCGATTGAAAAAGAGCAATATGAGCGCATTAAAAATACGGGAAACCTAAAAGTGTCTGACTTTTTATTTTCTTCGAAAGATGTAGTAAATCCACTGGCTATTTCGGAAGCAACTATTGACTTTATTCCTGGAAGAATTTCACTAAAAAAGTTTAATGCTGCAAGCGGGAAAAGTGATTTTAACGCCACTGGGAAAATTGAAAACTTACTTGGCTTTTTACTCAACGAAGGAAAACTCAAAGGTGACTTTAATGTAAATTCAAATGCATTTTATGTAAGTGATTTTATGGTGGCTAGCGGAGAAGGAAGCGAAAATCAAAATACGGAAGTAGCACAAGGAGAAGCCTTAAAAATTCCAGCTTTTTTAGATTGCAGCATCCATGTAAATTCAAAAAAGGTATTTTACGATAATATACAATTAAATAATGTTAAAGGAAATTTATCTTTGGTTGATGGAGCAGCGGTTTTAAACAATATAACCTCTGATGTTTTTGACGGAAAAATTACCATGAGTGGATTGGTTTCTACAAAGAACGACACGCCTAATTTTGCAATGGATTTAGGCATGGATTCTTTTGATTTATCCAAATCATTTAACGGATTGGAATTGCTACAAAATATTGCTCCAATTGCAAAAGCGCTAGACGGAAAGTTAAACACCAACATTTCCTTAAAAGGGAATTTAAACAAAAGCTATATACCAAATTTGACAACTATTTCAGGAAATGCTTTCGCAGAATTACTTACAACGACTTTAAAGTCTAGCAATATTGATTTTTTTAATACCATTAATGACAAACTTACGTTTATTGACTTGAACAAAATTGACATCGAAGCCATCAAAGCGAAGTTGTCTTTTGATAATGGTAAAGTCAGTGTAAAACCATTTGCATTTAACCATAAAGACATCCAAATTACTGTTGCTGGAAGTCATGGATTTGATCAAACATTGGATTACAACGCAACTTTTGAAATTCCAGCAAAATATTTAGGTACAGAAGTCACAAACTTACTTTCACAAATCAAATCGGAAGAAGCTAAAAATATTACCATTCCGGTATCTGGAAAAATTACTGGAAACTTTACAAGTCCTAACTTCTCTACTGATTTAGCGAGCGCTACTAAGGATTTGGCTATAAAATTAGCCAAGATCAAAGCGCAAGAAGCTCTAGGGAATATTAACACAGGAAATGATCAAGTGGATAGCATTCTTGGTGATATTTTAGGAAATAATAAGAAAAAAGATTCTACAGTTACCACATCAAATTCTACTATTAAAGATGTAAAAAGTGTTCTTGACAATGGATTAATCGACATTTTTAACAAACGTAAAAAGAAGAAAGAAACGGAGAAGAAAAAAGATTCTATGAATTGATTTTCTTTCTAGATTTACTTATTTGCGGATTCGTTTTTTACCAATCCACAATTAACCAACTCACTTTTAGCAGCTTACAAGGTTAGCAGTTTATTTCTTTTTTAATGTTAATTACGTTATTCCCGTATACAATTTAGCATTTGATTTTTGCTTTTCATTACATTTTAACCAAAATATTATACCATGAAAAAACAAGGTCTCAAAGTATTGAAATTCAATAAATAGTCTATTTCTAATCTTTCATACGAAAATGCAAACAATTTAAAAGGAGGAACTTTTGTTACATTTTTCTGTTCTGTGAGTGCAGAAGAGCACAGATGCGATCCATGTGACTAATCACCTGAGCTTTTTAAAGATTAAAAACCGAATCATACACTGAAGTAAATTTACTATTGATTCGGTTTTTCTTATAAAATATATTCAACATATAATCCTTCCAATATAGGTTTCACTTTGAGTTAAAATTCAAAAAACAATCTTTTAATGTAATGATCGTGAAAAACTTCCTACTAAGTCTTCATGGAATTTTTATTGTACTTTGCGATTGGGATATTAGTGACCTTTCTTGGCGCACTTCCTTTGGGAACAGTTAACATTTCTGTCATCAACACTACATTAAGAGCAGATGCACGCAACGCAATGAAAATTGCTGTAGCTGCTGGAATTGCTGAAATTATCATTTCTTTTTATGCACTGCATTGCAGCGTTATGGTTTCTTACTTTATAGAAATGAATCAATGGATTCAAATTACAATTGCCCTTATATTATTTGTTATTGGTGGTTTTTTATTCTTCAAGAAACAAAAAGAAACTCGCGAGAAAAAGTTTAAAATGTCCAAATATGTCACAGGTTTATTCCTTGGATTACTGAATCCGCCAGTATTGGCATATTGGTTATTTATGATTTCGTACTTAAATAAAAATGACTTCCATTTGAATATGAATTCTTCGATCGCCATTTTATTTGTTTTCTTCTCAGGTGTGTATTTAGGGAAACTATTGACATTATATGGCTACAGTAGACTTAGTATGCTACTTAAAAACAGAGTTCAAAATATTGCTTCTATTATCAATCGTGTAATTGGTGTATTATTATTTGCAATCGGCTGTGTTCAGTTAATGAAGTATATGTTTGGTTAGATGCGCTTTACTATTAGACTCGGTTTCGCCTGTTAGAATCCAGATCGCTTCGCTTTTAGATTGTTGGACACGCTTCGCTTTAGATTTAATTTGGCTTTTAGAGTTTTTAATTAATTTCAAATACCAAATCATCTAAAAGCATTTCCTTTACATTGCCAGCCATAAAACGGATATTGTGAAACACTACTAAATCATCTTTTTCTAAAATTTCAAATAGAGCCTTTATATTTTGTGAAAAATTTTGCTCTTGATCTCTAAACTGAAACACTTTATTTCTATGAATTACTGTTACATCATAAAAAATTGTACCATGTAAAGTCATAGTTACTGGTTTATATACCTTAATTTTGAATCCAGTAGCATATTTAAAAGCACGCCTTGCATTGTCAGATTCAGCTCCAGCTGCATTTAAAAAGACCTTTGGTTTAAGTAACCATACTCTTACTGGAATAGATTGCCTAATGTTTGTCTTTTTATTAAAAATATCAACATGAATTACACCAGGTTCATAAGCTTTTAGCGTATATTTATTTCTTTCGTATTTTTTAACTTTTGCATCTTGAGAAGTCACTTCAATTTCATTAAAATCAGCACATCCCACAATCTGTATTGGAGCATCTAACCCTGCATAAATGAAATTATTGACTTCAAACTTTATGGCTAAGTCTTGAGAAAAAGAAAAATTTACGAATAGTAAAAAGACAATTGCGAAGTTTATTTTTTTCATATAGAATAAACGCAATGAAAGTATATTTATTTTTGAGAAAAAAACAAGTTTAATATCCAAACAGGCAAACTACCACGTCGCATACTCTTTGCAGTGACGTTTCAAAAAATGTTTTGGAAGTACAAAGAATCTAGTATTTAATATTGAGGCACTTCAAATTAATAAATCAAGAAATCCCCAAACTCACTACCAAACCTTCATTTCCACGAACATTGAAAACCGTATTATCTTCAAAAATTAAGTATTGCCCCTTGATTCCTTTTAAAACACCTTCAAAACTTGGTGTTTTGCTGAGGTTTAAGCTTTTTACTTTTTCAGGATACGCAAGCACAGGAAAATCTAGTTCAACTACTTCCCTATTGGGTAAAAAATAATCTTTTGCTTCATCAGGAATAAAATCTTTTAGCTCTTCTTTTTTAGCTAATAAATCTGCATCAACATTCAAATTTTGAAGCATTTTTCTCCAATTCGTTTTATCAGAAACGTATGCTTTTAGAGCAACTTCCGTAATTCCTGCTAAATATCTATTCGGGACTTCCACAATTTCTACCGCTTTGATAGCTCCTTGGTCAATCCAACGCGTTGGAACTTGTGGTTTTCGTGTAACTCCTACTTTTACTTCACTTGACAAAGCTAAGTACACAATATGCGGTTGTAATTGTACTTTTTTCTCGTATTCCAAATCGCGATCTTCTATCCCCAAATGTGCTGTACTTAATTCTGGGCGCATGATCCAATCACCTGCTGTTGGAATTTCATAAAAACAGCTTTTACAAAATCCTTGACGGTAAATTGGTTTGTCTTTACCACAATTTAAACATTGAAATTTTTCAAAATCTAAGCGTAGTGTTTTATTGAGTAATTGATTCATATTCAGGAAATCATCTTCAAAATTTAGGTAATATTGAATCGGATTTCCGAACTCTGTTTGCATTTTTGTTAAAACACCTTTGTACATCATTAAAGATTTTTGCTATTTTTATTCACTTAAACTATGCTTACGTCGTAAGAAAAACGTTAACGAAAGTAACAAACTTTTTGCGAGTAGCCATATTTTAAAAGCTAAAATCACAACCGAATAACCTGAATACACCATGCCGATACCATTAGTAAATTCTATCGCTTCTTGGTTTTTGAAAAAGCGCATCTCGCAGATAGAGCACTTTTTGCAAAACCCAAACGAAGTTCAGTTAGAGCTACTGATGAATCTATTAAGTACTGCGAAAAAAACGGAAGTTGGAAAGCAATACGACTTTGCTACAATTACTGATTACAAAACTTACACAGAGCGTATTCCGGTGACTACGTATGAGGATATTCAGGCAATGATTGAACGTGCTCGTAAAGGAGAATCTAATATATTTTGGCCAAAACCGATTAAATGGTTTGCCAAATCGAGCGGAACTACGAATGCTAAAAGTAAATTTATTCCAGTCAGCGATGTCTCTTTAGAATATTGCCATTATGCAGCGAGTAAAGATTTGTTGTGTATGTATTTAAACAACAATCCAGGCGCGCAATTATTTAATGGAAAAAGTTTACGCTTGGGCGGAAGCAAAGAATTGTACGAACAAAACGGAACCTATTACGGTGATTTATCTGCCATTTTGATTGACAATTTACCGCTTTGGGCAGAATTCAGTAGCACACCAAGCAGCAAAGTATCCTTAATGGGTGATTGGGAGGTGAAGATTGATGCCATCATCAAAGAAACATTGCGTGAAAACGTAACGAGCTTAGCAGGTGTTCCTTCTTGGATGTTGGTTTTAATGAATGAGGTTTTAGAGCAAACTCAAAAAGCCAACTTATTTGAAGTATGGCCAAATTTAGAAGCGTACTTTCATGGAGGCGTAAGTTTTGCTCCGTATGAAGAACAATATCGCAATTTATTACCTAGTGATAAATTCAAGTATTATGAAATTTACAATGCTTCTGAAGGTTTCTTTGCGATTCAAGATCGAAATGATTCTGATGAATTATTGCTGATGTTGGATTATGGAATTTTTTACGAATTCATTCCTATGGATGCGTTCCACACACCAGATCAAAAAGTAATTCCATTATCAGAAGTTGAAGTTAATCAAAACTATGCTGTTGTTATTACAACCAATGGTGGTTTATGGCGTTATATGGTTGGAGACACAATCCGCTTTACATCTATTAACCCATACAGGGTTAAAGTGACTGGTAGAACCAAACATCATATCAATGTTTTTGGTGAAGAACTTATTATTGAAAATGCTGAAGATGCATTGCGACGTGTTTGTGCAGCTACGCAATCGGAAATTGTAGAATACACAGCTGGACCAATTTTTATGCACGATGGCGAAAAAGGCGCGCATGAATGGATCATAGAATTTAAAAAAGCACCTGAAAATATTGGAGAATTTACTTTTCTTCTTGATGAAGCACTTCAAAACATCAATTCTGATTATGAAGCGAAGCGATTTAATAATATGACATTAAACAGTCTAAAATTAAATGTTGCACGTGCGGGGTTATTTTACGATTGGTTAAAAAAGAGTGACAAATTAGGCGGTCAACACAAAATCCCTAGACTCTCAAATCAGCGTTTATATTTGGAAGAATTACTCCAAATGAACACAAAAGCCTAGTCTCTCTAAATCAAGTAAATAGCCCCTCATATAGGGGAAAATACCTGATTTTTTTCTGTAGTTTCAGCTTTTTATACTCCTTATCGGATATTCATGTCATTTATCTAAAAAAATGCAAGGAACTAAAATGCTACTTTATCTTTGCATTATCAGATTATTAACAATACTTACAATACTAATTCTAAAATGAGAAAGTTTACATTAGCGGTGCTAACTTTAGCACTGTTCACAGTAACTTTCGCAACTGCACAAGGGCCAGAGGCAGAAGCGATTGAGACTAGTGAAACCTACAGCAATGTAGCAGCAGCAAGCATGGAAAACCGAGCGATCAAAGCTTTAGATCCAAACGGATACATGTACGAATTCAAAAATCTTAACATTAACACTAAATACTCAGAGCATGCAACTGCATTCTTTAGAGATAAAGTGATTGTTTCTTCTGCAAAAAAAATTGGGGCATTTTTTGGTAAGAAAGACAAAAATACCAACACAGGGTTTCACAACTTATATTGTGGAGATTTAAATCAAAAAGGAGACATTAAAAACCTAGTGAGTTTTTCCAGAGCAATCAATACCAGAGAAAATCACGAAGGTTCAGTCGCTTTAACGAATGAGCAAAATGTTGTTTTCTTTACAAGAAGTGTTGAGGAAAACGGTCAGTACAATTTAAAAATATTCAGAGGAGAAATGCCAGAATACGAATGGATTAACTTTGAAATGTTACCATTTAACAAAGAAGGATACGCAATTGAAAATCCTGTTTTATCTCCAGATAACAAAACAATTTATTTTTCATCAAATATGCCGGGTTCTACAGGTGGATATGATATCTTTTCTGTTACTATTAACGAGGATGGAACATATTCAGAGCCTAAGAACTTAGGAAGCGAAATCAACACACATAAAGACGAAAGATTCCCTTACATAATGGGAGACAATAGTGCTTTATATTTCTCTTCTAACGGACACTATAACTTAGGAGGTTTGGATGTTTTTGAAAGTAAAATCGTGAACGGAAAATTCAATTTCCCTGTAAATATGGGTAGTTCCTTAAATAGTACAGAAGATGATTTCGGATTCATGATGGATCAAACAAATTCTGGTTTCTTTACTTCAAACCGTGCTGGCGGTAAAGGTGGAAATGATATTTACTATTTCAAGAGAGTTAAAACAACACAAGTTTTACAAGGAACAATTGTAGACTATAAAACAAATATGGTATTACCAAATGCTAATGTAACTGTAGTAGATGCGTACGGTCGTATTGTTGACAAAATTACAACAGATGAAAAAGGAATCTTTACAACAACTGTAATTCCTTATAATTCATATACATTAAACGCTTCTAAAGATGGGTTCATTGAAACTGAAGAAGAGTTTGAATCATTTAGAGGAGACGATTACAAGCACAAGATGACAATTAAATTGCCACAAACTAAGGCTGAAATCGTGGTAGAGGAAGAAAAAATGATGATCAAAATTGAAAATATCTATTTTGATTACAACAAATGGGTTCTTAAAAATGAGTCTACATTGTCATTAAACAAGATTGTAGAGCTATTGAATGAGAATCCAGAAATGAAAATTGAAATCAACGCACACACTGACAACAGAGGTAGAGCAAGTTACAACACGAAGTTATCGAACAAGAGAGCTTCTGCTGCAAGAGCTTATCTATTATCTAAAGGAGTAGATGCTAGCCGTGTGATTTCTAATGGATATGGAGAATCACAACCGCTAGAGGATTGTGGATCTAAATGTTCAGAGGCGCAACACGAGACAAACCGTAGAATCGAGTTCATTATCGTGGAGTAATTGTAAATAATACTGATATTGCCCAAAAAGGAACGCGTTTGCGTTCCTTTTTTTATTTTATTATGATTTGATTTTCATTTTTTGAAATAGCGATTTATCAAAAAATATAGTGATATGATCTTTCATTTCTACCGCCTTTTCATCAACTATTTCCATTGCTGAGATAATAACTTCCCTATTACGTTCAAATGTAATAATCACATCTTCCTTCCTTCCCAACAAAACTCCAATAAGACCAATTTACTCTAATATTTTCAATTGCTATTCCTGCCAATGATCTCCAATAAAACGTATTCGTTACATTGTATTTACTAAATACTTCTATTGATAAAAATTCTTTTACGATACTTCCTCTTTCAAATTTCACATCAAATTGAGTAAATTCCTTTCCCCAAATAAAATAATATTGTTCTCTGTTCTCTGTTGTAAATTCAAGTCCAAAGTCCAAACAATGATACACACCTTCATCCCAAAGTGGCTCGTCATATTTTAACTCATAATAATTAACCTCAACGATTGATTCCCCCAATAAATCGTGAAGTTTCTTTTCATAATCTTTAATTCGAGTTTCTTGAGATGATATCAATTGCAGAATTTTATAGTTCATATAATTAAACCGATAGCATCAAATGATACTATCATGTAAAACTATGAATTGTTTTATATTATTTCTAATGACACAAAAAAGAAAAGCCCTTTTTACAGGACTTTATTGAGTTTATATATATCTGATGAAAAATTACTTTTTCACCACTAGCTTTTGCTTTGAAATAACTGTTGTTGCCTTTTTGGATAACATTTTCTTGTATCGTTCATTTCCAACATAAGTATAAATAAATTCTGAAAGATAGAACTGGTGATGTTTCCAATAATCACCCAAACGCACCACAATGATATTTTCTGTTGGATTTACATATACATGCTGCCCAAGGATTCCAAGTGCATTATAATCGTCTCCTTGAAAGTAGGATACATATTTACCATTTTTTAGCTTTTTTGTTCCTAAAAACTCTTTATTATTCGTTTTTGCATATGCGATTCCTTCTTCTTCCGTATCGAAAATATCATAATGCGAGCCTGTCCACCATTTATTTTTGTATCCAAAATGACTTCTGATCTTTTTTCCACTATCGGTTTTGGCAACCCAATCCGCTGGAACAATTTGCACACCATTATATTTTCCTCCATTTAAGTACAACCTTCCCAATTTTGCAAAGTCCTCAGCAGTTGCATTTAAACAACAGAACGATTTTACCATTTTCTTTCGTTTACTATCCACTGTCCAAGTTGCATCAGACTTCATTCCTAATGGTCTCCATAGTTTTTCAGATAAATATTCTTCTACTGGGATTTGCGTCACACGTTCTAGGATAACTCCTAATACTTGCGTATCAATACTTCTGTAGTTAAAACGCCATGGCGCTTCTTCAATCGTCATTCCATATAATATCTTATCACGAATGTTAGTTCCATAATACAAGCGCGCCATTCCTGTAAAAGGATTTAATACTGGATATTCGTCAAACTTGATTCCGCTTTGCATATTTAACAAGTGTTTTACAGTGATTTTCTCAAAATCCCTGTCCTGCTTTAGCAATTCTGGTAAGTACGTTGTAATCGGCTCATTTTCGCTTAGCAAGCCTTCTCCTTGAGCAATTCCTACTAAAGCAGACACAAACGACTTTGCTACAGAAAAAGATGTGAGTAATGAATTTTCATTGTATTCATTAAAGTATCTTTCATAGATAATCGTATCGTTTTTGATCACCATAAAAGCATTTGTATTACTTCCTTGTAAGGTTTCATCTAAAAAAGAAGCCAATTCTGTATCGGTTTTAACAGCAAATATGAATTCATTTTCCCCTTTTTCTACTGCAACACTTGGTTGCCATTCATGGTCCGTAACATCAGCTTGCCCATGTACAACAGATCTGTATACCATCGTGCAACTTTCACAATAAAATGCTGTAATTACTAAAATTAAAAGGACTGAGATTTTGAGTATTGACTTTTTCATATTGAACTATTTTAATTGTTTTGTCAGTTCAATATTCTGACATTCTTCTAGTGTTTACAACTATTTGTTGCGAATGAATCGTTTTGAGTGGTGAAAATTTTCTGTTATGGCGAACGGTTTATTCTGCGGGATTAATGAATTTTTCCACTAAGGTTTTTTTATAGGTTTTGGAAACTGGAATTTCTGTAGTTTCAGGTTTCAAAATTAGAATTGTTTGCGAAGATTCTCGTTTCCATTCTAAGAAATGAATTGGATGTATTAAAAACGAACGATGTGTTTTTAGCAAAAATGGAAATTCTTTTCGCAAGACTGATATTTTGTTTCGAAAAAGTTCACTTTTCAGCTTTCCATCTAACAAATAAAAAACTCTTACATAGTTGTTCGCCGATTCTATAAAAACCAATTCCGATTCTTTAATATGCAAAACTTCCGCTTTATTTTCTCCTTTAATAACAATGGTGCGTTCTTTTGTTTCTGTTTTGGTTTCAACCACAGTTTTATCACCCATCATCCATCGCAAAAAAATCATTACAGGCAATACAAGAAACATGGTTGGAATGACACGTTGCGAAAAGAAGAACCCAAACTTGTAGGTGTTTGGTTCGTTTGGAAGCAAAACGAACTTAAAAAATAAGTAACTCGTAATTCCTGACAAGATTAGCAAAGAAAGAATCATTGCAGATTCATGCAACCAACTCCATGATTTACGGATGTTATACAAAAGATATTGCACAGGAATTAACAAACTATATGTTAGCACACCAACCACACTGTAGCCTAACGAAGCAAAAGTGCGTTCATTTGGTCGTAATTGATACATATCAAACGGCTCTACAAAGTAGAGGAATAGAAACAACCAAAGTCCAATAAAAAATCCAATCAATAACTGTTTTGGTATTGATTGGATATAAAAATTTTGTATTTGCATTTTTAACGCTTACTATGTTCTGTCTTGTTATGACTCTTACCAGATTGGAACGCTATTAAACCTCCAACTACACCAGAAATAGTCATTACAATTACCGTACTGAATGCTATCCAACCCAACAAATAGGCAAGAAGACCAACTCCAGCAGATACAGTTAAGGATGATATGATTACTTTATATATCATCAAACTATATTAAGACACTGCTTTCAATTTTTTAATTGCCACTTTCGATAGCTTTTTCTCAGCATATGTTTTTGTGATCTTTAACTCTTTTTCATCTGAACCTGGCAAGTCAAACATGGCATCTGTTAAGATGGTTTCACATAAAGAACGTAATCCACGTGCTCCAAGTTTGTACTGAATTGCTTTTTCTACGATAAATTCCAATGCGCCTTCTGTAATCTCAAACTCAATATTATCCATAGCGAATAATTTTTTGTATTGTTTGATAATTGCATTTTTAGGCTCTGTCAAAATTGCACGTAATGTATTAGCATCTAGCGGATTCATGTGTGTCAACACAGGCAAACGACCAATAATTTCAGGAATTAAACCAAAATCTTTTAAGTCTTTCGGAATGATATATTGTAACAAATTATCACTATCAATGACTTCTTCATCCTTGGAAGCACTATATCCAACTGCTTGCATGTTCAATCTTCTCGTAATAACCCTTTCGATCCCATCAAAAGCTCCACCTGCAATGAATAAGATATTTTCTGTATTTACTTCGATGAATTTTTGATCTGGATGTTTTCTTCCTCCTTTTGGTGGTACATTTACGACAGTTCCTTCTAGCAATTTCAACAAGGCTTGCTGTACTCCTTCTCCAGAAACATCACGTGTTATAGATGGATTGTCACTTTTACGAGCAATTTTATCAATCTCATCAATAAACACAATTCCGCGTTCTGCTTTTTCCAAGTTATAATCTGCCGCCTGCAATAGACGTGTTAGGATACTTTCTACATCTTCTCCTACATAACCTGCCTCCGTTAATACTGTAGCATCTACAATAGCTAACGGAACGTTTAGCATACGCGCAATGGTTTTTGCCATTAAGGTTTTTCCGGTACCTGTTTGCCCTACCATGATGATGTTACTTTTTTGAATTTCGATATCATCATTTGTTGGTGCTTGTAATAATCGTTTGTAGTGATTGTACACTGCTACCGACATTACTTTTTTTGTCGCTTCTTGTCCGATGATAAATTCGTCCAAAAATGCTTTAATTTGTTTTGGTTTACGAAGCACCAGTTCAGACGACAATTCATCATTGCTTGACTGTTTTGATTCTTCGAGTACAATTCCGTAGGCTTGCTCAATACATCTATCACAGATATGAGCATCCAAACCAGCAATCAACAGATTCGTTTCTGATTTTTTTCTCCCACAGAATGAACATTCTAATTCTTCTTTCGCCATTATTCCTTGTTGTTGACTTGTTCAGAGATTTATTCTCTCACAAGTATTTCGTCAATCATTCCGTATTCTTTTGCTTTATCAGCTTTCATCCAGTAATCTCTATCTGAGTCTTCGTATACTTTTTCGTAAGACTGTCCTGAATGCTTCGAAATGATTTTATATAATTCTTCTTTTAATATTAAGATTTCTCTTGCTGTAATTTCAATGTCACTAGCTTGTCCTTGAGCACCTCCTAATGGTTGGTGAATCATTACACGTGAGTGTGTTAATCCAGAACGTTTTCCTGCTTGACCAGCACATAATAAAACGGCTCCCATAGAAGCTGCCATTCCTGTACATATTGTTGCTACGTCTGGCTTGATAAATTGCATGGTATCATAAATTCCCAACCCTGCATACACACTTCCTCCTGGAGAGTTGATGTAGATTTGAATGTCTTTTGTAGAATCTACACTTTCCATGAATAATAACTGTGCTTGTACAATATTTGCAACTTGATCGTCAATTCCAGTTCCTAAAAATATGATTCTATCCATCATTAAACGAGAGAAAACGTCCATTTGTGCTACATTAAGCTGGCGTTCTTCAATGATGTAAGGTGTCATTCCTACAGGATTCGTAAACGTTGATGGAGACATACGACTTACAATTTTGTCGTAATACATATTATTGATACCGTGATGTTTAGTCGCGTATTTATGAAATTCTTTCTTATAGTTCATCTCGTGTCTTGGTATTTTTTGATTAAAAAAGGCGTTAAAATATGATTTTAACGCCCTAAATATAAGTATTTTATTTCTTACTCGCTATCTCCGTAAACTTCTTTAACGAAGTTTTCGTAAGTAACTTCCTTAGTCTTCAAGTTTGCTTTTTCTTTGAAAAGATCTAATAGTTTTTGACTTAACAATTGATCTGTTAATCTACGAACTTCATCTTGGTTCGATAAAATTCTAGCAGCAATTCCTTCTAACTCTTCATCACTAGGATTCATTTGTCCGAATTGTGCCATTTGCACTTTGATCATTTGCTTTGCGAATTCTTTTAAATCTTCAAATTCAACTTTAACTTCGTTATCCTTTACCAATCTGTCTTGGATTAATTGGTAACGTAATCCTTTTTCAGATTTTGTGTATTCTTCTTCGGCTTGCTCTGGCGTTAATTCTTCCTCACCTGCAGATTGAATCCACTTTTTTAAGAAGTCAGCTGGTAAATCGAATTTTGTATTTTCGATTAAGCCTTCTGTTACATCGTTTAATAAACGCTGATCAGATTGCTGTACAAATTGTCTTTCCGCATCTTCTTTGATCTTCGCTTTTGCTTCTTCTAAATTAGCTACATTTCCTTCACCAAATAATTTATCAAATAATTCTTGGTTCAATTCTGCCAACTCTCTTGTGTTTGCTTCATTGATTTTGAAAGAAACTTCAATATCTAAACCTTCAGCATCTTCACTAGAAACTTTTAAGAAGTTCATTAAGTCAATATTCTCATTGAATAATCCTTTGGTCTTTAAAGTCAAAGTTTCACCAACCTTCGTTCCAACAAATTTGTTTAGATTTCTCTTTCCTTTGATTTTATCTAAACCAAAAGTAACGTTGTTTTCGATTTCTTTTTCTTCGTTTGTAAAGATTCCCGTTACTTCTGATTCTTCCGTAATTTCATCTTGACTGATCAATTTTCCATATTGCTTTCGGATGTTCTCAATTTGACCATCAATCATTTTATCATCAGCAACAATATTATATTGTGTGATTGCATTTTCTTGTAAGTCAACATTAAATTCTGGCGCTAAACCTAATTCAAATTCAAAAGAAAAAGATTCTGCATCCCAATCAAACTCTTCTTGCATTCTTGGTAATGGATTTCCAAGAATATCCAACTTTTCTTCTACTAAGTACTTGTTTAAGCTTTCTTGCAAAAGTTTGTTTACCTCATCAACTAATACTGCTTTTCCGTACTGTTTTTTCACCAATCCTAAAGGAACATGTCCTTTTCTAAATCCTGGAATATTTGCAGTTTTCTTATAATCAGTTAAGATTTTAGTCACTTTATCATTGTAGTCTTCTTTCTCAATGTTTACTGTAACCACCGCATTAAGCGCATCTATATTTTCTCTTGTTATATTCATCTTCTTATTTGTGATATGAAAATTGGGTTGCAAAAGTACATTATTTTTAAAAGCGAATCAAGTTTTTAAACAATTGTGTATCAGTTTATTTTTACTGCAATTACAGAAATATTTATATGTAATATTTACGAAGCATTTTTTTTACCTTGAAATTCATTTTGTTTGAAACTTTTAGGCATAAAAAAAGCACTGAGAAATCAGTGCTTTTCTAGATATATTTTTAAAATTTTAGTTCGTTGGAACTACAGTAACTCCTGGATAGTATCCTGCAGTTACTCTTGGTATATTTGCACCATATTTTTCATTAATTACTCTAATGAATTCATCTGCAACAATTGCATATCCTCTAGAGTTTGGATGCACACCATCTAGAGAAAATACTGCTGTAGAAATAGCATCGCTAGAACCATCAAAATAGTTATTCGTATAAATTTGTCCATCAGCAGTACGCAATCCTGAAACTAATTCTTCTAATTTTACTGCCATGTCTGCTACTGCCAAATCGTTTGCCGCTGCAATAGCAACAATTGAATTATTGTAAGCTGTTCTGGCATTTCTTACTAATTGAATTTCTGTAGCAGTCAATACCCAATTATCCGCTAAAGGAACTCCAACTCCATTCACAGAAGCAGGGTTTGAAGGATCAGCTAACGTTCCAATAAATCCAGAAGATGGCAATACCATTAAATCATCTGCCGTTGTCATTCTTAAATTTGGAATACCAGAACCTGTGAGGTTTGTTAGATCTTCATCAACAATAACCACTGCATTTTGACCTGCAGAGAAAGAAATTGTTCTTTGCGCTGCTTCTGCTGCCGTAATAAATCCATTTGCTAAAGCAAATTGCAATCCTCCATTATATGTTGTGTATGCATTGTTAGCAAATGCTGCAGTTTGCGCATCCATTGGGATTGGATTGTAAGGCACTGTTGTAAAGTAAGGAATAGATGTTACATCTGGCAATGTAGCTACAACTCCCTTTGCTCCGTTTGCAGTTAATGCATCAATTAAACCTTGGTAAGTAAATGCAAATACACCTGGATCAGTAATATCGTTAAAACCATATGACAATACATTAGGATTCCCAGTTTGATCTTCTCCAGCTCCTCCTGAGGTAGCAAACGATAAGATATCATTATTCCCTATCCAAAGAGAGAAAAATGTCGGATTTAAAGAAACTGCATCTCCAATCACTGTAGCATTTGGCTCCGTCGCATGTCTAATGTAATAAGGATTAGCTGCTCCAGTTGATAAGTTAGCTATATTTCCATATCCTGGTGCTCCTAAGTGGAACGATTTTGCTCCTGGAACTCCCATGTTGTTATATGCTGTTGCTTGCAAACTAGAAACTTCTGCTGTTGGTACTACGTTTAAATTTTCTGGACCACCTTGACTTGCATCAATTACTAAACGTGTTTCAAATCCTGGTAGTGGATTTCCAGCTAATAAAAATCCTCCTGAATCATTTACATCATCATCAAATGATGGTTGCGTAAATGTTCCTCCTCCTGCAAAGGCAAATTTTTCTGCCATGATGTTTGGAAATGAATTTTGCTGCCCGCTTCTAAACATAGTTCCATCCATGAAACCTGCAGTTAATGAGTTTCCTACCGCAACATACGTTGTTAAGTCTGCCGAACCACTTGAATAGGCTCCACTTTCGTCAATTGGATTATCAAATTCTGGTTCACAGGCAAATAATCCTAACGCTAATACTGCTAAATATTTTATATTGTTTTTCATCTTTTTCTGCTCTTTGATATTATAATTTGTATGATACTCCAATTCCTGCTACTAAGGCATTCGATTTATATTCTCCTCCAAACGAAACACGTTGCCCTGCCTCTACAAAACTGCCATACGAGTTTTGAACTTCATTTGAGTGCACATACAATACCGAGGCATCAATTGTCCATCTACTATTTAAATTATATGAAAATCCACCTGTAAAGTTAACTGAATCTGGTCTTGGTGTTTCTGGCGCAAAGAATCCATCTCTAATAGGAGATTCATCGTAATAGAATCCTGCTCTTACGGTTACTTTTTGAGTAGCATCGTATTGTGCACCAATTTTATAGATAGATGAATTTTTGTAATTTCTTGGGTTTCTAGATAATCCTGCTGCATTGAAGAATTGTACATCTAAAGATTTATATGCATCCCAAAATGTTCTGGTATAATCAAAAGCAATCAACCATTTCTCAGCCGGTTTAAAAGAAGCTCCAAACGTTAATTCTGCTGGCAAAGGCAATGATGCTGTAAAATCTCCGTCAGCAAAATCTGCTGCCAATGCGCCTGGTAAGTTTTCAAAATCTGCTGTTCCTTCACCTCTTTCAACATTCATGTCGATTTTTGAACGATAGTTAAATCCTAAATTGATATCTTCTGTTGGACGAAACATTGCTCCAATAGAATATCCCCAAGCGTTAATTCCTGAAGCATCAATAGTTACATTTGAACGATTTCCCCCTTCATCTGTTAAACTTCTTGATAGATTTCTGTTAAAGTTTACAGCTCCAGTTACATAGATTGGCCCACCTCCAACACTCAATTTATCAGATAGTTTGATTGCCACTGTAGGCTGAACAAAAATTGCTGATAGCTCAATATTGTTTACTAAGTGAGATCCTTCCCAATCCGTTGGCCATTCTACTCTACTTCCATAAGGTGTATATACTGCTAAACCTACAGACAGCCAATCGTTAATTTTATATGCTCCATACGCATAAAATGGAGTTCCTACTGGATTATCAGCCTCCGCAGAGTATCCAAACTCTCTATTCTGATAAGATGTATTTGAAAGAACAGCAGCCGCTCCTAATGATACGTTAAGCTCCCCATCTAAATATACCAAACCTGCAGGATTGAAAAATGCTGATTCCGCACTTGTTACAACTGCAACTCCCGTATGCCCCATTGCTAATTGCTTATGACCTTGTACTCCGACTCTATATCCTCCAGCATACATTACCGAAGCCGAAAACGCGATGGTCAGTACCAATAATAGTTTCTTCATAATAAATAAAAATGTTGATTTAAGGTTAAATTTTTGTAAAATCAGAGCTTCAAAATTAGCATAAATTATGATAAATACAAGGATTATAGCAATTTATTATGCATTCATAGTAAATTTAAAACGATTCTTAAGAATTCAAAAAAAGCAAGGATTTTTCAAAAAATTCTTTTGGGTTTTCAGCATGCAACCAATGTCCTGCATTTGATATTTCTTGAATGATTGCTTTTGGAAAGTGTTGTTGAATCAGCTTTTCATCTCCTGTAAGAATATACTCCGACTTATCTCCTTTTAAGAACAATGTTTCCTTTTCATAGGAAGTAAAATTCTCAAGAGGCTCACCAACTTCTTCTACATTTTCAATCAATGCTTCTAAGTTAATTCGTAAGCCTAATGTTTTATCTTTTTGCCAATATAAATTTTTGAGTAAAAATTGACGGGTTCCAAAATTAGAGACATAATTTTCCATGATGGCTTCTGCGTCACTTCTTTTGGTAAGTGTTTCTTGCTGAATAGCAGACAAACCAGCTAAAATTTGTTCGTGATGTGTTGGGTAAAATTTCGGCCCGATGTCAACAACAATAAGTTTGTCTAACATTTCTGGATAATTTACCGCAAATAACATCGCCGTTTTTCCTCCCATAGAATGACCAAGCAACGAGATATTTTCTAACTTGTGATGCTCACAATAACTTTTTAAATCTTCCGCAAGGAGTTCATAATTAAAATCATCCGAATGAAAACTACGTCCGTGATTTCGCTGATCAATTAAATGCGCTTGAAAACCTGAAGCGGCAAATTTCTTTCCCAATGTTTTCCAGTTATCGGACATTCCCAAGAAACCATGCAAAATTAGCAACGGCTTTCCTGAGTCGCCAATAATATTAGAGTGCAAAATCATACCTATAACTTATTAAGATACATATTGACAACATTCTGGATTCCTAAGTATAAAGACTCCGAAATAAGCGCATGTCCGATAGAAACCTCAAGTAATCCTGGAATTTCTTTGGCAAAGAATGCTATGTTATCTAAACTTAAATCGTGACCTGCATTGACACCGATTCCTAATTCGTTTGAACGAGCTGCACAATCGATATAAGGTTGAATTGCGTTTTCGTTTCCTAAACTGTATTGATGTGCAAATTCTTCTGTATATAATTCAATACGATCGGTTCCAACGGCTTTGGCTCCATCGATCATTTCCAATACAGGATCTACAAAAATAGACGTACGAATTCCGTTTGCTTTAAATTCTGAAATCACTTCCGAAAGAAAGTCCTTGTGCTTAATGGTATCCCAACCCGCATTTGAAGTTATAGCGTCTACCGAATCGGGCACTAAGGTCACTTGTGTAGGTTTTACTTCTAAAACCAAGTCCATAAACTTTTGAATTGGGTTTCCTTCTATATTATATTCTGTGTATACAATTGGTTTTAAATCGCGCGCATCTTGGTAACGAATGTGGCGTTCATCTGGACGTGGATGAATTGTGATTCCTTCTGCTCCATATTCCTGAACATCTTTTGCAAATTTTATCAAATTAGGAACATCGCCACCACGAGAATTTCGCAACGTAGCAATTTTATTAATGTTTACACTTAGTTTCGTTGTCATTGCGTTATATTTTTAAACTGAGCACAAAAATACAAACTTAGCATGCTTAGAAGTAGTTATTTTTAATTAATTTGCGAACTTAATCTTTTGTTCTATGAATATTGCACAATATATATTGAATGACGTTAAACCATTGTCTATTAATGAAGCTGTAAAAGAAGCACAACTAGTTTTTAATCAACTTACATTTTCACATATTCCTATTTCAGAAAATGGTGTGTATTTAGGTTGTTTATCTGAAACTGATTCGCACTGCTTTGATAGCGAAAAACTAATCAGTGATTGTCGTTATGCCTTAGAACAGTTTTTTGTACGTAAACAAACCAATTGGATTGATGTTTTGGAAGCGTTTGCACAAAATTCAACGAACATCATGCCTATTTTGGACGAAAAGAACAACTATATAGGTTATTATGAATTGAATGATATCATCAGTATTTTCAATGACACACCATTTTTACACGAATTGGGAAGTGTATTAGTGGTTGAAAAAGGGGTTAAAGATTATTCATTCAGTGAAATCTGCCAAATTGTAGAATCAAATAACGGGCGTTTGCTTGGTGCTTTTATCTCAAAAATAGAACGCGATGTGGTGCAAGTTACCATGAAACTAAACAATGCAGCGCTTAATGAAGTTGTACAATCTTTTAGAAGATATAGTTATAATATCGTTTCTGAATTTGCAGAAGACACATACATGCAAAATTTAAAAGAACGTTCAGAATACTTAGATAAATACTTGAACATTTAGTCATGAAGATTGGTATTTACGGTCAATTTTACCACAAAAACTCAGGTGAGTACATTAGTTATTTGTTGTATAATTTACAGCAATATGGTGTAGATATTTATATTGAAAAGAAATACTACGAGATTTTTTCACAGAAGATTCAAGTAAAGGAAACTTATAAAACATTTGAATCTTATAGCGATTTAGATGATTCTTTCGATTTATTTTTTAGTATTGGTGGAGATGGAACTATTTTAAGAACCGTTACAATGGTGCAAGATTTAAACATTCCAATCATAGGAATCAATACAGGAAGACTTGGTTTTTTAGCAACGATTCAAAAAGAAGAAATTCAACAAGCGATTGCCAAAATTATGGAGAAAAAGTATTCCGTAATTGAACGAAGTGTGCTTGCAGTAGAAACTACACCTACCAATGATGACATCAAAGAAATGAATTTTGCTTTGAATGAAGTTACAGTTGCCCGAAAAGACACAACTTCCATGATTACGGTGCGAACACATTTAAATGATGAGTATTTAACTTCATATTGGGCAGATGGTCTAATTATAGCAACACCAACAGGTTCTACAGGATATTCTTTAAGCTGTGGCGGACCTGTAATTACTCCTAACAATAATAATTTTGTATTAACACCAATTGCACCGCACAATTTAAATGCGCGTCCTTTGGTAATACCAGATCATACTACAATCCGATTGGAAGTTTCCGGTAGAGAAGATAAGCACCTAATTTCGTTAGATTCGCGTATTGCTACCGTAGACATTAATAGTGTTATTACTATTAAAAAAGCACCTTTTACAGTAAAACTTGTAGAACTTGAAGGACAGAGTTTCTTAAAAACACTACGAAAAAAGCTTCTTTGGGGCGAAGATAAACGAAATTAAGAGCAATAAAATGCAGCAAATTATGTTTAAAACTCACAGGCTTATTTTATGAATTGCCTATAACAAAAGAGAATACTATATTTGCAAACTTTTTGACACCTATGAGAAGACTCGTTATAATGTTGGTTGCTTTTACTTTAGCCCAAACCTCAAATGCACAACTCCATGAAATTGGAGGGTATATTGGGTACAGTAATTTTGTTGGTGATGTAGGATCAACAAAATACATAAACCCGAACCATTTGGCATATGGAGCTATTTACAAATGGAACAGAAGTGAAAGACACTCGTTTAGAGCATCTATAACACGAACACTGCTAGAAGGAAAAGATATTAATTCAGATGATCCTGCAAGACAATTACGTGGATTGCAATTTACAAACACTATCACTGAGCTATCTGTTGGTGTTGAATTTACATTTTGGGAATTTAACTTGCATGATACAGATATGCAAGCCGCACCATATATATACACCGGTGTTTCATATTTTAATTATGACACACTATTTTTGGAAAATGGAAGAATTGTTCCTTATGGAGATGACAATACGTTTGCCATTCCAATGGTATTAGGATATAAAATGACGATTTCAGACAAATGGGTTTTGGGACTTGAACTAGGAGCTAGATATACCTTTACCGATGACATCGATGGAAGTAACCCAGTAAATGATAAAGCAGATTTTGACAGTCTAAAATTTGGAAATATAAACAGTAACGATTGGTATATGTTTACAGGTATTACCCTTACGTATACTTTTGGAAAAAAACCCTGTTATTGTTACTAGCGTAGCAAACAAAAACACGAATGAGTTTAGCTAATAAAATACAGAAAGACTTTTTGCCTCAACATTTAGCCATTATTATGGATGGAAACGGTCGTTGGGCAAAACAAAAAGGAAAACTTCGTGTATTTGGTCATGAAAACGGCACTAAATCTGTACGACAAACCGTAGAAGCCTGTGCTGAATTGGGCATTAAAAACCTGACATTGTATGCTTTTTCTACTGAAAATTGGAATCGTCCAAGGTTAGAAGTAGAGGCTTTAATGCGCTTATTGGTTTCTTCATTACGTAAAGAGCTTAAAATACTACAGAAAAACAATATCAAACTACAGGCTATTGGCTCTCTAGATTCTCTTCCCAAAAAAGCTAAAAGAGAATTGTTTGAGGTGATAGAAAAGACAAAAGACAACACACACATGACTTTAACACTAGCATTAAGCTATGGTTCAAGGGAAGAACTTAAAAATGCTGTTAAAGAAATATGTCATAAAGTTAAAAATAATATAATTTCTTTGGAATCTATTGACGAATCCATTATTAATCAGCATCTTTACACGCAAGATTTACCCGATGTGGATTTACTTATACGTACTAGTGGAGAACACCGTATAAGTAACTTTCTGCTATGGCAAATAGCGTATGCTGAACTGTATTTTACGAATGTATTATGGCCAGATTTTAGCAAGGAAGACTTATATGAAGCGTTGATTAATTATCAAAATAGAGAACGAAGATTTGGAAAAACAAGCGAACAAATTAATTAGAATTTTAATGCAAAAAAAATACCTAAAATCATCATTATTGCTATTATTACTACTGTTTTGCAGTATTGCCTCGTATGCACAAGAAACGACTTTTGATAAAGGGAAGAAATATACGATAGGCGGCATTAAAGTTACTGGATTAAAAAGTTATAACGAACAAACGGTTATAACATACACGCAATTACGTGAAGGACAGGAAATTTTAGTACCAGGAGAAGAGATTAGTGCAGTTATTAAAAAATTGTGGGGATTAGAGCTTTTTAGCGATATCAATTTCTATATAGATCGCATTGAAGGAAATAAAATATTCTTAGAATTAAACATTCAAGAATTACCTACATTATCCGATGTAGAAGTTCGTGGATTAAAAGAAAATAAGGCTGCAACGGTTATCAAAGAAACCGAACTTAAAAAGGGTAAGAAAATCACAGAAAGTTTCTTAGCCAACACTAAAAACTATATCGAAAACAAGTACAAAAAACTAGGTTTTTATCGTACCAAAGTAAATATTACTACGAAGCCAGATACTACAAACAATGCTACCAACAACATGAAAGTGATTGTAAATGTAGATCGCGGTAAAAAGATTAAAGTTAAGAATATCCGCTTTACTGGAAATAACCAATTCAAAGACAAAAAGCTTCGAAGAGCTATGAAAAATACGAAAGAAAAGTTTCCACTTCGTATATTCAAAGCTTCTAAATTCATTCCTGAAAACTACAAGGAAGATTTAAACTCTATCATTGAAAAGTATAAAGAAAATGGATATCGTGATGCACGTATTGTAGGTGACTCTATTAGCTGGAACAATGATAATACCCTTAATATTGATATTGCTCTTGAAGAAGGAAATAAATACTATTTTGGAGACATTACATTCTTAGGAAATACAGTATATACAGACAGGCAATTGAGCAGTTTATTAGGAATCAAAAAAGGAGATACTTACAATGGTGTCTTACTAGAAAAGCGTATCGCTGACGAAACAGATCCTGATGCACAAGACTTAACAAATCAATACCAAAACAACGGATATTTATTTTCTAACATCAACCCAGTTGAGGTTTCTGCAAAGAATGACACGATTAACTTCGAAATCCGTATTATTGAAGGAAAGCCTGCATATTTCAACAATATCTCAGTAGTTGGTAACGAAAAAACAAACGATCACGTAATCTATCGTGAGATCAGAACAAAACCAGGAGAATTATATAGTAAAGATAAAATCATTCGAACGATTCGTGAATTAGGTCAGTTAGGATTCTTTGATGCAGAGCAAATTAAGCCTGAAATAAAAAATCCAGATCCAAACAGTGGTACTGTTGATGTAGAATATAGTTTAGCTGAACGTGGAGGAAGCCAAATAGAACTACAAGGTGGCTATGGTGGTGGAGGTTTCATCGGAACCTTAGGACTATCATTTAATAACTTCTCTATTCGAAATCTATTTAATGGTGAAGCCTATAAACCATTACCTACAGGTGATGGACAAAAATTAGCATTACGTGCACAAGCAAGTAGATTCTTCCAAACATTTAGCTTCTCATTCACAGAACCATGGTTAGGAGGAAAAAAACCTGTACAGTTTACAACTTCATTATCACACACAGTACAGTTTTTATTCAACCCACAAACAAACAATGCTGATAAAGACAGACGTTTCTTAATTACAGGATTATCTGTAGGATTGGCAAAACGTTTAGCGGAGCCAGATGATTACTTTGTATTATCGCAAGCATTAAGCTTTCAACATTACAACTTAAAAAACTACAATACAGGATTATTTACCTTTGGTGATGGATTCTCAAACAACTTTTCATATACAGCTGCTTTGACAAGAAATTCATCGGGGCCAAACCCAATTTACCCAATGCAAGGTTCAGAATTCACTGTAAGTGCAAAACTTTCCTTACCTTATTCGCTGTTTAATAACGTAGATTACGGAAATTTAGAAAATTTAGATGAGTATCAGTTAAAAGATGCTAATGGTAACTTCCTAAATGCCAATGCTAATTTACCAGGAGAACCTGCAAATTTAGGTCCAACACTTGAACCAGGAGAAGTTTCTGTTGTTGACAGAGGAAAAGTTGATCAAGAAAAATTCAAATGGTTAGAATTTTATAAAATTAAATTTAAAGGTGCTTGGTACCAAAATATTGTTGACAAATTAGTCTTAAAGACAGAAGCTAATTTTGGGTTCTTGGGCGCATACAATAACGATAGAGGGATCATTCCATTCGAAAGATTCTTCGTTGGTGGAGACGGATTAGGTAACTTTAGCTTAGATGGTAGAGAGGCTATTGCATTGCGTGGATATCCTAATCAATCACTTTCTGATATCGATGGAGGTACTATTTACAATAAATTTTCGTTAGAGTTACGTTATCCGATTACATTAAAGCAAACTGCTTCTATTTATACGTTAGCATTTTTAGAAGCTGGTGGCTCATTTAATTCGTTTAAAGAATACAGTCCGTTTGAGTTAAACCGCTCAGCTGGTGCTGGATTGCGTATATTTATGCCCGCATTTGGATTGCTAGGTATTGACTTTGGATATGGATTTGATCCAATCCCAGGAACTACGCAGCGAAACGGATGGGAAACACACTTTATTATCGGACAGCAATTTTAAGCAATTTTAATTTTGGCACGATATTTTCTATTAACAAACCGACAGACATGAAAACGAAAGTTCTTTTTTTATTAACGATGCTTCTTACACTATCTACCGTACACGCACAACGCGTAAATGGTGCAAAGGTTGGCTATATTGATATGGAATACATTTTAGAAAACGTAAAGACATATCAAGAAGCAAACACACAATTAGAAGCAAAAGCTCAACGCTGGAAAAACCAAATTCAAAAAAAGCAAAGCACGATAGATCAAATGAAAAAAAATCTAAGTGCGGAACGTGTTTTACTTACCAAAGAATTAGTTGACGAGCGTGAAGAAGAAATCGAAATCTTAGAACAAGAATTACAAACATACCAACAAGATCGTTTTGGCCCTTTTGGAAGTTTGATGGTACAACGTCAAAATATGGTAAAACCTATTCAAGATCAAGTGCTAGATGCTGTTCAAGATATCGCAAAAAAGAAACGTTATGATTTTGTGTTTGACAAATCAGCTGACGTAGTAATGCTTTTCTCTGCAAAGAAATTTGATATAAGTGATCAAGTTTTACGTATTATCAATAGAGATGAAAAGCGTAAAGGCAGAGAAGAAAAAATCAGGAAAAAGCAAAGCGAAAAATCCAAATTCGAAGATGCAGACACTGCTAAAGATCCAAATCCTGAAGTAGAAGCTAAAAAGCAAGCTGCTGCTGAAAAGAAAGCAGAGCGTCAAAAGTTATTAGATGAGCGTAAAAAGAAACGTGAGGAAGAGCGCGCAGCAAAGAAAAAAGCTTACGAAGAAAAACGCAAAAAACTAATCGCTGAACGCGAAGCTAAAAAGAAAGCTGCGGAAGAAAAACGTAAAAAACGTGCGGAAGAAAAACGCAAAAAGGCGGAAGATCGCAAAAAGCAGCAAGAAGAAAAGAATAAAGAAAGCGAAGAAAACGGTGAAGGCGCCGGAGGCGGACAATAAAAATAAGCCCAATTTTGCCTTAGAGGTAATTATAGAAAATACACCCTCAACATCGAGACAACCCTAAAAACAAATCTTGATTATCGAGTAACAACAATTAATATAAATAACACTTAAAGTAAATAATTGAACATCATGAAACAAATGAAAAAGCTAATTGCCGTTGCAGTACTATTCTTAGGAATGGTTAGTTTTACAAATGCACAGACAAAAGTTGCACACATTAACACGCAGAAATTGATTAGCGCAATGCCGGAAATGAAAGAAGCTAAAGATGAGTTTGACAAGCTACAAAAATCATTAGGTGCAGATATTCAAGCTTCTGTGACAGAATATAGAAATAAATTGACTCAGTATACAAATGAAGCTCCTAACAAAACTGATGCTGAAAACAAAGAAAGACAAAAAGAATTAGCTGAGTTAGAAGGACGTATCCAAGAAGCCCAAGCAGCTGCTGATAAAACTGCACAACAAAAGTACATTGACTTAACAAAGCCAATTCAGGAAAAAGCATTAGCTGCGATTCAAAAAGTAGCAAGAGCACAAGGATATGCTTATGTACTTGACGAAACTCCAGGTTCAGGTTTATTACTAGCTGATGGAACTGATTTAATGGATGCTGTTAAAAAAGAATTAGGTATCAAGTAAAAAACTACATAACTATACTATAAAAAACCGCTTTTGAAAAGCGGTTTTTTTGTTTCTAATAATATTCAATCTTTTCCCAAACTCCATTTTCTTTGAATAAATGATAGCCTGTTCCTGTTATCATAATATGTGGTGTTTTATACATGATATCTGTACTCGGCAGAATCAATTTTGGACAATACCGGACTTCTAAAGATTTTAAATTATTCAAATTGAATAAAGCATCAATAGAAGTCACATTACTCAAGTTACGTATATCGATCTTAGAAATAGAACTTGTATTGCTTCTAGGATGAACTATAGAAATCTCATTACAACCATACAACATTATATAATCTATAGCTGCAAATGTAAAAATCCATGAAACATCTATTAAGTTATGAACTCTATTGAGGTACAACTTTTCCAAAGTAATTTCTGTAAATTTTTCTTTAACAGTATCTAGTTCTAGATTATACAGTTTCAGAGTTTTTAGGTTTATATATTTCTTAAGATGTTTCAAACTTTTTAGTTTAGTCTTACGATTATAAACTGCCCAACTATTAACCTCTAAATACTGAATTGATGTTGGCAAATATGACGGTATTTCGGTAATACTGTATATATTTCCAAGTGTTAGTTTCTCTAATTTAGAAAGTCTACCAATTTCATTCAAGTATTTTACAGTGTCCTTTTTTCTATATGTTGTTCCATGATCAATTACCAATTCTTTTATTCTATTTTTTTTACGAAATTTTGGAAATTGAATTAGGTTTGGCGTGCCATAAATAATTAATTTTTCAAGTGCAGTACAATTTAAAAAACCATCTATATTTTCTAAGTTTTCAGCATCCATAATATATAAGGTCTGCAAGGAATCTAACTTAAATTTCTTTTTCGTTATAAACTTTTGTTTAGCGCGACGAATATTTAAGTGCTTTAGATTAGGAAAATACACATCCAATTTCTCGATATCAGTAGGCGGAGTTATGGTAAGTGATTCTGTATGTGCAAAATCTTTGAACTCCACCGGTATTTTTGACAACCTGATATTCAAACTGAGATTTTTATGGTTTTTCAACAAAGCAACACGAGTTAGATTTGTAGTACTATCAATGATAACTATATCACCTATTCCATCATTTAGATTCATCAATATTGGTCCAGGCTGCGCATTAGAAAATATTCCATAAAAGAAACACACAAACGAAATAAAGTAATGTCGATTCATAATTCATATTTTGCAAGCAAAATACATTGTCATTTCGCTTTAAAAAACCACAAATGAGTCAACACTACTTTTGGGTGAGCTTGCAATCAAAAAAAGCCGCCAAAAATGGCAGCTTTTCGTCTTAAATGATGTTAGATTAACATCCTCCATTGCAAGTAAGACAATGCAAAGGGTCTCTTAATGAATGATTGTTTGTCGCACAATTATTACTACCACAGGCGTTAGTGCCACAACCTTTGGTTCCACAATTATTGGTATTACACCTAAAAGTGATACAATAAAAAGTAATATAACCTCCTTTTATTGCTCCTAAATTGGAAACATTGGTTTTGCCTAAATTTAGTTTGGTTGCCATTTTTTGTTTTTTCATAATGATCATATTAAAGTTAATAGCTCAAATGTATATTTTGAAAAATAAAGAATTATCCTACAAAATGTAGGATTTGTCTAATTACATTTTAATTTTTCCAAAAAACATAGCTGCAAACTCAAATGATATAGACAAGGCTATTTTTTTTACTTATTTTTACAGTTATGAATAATTCCCCAATTGGTATTTTTGATTCAGGAGTTGGCGGCACGTCGATTTGGAGAGAAATTCACAAATTATTGCCCTACGAAAACACGATCTATTTAGCAGATAGTAAATATGCTCCGTATGGTCCAAAAGGAAAAAATAGAATCACTGAACTTAGTGTAAAGAACACAGAATTACTTCTAGAAAAAGGTTGTAAACTTATTGTTATTGCTTGCAATACGGCTACTACAAATGCCATTCGCCATCTTCGTGAAATTTATGATGTTCCATTTATTGGAATTGAACCTGCTATTAAACCAGCCGCTTTACAGACGAAATCTAACACGATCGGGATTTTAGCTACCAAAGGAACCTTATCGAGTAAATTGTTTCACAAAACGTCAGATTTGTACGCAAACGGCGTTACTATTATTGAACAAGTTGGCGAAGGTTTAGTTCCATTGATTGAAAACGGAGCCATTGATTCTCCAGAAATGGAAGAACTCTTAAAAAAATACATCACACCGATGATTGCAGCAAATATTGATTATTTGGTTTTAGGTTGTAGTCATTATCCGTATTTGATACCTAAGTTGCATACCTTGCTTCCTAAACATGTGACTATTATAGATTCTGGAGCTGCTGTAGCTAGACAAACTCAAGCTATTTTAGAAAAGCATGAATTGTGTGCCTCAGTTACTAATATTGGAGACTGCATGTTTTTCAGCAATGGAAACCCTGAAATTTTAACTGAGATTTTAGAAGGAGATTTTACAGTAGAAGCATTGGATTTTTAAAATGCCATTCTTAACTTAATTTAGAATCCCAATCTTTGAACCAACTTGAATATTCTACATAGTTCTCTGCAATACGATCTATTTCTCCAGAGATTAATTCTTTACTGATGTCTTTTACTTTTTTTGCAGGAATTCCAGCATAAATACTACCCGATTCTACATGTGTATTTTTAGTCACCACTGCTCCTGCAGCGATAATACTATTACTTTCCACGACACAATCATCCATTACAATGCTTCCCATTCCTATTAAAACATTGTCATGAATAATACAGCCATGCACAATAGCATTATGTCCGATAGAAACATTATTTCCAATAGTCGTTGGAGATTTTTGATAAGTAGCATGAATAACAGCACCATCTTGTACATTTACCTTATTGCCCATTTTAATAAAATGTACATCGCCACGAATAACCGCGTTAAACCATACACTACATTGGTTTCCCATCGTTACTTCACCTACAATGGTAGCATTTTCTGCAATAAAACAATCGTTTCCTATTTGTGGATGTTTTCCTTTTACGGGTTTGATGATCATTAGGTGTTAGGTTTTGAGTTGCTTCGCTATTAGCAAAGATACTTTTTCATTTAATATTTTTGAGTTTTACTTTTCAACTTTTACAATTTCTTAATTGTCGATTGGTCGCTCAGCTATATTGTGAGTTATTTGATGTTTACAAGCACTAACATCCCAATACTGACTACTTTTTTAAAGTGTCATTTCGATTACTTTTCGTAATGAGATAAAGAAAATTGCATTGAGGAGTATTCTGAAATTCCAATTAGATTTTTATACTAATTTGTTTTACAAATTCACTCGATCTGACGACTCGAATTCATTATTTAAAATACGATAGTAAGTTTGCTTTTTTAGTAGAGGACACTAACACTTCTTTTCCATTACTCAATACCACACTTCCGCCTTTTCCTTTTCTGTATTTTACCACAGCATTTACATTTACTAAGTAGGATTTATGAACTCTTGCAAATGGATATTGACTCAACGCCTCTTCAAAGTATTTGAGTGTTTTACTTACTACAATCTTTGAATTGTTGATGTAGATTTCCGTATAATTATCATCAGCTTTGCAATACACTATATCTGCTACATTGAGCACTTCAAAACCATCTTGTTGTGGAATGGTAATTTTTCCATTGATCGTTTCAATGTTTGTTGCCAATACAGTATTTGCCAAACGCTCTTCTTTACTTTTTACAGAGATTACATGATCTACTGCTTTGATCAATTCATCAATAGAAATTGGTTTCAACAAATAGTACGATGCATGACTATTGAGAGCTTCAATCGCATAATGATCATAAGCCGTTACAAAAATAGTTTCAAACGAACGATCACCTACTTTTTCGAGCAAGTCAAACGCATTTCCAAAAGGCATTTCCACATCTAAAAACACCAAATCTAATTCATTATTTCGTATCAAAACCAATGCATCTTCAATATTAGAAGCTTCTCCGATAACATTTACATTCGGACAGTATTTTGCGACGTATTTTTTTAGAATTTCTCTACTGATTTCTTCGTCCTCTACAATGATAGTTTGTAATTGCATTTAGTCTTTTTTTAGTGTTAGTATAACTTTAGTTCCTTGTCCATCTTGAAAAATATCGGTCACAGAAACATCTACTTTATCTTTATACATATCATTCAATATGGCAATACGTTTTTTGATATTCCCCATACCTTTTGATTTTTGGCGAAGCTGATTTTTTGTCTTTAACTCCATAGAACGCTTTCGACCAATTCCATCATCTTCAATTGTAATTTCTAATATTTCGTCCGTTTTTGCCGTAATAGAAATACTCAACATTCCTTTTTCTTCCTTATAGCGTAGTCCATGCCAAATTGCATTTTCTATATACGGCTGCAGCAACATTGGCGGAATTTGAAATTCAGAAACTTTTAATTTCTCATCAACATTGATTTTATAGTCAAATTTATCCTGAAAGCGCATGTGCTCTAAGCGTACATATAATTCGAGCAATTCCAATTCTTTGGAAAGTGGGATAAAATCTTCATCCGAATTTTCTAAAACAGCACGCATTAAGGTAGAGAACTCAGATAAATATCGATTCGCATTACGTTCATCATTCAATGCTATATAATTATTCACAGAATTCAACGCATTAAAAATAAAATGCGGATTCATTTGTGCACGTAGCGATTTTAAGGCTAATAAATTATTCGCTAATTTCTGCTGTTTACTATTTCTATATAGTAAATAAATTGTGATCGCTAATAAAACAATTCCAAGAATAAGCGAATAAATAGTGTACTGTTGTGTTGTGTTTTTCTGTTCTACCAATAGTTGTTCACGCATGTAACTATCGATACGATTTCGCTCTAGCTTACGATCCGCTTCCAAACTCATAATCCGTGTTTGGTTTTCTTGAATGTTTTTTCGCAAACGATTTGCTATTGAAATTTCCTGTTCTTTTCGAAGTGTTAATTCATTTACTAAATCTACATATTCCTGAAAGTTTTTGCGTGCTCTTTCAAAATCACCAAGAGATTCATAAGTTTCAGACAATTTACGTTTTGCATCTTTCCCAACAATTAAATCTTCTTTAGAAATCGCTTCAGAAGCACTTTTTTCTAAGTATGGCAATGCTTCATCGTATTTTTCCTGTAATAAAAAAGCATTTCCAATCTTATAATTTATTCGTTGCGAACTAATAATAATAGAGTCATTTAAGGTTCCTTTAGCGACTTGCTTATCTGTACCCGATTTTTCTAAATCTGCCAAGTTCTGCTTACGCAACTGAATCTCTTTATCAAATAAATTGTTCGAGTTATAAAAATCTGCCACACGATCTTGCTCTACAATAGCACGCTTTAAGTTTTGTTCTTGTGCCAAGTTTAAAGAATTTGTAAAATATCCTTCGGCAGCATTTGTATTTCCTGTAGCAGCATAATTATCTGCAATTTTAGAATTCAAATCAGTTACTTTTGGTGTAATCAGATCTTCTTTCGCAATTTTTAGTCCTTTGTTATAGTTCTTAAGCGCAATATCATATTTACCTAGAGCTTTATACGCATCTCCTAAACCTTCATATACCGTTACTTGTTGATATCGCGATAAGCTATTGCGCAAAATTCTTTTAAATGATTTGATGGCTTCAGTATAATCTGCATTTAGCAATTGTGTTTTTCCTAATGAAATCCACAAACGCGTCGTACTATAGGTATTGAGTGCTATTTCATAATTACTTATTCCCAAGTCGTACTGTTGCCAATACACATAAACATCTCCTAAAATTTCATACGAATCTGAAAGTTGCTTTTCATCATTGTCATCATATAAATTCTCCAGTGCTTTTTCAATGAATTGAATACTCTTTTCAATATCTTTTTCTTTGAAGAACACAGCTGAATCCAACATGACTTTATGCTGCTTCAAGTTAGATTTACGTTTTTGACCTCGTAAAGAAGACGTATTTTCTTGTTGGTCTTCCTCAAATCCTTCTACCAAAATCACAATAGATTCATCGCTAGTGACTTTATGAAACTCTTTTCCAAAACTCGGATGTTCAATCACCAATTGATCACCTACACGTGTTCGTATGGTAAAGCGTCCAAAAGCGTTTGTTTTTGCCACTTCTCCTCCTACTACGCGTATGGTGGCGTCAGAAACAGGTGCACGATTATCTCTCCCTCTAATTTCTCCTCGCACCATAAAAAAAGCAGCTTCTTCTTTCATTTCATTCGGATTGTTTTGGGATACAATTTCTTGGAACGAAAGCAAGCATAAAAACACAAATACTATAGCAAGCTTATTCTTCATTTTTTTCATTAATTAGGATAAACTTACGCACTTTCATTGATATACTAAAATACAGGCTTCTACAAAACCTAGTTTTTTAGCACTTTTAGACTATTTTTTAACGCTTTCTCTCATGAAAAGAATTGGTTCACTCATTCAACACGATTGTTAACTCATTAGTGTTTTTTTTCCGATTTCTTTGCGGGTACTTTTAGGGAAAATTAAAACCAAATGAAAAAAATAAATCTTTTACTGTGCTTGTGTTTTACCCAGTTCATCTTTGCACAGCATAAAGGAAATTATGATCAGAATGTTCAAATTTCCAGGCAAAATATTGCAACTTCGGCTAAGATGGGAAATGCCACTATTTACGGGCCGCAATCTACAAATCCAAGGAGAAATGTAAATCCAAGTTCCTCTATTATTATTGATTTGAATGCTCTGTACAATGCAAAAGCTAGTTCATATACTGCCATTTTCAATATTTCACAAATTGGCCCTACAGCCGAAGAAACTCATGAACTAGTTAACGAACGTATTGATAATGTTAGAAACGAGCTGTTGGCAACTGGTATTAAAAAAGAAGACATTGCTGTAGATGTCATTTCGTTTGTTCCTGTATATGAAATTGAAGTGCAGAAAAAGTTGTTTAGCACAAAATATAATGAAGTCCCTAAAGGTTTTGAGCTACAACAAAACATTCATATTCAATTCAAAAAAACCCAGCAATTCGAAAAGATTCTCGCAGCTTGTGCAGCCAATGAAATCTACAACTTGGTGAAAGTAGATTATTTTATTGAAAACATTAGAGCTGTGTACAAAAAGCTTCAAACAGCATTAGTTTCACTCGTAAAAGAAGAAAAGGAATATTATAAATTGTTAGGCTTTGATTTGTCTGATTATAATGTAGTCATGGCAGATGACAAGTATTGTTATTTCCCAAAAGATTTCTACAGAAATTACCAAGCGTATAATAGTGTTTCTTTTGAAGCTTTAAAAAAGAAAAAAGGTGTCACAAAAGCCAAAAAACAAACTTCGTATTACTATCAACCAATTTCTACTGAAAATTATGACATTGTAATGAATCCTGCAATTTTGGAACCCGTAGTTCAGGTTGGAATGCAAATTAAATTGGTGTATTCACCAAAACTGAAAGAGCAAAAACAACCACCAAAAACTGAAGTAAAAACAGAACACAAGTATTATGTGATTTCACCTGATGGAAAAATTGATGTAAAAGAATTAAAAACCAACAACTAATCATTAAACATAAAACCGAATAAACGTAAAATGTTAAACTTAAAACATGAATGAACTACTATTTAGTACTCATTAAAAAAGAAAAAGATGAAAAAACTACACGTATTTTTAGCAAGTACATTGATTTTAACAATGTCTTGTAAAGGAAACTCAAAAGCAGATACTGCATTGTTGAGTGAAGCAACGATCGAAACTGTAGATACTAAAATGCTACCAGTAAAAACAAAAAATACTATTAAAGTTGCCTTGTTATTAGACACTAGCAATAGTATGGATGGATTGATTCATCAAGCAAAAGCGCAATTATGGGAAATTGTTAATGAATTATCGTATGCCAAATGTGGTGATGATAAACCAAACTTAGAGATTGCTTTGTATGAATATGGAAACGACAATTTACCTTCAGACGAAGGATATATTCGTCAGGTATTAGGCTTTAGCAATGACTTAGATGAAATCTCTGAAAAACTATTCTCGTTGACAACTCGTGGTGGCAGTGAGTTTTGTGGACATGTGATTCAGACTTCGTTAGATCAACTTAATTGGGGAAATAATCCAAAAGATTTGAAATTACTTTTTATTGCAGGAAATGAACCTTTTACCCAAGGAAGTATCAATTATAAAGATGCAGTTACCAATGCTTATGAAAAAGATGTTGTTGTTAATACTATTTTCTGCGGGAATTATGAGCAAGGAATTTCTGGAATGTGGAAAGATGGCGCTATTAAAGGAAAAGGCGATTATATGACCATTGCACACAATAGAAATATTGTATACGTAAAGACTCCGTATGATCAAAAAATCATGGAATACAATTCACAATTGAACAAAACATATATCGCTTATGGAAGAAGAGGCGCATATAAAATGGAGCAGCAAAGTACGCAAGACTTTAATGCAAACTCCATCAATGAAGAAATTGCTGTAGACAGAGCTGTTTCTAAGAGTTCTAGTTTTTACACAAACTCTTCTTGGGATTTGGTAGATGGAATTGCTAATGACTCTGTAAAATTAGCAGAATTAAGCGAAAAAGAATTGCCAAAAGAGTTGAGAGGAAAATCAAAAGAGCAAATTTTGGCGTATGTAGAGCGACAACAAAAATTACGTAAAGAGATTCAACGTAACATTCGCGAGTTGAATACTAAACGTAAAGAATTCATTTCAAAACAAAATAAAAAAGAAGGTAAAGACGATCTGGAAAGCGCAATGATCAAAGCGATTAAGACACAAGCGGCTCGTAAAAATTATACGTGGTAGTTAGGTCTTAGGTTTTAGCTCGCAGGCTGTTAGTTATTAGACAGCTTTCCTTTTAAATTATCAGACTAATTCGAAATTAGTTCTTTTCATTTCGAGTGTGATTGAGGTTTTTATTAAATCTCGATTGCGCTCGATTTGACATTTTAGTCAGATCATTTTAATCTTAGGATATTTCTAAAATCAATATTACAACTATGATATATATATTATTCCTCTTTCCCTTTTTACTTTTAGCACAAAAACCTATTATTGAATATTATGATAATGGAAACGTGTTTCGCGAGTATTTTTTAAAAGACCAAACCCAAGACAGCACTTTTGTTCAATATTATAAAAACGGGAATATTCAATCAAAAACACAGTATAAAAAATGTGAATACGAAACTAATTACTACAAAATATATCGATTTGGTTGTGGTGTGGGAAAGTATTTTAACGAAGAGCAGAAAATTTTAAAAGGAAGGTCACACGGCAAATGGTCTTTTTACTATAAAGATGGTAGTTTAAAATCTATTTCAAATTATCATTGCGGTTTTGAACAAGGAAATTTTATCGATTACAGACCAAATGGTTCAGTAGAGTATAGTGACTTTTATCATGAAGGAAATGTAATGAGCGAAAGGGAATATCATAAAAATGGTGCTTTAAAAATACTAACACAATATACGTATGTGTATGATGAAACTATAGATGATGGTCGTTATGTTGTTTCGTGTGTACAAACAGAATTTAGAGAAGATAGTACTGTAAAAAGTGTTAAAGAAATTTCAGATTATGATATGGATGAAACAGCAATTCACAAAGAATATTACCCAAATGGCTTTTTAAAATTCACCGAAGAGCTTGTTGATGATTTTAGAGAAGGCGTTTACAGAGAATTTTATGAGAATGGTCATAAGAAGTATGAAGGTGAATATATTGACGAAGAACGCGTTAAAAAACATTACTATTACGATCGTACAGGAAAAATGACCAAAATAGAAACTTGGGATGCAAACAAATTGATTCACACAGAATACAAAAACTAAATATTATTCAAAGAAAAAGGCTTGCAATGATTTGCAAGCCTTTTTTTGTATACTGTTCTGTGTAAGTCTTAGTTAATTGCTGGACAGTTACAATCGTATGGATCTCTTCTGCTTCCAAAGTCATATCCTAAAGTGATTTGGTGATAACCTCCATTAGAAAGTACCAAAGAGTTTGCTTGGTATGAATATGTATACGCAAACATAAACTTGTTATAGTTTACTCCAACAAATGGTGTAATGTATTGTAGTTTTTGGTTATCTACTTGTGTTCCATTTACGAACTCTGCTCCATCTAAGCTTCTTCTATATGACAATCCGCCCCAAAGTGAACCGAATTCTAAGCTTCTGTATACTTTCATATTTATATCAAAAGAAGATTCTTGCGTTTCTTCTGTATATTGAAACATTGCTGATGGTTCATATTTCCAATCACTATTATATCCACCGAATACATATCCTGCAGAAGCCAAATAACGACGTTGGTTTTTTGATTCAAACTCCTGAGAGAATAAATCTCTTTTGGTTGGCAATGCATTTTTCACTGTTAAGTGCGCGTAGAAATCTAATAAATAATACGATGCTCCAAAATCTACATTAAAATACGTTGTGTTTTGTTGCGTTCCTGAAATAATAGGATCAGGATTGTTTATAATATCAAAACCTGTTTCATCCAATGTTCCTTGTGTAAAACCTGTACTAATTCCAAAAGAAAGCTGGTTTAAGTCAACTCTGTTTCTAGAAAGTAATAAGTGATATGCAAAAGTAAGATACGCTCCTTGTTGTGAGAAGTTTCCATTTTCATCATTATAGATGATAGCTCCAACACCGACTTTGTCTCCAACACGAGTATTAAAACTTAAGGTTTGTAATGACGGCGCATTATCTACGTCAAACCATTGCTGTCTAGCTGTTAATCGAATTTTAGAAGCATTAGATGCTCCAGCCATCGAAGGATGAATTAGGTATAAATTATCAGAAAGATAGTCTACATAAACAGGAAGTCCATCTTGCGAAAAAGAGCATTGCACTCCAAATGCGATGGCAACAATAGCTAAGTATTTTTTAAATTTCATTAGTGTTTATCTTTTTCTGTAAAGAATAATCGACACGATATGGAGTCGTATCGAGATTCAATGCAACTTATTATTTGATAACGAGGCCTTTACTTGTTGTGTTTCAGTTAGTTATGTGCAATACTCCTTTTTTAAAGGTATTTCCATAGTGCAAAATGCCACACATTTGGTCAAATATATAAATTATTTGATAAGTATGTAATTCTTATCTTAATTTATTATAATGTTTCCTAAAGAATCCTCCTTTTATAAAAACGAGTTTTTCATACGGTTTCGTTTCAGGCGTTAATTTATTAAAAACGCAATTATTTAATAATTATTTTAACACAAAAAATAATTTTCTTTTAAACCTAGCTTAACAATTGAATATTTTACCCAACTCCATGGAATAGATTACGTCGATATTGGTTACTTTTGTAAAAAAATTTAACGCCATGGGTGGTATTACAATAAGTATAGAAAAAACAAGCAATCCAGCAATTATAAAATTCGAAGCAAGTACGTTTCTTACACGCCATAATAGTTACGAGTTTAAAAATATAGATGACGCTCAAGATTCGCCGCTAGCGCAGCAATTATTTTATTTACCTTTTGTAAAAACAATTTTTATTTCTGGAAATTTTATTGCGATTGAACGCTACAATATTGTGACATGGGAAGATGTTCAAGAAGAAGTAGCTGAACAAATTCAAGCATATATTAATAGTGGAAAAGAAGTTATTAGCGAATCGGCTACTCCAAAAAAGGTAGTTCCTGTTACAATTTATGCAGAAAGCACACCAAATCCGACAGTGATGAAGTTTGTTGCTAATAAAAAAATTGTAGATCGTATTTTAGAATTTAAGAATATTGACGAAACAAAATACGCTCCTTTAGCACAAGCATTATTTCACTTCCCATTTGTTAAAGAAATCTTTTTAGATAAAAATTATATTTCAATTACGAAATATGACATGGTAGAATGGAATAATATTACAATGGAACTACGTGAGTTTATCCGTAATTATATCCAGGAAGGAAAAGAAGTGGTTTCTGAAGATATTCCAGTAGAACAAAAAGAAAGAATTGAGATTTCAGAAGAGAGTTTTGAAGCTTTGGATGATATTTCAAAAGAAATTGTAAATATTTTAGAAGAATATATCAAACCTGCTGTAGCAAGTGACGGTGGAAACATTATGTTTGATTCGTACGATCCAGCTTCTAAAGTAGTAAAAGTTGTACTGCAAGGAGCATGTAGTGGTTGCCCATCTTCTACCCTAACATTGAAGAGTGGTATTGAAAATACGTTAAAGAACCTATTAAAAGGGCAGATTAACGAAGTTGTGGCAATTAACGGATAAGAAATACTTTTTTAATTATAAGAATTGCCGTACTTTGAAAAGTAAATTATCATATAACCTTAAAAAAGACTATTATGGCAGTATTAAAAGTAATTGAAGTACTTTCAAATTCAAAGAAAAGTTGGGAAGATGCAACTGCAAAAGCTGTAAAACAAGCTTCTAAATCAGTTAAGAATATCAAATCTGTATATGTACAAGATCAAAGTGCAATTGTACAAGATGGAGCTGTAGTTGAATACCGCGTAAATTTAAAGCTTACGTTTGAAGTAAAATAATAATATACTTTATATATGTATTAAAGGCGTTGTCAAATAATGATAACGCTTTTTTTTACTCATAGATTTTCCATACCTTTTATTTACCTTAAATCATAACAACAAAATATAAAAGTTAGCCTATGAAAACTTTAGAAACCATTCTTATTGCGCTTGTCGCCATTGAACATATATACATTTTATACTTAGAAATGTTTTTGTGGACCAAACCGAAAGGAATGAAAACCTTCGGATTGAAATCAAAAGATTTTGCAGAAGAAACCAAAATACTTGCCGCAAATCAAGGATTGTATAACGGATTTTTAGCCGCAGGATTGTTTTGGTCATTGTACACCAAAAACATTCACGTAAGCCTATTTTTCATTATTTGTGTATGTATTGCAGCATTGTATGGATCTTATTCTACTAAAAATAAGCGAATTTTAATTGTACAAGGAACTCCTGCATTTTTAGCATTAGCCGTTATTTTATTACGAATGTTTTTAGAATTTTAATATCACAGTTCTTCTAGCTTCTACACATCACTAAAATCATTCAATTTAGCAGTTTTTTTGTCGTTTATAGAAAGCTTAAAAATTCAATTACAAATTTATTTTGTAACCTTTCGATTTTATAATTTTGCACCATCACAAAAACAAATACGAATATCATGGAAGAAACAACAACGCAAACTCCTGTAGAAGAAACAACAAATACTGCTTCTGGTTGGTTTGAAAATTTTGATCTAGAGAAGATTCTTGTAGATTATGGACTGAAAGTAGTTGCTGCTTTGGCAATTTTAATTATTGGTCTATTTATTATCAAATTGATTGTACGTTTATCAATAAAGGTAATGAAAAGACGTAGAATTGATGACACACTACAGAAATTTTTAGGGAGCCTACTTGGTTGGACACTTAAAATTTTATTGTTTGTTATTGTTGCTTCACAATTGGGTATTGAAACTACCTCGTTTGCCGCTATTATTGGTGCCGCTGGTTTGGCAATTGGTTTGGCATTACAAGGATCATTATCAAACTTTGCAGGTGGTGTATTAATTATGATTTTCAAGCCTTATAGAATTGGAGATTTAGTAGAAGCACAAGGTGTTTTGGGAGTTGTAAAAGAAATTCAAATCTTTACGACACATTTAAATACTCCAGAAAACAAATTAGCTATCATTCCAAATGGCGCAATATCTAATGGAAATATTGTGAATTACACAGCAGAAGGTACACTGCGAGTTGATCATGTAATTGGTGTTGCATACGATTCAGACATTAAACAAACAAAAGATGTATTGATGAAAGTATTAACCGATCATCCAAAAGTGTTGAAAGATCCTGCACCAACCGTTAATGTCTCTGAATTAGCAGATAGCTCAGTAAACTTTGCAGTGCGCCCTTGGGCAAAAGCAGCACATTATTGGGATGTGTATTTTGATGTATTAGAACACACAAAAATTGCCTTAGATGCTGCTGGAATTGAAATTCCATATCCAACTAGCGTTGAAATTGAGAAAAAAATGTAAAAGATGTATTAGTATACTAAATACATTTTGATCTTTTAATTAAAATAAATAATATAAGGAGCGTAAATTTTTATGCTCTTTATTTTTTAGGAAATTTACATGAGAAGGTGATTTTAAAATACTGAAGGATCAGCATCTGGCACATAATCATCAACAAATATCCCTAATCCTTCTATATAATCAAGTGTTGAGGCACCCGTCTTTTCAGCTCCTCCTACTATGTTACAAACTTCCTTCTTTTTATCAATTGATATAGAGAAATTATCCAAAGCACAACAAACATAGCTATGAGAAAAACATTTGTGAATAGATCAAATTTATTTTTTATTGTTACTGCCGTCTTTTCAGATGAGATAGATTTTAAATGAATTCTAGATATGACATCATAGCCAGATCCGTATTTATTTTTAATTAACCCATGCAGTTCTGTTTCACTCAATTCAGTAACTGTTATGCTTTCAGTTGGCGACTTTAATTAGTTGCTAACAATATCAATCGGTTTTTCAACAACTAGCTTATGTTTTTTTTATGAAGAGCATTTAAGAAAATAAATCTATGTAACTTTTTTCTTTGGTTTGGTGACTACAAAGTCTTTTAGGTAATATGGTTCAAAATAAGCGACATCTTCGATATCGTTTTTTTGGTGTTTATCTATCGCAATCGGAATCATTTTTTCTGTAGATGGAAAGTATAGCTCATCATAGAAAATTGCATTTTCATGTGTTATCACACCTTTGCACTTTTCTGCTCCGTTTCCTATAAAATGTACTTTCCCTTTAGCTAAATAGTCTCCAAAAGAAGTTTCTGTTATGATTTCTGCTTTTGTTTCTCTGATTTGCGAATAGTTGGCATCAAATACTGCCGAATATACTTCCATACGGCGCGCATCTAGCAATGGCAAAATAACTCCATCTGTAATAATAATAGAGCGTGAGAGCACTTCTAAACTTTCAATCGCCATTAATTGAATATCAGAAGCAAAACACAATCCTTTAGCAGCAGAAACACCTATACGCAATCCTGTATACGATCCTGGACCTTTTCCCACGACTATAGCATTTACATCTTCTGGTTGAATTTGAGCAGCTTCATACGCCTCTTTGATAAATACGTGTAGCTTTTCAGAATGCGAATAGTTTTTATTGTTTTTTTCCTTAAAGTATAGCACTTTTTCATCATCCGCCAAACACACAGAACAGTTCGTAGTTGAGGTTTCTAAGTATAATCGTATCGCCATTAGACTGCTAATTTTAAACAAAAGTAAAAAAGCATCAACCTTTATAAAAGTATTGATGCTTTTTTTGTGTGTTTTATTTTGTTTTCTAGTTCAATTCCGTTAATGGAAGCCCAAAATAGAATTCTAATATTTTTAAACGGAAAATGTAATCGTATTTCGTACGTATTACATCTGATTCTGCGGCTTCCAATCGTTGTTTGGATTGACTAAAATCAAACGAATTCATTACACCTTCATTGAACCGAGCTGTAGAATAATCATGTGCAATTCTCCTAGCTGTCAAGGTTTTTTCTGCAGCTTCATAGGCTTTTAGTGCGCCTTTTGCATCATTATACGCTTGGTTTACGGTAGCTTCTAAATTATTTTTTGTTTGGTCTAGATTATATTTCGCTCTTTCAATCGCAATCTTAGAGCGTTTTATGCCATTACTAATTCTAAAACCAGTAAAGATCGGTATATTCAATTGCAAACCAAAAGAGTGACCTTTATTATCACTAAACTGATCAAATAATGGATTTGGACTTTCTATAACTCTATCGCCATCGTCATTAAAAGTAACAATATCTAAGTTATTTGCTCTGGTATTGAAACTATAAAATCCTGTTAACGTTGGATATCGTTGCCCTTTTGCTAATTTTAAATCTTGTTCTGCAAGTTCTATGTTTGTCTCGGAGATTTTTACATCATTTCGAACCTCTAACGATTTTTCAAAAATTTGTTTAGGTGAGTTGTTCATGATCGTTGTCGTAGGAATTGCGTAATTTCCTTCTTCGATATCAAAAGTATCATAATCCGTTATCAATAAAAGTTGCGCTAAAGATATTTTAGAAATACGCAAGGTGTTTTCAGCATTGACAATTTGCTGTTCTTGAGTCGCTATATTCGCTTCAATTTCTGAAATTTCTCCTTGAGCTAACACACCTTCATCAACTAACTCTTGGGTACGTTTTAATTCTTTTTTTGTCACTTCAATTTGCAACCTCAATACCTTTAAAGATTCTTTGTTGAACAATATTTGCAAAAAACCTTGTACTACTTGCAACGAGGTATTGTCTTTCATATCATCTAACTGATACTGATTGGCCAATAATGCTAAATTTGCTCTATGAAGTCTATTCACATTTTGTAAACCATTAAAAAGGGTTACGTTCATGCTCAACCCTACTGATGTATTTTGCGTAGTTGCGGTTATATTTCCACCTGTTACAGGATCTAGGTTCAAACCAATGTTCCAAGAATGCGAGGTAGATGCGTTTAAGCTTGGCAAAAAGCCTCCAATAGCATCTTTCTTGTCTAATTGCGTATTTTCTCTATCTAATTGCGCTTGTTTGATAGCAATATTATTTTCTAAAGCATAGTCAACACATTCTTTTAATGTCCATTTTTTTTGGGCATGCGTTGTAGTAATTGTTCCTGTAATAAGCAGGATAATGATATAAACTTTTTTCATGTTAATGGTTATACTATTTCGGTGTTAATGTTAATCGTTTTCTTCGTTGCCATTATCTTCTCCTTCTGATTTATCATCTTCTTTTTTGATAGCAAATTTGTTCCATATTTTGATTTTATCATCTTTTTCTAATCCAGAAAGGATTTCTATATTTTTCCCATCAGAGATTCCAACTTCTATGAATTTTTTTTCAAATTCTTGTTCTCCTTTTTCTATTTCAACATACGGCTTATCTTCATTTTTTGAATCAAATCTAAGCAATCCTTCATCAATTACCAGAATATTTTCCTTTTTCCCTAGTTCAATTGTAGCATTTGCACTGTAGCCCGCTCTTATGAAATAGTTTTTATCCAGTTCTACATCTGCTTTTATTTTGAATTGTACTGCACCACTTTCTTCAACTCCTTTTGGTGCTACAAACGTCAACTTAGCCACAAAATCTTTATCTTCAATTGCACCTAAGTTTACAGTAAGTTCTGTATTTGGCTTTAATTTACCAACTTCTGCCTCATCTACTTTTCCTTCGAAGATCATTTTTCCTAAATCGGCAATCGTAGCAATACTTGTTCCTGCATTGAACGTATTACTTTCAATAACCTGATCTCCTTCTTTTACTGGAATTACCAAGATAGTTCCGGAAACCGTTGCTCTAATGTTTGTATTGGCAGCAGAACCTCCAACAGAACCTCTTTTGATGATTTGTAAATCGCTTTGTGCATTACGCACTTCTTGTTTTGCTTGATTGTATGAAAGCTCCGCACGTTCAAATTCTTGACTTGATATGATTCCTTTGTCAAAAAGTGTTTTGTTTCTATCGTAGGCTACTTTAGCATTATCCATCACAATTTTTTGATTCTTAATTCTGTTTCGTGCACTGTTCAACGATTGCTCATTTGGCACTACTTTGATACGCGCAATTAAATCTCCTGCTTGAATTTTATCACCTTCCTCTACAAATATTTTTTCAATGATTCCTGAGATTTGCGGTTTTATTTCCACCTCATTTTCTGGAATCACTGTTCCTGCTGCAACTGTTTTTTCGATGATTGTATCTTTGAACGCAGTGGTAGTTTCAAAGGTTTCTACGTTTGTCGTATTTGACTTTACAAAGTATGTTCCTGCAAAAAATGCACCTCCTAAAAGTATAATTAGCAATAGGATTCGTAAAACTTTCTTCATTTTTTTTGATTCTTGGTTTAGTACCTGATTAGTGTGTATTATTATAATATATTTTTTATTCTTCTCGCAAAGCATCTATAGGTTTGATACTTACGGCTCGTTGTGCTGGGATCAATCCAACTAATGTTCCTAATATGACCATGATCGCAATCGCAAACCCGATATACGGCAAACTTACTGTTGGATTCAAAAATGGAAAATCCCAACTTTTAGCCAGATCATTCAAATATGACAGTAGTAATCCACCTACTGTCATTCCTAAAAGTCCGGCTGTTAATGTTAAGAATACAGATTCTAAGATGATTTGTCCTCGAATTTCTCCTGGCTTTGCCCCTAATGCTCTTCTGACTCCTATTTCTTTTGTACGTTCCTTTACAGTAATTAGCAATATGTTTCCAATGGCAATAACTCCTGCTAAGATTGTAGCAATTCCTACAATAAGTGCTGTAAATTTTAATCCTTTGACAAACCCAGTAATTTTTCCAAACATTTCTCCAAAGTTAAATGCTCCAAAAGCTCTTTCATCATTAGGATGTACTGTGTATCGCCTTTTCAATAAATTCTTTACTTTTTCTTCAACGGCAATAATATCCTCTTTAGGATAACCTGCAATGACCATCCAACCAATTCGGTTTCCTGTATTGAATACTTTTTGATATGTGGTAAATGGTATAAATATGGAATTATCTCTTTCAAAAAAGTCTGTATTATTCCTTTTGTAAACACCAACTACTTGAAAATAAATATTACTGATTTTGATGTATTGTCCGACTGGATTTTCGCCTTCTTCAAATAGTTCTTTTTCTATACGTTCTCCGATGACACATATTTTTCGTTGATCTTGAATATCTTTTTGATTTAGGAAACGCCCTTTCCTCAATTTTTTCTTGGAGACTTTATCAATAATGGGATAGTCCCCAAATACTCTATAGTTTCCAGATTTTAGTTTATTGATTACTAATGGAACCGCATCTCCAAAAACTCCTTTAGCATTTCGTGGTGCTACAAATTGTACACCTTCAATTTGACTTGCGATTCTATAAGTATCATTAAGTTCTAGACGAACTTTACGGTTTCTTTTATAACCTCCATATGGAATTCCTGTTTGTTCTGACCAAAGAAACATACTGTTTGTTGCCAAATTTTTGAATCGGTCATCAAATCCGTTTTCCATCCCTTTTGCAGCACCTTGCAATGCTACAAAGAGTAAAATCCCCCAAAAAACACCAATAATAGTAATGGCCGTTCGTAGTTTGTTTTTACGAATTGCTCCGAAAATTTCTTGCCAAGTATCTCTTGTAAATATAAATTTCATTGTTAGTTCTTGGTTCTTTTATTCGTCTCTTAATGCTACAATTGGTTTTACTCTAGCAGCCCTTCTAGCTGGAATATATCCTGCTATTAATCCTGATAAAATTAAAATAACCGTTGCTGCAATAATGGTTTCTTGACTTACACTCGGATTGGTGATGAACCAATCTTTTAATTTATCGCCCATGGAGTTGAGTATAAAATTCCCAATCAATAGTCCGATATATCCAAAAACGAGTGTTACTACAATGGTTTCTTGTAAAATCATTCCAATTACAGAACTTGGTTTAGCGCCTAATGCTTTTCGGATTCCTAGCTCTTTGGTACGTTCTTTTACAATATATACCATGATGTTACTAATTCCGATAACACCTGCAAGCAAGGTTCCGATCCCAATCCAAAGGACTATAATCTGTAATACATTGGCAACTTGCAATGTATCATTTAGGTCTTCAACTTTATTTTCAACATAAATACCACTTCGATCACTTGGAGCAATATTATGCCTCTTCTTTAATTCTACTTCAATTTCTTTAGAAAGTTTACTCGCGCCATTTGCTCCAATAGAGACATCATACATTAAGTTAATTTGGTCAATAATCTCTGTATTTTTATGAATAAGTTGCGTTGTACTTACTGGTGTATAAATTGAACGTTCTTCACTGTCTCCACTTCCTTTATCACTAAACACGCCAACTACACGATAGATAATTTTATTCATACTGAAGTACTTTCCTATCGCATCTTCTTTTCCAAATAAGTCTTTTTCTACCAAGCGACCGATAACCGCAACTCTCGCATCTGTTTTGATATCATTTTCATTGACATAACGTCCTTTATCGATATCTGTTTTTTCTAAGTATTGATGTGATGGATGTACAGCACGTAAAGAATAATTTCCATATTCACTTTTGTATTTTGCAGTCACACCTTTGTAAATACGAGCTGTAATATGTTCAATGCGTCCTGCGAATTTTTCTTTTAGGAATTCTAAATCTGCATTTTCAAACTCAATGCGTCTATTTTCCTTGAAGCCTTTGAAAGGTTTTCTTGCTAATCCTGAATAGACGAAAATGGTATTTTGTGCATCGTCTTGGAATGCTTCGTAGAATGTATTTTTAAGACCATTTCCCATTCCGAAAAGAATCGTGAAAATCAAGATCCCAAGCGTCACCGTAAAACCTGCTAAGAGCGTTCTTAGCTTGTTTTTATTGATCGTTTGTAATATTTCTCTCCAGCGATCTAAATCAAACATGTTCAGAAGCTCTTACTTGTTCTACAAATGTATCTTTTTCGATAACACCATCTTTTAACATTACAATACGCTTTGTCATATTTGCAATGTCTGGTTCGTGCGTTACTACCAGAATTGTTTTTCCTTCATCATTAATTCCTTGTAAAAAGTCCATCACTTCATACGAAGTTTTGGTATCTAATGCTCCTGTTGGCTCATCGGCTAACAATACTTTTGGTTCTGACGCTAAAGCGCGTGCGATGGCTACACGTTGCTTTTGTCCTCCAGAAAGTTCACTTGGTAGATGGTGTGCCCAATCTGCCAATCCAACTTTCTCTAGATAGTATAGTGATTTTTCTTTTCTGATTTTTCGTGAAATTCCTTGATAATATAATGGCAATGCCACATTTTCAGCAGCATTTTTATAATTGATCAAGTTGAAAGATTGAAATATAAATCCTAGAAATTTATTACGATATATTGCTGCTTTTTTTTCGCTTAGATTTTTAATTGGAACATCGTCTAACACATACGAGCCTTTATCGGCTTCATCAAGCATTCCAATAATATTAAGCAGTGTAGACTTTCCCGAACCTGAAGAGCCCATTATAGATACAAACTCTCCTTCTTTTATATCAAGATTGATTCCTTTGAGCACATGAAGCTCGTTGCTCCCCATACGATAGGACTTTTGTAATTCCTTGATCTGAATCATAATTGGTTAGGTATTTATTTAACACAATATTACATATTTGCAATAACATGCATTATTAATATTCTGTTAATCTTATTTATGATTGATATAATTAAGTATTAGACTACCTAAACGGAATTTTGTTACAAAAAAACTACGATTTTTTTATTGCATTCTTATTGCTGTATGTTTTATAGATATAAAACCCTGTAAGCGCTACAAGCAAGTACGGAATTGCCATCAAATATACAATTCCATTATTGACCCCTTTTGCCTGAGACAAATCAGCTTCAGATTCTAGAACAGCTCTGCACATAGCACATTGTGCTTCTAACGGAAGTGCTGCTAGAAAAACTACAAAGACTAATATGATGTGTTTCTTTTTCATTATTGTGCTGCATTTAGTAATTCTTCCGCAGTTTTGTAGTATGGAGAAATCATAACATAAACCACAACTCCTGTTACGGCTACATATAACCAAATTGGAAATGTGATTTTGGCTATTTTTTTATGCTTGTCAAAACGTTTTGCCAACGCCTTAACATATGTAATTAGCACCAGCGGAATGATGGCGACACTCAACACAATATGTGATATAAGAATGAAGAAATATATTCCCCTGATCAGTTTATTTGGATTTTTAAATTCTGTAGAAGTAGATGTCATATGATACGCAACGTACATTGCTAGGAAAGCTACCGAGAGCGCAATACATATTTTCATTAATGTTTCGTGCAGTTTTATTTTTTTGTTTTTGACAGCAATAACTGCAGCAATTAATAAAACCGCTGTAATTCCATTAATAGTGGCATAGATTGGCGGTAAAAATGTTAATGGCTTTACACCTTCGAGTTTTATCCCAAATAAAGCTGCTACTACTAATGGAATTGCAATAGATAATATTACAATCCATTTTTTATATTTTTTTTCGATGTCATTTGTGGCTTCCATAGGCTTCATTATTATTCTTCCAATAAATTTTTAATGTCTTCTTTTAGCATTTCTACTTCCTTCATGTCGGTTCCTTGATAGTAGATTTTTGGATTTCCATGATTGTCTTTACGCGAACGTATGAAACCATTTTTATCTACTAAAGCAAAGTATCCTTGATGCTCAAATCCACCAGCAACTTCAGGATTGATTCCTGTAAAAATGTTGAATCCTTCGTTTGATAATTTGTGTATTTTTTCCAAATCACCTGTTAAGAAATGCCAGTTGAGTGATTTTACACCGTAACGTTCCGCATATTCCTTTAAAACTTTTGGAGTATCCGTTTCTGGGTCAATCGTAAATGATGCAATGGCAAAGTCATCTCTTTCATTAAATTCATCATCAAGCGTACGCATGTTATTATTCATTACCGGACATATTGTTGGGCAAGTTGTAAAGAAAAACTCTACTACCGTTACTTTTCCTCTAAAATCAATATTTGAGATTTCTAAGTTGTCTTGATTTGTAAATAAGAATTCGGGAACACTTCGTGCTTTTCCATCAATTTTAAGATAAAGCAATTTTTTGTTGCGCTCTTTCCCTACGATATTCATACGATCTTTTTCAACCGTTTCACCTTTACTTACCTTATCTACAATTCTTGGAATAAATATGATTCCAAAGACCAAAATGATAAATGCGATTCCGATGTATGAATAGTTCTTTTTTTGCATGCTGTTATTTTTTCAAGTCTTCTTGTCTTCTCTTGTCTGATTTCTTTCCTCTGTATTCTACAAAGAGAATGCGTAAATCATCTGTCATTTTTCCTGAAAGATCTGAGATAATCGTCGTGTTATATCCATGAAGCATGTATGTTGGAGCACCTTCACGTATTTCTACCTTAGAGCGATCGTCAAAGCGACCTCGTAAGTTTTTGTCTTTATCTATGATATACATATAATCAGAACTTCCATATGGATCTAGGGCTAACGGAGATTCTAACCCTAAGAAAATACGATTCAATTCAGCTTTGTCTACTACTAAGAAGTTCCAATATTGCAATTCATCTGAAAAACGGCTGATTTCTTGTTTTAGATTTTTGATTTCTTCTTCTTGCCCAGAAGTGACCAACATCACTAATTGAAAGTGTTTAAAACCACTAAAACGCTTGTATATTTTTTGATTCAGATTTAGGACATTGATCTTTCTATTTTTAACATTGTCTCCTAAAAACCCAAGAATTGTGATTTTCCCCTCAAACTGAATTGAATCTCTCTTTTCTATCGATTCATAATTCACCAAATCGGCTACATTATTTTTGATAACAGGAAGTGGCGTATAATTATGATTGGTAAAAAGAAGAAGCAATACAATGAATATAGGTAATAAGAATAAAACTCCTAAGATGATCTTCTTTTTCATATCTGAGTATTAACGTTTATAATCAGTTATATAGCAGTTGCAAAACAGTTCTTATTTGTAATTTTTACTGCTAAAACTTTCGTTATGCAAAAATAAAAATCGATTCGCGATTTACAGCTATATTCTTTCGTTTTTTTTACTTTTAAACTTCTTTTTCATGAGATTTCAGACATTCTTTTTGGAAATCTTGTTTAAAAATTTGCGGAACACTTATCAAAACTTTCGGGTATAAAAAAAGACGGTAATTTTTACCGTCTTTTCTTTATATTTTTAGTGTCATTTTAGAAATTCCACTTTACATATCCATTTGTTTTTACATCTTCAATATAAGTTCCTTCTTGTAAAAGGATGAAAATTAAGTAGCAAATTAAGAATACTGCTGTCCAAACTACAGCTCTACGTAAAGAACTCTTTTCATCACGTAAGTGCATAAAGTCCCAAGCAATATAATATGCTTTTACAATTGTTAGAATGATAAATACCCAATTCAGATATTTCATCCCTACAAAATAGTTATCAACTAAAAAACTAGGTTTGTATATCCCTAATCCAACTTCAACAATGGTTACAAGAGATAAGAAGATTAATACACCCCAAATTTTTTGAACGTTCGACTTAAATTTAAGTCTCCCTCTAAATATGGCTAATTTATGCTCAGTATGTCCGTGATCGTGTGCCATGATATATGATAATTTCTTTTAATATATTTTTTTATTAAACTAAGTAGAAGAAGGTAAATACGAATACCCAAACTAAATCGACAAAGTGCCAATACAATCCAACTTTTTCTACCATTTCGTAATTATTCTTTCTTCTTTCATATGTTCCTAATATGATATTGAAGAAAATAATAACGTTGATAACTACACCAGAAAATACGTGAAATCCGTGGAATCCTGTTATGAAGAAGAAGAAATCTCCAAACAATCTGTTTCCATATTCGTTATGAACAAGATTTGCTCCTTTAACATATACTACTGCATCTTTCAATGCTTTTTCTGATTCTGCTCTTGTTAACACACCTTTTTGTCCTGTTTTGTCTGCATTTACATACATTCTTTCAAAACGCTCTGCTTTTGTTACATCAGCTGGATTTTCAGAAGCTTTTAATCGCTCTATATTAGGCATGATTTCTTGCGTACGAACTGCTAAGTTTGAATGCGAATTAAAACCAGTTACAATATCTTGAACAGAATATTTTGGTAATGCTGGTTCAGATACGAACCAAAGACCATTTTTACTCTTGTGTTGTACTCTTTCTTTGTGTGAAACTTTTGCGAAGTCTTCAACAGAAACGCGAAGCAATTTACCATGACTGTCTTCTTTATGACAGTCCACAAATTGGAGTATTTGACCTCCTTTTGTTTCTACAGCTCCATGAGTTCCTTTGATAAAGTTTGTCCACTCCCATGCTTGTGAACCCAAGAAGATTGCTCCACCAATAATGGTAAGAAACATGTAAAATGTTGTTTTCTTCTTGTTGTTGTGGTGTCCAGCATCTACTGCTAATACCATTGTCACCGAAGAAGCAATTAATATAAATGTCATCAACGCAACAAAATACATTGGGTTATCTCCGTGTGATCCAGGAAAGTGATTATACACTTCATCGGCAATTGGCCATGAATCGATGAATTTAAATCTTGAGAATCCGTATGCTGCTAAGAATCCTGAGAATGTTAATGCATCCGACAAGATGAAGAACCACATCATCATCTTTCCATAGCTTGTTTTTAGCGGCTTGTTTCCGCCTCCCCAAACTTTACCTTCTGTGCCTGTATTTGAAACAGTAGCTTCCATAAAAAGTTTACATTTTTAAAAAATTGTTCAAATTTACGTTTTTTTCTTATCTTAAGAAATTTAAAAATAAAAACAAGAAGACCCACAATATATCTAGGAAATGCCAGAACATTGCACCTAGTTCTAAACCAAGTGTTTGCCCTTGTTTATACTTTTGTTTAAAATGATTATAAATTACAACTGACAATACTATAATACCAGCAGCAACATGCGCTAAATGTGTTACTGTAATGATATATATGAAAGATGTTGTAACCGTACTTTGTTTTCCTGTGAAATAGTAATTACTAGCTATGATTTCATTGAACCCTACAAACTGCAAAATTACAAATACAATTGCAAGTACTAATGTAACTAGTAAAAACTTTCCTGCATTGCTGTGTTTTTCTTCTTGCGCAGCTTTTTTTGCCAAATGAAATGTAACGCTACTTAACACAATTACTAAGGTACTATAGAAAAAAGCTGTTGGCAATACAAGATCTTGCAACCAATCTTTACGTTCTTGACTAACGATATATGCACTCGTAAGTCCCGCAAACATCATAAACATGCTAATCATAGCAAACCACAACATCATTTTCCTTGATCTCGATTTCTTTTCTTGAAATGTCCCTTGCGTTAAATCCATAGTTTATTGTAAAAATTTATCTACTACAAATATTATTTGCATCAGCGTGATATATCCAACACTTGCCAGCATCAAAGCTTTTGCAGATTTATTGTCCATGTTTTTATATAATCGGATCCCGAAGTATAATAGTCCAAGTCCTGATAAGAATACCAGAATCGCTGCTACTATTGATAATCGCAATTCTCCCGTAAGTCCTGAAACTGGGAATATAGAGATGAATAGTAACCAAACTGTATACATGATAATTTGCAATGCAGTTGCTTTGTTCTTTTTACCTGTAGGCAACATAAAGAATCCGCCTTTTTTATAATCGTCAAATAAAAACCAACCAATAGCCCAGAAATGCGGAAATTGCCAAAAGAATTGAATCATAAATAAAATTCCTGGCTCAACACCAAATTTACCTGTAGCAGCAACCCAACCTAACATGAAAGGAATAGCGCCTGGAAATGCTCCAACAAATACTGACAATGGGGTTTTTGTTTTTAGAGGTGTATATACACATGTATATAAGAAAATAGAAATTGCACCAAACATTGCTGTTCTTGGATTAATAACATACAATATGGCAATTCCTAATACCGTGAATAGTGCAGCAATAATGAATGCCGTCGTCACAGACATACGTCCAGACGGAATGGGTCTATTTTTAGTACGATCCATTTTTGCATCCAAATCCTTTTCAATGATTTGATTGAATGCATTAGAAGCACCTACCATAAAATAACCTCCTAGAGCTAGTAAGCTTAGGATTTTAAAACTAAAACCTTCCGCTCCTACAGCTAACAAATACCCTGCTAAAGAAGAGAAGACTACGCTGATTGCTAATCCAACTTTTGTAAGCTGTTTAAAATCTTCAAATACTGAAGCAAATGAGTATGTTTTTTTAAGTGTATTCAATGCCGTTTTCATCAACCTTGCTAAATTCCTGCAAAGATAGAATACTAATACTTTGTATGCAATGATTTTCAAAGAGTTTTACTCCTTTTCTAAAAGTAATTGCTTTTCTATTTTTTATCTTTGGTGAGGAAGTGGATTTTATAACGACTATTGTCTGAAATCTACAACATGAAATGAACCAGAATAATTTATCAATTCATGGCGAATTCCAACATATATAATTAATCATATAAAGCAGACAGATGAAATTTCTAAAAACTACCTTATCGTTTATTTTCTTATGTTCAATTTCAATTGGATTCGCTCAAAAGAAAGAGATTCAAATTAAAGTTACTAAAGTTACTGACCATGTGTATATGCTTGTTGGACAAGGTGGAAATATTGCCATTTCGGTTGGAGAAGATGGCGTTTTTATGATTGATGATCAATTTGCGTATTTGACTCCTAAGATCTTAAAAGCTATCCAAGGAGTTACTGATCAACCTGTAGAATTTTTAATTAATACACACTGGCATGGCGATCATACAGGAGGAAATGAAAATATGCAAAAAGAAGGCGCTGTGATTGTAGCACATGAAAATGTACGAAAGCGCATGAGTATAGACCAGTTTAATAAAGAACGAAATACAACGAAGAAAGCTTCTCCAAAAGAAGCCTTACCTATAATTACTTTTTCTAAAGATGTTTCTTTCTTTTTTAATAACGAATCTATTTTTATTTTCCATGTACATGAAGCACACACAGATGGCGATGCCATGGTTTATTTTACAGAAAGTAATGTGTTACACACTGGCGATGCCTATTTTCAAGGAAAATATCCTTTTATCGATTTGAATTCTGGCGGAAGTGCACAAGGATATATTGCTGCTATTAAAAAAGCTTTACTTGTTATTAATGATGACACTAAGATCATTCCTGGGCACAGAAATATTTCCAATAAAGCAGAGTTGCAGTCATACTTAGAAATGCTTGAAACCATTGAAAAAAATATAATGGCTGAAATTAAAGCAGGTAAATCCGAAGAAGAAGTCACAAAAAATACAGCAATCACCAAAAAGTACGACGACTTAGGTTATGGTGATTGGTTTATCTCCGGTGAAGCTTTAAGAAAAACTTTTTATGAAAGCCTACAAAATACCAACTAACATTTTATAATTTGCAATAATAATACCTGCGATTACAAAGAAAGCGCAGCAAAGCAAAAACACTGGATATTCTTTTACAGTGTAATTAGATCCTGTTTGACGTTTGTAAACTGCTAAATCGAGAGATTTGTATCCTAGGTAAATAAATGGTAAAATGAGGAGTAAGATGAAAAATGGCTTAATCATTCTAAAAATAGGTTTGGGCGTACAAGAAAGCTGAGGTATCTTGTGGTTAAATTATTTCGAGGCTTTAACAAATTTAATAAAAAATTTGAAACAGCAATGTTAAAAATCAAAATACCAATTAAAAATATCTGTTCTAATTCCAAAATTAAACCAAGTGGTATTTTCTTTAAAATCGACTAAGGTATTTACATCAGGATTGAAGCTTCTGTAAGTAATATTTGCAAAGATTTTTAAGTTGGTTTTTGGATTTACAATATATCCAACATTCAAATCACCAATAAGCACATTGGCTTTATTCCCTTGTAATAATTCAATACCTGTATCTCCTATTCTATTATCGTTATCAATAAAAATATTACCTCCATAACTCGCATTGTCCATCGCTGGATCAAAGTCTAAACCACGTTGCCCATAGATCAGTTTTGCACTCCCATACCAACGATTGTAGTTGTAACGTGCCACTCCTACTACTTCGCGGAAATTTGCGCCCCATAAATGTGCTAAAGATTGATTGTTATGTCCATAATTTGTTGCCACTTCATTATGTGAATACGTGTACGGACGTACTTGGTTGTATTCTAATTGTAAGAATAAATTATCTACTTTGAATGCATTATAATATTTTGCTCCTAGTTGAAATCCAAATTTGTTTTTCCAGCTTTGATTGCCAGCTTTGATATCGTTTAATGAAAATTCGTCCAAGATAAATTGCCCGTAGAAATTTACATTGTCATTCCATTTATATTTTGAACTCAATCCAACTAAAGCATTTCCAGCACGTGATCCAGTGGAAAATTCTATTGCACGGTAGAAAATGATTGGATTTACATAGTTGACATCAAATCCACGATTGTTATCATTTTTCCAAATTACCGATTCAAAGAAACCAATGTTTAATTTTTTTGACACATTCCAACTTAAATAATGATTAGCAATATATTTTGTTAAGAAAGCACCATCTTCATTTACTTCAGGTCTTACATCACGTAACCACATCCAAGTGTTGGTATATTTTATTTTCCAGAAAGAGGTGTTTAGTTTTAAATAAGGATATGGACTCACTGCATCACTTACAAATAACGAACGATATCCGTCTCCAATAAAGTTTCTACCGTGTCCAAATTGCATATTGAAAGTTTTGCTAGGCGAATACGAAATATATCCTTCTGCAACAGGATAATCATAAGCATCTGTTTTGAATTGTTTGGCAATTCCACGACCTGGAATGATTGCTGGATTTCCTCCTGCTGGTCGAATACTTTCTGCGTATCTATTTACATAATCAGCAAAACGTCCTTGACTTTCAAACACTGTTGCTGAAAAGTTAAATCCTTTTCCTAAACCTCCTTGCACTTGCAATCCACGGGTATTATTATAGGTATAATCAACTTTACCACCTGTGTTTTTACCAAGTTGCAAATCCAAAATAGGATCCAATACAAACCAGTAGTTTTTTCCTTTTACCGTAACTAAATGCTCATTCCACAATTTACGTCCAACCCATGAAGAGACTTCTTTTTTAAGCTTACTTTGTTGCGCATTGAAATCATAATAGTTAGAAACTGTGTTATATAAATAAGGTTTTGAAGCGGTATGACTGTTTGTTCCTACCAAATTGATTTGGCGATCAAAATACGCATACATATCATGCGAAAACGGAATGTTTAAGTTACTCGCATACAATTCATCTTTATAAGGAACCAATTCATCATTTACTGAATCAAATTCAGTTTTTGCAGTCGACTCAAGTTCGTTTTCTTTTTCTTCAAGTGTTTTGGGTTTTTCTATAGCATCCAAACTTCCGAGTGGAATTTCAACTTTCATGGTAAATTGAACATAAGCTGGTTTTCCACTGTAGGTAGCAGGTTGTATTGTTGGCAACAAGCCAAAAACGCGTTTTATTTCTGTTTTTAACTCTTCATAAACAGCATCTACATACAATACTTTAAACTTCCCTTCTTTTGTTACTTCAAACAAAACCACCAATTCACCAATATAATTTTCTTTGCTAATAGTTTCTGGCTCTTTGAAGTTTGAATTCACAAATGTTCTTAACGTAGTGTTGAAACAATTTTCAAGATCTGCAATGTCTACATTTTTACATTCTGTAAATACAGGATACTTTTCATAATCATCATTAGAAGTTTGTGCTAATGTGAATTGAAATGCTAAAAATATGAGTAGATATAGAGACGCTTTGAGTCGCTTCATGTTTGAGGATTTATGAATGCGAAAGATACTATATTTTCACAAAAATCGATTCATTCCTCCGTTTTATGATGACAGATTTTTAAAAAGTATGCTCATTTTTATCACTAACAAAAATTTTTGAGGTGTTTTTTTCGTTATTTTTAAATTAAGAATATGAAAAATTGGTACTATTTATCTTAAAAAAGCGAATATATACCGATAAAAGACATTAATTCAGCTTAACAAAAGCTATATAAATTACTTTTTCGTACTTTTGTATCATACTTTCTGATTAAATGACCTTTGTAAGTCTTGGTAACATTTACAAAAGGCTTTAAGTTGACATTTTTCATAATAATCGGTTTTAATGTTAATGTAATGATATGTCACAGAAAGTATACCTAAAAAACCGAGTGAATAACTCGGTTTTCCTTTTTTTAATACACTATGTATTTTTTATTAATTTACTCTAAAAACAATAGGTAGTGTATATTTTACTTTTACGTTTTTATTTCTTTGTTTCCCCGGCTCCATTTTTGGAAGCAATTTAATTACACGTTCTGCTTCTTTTTTTAATTTTGGATGTGGAGCACGTGATTGAATTCCTGTAACATTTCCATTTTCGTCAATTACAAATAATACATTGATTCGTTTTACGCCTTCATCTAATCCTAATTCATTAGCCAAATCTGCATCAAATTTTCGTTGGATAAGTTTGTCTATTTTTTCAGACATACACTTTTTCCTTTTTGCTTTACTCTTGAATTTTTCACAACCAGGGTAAATTGGCGCATCTTCAATAAAAGCGAAAGGAACTTCTTCAGGAATTTCAACTGGATCTTCTACATCAACAGTACTTACATCTACTAATGAAGTCACCTCTTTAGGCTCTACTGTTGTTTTCAATACAGTTTCCTTAAGATCTTTGTGATCGTTTTCCACTTCTTTAATCTTGTCAATAATAAGCTCTGTTTGCACAACTGGTTCTGGCTTCAATTGTTTTACCACAACCACTTCTTCTTGGAAGACTGGTACATACGTCATATCATCTTCTAGCACATCTTCAACTTCTGCTACTTTTGGAGCAGCATCAACTGTTTTTACTTGAAATATTGTGTAAACAATAAATAAACTCAGCATGAGGCTTACTGAGAATCGCAATAAAGAGTTTTTTTCTCCTTTTAAGTTGTTCTTTTTTGCAAGGTGACTTTCGCGTACACCATTTGCATTCACATCTTTGTTGTGAGTTGCATTTTTCATATTAATCGGTTTTAATGTTAATGTTGTGTTAACATCAAGAAACGTACCAAAAAGAGAAAGCCCGAACAAAATGCTCGGGCTTTTTAATATTTTTATTGTTTTCTTAACTATTGTACTTTGAAAACGATTGGTAACGTATAGTTTACACCTACAGGCTTACCTCTTTGCTTACCAGGTTTCATCTTTGGAAGACTCTTAATTACTTTTTCAGCTTCTTTAGCTAATCTTGGATGCGGCGCTCTTGAACGTACATCTGTAATATTTCCTGATCTGTCAATTTTAAATACAACAAAGATTTTTTGAACTCCTTCTAAATCTAAATCAGAAGCTAATTCTGTGTTGAATTTTTTGTTTACGTGCTTTTGTACTTTTTCAGACATACATTTTTTGCGCTCTGCCTTACTTTTATACTTTTCACAACCTGGAAAGATTGGTGCATCTTCAATTACCGAGAATGGTACATCTTCGATCACCTCTTCTTCTTCAACAACCTCTACATCTTCTACTTCTTCGATTACTTCATCTTCTGTAGTTTCTGTAGACTCAATTACCGTTTCTTCAACTTCTTCTTCATCTTCTACAACTTCAATGATTTCTGGAGCTGGTGGCGGTGGCGGTGGTGGCGGTTGTTGTAATTGCTCGGTGATGATCATTTCCTCTTCATCACTCTCAATTAGGTCAACTGTTTCTTCTTTTACAACTTCATCGTAAGCTGTCCACTCCATACCTTGCCAGATAAGGAATGTTACTAATGCTAAACCTAAAGCTAGATAAAATAGACTATTTTTTCTTAAGTCAGCATCTGGATTCTTCTTTGCTTCCATAATAATAGAGTTTTAATGGTTGCTAATTTAATTATTTATTAGCAGAAATAACAATTAATTCTGCGTTTTTAACTTTCTATTTTTCGCAATAAACCATTTTATGATGAATATTGCAAATATTATGCCTGTTGTGTTTGCAAGTGCGTCTTGCCAATCTCCTTGCCTGTTTGTAACTAGTGTCTCTTGAATAATTTCTATAATGACACCATACATAAGAGCAAAAACCGCACTAATTACAAGCGCATTTTTCTTTAATACTTCATTTGTAACTCCTTTTGAAAAAGCTAAAAACCAAGCAATTGTAAAGGCAAAATATATAATTCCATGTATGAGCTTATCTGCATAGGAAAAATGCAATACTTGCGGACCTTTTAGTTCTATTAAACTTAGAATCGTAATTGCAATGGTCCAAGCAAGGGCTCCAACAGAAAAAACATATTTAAGCACCTAAAACTTCTTTGTAACCTTCAGCATCAAGTAAACCATCAACCTCAGAAGAATCTTTAATTTTGATTTTAATCATCCAACCTTCTCCATAAGGATCTTTATTGACTAATTCTGGATCATCTTCAAGGCTTTCGTTAAGTTCTATCACTTCTCCAGTAAGTGGCATAAATAAGTCCGATACCGTTTTTACAGCTTCTACTGTACCAAAAACTTCATCCTTATCAACTTCTTCATCTAGAGTTTCAACATCAACATATACAATATCACCAAGTTCTCCTTGAGCAAAGTCAGTAATTCCAACAGTTGCTACATCGCCTTCAATTTTTACCCATTCGTGGTCTTTTGTATATTTTAAATCAGCTAGTATGTTCATTTTGTATGCAATTTTGTGTTATTTGAGCAAATGTACTTTTTTCTGTTTAAGTTTTCAACCTCAACTATTGTTAATTTCCAAAATTGTATCGAAGTGTAATTCCTGAACGAATGGTTGTTTGTGGAAACGCCGTAGATACTGCAAATTCTGAAAATGTATGATCGTAATAGAATAAGGCTGTTAAGTTTCTACTTAATGCATAATCTGCCGTGAATTTTAATGACCAAAGTGTTTGTCCTGCAGTTACTTGGTTGTTAAATAAATCAAGACTTCTTATGATGGTAATATTATCACGTAATGACAAATCTGCTTTTAAGTTTAAGTCTCCTTTTAAGGTTGTTTTCTTTCCTGCAATACGTGTATCGATTCGTACATCTTTGAAACGATACCCTAATCCTACAATATATTCATTTCCAGAAACCTCTGTAAGCAAGTTGTTATCAAAACTTAACGATAGTGCTCTATCACGCTTTACCTCTGCCAATATTTTTACAGAGTTTTTCATTTCCATATCAATTCTAAGTAATGGATTGAACTGTTCTACCAAGTTAATGTTAGAGAATATGTTTTGATTATGGAAGTTTCCTCCTTGATCTAGGTTAGACGCTCCAAATGGATTTGCCGCATCATAATCTAAATTATTTCTAAACGAATTGACTGTATAGCTTGAACGATATCCGTGTGTTAATGAGAAACGTTTGAAACGCTTTTTAAACCACTTTAATCGCATCAACCCTGTATACTTTATTGTCCAGTTAGGAATTGGCACATCTCTGAATGCTCCAAGTTTTACATTATTTGCATCTTGCCCAGAATACGCTGCTAAGAACGCTGGTAATAATACTGCTTGATTCGTTTTTCCAAATCCATCAGGAAAACCATCACCATCTGTATCTGTTAATGGCTGTCCATTAGCTTGTGCCAGACGTCTTGCAATAATTTGCCTGTTATTTTCAAAATCTGCAAATGTTGCTGATTGGTTTTCATCACTCTTTTTGAAAGCTGTTTTTATCAGTAAGGTAGAAATCCCAAAGTTTCCAAATGTATTTCCAGCTCCATTTGGTGATAATGAGATATATTCGCCATTTTGCACATTGAACTGCTCTGAGAAATTTTCTGAGAAGTTACGATTGGCAACCATATCAATTTTTAAATCTCGCATTGGTTCAAGCATTGCTGTAATGTCTAAATTTTTGTTATGCACTTGCGTAAATTGCTGGTTAAATCCAGTAAACTCCGTTAAGTATCCTTGTCGCGCTGCTTCGTAACGAACATCTGCTTGACTACCAAATACGAATCCAAGAGATGGTTTTAACGTTCCAATAAATCCAATAGATGGTGTATATCCTGGTAATACTTTACCATTATTTTCTGAGTAACTAATATTGACACGTTTTACACTTCCAACAACATCCACTAAAGTGTTGAATATTTTTGTTCCGACACTTGCCTTGTTGGACGTCTTTTTCTTGTCTTGATCTGCTGCATTATCCGTTGGAACTCCTGGTCTACGTGGGTTTCTTGTTTTGAGGTTCGTTTTAGCGTTTCCTTTACGTTTTCTAACAAAACCTATATACTTATAGAATTTTGTCATATCCAAGGTCGCATTCAAATTATGCGTATTGGCATTTTGAATTGTGTTTAAACGCTCTCCTGCTACTTCTTGCAATACATCTGAACCACGTTGCCAGTTAAAGTCTCCAGTATAACTGTAAGAAGCTGTTAAAAAACTAAATGTTGGTATTTTATTCAACGGTAAATCATACGTTAACTGCAATGATTGTGTATGTGTGTTTGGATCTCCAATATCCCAGAATCCATCCCAAATCCCTAAATCTGCGTTGATATCGCCATTTTCATCAAAATAATTATTGACAATATTGTTGTTTGCCGCTGTAAAGTTGAATCGCAATGAATTCGTTAAATTATAATTAATTGCATACGACCAATCAAATAAGAAGTTACGTTGCTGTAAACGTGGTAAATTACCTATTTCAGCCTCTGGTAATAATGGATCTCTATAAATTTGATCGTTGAAACTTCTCGTAATGTTTGAGTTTAATGAAATACTTGTTGGTAACGGATTGAAGTTAAAATCTTTTAGCCATTTCCAATATCTTCCTGTAAATAATGAATCATTCTTTTTGAAAGGTTCAATTGATTTTGGTTGGAAGTTAAAATTATAATCTAATCCTGCACGTACATTTTGATCTCGTAAAGATTTGATTTCATAATCATGATGCTCTGTTTCGTTGTATGAGTATGAAAGTGTTAAATTTTCTACATCATAGAAACGAGCTTTTTTCTCCGCTCCTCTTTCTTTACGAACACCAATAAAGTTGATACTTTTTCGCTTCGTATAGTTAATTGCTTCATTTTCTATTCGATCTCTTTCAGCTTGTGTTTCTGCTAAATCTAATCGATCTTCTAAACGTATATCTTGATAGAATGGATCGAATTCTGGTGTTATTATTTCTTCTCCAATACTATAATTGAAAGGAATTTTGATTCCCCATTTTTTTGGAAGTAATTGTCCTAAACTAATATTAGTTACAACATCGTATTGCTTTATTTCTTCTCTACTCCGATCATTTGGTGATTGTTCAATATTACCAAAACCAACCGTACTGATTCTTCCAGTTGCCGATACTGTAGCAAAGTCAGCAAGATTTGCATCTAACGAACCAACTGCTGCCCAACCTCCACGATTTTCTAATTCTGCCAAACGCAATTCGTTAAACCAGAATTCACCACAAATTGGAATTCCACCAATAGGTGTATCTGTTGCATCCAAGCCAGTTGCTGTTGCATTTTTAATACCCACCATTAACGAACGTACTCTACCAATAGTTGGATTACCAATTATAGCAATACGCATGCGCTCATCTGTTCCGTACGGCGCAAATTGATTGACAATTTCTTCTGCATTTTCATTATAGTAAGCCACTTCAGTAGCACCACTTGTATTGTTGAAGTTTGCTGCTTTGATTCGCGTTAATAATGCTAGCGGAATATCAAATTCGTTTTTCCACACATCTTCTGGAGAAGATTCATTATCTAAGGTTACGTTTAACGGAATTTCAACTTGATAATAGTTTTGTGTAAAGTCATTACCAAATCTCAAGAAAGCAACCGCTTCTTGATCCGCTAGTTGCTGCGTTTGCCCGAAGAGTGATTCCGCATGGACAAACATTTTTAAGTTTTTGTATTGTCGTAAATCAATGTCAATATTCTTGAATACACCACGTGAATCTCCTGCTTCTAAATCACACAGCACCATTCCCAGCGATTGCTCATTTTGACGAATTACTGTATTGTTATTGTTTAATTGCTCACGTACAACTCCTGGAGGAATTACATATCCGATTGGTAATTTGTTTGCATTTTCTTCAATGTTTACGATGTTTACATCAAATTGTGTATTGGCATCTGCTCCATCTTGCGGATCGTCACCATTATCTTGAAGTGTTAAGTTATAACGTCTCCAATCACCACGAATTAAATCAAGTGTTCCAAAACGCAATACTGTCGGTTCATTAAACCCTGTCATATACATACGGATAAAACGAATCGCTCTTAAGTCATCTAGAGAAATACGATCGTCTGTATCTTGTTTGTAAAAATCTGTAATTGGAATTTTGAACTGAACCCAACGCGATTCAATCACACTTCCATCAGGAGTTTCTCTTGAACTTGTGCGTTCATCGGTAATATAACTTGTAGCCGTTCCAATACTTGGATTGATAGGAATTCTAAATTGAAAATAATTATCAATCGTGTTCATTGTTTGATCTCGGTTGATATCTTCCACATCTGGCACTGTTGTAGAACCTCTATTCGTATCAGTTACCGTAATAGGAGAGTTTCCTTGTGTACCATTGTAATTTTTATAACGCTGTAATACATCTCCGTTTGCATTTAAGAAATATTGGTAGTTATCTGCGGCAGGATCGGCCTCACCTGAATAGTTATCATATCTCGTTGCTTCTTCCGTATCATTTAAACCATCTAAACCTATATCTTGCACTTGTCTGTTAGCTTCTTCTGAATCGAAAGCATATACTAGTGATTGTGTTTGCGGCACTTGCCCCCAAGCTGTTTGCGTTACTAATGGGTTTACAGCATCCGCTTCTGGCAATCCGTTTTCGTATTGTTTACGTCCATCTTTTAAGATATCTTCAGAGATATTACCAATATTCAGGACTAATTCTCCTCCTGTACTTGATGTGTTCCCAGAAGAGAAGTATGGATCTAGTAACCAAAATTGAATGTATTCAACGTTTGCTTGCTCAAAGTTTGTTGTGGTAACTGGGCGCATAATTCCTGCCCAATTTTGTTGTTCAGGTTGTCCTGCAAAAGTAGGATTGTTATTATACGGACCTCTTTCACTTGGGTAATACGCTAAATCTAATGTTGTTTGCACCGTAGTTTGCCCACGAGCAATATCTGTTTGAGGGAAAATTTCTTCTACAAAAATTCTACGTGTTTCGCTTGTAGATACATCTGCTGGAGAAATTTCGCCCGGTGCTTGATTCCCGTAAAATATTGGGTCAATAGTATACCAAGCTAGTTTTGCTCTGTTGTATCCGTACTCTAACTGATCGTTTCCAAACTGTCCACCTAAGTTATCTCCCAAACTATTATCTGGTGTTCCCGGAGTACTTGCTAAAAACCAACCTAATGGTGATTTGATATCAATAGTAGACTGCGCACCTTCAAAATCATCAACATAGGCAGTAGCTTCTCCTTGAAAGTCTGCATTTTTGGGACTTCCTGGCAATAAGTAAGCAAATTCTCCACGAATAGAAACGTTTGAAGGAACATCTGTATCTATGTTTGGAAGCTTGTTTACTAATCGTGTTAAGAATGGTACTTCCGTAGAATAGTTTCCATTAAATCCGAAGATAGAGTTGTTTACTGGCTCTGCACCATAGTTTGCTTTTTGTGTAATTGGTCGCTCGTTCAGATTTAGATAAGTCGCCCCAATTAAGAAATTTTCATTGAATTGATGCTCTATGTTAATTCCTGTGAATCGTTTGTTTTGCTGACCAAATAGTGAATTATTTTCTACAGATACATTAATTGGAGTGTTTGATGCTTTTAAAGCTTCATCCAAAATTTGCACACGTCCTAATTGATAGTTTACTGTATAGTCAATTCCTTCTTGTAACACCCTTCCTCCAGCAGTAACTACTACCGAACCTCTTGGGACATTGAAAGCTCCTAACGGAATTCCGTCACCACCTTGCGATTTATAACGTCCTTTTAATTGGAATTTATTCAATTCAGCATCATCTAACGCTCCCGCTTTCGTCTCCTTATACATGGCTCTGTATACATAGCGCGACTGATTGGCGTTGTAATCGTTAGGATCATCGTAATCTTCCGTAGCAGAGTTTCTTAATTTTTCAAATAAATATTCTCCAAATGGTTCAACAGTAGTGAATATGATGCGTCCAAATTCTTGGTCGACTGTAATTCCTGGTAAATAGTCAAAGAAACCATCTCCACCTGGTTGTGGATTTTGATAAATATCTAATCGGTCTAAGTTGAATACTCTTAATAATATCTCATCGGCTACATCTGCAGGTAATGGAGGTCCACCTTCCGCAGCTGTAATATAGTTTACAGGAGAAGGATCAGTATATAAGATGTTTAATCTAAAATCTTCTGGACTTAACTGATATGCATCCGTTGAATAGATATTTTTCATCATTAAGTCCCAAATTGGATCTTCTACTTCCGTGATGGCACTTTTTAGAAGTTTTACAACTAAATTTTGATTTTGAATTTCAGTAGGATTCCCATCAGCATCTGTGTTTGTAACTTGCGTCGCATCAATTCCTCCATTTGCAAATTCACCTACTTGATACACTTGTCCATTTGCAGTAAACTGATATGCTACTGCAAGTACTTCATCATTACTTAAACGTTGATTTAAAGAAATGTATCCTAATTTTGTATCAACTTTATATTCGTTTTCATTCAGTTTTCGTGCATTTTCTAAATACACATAATCAAATCCTTGCTGAACACTTGAAGAAACCGCTCCAAATCCTTGTTGAATAGTCGCAATATCACGAATTGATTCTAATAAAACAGAGTTTCCTGTTCCTATTGCTTCTGGATTATATCTATTATTTTCATTATCAGGAAATGCGCTAGAAGGAGTTCCATTAAATATAATTGCTTGGTTCGTCCTCATTTTATCTGGATCAGATTCTCCTAAATCTTGTAAACCTACAATGTTACGTACGTTTTGCGTTTGTGCAGATCGGTTGGTTACCCACACTTCCACACGTGTAATTTCTACTGGCGTGTTTGGGAATGGATAGTTTGCTTGTGCAATATCGTATCGATCTCTAAAGTATTGTGATAAGAAAAAGTGACGATCTTCATCATAGTCTAAGGCAAATAATGCAAATTCTTCTATAGTTCCACCGCCTTGAGCTGTGATACTTCTTGTTTGTGAACGTTGTTCGGAGAAAACTCCAGTGATACGTGTTTTCCCAAACTGTAGTTCTGTTTTTACACCAAATAAACTTTGTGCACCTGTTATTAATGAGCTATTAAGAGGCATACTTACATTACCAACTTCAATTTTTTGTAAGATATCGTCTTCCGTTGGCGTATATTCTAATTTGATTTGATTTTGGAAGTCAAATGTAGATTCTGTATCGTAGTTTGCATTAATTTTTAATCGCTCTCCTACTTTTCCTAATAAACTTAAACTAATTCGTTGATCAAAGTCAAAACTTAAGTTACTTCGGTTTCTTGGCGACAACGCTGGATTGTCATTTTTCTGGAAACGTACTCCTAAGTCAATTGCCACAGAACCTTGCGGGATTACTTCAATGGTATTTCCTCCAAAAATATTTTCAAAGAAGTTTGAGTTGACATAGAATTTTGGCAATAAGTTTTTTTGTGCGTCTTCTGAGCCTTCTTTTTTACCAGAAATTGCATTAATCTTTTCTTTAAAGTATCCTTTCATAGTTTCCTTAAGCAATAACTCTCGGTATTGTTTAGGCGTCAAGATTAAAGGATAGCTAATATCATAGTTACTAACCGTTTCTGTATAGATATATCGATCTGTTTTTGGATCATAGGTATATTTTGAGACAATGCTTGATGGATCTTTTAATTTTATTTTTCCAATAGCATAACCCGTTTTCGTTGAGTCTTGCGGCGTTGTCGGTTCTTGTGCCGCTAGTATGGTGCTAAATAACAAAGCAAATACGACAAGCGTATTTTTGGTATATTTTGTTATCCGGTTGGTAATGTTTTCCAAAGTAATTATAAGTTTTTTAATGCCATTTTGATTAACTCTTCTATACTTCCGTTTGGCATTTCTTTAATTATTTTATCGAGTACTTTTTCAGATTGCTTTCTTGTGTAACCTAATACTTCCAAAGCTGATAACGTTTCTTCTTTGTTTGTATTGCTTTGAGACATCGAAACTTCATCAAGATCGTATAATTTTAAGATTTTATCCTTTAATTCGATAATGAGACGTTGTGCAGTTTTAGCTCCAATTCCTTTTATACTTTGAACAGTTGCCACATCTCCACTACCAATTGCTTCACATATTTGTTCGGCGGTTAGTGAGGATAACATAGTACGGGCTGTGCTTGTTCCAATTCCAGAAACTGAGATCAATAAGCGAAATACTGCGCGTTCTGCTTTTTGAAAAAAACCATAAAGTGTATGTGCATCTTCGCGAACATGAAGATGCGTGTATAATTTTACATTTTCTTGATTGGGGATTTGCGTATAAGTAGTTAAAGAGATATTGATAAAGTATCCGACTCCACTGCATTCTATCACTACATCTGTTGGATTTTTCTCTACGAGCTTCCCTTGAATATGAGCAATCATCTAATATTTACTAGTTAAAGTTCCAAATGTAATAAATTTATTCACATTTATTTAACCATTTGCACCTTTAATATACTAATCTTGTATCGTTATTTATAATTCTTCTTCTTTTCGTTGCTGCCACTTTTCTTTTTCTTGTGCATCAACTGCTGCTACAGCTGCCATGTTAATCATTTCATCTACGCTTGCACCAAGTTGTAAAATGTGGACGGGCTTCCTCATTCCAAGCATAATTGGACCAATGGAGTCCGCTTTATTTAACTCTTTCATGAGTTTATAAGTAATGTTTGCCGAATCTAGGTTTGGAAAAACTAAAGTATTGACTTCTTTTCCTGCCAATTTTGAAAACGGGAATTTTTCTGAGAGCATTTCCCGATTCAAGGCAAAGTCTGATTGCACAGCTCCATCTGCATTGATCTCAGGATAATATCTGTGTAGATACTGAACAGCTTCTCTCACCTTTTTTGCATTTTCATGTTCAGAAGAGCCAAAGTTAGAATACGACAACATAGCAATATTTGGCTCTAGTCCAAACATTTTCACGGTTAATGCTGTCATTTGTGCAATTTTCGCCAAATCTCGTGCAGACGGATCAATATTTATTGAGGTATCTGATAAGAATATTGGTCCACGTTCTGTAATCATTAAGTTTGTGGTAGCTGCTTTTCGTACGCCTTTTGCCGTTCCAATGAGCTCTAACATTGGTTTTACAACCGTTGGATAACTTCTTGAATATCCTGAAATAAGTCCATCCGCATAACCATCATTTACCAACATTGCTGCAAAGTAGTTACGTTCACGCATTTTCTTTTGCGCATCAATAAGTGTTACTCCTTTACGTTTTCTAGATTCCCAATAAATTTTAGCAAACTTATCACGTTTTTCTAATTGTTCATCACTTTTAGGATCAATAATTTCAACATCGCCATCAAATTCTAATTCGTCTCTGAGTTCATGGATAAGCTTTTCATTTCCTAAGAGAATTGGAATTGCAATACCTTCATCGTATACATATTGTGCCGCTTTGAGCACATCCAAGTGATCTGATTCTGCAAATACAATTCGTTTTGGATTGATACGCGCTCTTTTGTGTAATAATCGAATGATTTTATTGTCTGCTCCTAACCTGTGTAAAAGTTCATCTTCATAACGCGCCCAATCATCTATAGGTTCTGTAGCCACTCCTGATTCCATTGCCGCTCTTGCTATTGCTGGAGGAATTTTTGCAATTAATCTAGGGTCAAATGGTTTTGGAATAATATATTCTTTTCCAAAGGCAAGTTTGGTTTCTGCATAAGCAATATTTACCTGCTCTGGAACGGGTTCTTTTGCTAATGCTGCAATGGCCTTTACAGCTGCCATTTTCATTTCCTCATTAATCTTTGTTGCACGAACATCAAGAGCTCCGCGAAAGATGAATGGAAAACCAAGTACATTGTTTACCTGATTTGGATGATCTGATCGACCTGTTGCCATGATAATATCATGACGGGAAGCAATGGCTTCTTCATAAGAGATTTCTGGTGTCGGATTTGCCATAGCGAATACAATTGGATTGTCTGCCATAGAACGTAACATATCTTGCGAAACTATATTTCCAACAGAAAGTCCCAAAAACACATCTGCTCCTTGCATGGCATCTGCCAGTGAGTCATAGTGTTTAGAAGTTCTAAAACGTGCTTGCATTGGCGATAAATCTGTTCGATCCTTATGTAGCAAACCATCTACATCAAACATAGCGATGTTTTCTAGTTTTGCACCAAGTGCTACATATAAATTCATACATGAAATAGCTGCTGAACCTGCACCTGAGACTACAAAACGAACGTTTTCTATTTTTTTCTCTGCCAATTCCAAGGCATTGATTAACGCCGCAGAAGAAATAATTGCTGTTCCATGCTGATCATCGTGCATCACAGGAATATCTAGTTCTTCAATAAGTCTGCGTTCTATTTCAAATGCTTCAGGTGCTTTGATATCTTCTAGATTGATTCCTCCAAAAGTGGGAGCAATGTTCTTTACCGTTTCAATGAATTGGTCTACATCTTTGGTATCTACTTCAATATCAAAAACATCGATATCTGCAAAAATTTTGAACAACAATCCTTTTCCTTCCATCACTGGCTTTGAAGCTTCCGGACCAATATCTCCTAAACCTAAGACTGCAGTTCCGTTAGAAATTACAGCAACCAAATTTCCTTTGGTAGTGTATTTATAAACATTTTTTTTATCCTTTTCTATTTCTAAACAAGGCTCTGCAACTCCTGGTGAATATGCTAAGGACAAGTCACGTTGTGTAGAATATCTTTTCGTAGGAACTACTTTGATTTTCCCTGGTTGCGGTTTAGCATGATATACAAGAGCTTCTCTCCTTTTACGTTCTTTGTTGCTCATATTTTTTCTTTAGATACGAAATGCAAATGTAGCATTTTTGAGAGAAAGGAAAGTAAGAAAAAAGGTCATAGTATGTTAATTTCTATGACCTTCTGAAAACATAAACTACCCTAAATTGATCTTTCCCCGCTAATTTATTTGATAGTTTTAAGTTCTCAACTTAAAAAATAGCATTCAATACCATCTATACATATATTCAAATACCTAGTATAATATAGCAACTTTATATTCTACATCACAACCTTGAAAACATCCAATAATTGTATATTTTCTTTAGGTTCTTCCACGCTCCGTTATCTTATTAGATGTGCATCTTGTAAACCTTCTTTTTCCTTAGAATTAATTTTACATTTTTTTGCATATTAAAATTATTAACAACCCAAACACCTTACTGTTAACCAGTAAACACAATACACATTGCCAATACAGAATACTCTATTTCATATCTACTATATTTTCACAATAAAATATCTTGAAAAGTTGAAATAGAAATTGTTTTCTATGCTACTATTGCTTAGTCTAAGAAATCTGTAAAGTAAAATCATATATCAAGTATATAAAAGAGAAGTGGGTAAAAATCTAATCCATTTTAGCATGACTTCAACAACAATGCCCTCACATAGTTGAGTGATATACTATCTATGATTAAAAGTAATCATCTTGAAAGTTAAATCAATAATTGAAAGCTTCTAATTTTTTACTGAAAAGCTCATAAAGTATTTTTCTTCAAAATACTTGAAACAACAAACACATCCATATTTTTACTTTCCAAAGCAACAGCAAAACCCTTTCATAATACTTATATGCTCCACCTTAATTCCTCAAATCTAAATATATGCGATCAACTGCATTGATAATTATATTTTGAGTTAGATAATGCTATGATATTTTCAATCAACAATATATTTATAAGATTAATATCACTATCAATTATTTGTTGAATTTGATCTATACAATTAGCTTCAAATCATATAATATCCCAATAATATGTTCCTATGCTAAGGGTCATTTAATTTTCTTCTTTTACTCTCAAAACTTTGCTAGGAGCTTACTTCTTACAAGTAAAAAGAAGTAATTAAGAAATAAAAATTATTAAAAGGTGTTTATTGAATGAAATATGTCATTTTTCGCTATGTGTATACGAAGATTTTTTTCGATTTAACAATTTCCCTAAAGTTGAGGAATTAAAATAACAAAATAAAGAAAGATAAAGCTCTTCATAAAATGTATAGCGTTTTACATTTCGAGCTAAAAAGTACTTATTATAAAATGCAAAAATATGCAATAGTCAATTAAAATTTGCTATTCTTCTGTTTTTAAGAAGTTAATATTCCGAACCAAGCCAGCATATTTTGTACGCTTAACTGCAGATTTACGAAAGATTTCACTGAAGACTTCGTGTGTAATTTCTTCCCATTCTTTTTTAGACATGGACAATAATTCAGGATGCGGATTGAACAATGGTTCGTTATGTGGTTTTGAGAAACGATTCCACGGGCATACATCTTGACAAACATCGCAACCAAACATCCAATCGTCAAATTGTCCTTGTACATGCGTTGGGATTTCGTTTTTGAGTTCGATGGTGAAATAAGAAATACATTTGCTTCCATCGACCACATAAGGCTCTACAATGGCTTGTGTTGGACAAGCATCGATACAAGCAGTACAACTTCCACAGTGATCTGTAACTGGCGAATCGTATTCAAGTTCTAAATCAATAATGAGTTCTGCAATGAAATAAAAAGAACCTACTTTTTGCGTGAGTAGATTGCTGTGCTTTCCAATCCAACCCAATCCACTTTTTGCTGCCCAAGCTTTGTCTAACACAGGCGCAGAATCTACAAATGCTCTTCCTGAAACTTCTCCGATTTCATCTTGAATGAAGTTGAGCAAGTGTTTTAATTTGTCTTTAATCACAAAATGATAATCCATTCCATAGGCATACTTGGAAATTTTTGGAGCTTCTGCATCTTTTTGTGTTTCGGATGGATAGTAATTTAATAGTAAAGACACTACCGATTTTGAATCTTCCACCAATTTCGTTGGATCGAGTCGCTTATCGAAATGATTTCCCATGTATTTCATTTCGCCATGCATGTTTCTATTCAGCCAAGCTTCTAATCGCGGCGCTTCTTCTTCAAGAAATGCTGCTTTTGAAATTCCACAAGACAGAAAACCTAAGCGTTTTGCCTCAGCTTTGATGAGTTCTGTATGTTTTTGTGTTGAATTCAAGGAGTCCTTTTTGTAAATTTCAGCGTAAGATTGATTGGTTTTAATGTGATTAGCGGCGCAACTTCTACTTTTTCTTGATCCGTTTCTATGTGATATTTTTTTAGCATTTCATACACTGTTAACATCATTTCATAGAGCGCAAAACCATTTCCAATACACATTCTTGGTCCAGCTCCAAAAGGAAAGTAATAACCCGCAGTTTCTTTTCGGTGTTCGTCTGAGAAACGCTCTGGTTTAAATTCATCTGGGTTTTTCCAGTATTTTTCGTTTCTATGTAATTCGTAAAAAGAAATTCCGATCATGGTTCCTTTTTTTATATGATAGTCTGCAAACGAATCGTCTTCTATCGCCACTCTATCAGTAATCCAAGCTGGCGGATACAATCGCATGGATTCTTCAACACAGTTTTTTACATAGTTGAGTTTTGCAATTTTTTCCATCGGCGGCAAATCATCATCAATAGCTTCAATTTCTAACAAGGCTTTTTGATATACTTCAGGATTTTTTGCGATCAAATGAAACGTAAATGTAAGTGCATTAGCGGTAGTTTCGTGCCCAGCTACAAAGAAGATCAAAATTTCGTCAATTAATTGCTCATTGGTCATCGATGTTCCATCATCTTCATATTTCGCTTTGAGCAACATGTCTAATAAGTCATCATTATCCTTAATGGAAGCGCGACGTTCATCGATAACTTTATTGATAATTTCGCGACTTTCTTCTACTAGTTTTAAATGCTTTTTTACCAAACCACTGATTTCGTACCACCATTTTTTATGCGGTTGTCGAATTTCACGAATGATAAAATCCTGCAATGTTTCTATGATATCCTGCAAACGATGCATGGTGGTATCGTCTGAAGAATAGTTGAATAGTGATTTTGCCACCACATGAAACGCCAATTCATTCATGATTGGATACGAATCGATACTTTTATTTTCTGGAAGATTCTCGATTTGCTTTTCGATAGTTCTTTCCATGATTGCCACTAGTTTTTGCAGCTTTTCTTTATGGAATGCAGGCTGAATGAGTCGTCGCTGTTTTAACCAATAATCTCCACTGGAAGTCAACAATCCCTTTCCAACGTACTTTGATAAGAATTTTGTTTGAATTTTGGACTTTTTATAGTTTCGATGATTTTTTCGCAGTAGATGTTTTGTAATTTCAGCATCTCGTGTTAACATTACTGTATTTGCAAATGGCGGCTTAATTGCAAACGAACCTCCATGTTTTTGAAAACCATCTTCATGAAATGGAATTGGGTTTCTAGTAATTGACGATGATTTTAGAAACAACTTGAAAAACGGAATCTTATTTGGGTATTTGTACATCTTGGTGTTAGGTGTTTGGTCGCTACGCTCCTTAATTTGTCTGCTTGTTGATTCGCTAATTTGTTATTCAAAAAATCTTTTCCATCTAAAATTCTTCATTAACAATTCCGCATTTTAGAATAATCCTCCTTGAATTCCGCCTTTAACTCTTCCTAAATGTTTGTATGCCAATTCTGTGACTTCTCTTCCTCTTGGTGTTCGTATAATGAATCCTTGTTGAATAAGAAATGGTTCGTATACTTCTTCGATGGTTTCACCACTTTCAGATACTGCTGTTGCCAAAGTTGTGATTCCGACTGGTCCGCCTTTAAATTTATCTATAATTGTTGATAGAATTCTATTGTCCATTTCATCCAATCCATAGGCATCCACATTTAAGGCTTTTAGGCTAAATCTTGCAATTTCGATATCAATGGTACCATTTCCTTTGATTTGGGCAAAATCGCGCACTCTACGCAGTAATGCATTGGCAATACGTGGTGTTCCACGACTTCTTCCTGCAATTTCTATAGCAGCTTCCATACTAATAGGAACATTTAATATTTGAGCACTTCGTTGTACGATAGTTGACAATAATTCTGTTGAATAATATTGTAATCGACTAGCGATTCCAAAACGTGCACGCATTGGCGCTGTAAGCAATCCTGAACGTGTCGTTGCTCCAACTAATGTAAAAGGATTCAAATTGATTTGAACAGTTCTGGCATTTGGTCCAGATTCGATCATGATATCAATCTTATAATCTTCCATAGCCGAATAGAGATATTCTTCCACAATGGGACTGAGACGATGTATTTCATCAATAAATAATACATCACGTTCATCAAGATTGGTTAGCAATCCAGCTAAATCTCCTGGCTTATCTAATACGGGACCTGAAGTAACCTTAATACTTACACCAAGTTCATTGGCTAATATATGCGCTAATGTAGTTTTTCCTAATCCTGGAGGACCATGAAATAACGTATGATCTAAGGCATCACCACGAAGATTAGCAGCCTGCACAAATACTTGAAGATTTTCTAGCACTTGATCTTGTCCTGTAAAGTCATCAAAGGATAGTGGACGTAATGCTTTTTCAATGTCTAATTCTTCGGATGAATAGTTCTGATTTGTAGGGTCTAAGTTATCATTCATTAAAACAAAGATAAAAAAGAAAAGCCTTTCTATGCAGAAAGGCTTTTTATTATTTGTAATCTCTTATGAGAGAATTGTGATTTTTAAGATCTTAATGGTGTAGTTCTTCTTCACCTTCTTTCATTGGTACTGTTTGAGGAACAAAATCTACATCATGCCCTGGCTTGCTATAATCATAAGCCCAACGGTGTACATGAGGAATTTCTCCTGGCCAGTTTCCATGAATGTGCTCAACTGGAGTTGTCCATTCTAAAGTATTAGATCTCCATGGATTTTGTATTGCTTTCTTACCGTAGAAAATACTACTAAAGAAGTTATACAAGAATACCAATTGGAAAACTCCTCCTACAATTGCAAATAGAGTAATGACCACATTCACATCTGCTAAGTCATCAAATAATGGGAATTCGGAATTTGTATAATAACGTCTTGGTAATCCTGCCATTCCAATGAAGTGCATTGGGAAGAATACTCCATACGCACAGACTGCTGTTACCCAAAAGTGAATATACCCTAAATTCTTATTCATCATTCTTCCAAACATTTTTGGGAACCAATGGTAAACTCCAGCAAACAGCCCGTACAATGCAGATATACCCATTACTAAGTGGAAATGCGCTACTACAAAGTATGTATCATGAACGTTGATATCTAATGTACTATCACCTAAAATAATACCTGTTAATCCTCCAGTAATGAATGTAGATACTAATCCAATAGAGAATAACATTGCAGGGTTCATCTGTAAGTTTCCTTTCCAGAGTGTGGTAATATAGTTAAATGCTTTTACAGCGGATGGTATTGCAATTAATAATGTTGTGAACGTAAATACAGACCCTAGGAACGGATTCATTCCTGAGATAAACATGTGGTGACCCCATACAATTGTTGATAAAAATGCAATTGCCAAAATTGAGGCAACCATGGCTCGATATCCAAAAATTGGCTTTCGGGAGTTGGTAGCTATAATTTCGGAGGTAATCCCTAATGCTGGAAGTAGTACAATATATACTTCAGGATGACCTAAGAACCAGAATAAGTGTTCAAACAAAACTGGGGACCCTCCTTGATAATGCAAAACTTCTCCTTGTATAAATATGTCTGATAGATAGAAGGATGTTCCGAAACTTCTGTCAAAAACTAATAATAAGGCTGCGGATAATAATACTGGAAACGATATAACACCAATGATTGCTGTTACGAAGAATGCCCAGATTGTTAATGGCAATCTTGTCATCGACATTCCTTTTGTTCTGAGGTTGATTACCGTAACAATATAGTTTAATGACCCTAATAAAGACGATGCAATAAATATTGACATAGACACTAACCATAATGTCATTCCTAAACCTGATCCTGGAATTGCTTCTGGCACAGCACTTAATGGAGGATAAATTGTCCACCCTGAAGATGCAGCTCCACCTTCAACAAATAAAGATAATACCATGATTACACTTGAAATAAAGAATAACCAATACGACACCATGTTTAGGAATCCAGAAGCCATATCACGTGCTCCAATTTGCAACGGGATTAAAAGGTTACTAAACGTACCACTTAATCCTGCTGTCAGTACAAAGAATACCATGATGGTACCGTGAATTGTGACTAAGGCTAAGTATTTATCAGCACTTAGTACTCCATCTGGCGCCCAATTTCCTAAGAATATTTCAAAGATTGTGAATGATTCTTTTGGCCATGCAATTTGCATACGGAAAAATATAGACATCATGATCCCTATAACTCCCATAATGATACCTGTAATTAAGTACTGCTTGGCAATCATTTTGTGATCCTGACTAAATATATATTTAGTAATGAATGTCTCTTTATGATGATGTCCGTGATCGTGTCCGTGATCTTTTGCGTGTAATGCTTCTGCTGACATATCTATATATTATATCTTTTAATTATTTCTTTAACTATTTTTTATTTTCCGAAAGTTTCTTGTGCTTCAATCCACTTATCGTAGTCTTCTTGGCTTTCCACTATCACTTTCATCTGCATGTTGTAGTGAGATTCACCACAGATTTTATTACATAATAAAAGGAAATCAAACTCATAAGGCTCTAAAGCTTCTTCACCTTTTGCTGCCAATTCTTTACTTTTTGCTGCTCTAATTGAATTGATACGACTTACCTTATTCACAATCTTAGGTGTTTCGCGCATTTCTGCAGTCGTTTTTGTAGGCGTCATAGCAAATTCGGTAATCATACCGGGAACACAGTTCATTTGCATTCTAAAGTGCGGCATGTAAGCAGAGTGTAATACGTCTTGCGAACGCATTTTGAAAACTACTTTTCTGCCAACTGGTAAATGAAGTTCTTGAGTGATAATATCATCCTGTGCATATTTATCTTCTCTATCTAACCCTAAGATGTTTGGATTATCACCTAAGTCAATTAAACGTACATTTGCTTTCCCTAAAACATTATCTTCTCCAGCATATCTGGCTTTCCAATTAAACTGCTGTGCATATAATTCTACTACAATTGGATCATCATCCATGTTCACATCCATAATTTCATTCCAAGTGAATAATCCGTAAAGAATTAAACCTGCTAATGTAATTACTGGAATGATTGTCCAAATAAATTCTAATTTATCGTTATCAGCATAGTATAATGCTTTTCTTCCTTTTTTACCTCTGTATTTGTAAGCAAAATAGTGTAATAAAGCTTGGGTAACCGTTTGAACGAAGAAGATTAATACCATTGATATAACCATCAAAGTATCTACACTTGATCCGTGTTCAGAAGCGGAGTTTCCGATTAGTGGCAAATCTCCCCATTTCCAGAAAGAGATTATTGTGATTACATATATGAACATCAAGAATCCCATCATAAGGTATCCATTGATGTTATTATCCTTGTCATTCGCTACTTGAGAATTATCAGCTTTCGCTTGTGATAGGTCAAATATCTTCGTCAACTGCCAAATTGCGATTGCAATTAGGATAAGTACTATAAACGTTAGTAAACCAGTAGTCATCTTATTTTATACTGTTTTGAAATTAATTAATAATGAAATTGTTTACTTTCTTCAATAAACGGATTTCGTTTTGCCAATAATGGTTTCTTCGTCAGTGTTGTAAATACAACAAAGATGAATAATCCTAGGAATAATAATACTGCACCTATTTCAGCCATTCCAAGTGACCAGTTTGGCCCTACCGTTGCAGGCATAACCATGTTGAACACATCTATATAGTGACCGAATAGAATTACAATTCCAGCGATTACAATAATCCAATTTAATCTCTTGAAATCACTATTCATTAAGATTAATAATGGGAATATTAAGTTTAATGCTAACATTCCAAAGAAAGGCAGCGTATAGTCATCAATTCTTGTAATGAAGTATGTAACTTCTTCTGGAATGTTTGAGTACCAGATTAACATGAATTGAGAGAACCATAAGTATGTCCAGAAAATACTAATACCGAACATGAATTTTGCTAAATCGTGTAAATGACTATCATTTACTTGCTCTAGATATCCTTTTGACTTAAGGTATATTGTAATTAATGCGATTACTGTGATTCCTGATACGAACATGCTCGCAAATACGTACCATCCAAATAATGTACTAAACCAGTGGTGGTCAAATGACATAATCCAATCCCATGACATCATAGATTCAGAGATTAAGAATAATACCAAGAATACTGCAGCTAATCTGAAGTTTTTCTTGAAGTTACTATTATCATTTGATTCATCTTGACGAGATGAAAAACGTCTAGACAATACACTATATGCAATCCAAATGGAACTATAAATTACAGCTCTGATAATGAATCCAGTTCCATTTAGCCAACCGCTTTTTCCAACAGTTAATTTATCATAGTTCTCACTAGCTGGGTCTAATAAGCTAGGCTCCATCCAGTGGAATAAGTGATTAAAATGCATTACAGAAAGAACAATTAATAACACTACGGTAATTGTTCCTGGAATAATATAAGCACCAATCCCCTCCATGACTCTAAATAATAATGGGGACCAACCTGCTTGCGCTGCACGTTGAATAGCATAGAATGCTAATACTCCAAGTGCAATCATCATAAAGAAAAAGGCTGCTACATATACTGCTGCCCAAGGCTTATTTTGCAATTGTGTTAATTTGTGTGCATCGTGCTTTGCAGAATCATGATGTCCTCCTGCTTCACTACCATGTCCTGTAGCATGTGCTGCGTCAGTTTTTTGTTCATCGTGATGTGCTGTTTTACTATCATCATGTTTTGCTTCTCCATGACCACCATGATGTCCATGTGCTGCTTCCATTGCCTTCATATCTTCTACTGAACCGGGCACGTTAAGGAAACTGAATCCTACCATGATTGCTCCAAGTGCAAATGAAATGATTGCGAAAAGTCTTAATCTATTTGAAAACGTATACATTGTATATAATTCTATATCGTTATTGGTGTTATTTTAATTCAGATTTCAATTTTAATACGTGCTGTACTACTTGCCAGCGTTCTTTCGCATCTAATTGATTTGCGTGAGATCCCATGTTATTTTTACCATACATTAGAACATGATAAATACTCCCTTCAGTAATTGCTCTTGCTGGGTCATTGTATTTAGGAATTCCCAAGAATTTTTCACGCTTAACTAAAGTTCCTTGTCCATCACCTTTATTCCCATGACATACTGCACAATAGATTCCATAAAGCTCTTTCCCTGCTGCTAAATTCACTTCATTCGTTGGAATTGGATTTAACAACTCAGCTTTCGCCGCTTCATAACCTTCATTCGTATTGTCATATTCATAAGGCATCCAACCCCTCTTAATCGTTCCGTCTGCTGGAATTTGTGCTTCCATTTTGTTTTCGAATCCTCCGTAAGGCACGCCATCAACTTCTTGATAAGCTTCATATCCTACAGACTCATACATATTTGGAAAATACTGATAGTTTGGCTGTGATTTATCAAAGCATGAAGTCATAAGCAATGCTGCTCCAAATACGACTCCTATTTTTATAAGGCTCTTCATAATTCTTATTAGTGCTTTTCTGTAACTTTAATTTCTGTAGCACCTGTTTCTTCTAAAAGTGCTATTAACTCTTCTTCATTTCCATGAACAGAAACTTCCATTAAGAAGTGATCATCTGTTGTTCTTGGATCTGGGTTTTCAGCTTCTTTGAATGGCCATAATTTACTTCTTAAATAAAAAGTAATTACCATTAAGTGAGCAGCAAAAAATACTGTCATTTCAAACATAATTGGCACGAATGCTGGCATGTTTTCTAAGAAACTAAAACTTGGTTTTCCTCCAATGTTTTGTGGCCAATCAACAATCATGATATAATACATCATGGTTACTGCAACTGATAATCCAACACATCCATACATAAATGCTGTAATGGCAAGTCGCGTAGGCGCTAATCCCATAGCCTTGTCTAGTCCGTGCACAGGAAATGGCGTGTACACTTCTTCGATATGATGATTTTCTTGACGAACTTTTTTCACTGCTGACATTAGCACATCATCATCAATATACATTGCTTGTATTACTTTACTACTCATGATTACCGTCTCTTAGTTTTTTATATTTTTCTCCTGATGATTTTAAGATTGATTTTACTTCCGCCTGAGCAATTACAGGGAATGTTCTAGAGTATAGCAAGAACAATACAAAGAAGAAACCGATCGTACCAATGAATATTCCTATATCTACAAATGTTGGTGAGAACATTGTCCATGAAGATGGAAGGTAATCTCTGTGTAATGATGTTACGATAATTACGAAACGCTCAAACCACATTCCAATGTTTACAACAATAGAGATTATGAAAGAGAACATGATACTTGTTCTTAATTTCTTTGACCACATAAATTGTGGAGAGAATACATTACATGTCATCATTGCCCAATATGCCCACCAGTAAGGACCAGTTGCCCTGTTTAAGAATGCATATTGTTCGTATTCTACTCCTGAGTACCATGCGATGAATAATTCCGTGATGTATGCACATCCTACGATGGAACCGGTAATCATAATTACGATGTTCATCAATTCGATGTGTTGTAATGTAATATAGTCTTCCATATTACATACTTTTCTCATGATAATCAATAAGGTATTTACCATGGCAAATCCAGAGAAAATCGCTCCTGCCACAAAATATGGAGGGAAAATTGTGGTATGCCATCCTGGAATAACTGATGTTGCGAAGTCAAACGATACAATCGTATGTACAGAAAGTACTAATGGTGTTGCTAAACCTGCAAGTACCAATGATACTTCTTCAAAACGCTGCCAGTCTTTAGCGCGTCCACTCCATCCAAAACTTACCAAACTGTATATTTTCTTTTGGAAAGGCTTCACTGCTCTATCTCTAATCATTGCGAAATCTGGAAGTAAACCTGTCCACCAGAATACTAATGATACAGATAGATACGTAGAAATCGCGAATACATCCCAAAGTAAAGGTGAGTTAAAGTTTACCCAGAGCGATCCAAATTGGTTTGGAATTGGCAGTACCCAATATGCTAACCAAGGACGCCCCATGTGAATGATTGGGAATAATCCTGCTTGCACTACCGAGAAGATAGTCATTGCTTCCGCAGAACGGTTAATTGCCATTCTCCATTTTTGACGGAAAAGTAAAAGTACGGCAGAAATCAGTGTTCCTGCGTGACCAATACCTACCCACCAAACGAAGTTTGTAATATCCCAAGCCCAACCAACGGTTTTGTTAAGACCCCAAACTCCAATTCCTGTAGAGATTGTATAAATGATACATCCAATTCCCCAAAGGAATGCTACCAAAGCAATTGAGAATACTATCCACCATTGCTTGTTTGCTTTCCCTTCGACTGGAGCTACGATATCAAGAGTTACATCATGATATGATTTGTCTCCAGTTACTAAGGGTTTTCTTATAGGTGCTTCGTAATGCGACGCCATAATCAGTTTATAATTGTTTCTTATTAATTATTTTTTATGCTTCTTTTGTGTTTCTCACCTTTACGTGATACTGTACATTTGGTTTTGTTCCTACGTGCTCTAGCAAGTGATACATACGATCATCTTTGTGCAACTCAGCAACTTTACCATGCTTGTCGTTAAGGTCTCCAAATACCATTGCACCTGAACTACATGCTGCAGAACACGCTGTTTGGAATTCACCATCTTTGATTTGGCGTCCTTCACGTTTTGCATCCAAGATTGTTTTTTGTGTCATTTGGATACACATAGAGCATTTTTCCATAACTCCTCTTGAACGTACAACTACATCTGGGTTTAATACCATACGACCTAAATCGTTGTTCATATGATAATCAAACTCATCATTCTTATTGTATAAGAACCAGTTAAAACGACGTACTTTGTATGGACAGTTATTTGCACAGTAACGCGTACCTACACAACGGTTATATGCCATGTGGTTTTGACCTTGACGTCCGTGTGATGTTGCCGCTACTGGACAAACTGTTTCACATGGTGCGTGGTTACAGTGCTGACACATTACTGGCTGGAAAGCTACTTGAGGATTCGCTGCTGGATTTTCCATTTCAAGGAATCCACCAAGAGAACCATTGTCTCCAAACAATCCGCTCATATTATCTTTTTTCTCAACATCATCTTCAAAAGTATCTGCTGACGAATAGTATCTATCAATACGCAACCAATGCATATCTCTACTTCTCCTCACTTCTGTTTTACCTACAACAGGCACATTGTTTTCAGCATGACATGCAATTACGCATGCTCCACATCCTGTACAGGCATTTAAGTCGATAGCTAAATTGAAGTGATGACCAATTGAACGATCGAATGTAGCCCACATATCCGCTTTAGGATCTGTAGCGTCAATCATTTCATGATCTCTAGACACATGTGGAGGAATATTCCATCCGTGCTTTTTATGATCTTTCTTATACGTATTGAAAATTTCTAAAGTTGTTTCTCTAACGATATCTCCTCTACCCATTAAGGTGTTGTGCAACTGCACACAAGCAAACTCATGTTCTCCACCTGCACCTTCAACAAAAACATCTTGAACATTATTGAAGTTATTGTATAATTTATATGCATTTACTCCAGTTTGCATTTCTTTTTTGATGCCAGCTTTTTTACCGTATCCTAATGCTAAACCAACAGTTCCTGGTGCTTGTCCTGGTTGAATAATTACTGGGACTTGCAAATCGACTCCATTAACGGTAATTTTTGCATAAGAACCATTTAAACCTCCATTTGCAACATTCCAGTTTTTCAAATTGTTAGCTGTTGCATCTACTTGAGAAACTGTTAAATAGTTATCCCAAGAAGCTCTTGTGATTGGATCAGGAAATTCTTGCAACCAAGGATTATTTGCTTGCTGTCCATCTCCCATTCCTGTTTTGGTGTATAATACTAACTCCATTCCTGAAGCTTGTGCGGTACCTGCTAATTTTCTAGCTTGCGCTGAAGCATCGACTGCAGGAACTTCTACTAATTCCTCTCCTTCATTTTCTACAGCTGCCGCATCAGCTTGTTCCATAGCTTCACTTGCTTCTTCTGCTAAGCTAACTGTTGCTGTAGTTTTGAACACTCCATCATGCACTGCTTGATTCCAGGATTTTCCACCTAGAATATCAGCAGCCCATGTTTCTTTTAAGTATTCGTAATATGCTTTGTCATTTCCAGTCCACTTTAATAAAGCATCTTGGAATTGTCTTGTATTAAATAATGGACGAATTGTAGGCTGTGTAATACTATAGTGACCTTTTTTGATCTCTACATCTCCCCAAGATTCTAAGTAATGTGGAGCCGCAGCTACATATTTCGTATTTAATGCAGTTTCATCTTCTTTTAGAGTAAATGTTACTGCCAAATCTAAGCCTTTTAAACTTTGCGCAAACTCTTCGCCGCTTGCTAATGTATATACAGGGTTTACTCCTGCCATAATGATTCCGCCAACTGCACCTGATTTTACATCATTAACCAGTTTTGCCACAGCCTTATCATTTCCTTGTCTTATTTTGCGTGGCGCCTCTTTATCGAATGCTTCACTTGCAATTACTTCGTTAAGTGCTAATACTAAACTTTGCGCATCCACATCATTGATTCCAGATACTACAACTGCTTTTGAACCAGCTTGCTTAATTTGACCAACAGCACTTTTGATAGCATTTTCGGCATAGTCAGACAATTGTCTTCCTGAAACAGAAACTCCAGTTACACCTGCATAGATTTTTGCTAAGGCAACTTTTTGATCCGCTGTTGATAATGGCACACGCTTATCAGCATTTGCTCCAGATAATGTCATGTTTGATTCAAACTGAACGTGTCTTGACATTTTTTTGTGGTGCTTTTTACCGTGAGGAATTCTTCCTTTCGCATACCCATCATCATATCCTCCACCTTGCCAGTCTCCTAAGAAATCAGCTCCAACAGAAACAATCACTTCTGCTTTTGAGAAATCATAATCAGCCAATCCTCTTTCACCATACTTAGCTTCAAACGCATCTAAAGCAGTTGATTCAGAGACAGCGTCATATACTACATGATTTACATTACCATACTTTGCTTTGAACTCTCCTACTAATTTAGATACTGAAGGACTTGCAAAAGTTTGTGTAAGTAAAACAATTTGTTTTCCAGAAGCACTGATTTGATTTAATTTTTCACCAATTTCCGCATCAAACGTTTCCCAAGAAGCATCTTTACCATCTATTTTCGGACCTTTCACTCTCATGCTATCATACAAAGATAATACAGATGCATGAACTCTTGCATTTGCACTTCCTTTAGTAACAGCCTCCTTGTTGTTTTCTACTTTGATTGGACGACCTTCTCTCGTTTTAATTAAGATACTAGCAAAATCATATCCATCTGCAATTGTAGTTGCATAGTAGTCCGCAACGCCAGGAATTATCATTTCTGGCTGCACCACATAAGGTATAGATTTGATTACAGGTCCTTCACAGGCTGCCAATGTAGCTGCAGCCGTACTAAAACCAACGTATTTAAGAAAGTCTCTACGAGAAGTTGAAGAAGACTCTAATGTCTCTTTATCTCCTAAGAATTCATCTACAGGAACCTCTTCTACAAACTCATTCTGTCTAAGTGCCTCAACAATAGAACTATTCTCATTTAGCTCCTCAACACTTTTCCAGTATTTCTTGTTTGATGCCATATTATATATATAAAATTAGCTTCTTGATTAATATTAATAGTGACATTTACCACATTCTAAGGCACCCATCTTAGCTGCTTTGAATGTTTCAACACCATATTTATCTTTTAACTGCTCGTGAATTTTTTCGTAATAAGCATTTCCTTTGAAATTCACATCTGTTTCTCTGTGACAGTTGATACACCAACCCATTGTTAACGGCGAATGCTGCTCAACAATTTCCATTTCTTGGATTTCCCCGTGACATGTTTGACAATCAACTCCAGCTACAGAAACGTGTTGCGAGTGATTAAAATATACAAAATCAGGTAAATTGTGAATTCGAATCCATTTTACTGGCTTAGGCTCATTCACATAATCTTGTTGTGCTGGATCCCAACCTACAGCTTTATATAGTTTTTGAATTTCTTTATTGTAGTCAACTCCATACTTAGTGATACCTTCTTGCTGAACTTCATCTGCAACTTGCGCAATATTCTTGTGACAGTTCATACAAACATTTAAAGATGGAATTCCAGAGTGTTTACTTACTCTTGCTGAAGAGTGACAGTATTTACACTCAATTTTATTATCACCTGCGTGAATTCTGTGTGAGTAATGGATTGGCTGTATTGGTTGATATCCTTGATCAACTCCCACTTGCATAAAATACCCATAGGCAAAATACGCTGCCCCCAACATGAAGAAGATTACCGTTACAATTACTAAGAACTGGTTTTGAACAAATACTTTCCAAAGTGAAGGCTTTTTAACTTCTTCTTCAAGATCTAACGTTCCGTTGGCCACAGCAAACTTACGCAATGTCTTGTTCACTAAGAACAACCCTAATGCCAATAGTCCGAATAAAACAATTAGCGCGATTAAGACAACTTGTGTAGAAAATCCTCCTCCAGAAGTTTTTTCATCTGGGCCAACAATAGGCTTTGGAGGTGTCGGTTTTGGTTGCGCCGTATACGCTAAGATATTATCGATATCCTCATTTTTCAATGTAGGAAACGCCGTCATTTGACTTTTCTTATTTTCCTCAAACACTTTTACAGCGTACGGATCTCCTGATTTGATCAATGCTGAACTATTCCTAATCCACTTGTATAACCATTCACGATCTAAACCTTCATTTTCTACTAAACGTGCTTCCACACCTCTTAACGCAGGACCTGTCGACTTGCTATCAAGTTTGTGACAAGCAGCACAGTTTGCATTAAACAAAGCTTTACCCGCTGCGACTGCTGCATCGTCTTGAGCAAACGCAGATGTCGAAAATACTAGCATTAGCGCTAGCGCGGCTCCTAAAATTCTTGAAATTGAATTGCGGTGATTCACCTTTTTCATATCTTAATGTCTTCTTAATTTGACACGATTTATCTAAATAATTTTTAACTTAGTAGATCATGCTTGTTCCAAATTTGAGCAAAAATACAAATCGCGGTGAATTTGCGAAATTATAGTGAACTCTTAATTTGTAATTTATAGTTATTCTAAATAAGATTTTAGCATGTTAGTTCGTTAGGTTATTTTACATTTGTATAAAATTGTATTCATTATGAGATTTTTAGCTTTAAAAAGACGTTATATCTTAACTGTTTCAGCATTTTTTTGTGCTGGATTTGCATTTGCCCAACAAGGAGAAATCAACATCTCCAAAGACCCAAAAATTGATAAATTACTTACATATCAGAAAGAAATTAACCAAGAAACGGATAATGACAATCGTTTAAAGATTCAAATCTTTAATGGAAACCTTCGAAATGCAGAAAAAGCGAAGTCAAAATTCGAAAAAGAATATAAAGAAATTACTCCTGCAACTATTAAGTTTGAGACTCCAAATTATAAGGTTTGGGTTGGAAATTACAGAACACGATTAGAAGCAGAGCGATACTTAGCACAAGTAAAGGAAACGTTTCCTAATGCGTTTGTTTTTACACCAAAAAATAAGAAAAAGAAAAAGTAATCTTTACAGCTTATTAGACATAAAAAAAGGATCGCAAATGCGATCCTTTTTCTTTATATGTATATGATATTTATTTCAGCTTTTTCTTCACTGCAACTTCTTGGAATGCTTCTACAATATCACCTTCTTTAATGTCATTGTAGTTCTTGATTTGCAATCCACAGTCATATCCTTTACTTACTTCTTTTACGTCGTCTTTAAAACGCTTCAGAGAAGCCAATTCTCCTGTAAAGATTACTACTCCATCACGGATTAATCGGATATTAGAATTTCTAAAGATTTTACCATCTGTCACCATACATCCTGCAATGGTACCAATTTTAGATATCTTGAATGTTTCTCTAATTTCAGCATTACCTGTGATCTCCTCTTTCATTTCAGGAGATAACAATCCTTCCATGGCATCTTTCACATCATTGATAGCATCATAGATAATTGAGTATGTTCTGATATCGATTTCTTCTTTATCAGCAACTATTCTTGCATTACCAGCTGGACGCACATTAAATCCAATGATAATTGCATCAGAAGCACTTGCTAATAACACATCACTTTCTGTAATAGCTCCAACTCCCTTATGAATAATTTTCACTTCAATCTCTTCCGTAGATAGTTTTTGGAATGAATCTGTTAAGGCTTCAACCGAACCATCCACATCACCTTTAAGAATGATATTTAACTCTTTAAAGTCTCCAATTTTGATTCTTCTACCAATATCAGATAAAGTAGTTCTACGCTGCGTTCTTACAGATTGCTCTCTTAATAATTGTGTACGTTTTGCAGCAATTTGTTTTGCATCTTTTTCATCCTCAAAGACATTAAACTTATCACCTGCTTGCGGCGCACCATCTAAACCAAGAATTGAAACTGGCGTTGAAGGATTGGCAGTTTTAATCTTATTACCACGCTCATCGAACATCGCTTTGATTTTTCCACTATGCTTTCCAGCCAATAGATAATCTCCAATTTTTAAGGTACCATTTTGAACAAGAATTGTAGACACATATCCACGTCCTTTATCCAAGAATGCTTCCACAACTGTTCCTACAGCATTTTTATCAGGATTCGCTTGCAACTCTAATAATTCTGCCTCAAGCAACACTTTTTCTAATAATTCATCAACACCTAAACCAGTTTTTGCAGAGATGTCATGCGACTGGATTTTTCCTCCCCAATCTTCTACCAACAAGTCCATTGCTGCTAGTTTCTCTTTTATCTTATCAGGATTAGCCGTTGGCCTATCTATTTTGTTAATTGCAAATACAATTGGAACTCCAGCCGCTTGTGCGTGACTGATCGCCTCTTTTGTTTGCGGCATTACATCATCATCGGCAGCAATTACAATAATTGCAATATCTGTTACCTGCGCACCACGTGCACGCATCGCCGTAAAAGCCTCGTGACCTGGCGTATCTAAGAATGTAATTCGCTGACCACTATCTAACTGCACTCCATATGCTCCAATGTGCTGTGTAATTCCTCCAGATTCACCCGCAATTACATTTTCTTTACGAATGTAATCCAACAAGGAAGTTTTACCATGATCTACGTGACCCATTACCGTAACGATTGGCGCTCTTGGCGATAAATCTTCTGGCGCATCTTCTTCTTCTTGAATCGCCTCTTCAATATCAGCTGCTACGAAATCTACTGTAAATCCGAATTCCTCTGCAACAATTGACAAAGTATCTGCATCTAAACGTTGGTTCATAGTTACCATGATTCCCAACATCATACATTTAGAGATGATATCATTGATTCCAACATCCATCATCGTAGCAAGCTCACCAACAGTTACAAATTCTGTTGCTTTTAAAATCTTGCTTTCTGCTGCTTGTTGCTCTAAATCTTGCTCTGTTTTTTGCCTACGAACATCACGCTTGTCTCTACGGTATTTAGCCCCTTTAGATTTGTTGGTTTTACCTTGAAGTTTTTCAAGCGTTTCACGTACTTGTTTTTGCACTTCTTCTTCTGTAGGCTCTACTTTAACTACAGGTGGTTTGCGGTTTCCACCTCTTCGGTTTCCTCCACGATTTCCTCCACCTTTGTTTCCTCCATATCGGTTATTTCCTCCTTGGCGGTTATTGTTATTGTTGTTATTGTTTCCTCCAGGACCTTTAGAAATACGTTTACGTTTCTTTCTTTTATCTGCTTCAGATTCTTTTTTAGAATCCTCCTTTTTCTTTTTAGTCTTATTGAACTGCGTTAAGTCAATTTTTTGACCAGTCATCTTTGGACCTGTAAGTTTTTGATACTTTGTCTCAATTACTTTCTTTTCAGGCTCTGCAGGCACTTGTGACTGTTCTTGCTTTGCCACAGGTTTCTGTGCAGCTTTTTCTACAGCCTTTTCAACAGGCTTTGGCTTTTGCTCAATTTTTTGAACAGGTTTCGGCTTAGAGAATTTCGGCCTGTTTGAAATTGTTTCAGGTCGTTGTGGCTTTTTCTCGTTTTGAAAAGGCTTTGGTTTCTCTGGCTCTTTTTGCTCAACAGGCTTAGGCTTAGGCGCTTCTTGAACTTTTTGCCCAACAGGTTTTGGCGCTTCTGTAGCTTCTTTCTTTTCCGGAGACGATGTATCTTTTTGAGGGTTTAGATCTATTTTTCCAATCGTTTTCGGTCCAGATAAATTCGCTTTGGCGCGCACCACTTTTTCACGCTCTTCACGTAAACGTTGTGCTTCTTCTTGCTCTTTTACAAGCTGTTCTCGCAATGCTTCTTTCTCCTTCCTTTTCTCTTCTCCCAGCTCTTTGGAAGCTACTTTTTTACTCTTGTCAGTCTGAAAACCATCAAGTAGCACGTTGTATATCTCTTGCGATATTTTAGTCGTAGGTCTTTTTTCCACAGAAAAACCTTTCTGCGTCAAGAAGTCGACAGCTCTATCGATCGAAATATTTAATTCGCGTAGTACTTTACTAAGCCTTATTTTGTTTTGTTCAGCCATAAGCTATTTTAAATTTTACCCTCTTTTTAAATAAAAAACTGCTTTCACTAATCTTCGAACTCTTCTTTTAGAATTCTAATTACTTCGCCAACAGTTTCTTCCTCTAAATCCGTTTGTTTTACAAGGAAGTCCATTTCTTGATCTAATACACTTTTAGCAGTATCTAAACCAATTTTCTTAAATTCTTCAATTACCCAAGCTTCAATTTCATCAGAGAATTCTGTTAATTCCACATCTTCTTCAACACCTTCACGATACACATCAATTTCGTATCCTGTAAGTTGTCCTGCCAATCTGATATTAAATCCTCCTTTACCGATTGCTTTTGAAACCTCTTCTGGTTTTAAGAACACTTCTACACGCTTTGTGTCTTCGTTAATTTTTAACGAACTCACTCTTGCTGGACTTAAGGCACGTGTTATATATAACTGCAAATTAGTCGTATAATTAATTACATCTATATTTTCGTTCCCTAACTCTCTCACGATCCCATGGATACGAGAACCTTTCATTCCCACACATGCTCCTACTGGATCGATCCTATCATCATAAGAATCTACAGCTACTTTTGCTTTTTCACCTGGAATTCTTACTACTTTTTTCACTGTTATTAATCCGTCAAAAACTTCAGGAATTTCTTGTTCAAATAATTTTTCCAAGAATTCTGGCGCTGTTCTCGACATGATAATCATAGGCTTATTTCCTTTTAAGTCTACTCTATCAATAATTCCTCTTACATTTTCTCCTTTACGGAAAAAGTCAGACGGAATTTGGTTTTCTTTTGGCAACACGATTTCATTTCCTTCATCATCTAACAAAATTACTGCTCTATGCCTGATATGATGTACTTCTGCAGTATAAATGTCTCCTACTAAATCTTTAAATTGTTTATAGATCGTTGTATTATCGTGTTCGTGTATTTTTGAAATAAGGTTTTGACGTAGCGCTAAGATTGCTCTTCTCCCCAAGTCAACTAATTTTACTTCTTCAGACACATCTTCTCCAACTTCAAAGTCAGGCTCAATTTCTCTTGCCGCTGTTAACTCTATTTCTTGATTAGGATCTTCTACTTCTCCATCTGCTACTACGATTCTATTTCTCCAAATTTCTAAATCACCTTTATCGGGATTTATAATGATGTCAAAATTGTCATCTGATCCAAATTTCTTTTTTAATGCATTTCTAAAAACATCTTCTAATATCGCCATTAGCGTTACACGATCTATTAGCTTGTCGTCCTTAAATTCCGAAAACGACTCAATCAATGCTAGATTCTCCATGACATGTCTTTAATTAAAATGTTACCATAACTTTAGCTTTTACAATATTTTCATAAGGTATTTCTTGCTCTTTTTGAACCGTTACTTTACCTTTTCCAATGGGTTTTGGCTCACGCGCTTTCCATTGTAGTTTAATTTTTTCATCATCAGCAGCAACCAAAGTACCTTCTACTTTTGAACTGTTTTCAATGATGACTTCTAATTTTCTACCCACATTTTTCTTGTATTGACGAATGTGTGTAATTCCTTCCGAAATCCCAGAAGAATATACTTCTAGAGAAAAATCTTCTTCTTCTCTATCGAGGTTATGCTCAATGTGCCGACTTACTTTCATACAGTCGTTTAAGGTAACGCCGTTGTCACCGTCAATCACAATTACAATCTTGTTCCCAGGCTTAATTTCCTGAGAAATAAGAAACAACGAAGATTCTTCTTCTAATACTTCTTGTAATAAATCTGTAACTTTTTGTTTAAACATTTTTTTGTATGAAAAGAGGGGACTTATTGTCCCCTCATTTTTGTCTTTACTTCTTATAACGGTGCAAATATACACATTTTTTCTAATCTTAAAAACTATTCAACCAAAGGTTTTTATTTGTAACTTTAAAGAACATAAAAAATCTATTCTGAATGAAAAAAATTCTCCTTCCAACCGATTTTTCAGACCAAGCTGAATATGCTTTAAAAGTTGCTGCTTTTTTAGCTAAACAAAATGATGCAACCATCTACTTGATGCACATGTTAGAATTACCTTCACACTTTTTGTCAGGCGACACTAATTTAGATATTCCTGAACAACTTTTATTCATGAAAATTGCTCACGAACGTTTTGAAAAAACAATTGCTCAAGATTTCATGAAAGGTGTTAACGTAGAAATTACTGTAGAAACACACAAAGCATTTGACGGAATTACACAAGCAATTCGTCAACATGAAATTGACTTAGTAGTTATGGGATCAAGTGGCGCATCTGGTTTAAAAGAAATGTTTATAGGTTCAAATACTGAAAAAGTTGTGCGTACAGCGGATGCACCTGTATTAGTGATTAAGAATCAAATTGACAATTTTAACGTTAGCAATTTTGTGTTTGCATCTGATTTTTCTGAAGATCAAAAATTAGTATTTGAACAAGCTATTGATTTTGCTAATAATTTTAATGCAAAGCTTCACTTGTTGTTTGTGAATACTCCTAATCGATTTGTGACTACTGATGCTGCACAAAAGAAGATGAATGCTTTTATTGAGGAGTTTAATGAACTAGGTGATCATGAATTGCATATTTATAATGACAGTAAAATTGAAAGAGGAATTTTGAATTTTTCACGTTCTATCGATGCTGATTTGATTGGAATGAGTACACACGGAAGGCAAGGATTAGCACATTTTTTCAATGGAAGCATTAGTGAAGATTTAGTAAATCATTCGTTGCGTCCCGTGATTACTTTTAAAATTTAAAAGATTCAACGATTAATAAATTTAAACATAATACATACAAAGCTGTTCGATTTACATATTGCACATCGAACAGCTTTTACCCTAAAAAATCTCTTTTTTATCTTTCATTATGCTGCACATCAACTGCTGAAGCTGGGTGATAGATAAATCCACCTGAGCCTATATCGTGGCAATATTCAACAATATATTCTCCGATAAAATCATCTCCATTGTTGATGGTAAAATTGATTGGTAATTCTACATCAATTGTTTCAAATACTTTAAAGCTTAACTTTGTCTCAAAGTTTTTCGTACGCCCTCCATCAGACTCAAAGCAAGCTACTTTCATGCGGTTTCCATCTGGCTTTGGATTCGTAGCGCTTACGTGCGGATCCCAAATGATGGAGCTAAAATTCGGGTAAAACCAAGTATCGTCATCAGTCACTTTTGTTATTTGACCTGTGCGTAGGTAACTTAATGCCGATCCTGATGTTACCACCGCACCATCTTCGATAGTGTAATTAGCTCCATCTGCCCATATAATTACAAAGAACCATTCACCTTTTCCAGCTAAGAATCCGTCATAATCATTTGATGTTCTAAAACGCCATAAATTTTCTGTTCCATCTTCACAGTCACGTTCACAATCTTCATCACATCCTGAAGATGGTGGGTTTCCACTTCCTCCTCCAGGACTTCCTCCACCTCCTGTATTACCTCCGCCACCAGGATAGATTATATCATCACCCTCAACACCATCTAAAGATGGATCTTCATTTGCTAAAAGTTTTGAGTTTACTGTTTCTATAGATCCTGCATTTACAACAACCGATCTTCCATCATCATATGTAAATAATACAGAATTGTTTTTATCCGACTTATCTAATGATCCAGTAGTAATTCCCGTATACACTTCACTGATACGTACTACAAATGACTTTTTATAGCGCTCTACGGTTAATAATTCGCTATACATCACTCCATTTTCATAGTAATGAACTACTTCATTTGGGTTACTGTCATCAAAACCGTTATCAACATACACACGATTAGAGAATTCTTCTGTCCGTCTGTCACCAGCTAATAGTACAGACATTCCTGGATTTACATTTAAAAATTCCTTAATGTTTACATTAGATTTAGCCTCATCAATGTTTGCCAAGATTTGATTTAATGATTTTCCTGCAAAACCTTTCATTTCTGATTTTCCTTGCATTCCTACAAAGAATTCCTGCTCATAATATCCACGTCTTTGCAATCGTATTGCTTCTTCTTGTAGTAAATTATTCATATTTGCATGTTTTTGAATTGCAACCGACATTAATCGTGCATATTCAAACAATGCTTGATCTTCTAAAGATTGTTTACTAACATCTAATTGGTCTACTGCTACCGGATCATCTCCTTCAAAGGCTTCATCTTTAAAACAAGAATGCAACCCTATAAGCACTAATGATAAGAATACTATCTTAATATGCTTTATTTTCATAATAATTAAATTTTTGGTTTTTCGTACTCTTTCGCTCTGTGTAGAACTTAGGATTTTCCGAATAACTCCTTAAACTTCAACATACACTTTTATATTATACACAGTGTTAATGAAGCGTTGCAACAGGGTAAAAGTAGCATTGTATTGAAAGCAAAAAAAGTGTTCTATTTTGCTATTTATGAATTGAAACTATCAATTTATAAATTGACAGATTCTATTTTTTAAAACTTTTCTTATGAATTCACTGTAACATTGTTAATAAAAAAACTACTATATTTAGGCAGAGCCATTCATACAAAGTTTACGATCACTACCAATTATGACGACTAAATTTACTCAGAAGTGTTTTTCCCTTTTATCAGGAGATATGCTGTTTTCCTCCGTATTTTTTTTCTTCTGTGCTTTTTCTTTTGCGCAGGAGTTAAGCAATTTTAACATTCCTGATTCTTTACAGAACAAGTCTTTTGATGAATTAATGACTGCTTTTGCTTCAGATCGTAAAGATTCTGTTGGACGTATGTTGTATGCTAAAACTTATGTAAAAAAGGCGCTCAAAGCAAAAGATCGTTTAGAGATGACCAAAGGATATGAGTTATTAGCTTTTACCTATTACAAAGACCACCAAAAAAGCTTTATGTATTATGATAAAGCTATTGAGCTAAGCAAAGATTTGGGACACAAACGCTATCCTGCAATATTGTATACTTTTAAAGGAGCTGTTTTATCTGTTGACGGAAAGTATGAAGAAGCTATGGAGAATCATATAAAAGCTTTAGAGTATGCTGAAATTAACGCCAATAAAGAATTGACATATGTAAACAAGCACAATATTGGAATCTTAAAAAAGCATTTGGAATTATACGATGAAGCACTACAAATCTTTAAAGAATGTTATGAGTACGAATTGAAAGATCCTGAACGAGATCTAGTTGACTTTGTCTATTCTCATTTTTCTTTAGCAACTATTTACTTGGAAACTCAGAAAATAGATTCAGCTATTAAATACAATACAGAAGGCTATAAATTATCCAAACAACTAAAAAACTATGAATTAGAAAATCTTTTTTTATTAAATAGAGGGGTTATATTTTTTCATCAGAAAAAGTACAACACTTCCATATCATATTTAAAAAATTCCATTGACTCTTTAAAGAACAACAGAGAAAAACTTGTCATTCTCAACGGGCTTTTCCACATAGCAAAATCATATGATTCTTTACAAAAGAAGGAAGAAGCTATATTATATTACAAAAAAATAGATTCGATATATGAATCGCATCCACTTCATATATCTTCAAATGTTATGAATTCCTATAAAGCTCTATATACATATTACAAAGAAAAAAATGATAAAGAAAATGAGATTTTATATGTAAAGAAAGCATTAGAAGCTTCCGATGTCAATAAGAAAGATTATAGAATGTTAAGCACTAAAATCATAAAGACATTCGATCGTAAAAAGTTATTACAAAAGCAAAAAGAATTGAGCGAAGCATTGAGCAAAAAGGATAAAAAGTTTACAACTTTTACAATAGTTGCTTTGATAACTTCTATTTTGTTTCTCTTTTCATTGATCGCATTCTACCTCAAACAAAGAAAAATTAAACAACGCTTTAAAGAATTTGTAGAAAATCACCAAAAAGCAATTGAAGCATCTCAAAAATCATCAAAAATAGTTAATAAAGAAGCTAAAGAAATTGGTTTGGCCGCAGACGTAATTGATCAATTATTAAAAGCATTGCAAAATTTTGAAGAAAAACACATTTATATTAAATCAGATATAACACTTCCAGTTTTGTCTAAACGTTTTAAAACCAATTCTGCTTATCTTTCTAAAGTGGTGAATACTTTTAAAAACAAAAAATTTGCAGAATACCTAAACGATTTACGAATAGATTACGCCATAGAGAAGATGCAATCTGATAAACATTTTCGTCTGTATACCATTAAGGCAATTGCACTTGAAGTAGGCTTTAATAATTCACAATCATTCGCAAGAGCATTTAGACGAAAAACCGGAATTAAACCTTCCGATTTTATAAAACAACTGGAAAGCATTTCAACATAATTTTAAAGTGTCAAAGTTATCCTAAAAAAACGCATGCAATTTATAAATTGCACCAAAGACACCAGAAAACATGCGGGTTTTCTCAAAACTTACAATACTTTTATTGCAAATCACAAAAATATTTGACTATGCGTAAAACAATGAAAAAAAAGTTAGATTTAAGAAAACTAAAAATTGCAATAATTAAAAATGAGCACCAAATAAAAGGAGGAGGAGAGACTGACGAATCATGTGATCCTTGTGGTGGATGGACAACACTTGCTAAAAGCTATCCTCCTTATTTTTGTATGCATACTTTGGCTAATTGCTAAAGATTATTTCTTAAAAAAAACAAAATCCCAATCAAATTTGATTGGGATTTTTTATTGTACTTATAACATATTTACATTGTGTATTGAATAAATTAGCTAAAGTAATTGACGATCTCAAAAATAGTTTTAATGCAAAAACTTGAATTAACTAGATTAATTTCACAACAATAAAAATTATCAAAAGTTAATTTTTAACATTAAAAAATCTATTTTAAAAATACAACGAGAATTCATAAAATTCTCACAAAAACTAAATATTGGTCAGAATTCATAAAAAAAGTAATATTTTTATTAGAAACCATAAAATTCTTTGACTATGCGCAAAAAAAAAAACGAAAAAACAATTAAAGTTACAGAGATTTAGTATTGCCCCAATAACAAAATTGGATTCAATTAAAGGAGGTGATGAGAATTATGAAGAAAAAACAAAACCTAGAACTATAGATGGAGTTGCTATCTGTTAATAAATTAACGAGCTTCTTTGAAATAAAGCAGTAATATTAATTTGTTTAGGTAAGAAACCCCAATTATTCAAATTGGGATTTTTTGTTTGCAATTTTCCCTTTTTATAACATTACAACATATTCGCCATAATGTTAAATAAATTGGCTTTGGTAGTGAAGTATTTATTTTCCAAATCAATGGCTTTTATTTTGTTTTCTATGAGTTTTGCTTCGCGTGAATTCACCAAAAACAAGGAGCTTTCTCCTAAAAAGAATTTGCGTTCTTCTGCCTTTAACATGACTTCATAATCATCGACCAATTCTTGCGTAAGCTGGTTTTGCAATTGATAGGATTCTATTTCTTGTGTTACCGCATCTATTTTGTTTTTTAGATTGACACGCGTTGTCGTACGCTCAAATTCTACATCTTGTAACTTTAGCTTTGCCAAGCGCAAATCTCCACGTTCTTTTCGCAAGAATAGTGGAAAACTAATGTTCAGTCCAGCTTTGTAATTCTGTGTATTAAACGCTCCTGTTTCATCAGGTGTTTGCGTCAAAAAATTGTATTGCAAATCAATTTTTGGCAATAAATTATTTTGCTTTAAACGCTTGTTGAGCATCAAACTTTCATACTTTAAATTGAGCGATTGCATTTTTGGATGCGCTTCTACATCAAAATCTGCACGATCAAATCCTGTAACATTTAAAACGTCATCGATTCGAGTGAACGTTTCTATATCTGGACGTATAGACGGGCGCAATTCCACAGGCGTATCATTGTTTAACCACAAAAAATTCGACAATTGCAACGACGATTTTATGTACTTGATGCGTGCTTTTTCTAAATCGAGCTTTCGTGTGTTGAGCGTTAAACGTGCTTCTAAAGTATCAATCGCTGCTTTTTCACCTTCTCGGTAACTTTTCTTAATTCCATCAAAGCGCAATTGTGCATTGGATAGAAACGATTGATACACTTCACGATTTCGATAGGATTTTAACCATTTGAAATACATAATAGAAGCTTCGTACAATATTTCATTAACTAACAACTGTTGATCTGCTTGCGCTTGCTGTGTAAATAGTTTTGCTTGTTTTAGCATTGCCATTCGCTCATTCATCAACAATCCTTTTGCCAAAGACACCGAAACACCTGCGCTATACAAACCATCGGTTGGCACATTGAATTCTGGGTTTAGAAATTCTCCTGTATTTTCTTCAAAGTTTGCTTTGAATTCTATACCGTACCAAGTTGGAATTTTAAATGTTGCGTTCAACTTATCGTAATATTCAGTTTTTTTGAATTTTTTACGATCGTAGTCCACTTCCAGTTTCGGATCAAACGCACCACGTGCTTTTAGTAATTTTGCTTCACTTTCATTAATGACCAAATTTGCTTGCTTTACAATGGGATGATACGTTTTTACATAGCCTAAATATTCATCCAAAGACATAATAGAATCTAACGGATTGTCAATTTGCGCCATGATATTTCCACTGAAAAGTAATATAAGTAACAAAAAAATAGATCTCATAGTTATTTCTTCTTAGCGGCTTTGTTTTTGTCTTCTGGTTGATAATAATTTGGAGGAAAACTGTTCAATTGACGCCACAGCTCAAACCAAATTGGCACGTCATCTAATAGTGCAATTGTTTTTGCACCTGAACCTACTCGGATTGCTTTTGGCCATTCGTGATCGTCTTTATCTGGCGCTAATAATATTCTGTATTTACCATTTTCACTGATAAAGTTTTCAATAGCTACTACTTTTGCTCCATAGGTTCCATAAGAGATATTTGGCCATCCACTAAAGACAATTGCTGGCCATCCATCAAATTCTATACGTACTTTTTCTCCAATATGTATTAGTGGCAAATCAATTGGACGCACAAAACTTTCAACTGCCAACTCATAATTTGACGGCATAATACTTACCAATTGCTCTCCTTCTTTGAATGTTTCTCCAATTCCGCCTTTGAGTGCTTTATTGATAAAACCATCTTGAGGCGCCAATATGTATAGTAAACCACTACGTACTTTATAATTGGTATACTGATTTTCTAGTTTCGTTACTTGTGCTTCAGTATCATATTGACTCGATTGCGCGGTAAACATATCGCTTTGCGCTTTTGAGATTTTATCTGCGTAAGTAGCTTTTGTGCGCGATAATTCTATTTGCGCATTGATGATGTCATTTTTATTTGCCAAGTATTTATTTTCAAGAGAAATTAGTTTTGCTTGTGTTTCTTGCAATTTCAAGCGCTTTTCTTCTACATCTTTCACAGCCGCTAAACCTTCTTTTTCTAAGGTAACAGCACGATCATAACGCGTTTTTGCTATTTTTTCATTGATGCGCGCTGCTTCCACATCTATACTATCTCCTTTAATTTTAAGTTTCGCTTGCAACAACTTATTTTCTGTTTGCTCTAGTTTTAGTTCTCTTTCGCGCAATAACGCATTTACTTGACGCTCTAAGGCATTGATTTTTCCTTTGTAAGCTACTACAGAAGAAGATTTTGCTTTGATTTGCTCGTTTGTTCGCTCTACCAATTTATCGTCAAAGTATTCACTTTTTATTTCTGATATTTTTAAGATAGTATCTCCTTTATGAACCGAATCGCCTTCTTGTACGTACCATTGTTCGATACGACCTGGAATTTGTGATTGAATTGTTTGTGGACGCTGATCTGGTCGCAAGGTTGTTACTTGCCCTTGACCTGATATGTTTTGTGTCCACGGAAGAAACAATACAATAATTACAATAACTGCAAACACAAATAAGAATCGGTTTAACTGTCGATAATACCTCTTATTAAAGACAAGCTTGCCAGATGCGTAATGCGTAAGTTTTACCTTTTTATTCAACTGATTATGTGAAATATTTAGCATGTCTATAATTTTTTAACTTCTCCTTTTTCTAGTGTTATTAATTCTCCACAATTTGTTTTCCAGCGATCATTACTACTCACAACAATTAATGCCCACGGATTTGATTTGTCCGTTATAAAATCGATAATATCATTACTTTCATCCACATTAAATTGATCAAGTGGATCTTCAAGAATCAGCACTTTTGGTTTTTTGATAATGGCTCTTGCTAGTACTATTTTCTTTGAAATATTGTATGATATTTGCTTCCCTTCTGGATTTAGGATGGTTTTTAATCCTTGCGGTTGTTCTTTGATAAATTGTGTCAATCCGACTTTATCCAATGCCCAGAAAATGCGTTCATCTGATACATCTTCGTTTCCAAAAGCTAGATTTTCTCTTATTGTTCCTTCAAAAGGTGTTTCTTCAGAAAGTGACAGACCTAAGTGCGATCGGTAATGATTTAAGTGCAAACTTTCTATTGAGAACGTATTTACATAAATGCTTCCGCCTGTTGGCGCAATAACACCTGCAATGGTTCGCAAGAGACTTGACTTTCCAGAACCGCTTTCCCCTTGAATCAAAATTCTACTACTTGGCTGAATTTTAAATGAAATATCTTTTAAGATTGGCTTTTCTTTTTCCTCAACTTCATAGAACACTTTGTCAAGCTCAATCGTCATTTCTTTTTCAAAGTTTGGCATTTCTCCTTCTTGTAGCTCCAAGCCTTTATCTACAACTTGCCCTAGCTTTTCAATAGATGTTAGTACATCATAAAAAGATTCTAATCCTACAATCAGTTTTTCGACAGAACCAATAACTAATAGAATAATGATTTCTGCCGCTACAAATTGTCCGATGTTCATTTCCTGATTCAGCACGAGTGCGCCTCCAATTAATAACAGAGAAGCAGTCACCAGTACTTTAAAAGATATCATTTGAATAAACTGTATTACCAACACTCGGAAATGGCTTTCGCGCGCTTTTAAATATGCTTCCACAAGCACATCATTTTTTTTGAGTGCGAGACTTGTATTTCCTGAAAGCTTGAAACTTACCATTGTTCTTGCTACTTCCTGAATCCAGTGCGCTACTTTGTATTTATTTTTTGACTCCTCTAAACTTGTTTGCAAACCTCTACGAGCAGTATATTTAAACACTACAAAAATTAAAGCCACTAACAAAACTCCGAAGATGATAAAAAACGGATGATAGAATGATAATAGGATTAGTGCAAATAAAATCTGCAATAATGCTGAAGGCACATCAATTAATATTTTAGAAAGTCCTTTTTGAATTGTTAAAGTATCAAAAAAACGGTTTGCTAACTCTGGTGGATAATAGTTACGCAACTCATCCATTCTGATTTTTGGAAAACGGTAGCTTAACTCAAATGAAGCGCGCATAAAAATACGTTGCTGAATCGTCTCAATAATTCGCAACTGCATTAATTGCAAAGCTCCTGAAAAAATAACTCCTAAGGTCACTAAAACCACAAGTACAACCCACGAAGTAGATACTTGAGCTCCTTGAATTAAATTTATAATCGATTGAATTCCCAATGGCAATGATAGCGCAACAATTCCTGCAAAGATGGCATAGTACAGAATTTGAAAGATATCTTTCTTTTCTAATTGAAGTAAGCCAACAAAACGTTGCCAAGGTGATAATTGTGTATGTGCCATATTTTTACGTTAAAAAGCGTTTCTTTTCTCTTTTTGTAAACTTAAAATGAACGTAAAAAAATTCAGTTTTAATATTTACAAGCGCAAATATAATAGTATTACTATTAACTTTGCATACAACAGTATTAATATTAACATTAATATAACTTATAATATTGATATACACATACTTATGCATTAAAGATTTTAACAACTAAATTAACCCTAACAGACTGATAAGCAAGGTTTTTTTATTTTTACATATAAAAAGAGGATAGTTATAATGCTTAAAATTTTGAACAAATTTTAGTGCTGAAGTAGTCTTAAAATCTAAAGAAATATTGACAATAAATACCTCTAAAGCAAATTCAAGTAAATCGTCTTTCACAATATTTCACTAAGAGTCTTCTTGTAAACAAATGAGATTTTAATAAAAACACTAGAAACAAAAAAAGTCCCAATCAGGTTGATCGGGACTTTCTGTTGGCCTACTAGGGCTCGAACCTAGACTCTTCTGGACCAAAACCAGACGTGTTGCCAGTTACACCATAGGCCATCAGCGTAATGCGGTTGCAAATTTAAGACAAAGTTTCAAAAGTCCAAACATTTTAATAAAAAAAACAGAGCAAGTTTAGAAATTTATTCATTTTCAATGTTTCAGGAAGTAAAAATTCTTTAAATAAAGAGGTATAGTCATCAATTTTTGAGTTTAAAATGCTCTCATAAATGTTAAATAATTGGTTCTTCTTGTTGATTTCTTAACGTTTTCCAAAAAAATACCCTTTGTACATTATAAATTCTTAAATTCGCCGTTAGTTTTATTAAAAGAAATTTCATGACTTCTCTGAACTTTAATAAATGGAACATCATCTTAGGATGGGTAGTTTTTATAATAGCACTTACAACCTTTAGTCTTACTGTAGAACCTACAGCAAGTTATTGGGATTGTGCTGAATACATTGCAACTTCAGCAAAACTTCAAATAGGGCATCCACCAGGAGCACCATTTTTCCAAATGATGGGAGCTGTTTTTGCTACGTTTGCCACAGCTCCAGAAGAAGTTGCTAAAATGGTGAATTACTTATCTGTGTACTCAAGTGCATTTACCATTTTGTTTATGTTTTGGTCTATTACCAATTTGGCTCGTAAAATGGCATTAAAGAAAATTGAAGAAAGTAATGAGACTCCAGAGTTTACTTTAGGAAAGCAAATCGCTGTTTTAGGAAGTGGATTGGTAGGTTCATTGGCTTTTACATTTTCCGATAGTTTTTGGTTTAGTGCAGTTGAAGCAGAAGTATATGCCATGGCCATTTGTATTATGTCTATTATGTTTTGGCTTGCATTGCGTTGGGCAGATGAAATGCATACACCACGTGGAGATAAGTGGCTAATTTTAATTTCTCTCGTCGTAGGTCTTTCTTTTGGAGTTCACTTTATGGGACTGTTGACTATTCCTGCAATTGGAATGATTTATTTCTTTAAAAATTACAAAGTCGTAACGATTAAGAATTTCGTCATAGCCAATGTGGTTTCTATTGGAGTGTTACTATTTATTTTTAAATTATTATTACCTAACGTATTACGATTATTCGGATATTTGGAAGTATTCTTTGTAAATACTTTTGGTTTCCCTTTCAACACAGGTTCAATTATAGCAGCTTTACTAGTAATTGGTGCTTTTTTCTATGGATTAAAATATACGCGAAAGAAAAATTGGCCTATCTTTAATACAATCATTTTATGCACGGTATTTATTTTGATTGGATTTTCAACATGGTTAATGATTCCAATTCGAGCAAATGCCAACACAGTGATTAATGAAAATAATCCTTCGGATGCGCGTTTACTTTTAGCATATTATAACTTAGAACAATACCCAGAAACACACTTGTTGTATGGACCCATGTATACGGACATTTATGGAGGTCTCGATACTGATCAACCATACGTAGACGACAAACCAAAATACGAACGCGATTATAACTTAGGAAAATATGTGATCGTAAATCAATGGAAAGGAGCAAAACAGAATTCCGACAGTAATCACAGAGGATTTTTACCTAGAATGTGGAGCTCCGAACATGCAGAAAATTACATGCAACTTTTCACTGGACCACTTGCATTTGAAATAAAACCAGAATATAGAATTGATCCAAGAGCTGTGGAAGTAATCAACGACTTCAAAAAGAAGGTGAACAACGGTGACGTTCCTACTGAACAATTTATTGATTATATAAAATCCATTAGAGAATTTATAGATGTTAAACCACCGTCTTTTTGGCAGAATTTTGAATACATGATTAACTACCAAATGGGCTATATGTATTGGCGCTATTTCATGTGGAATTTTGTAGGTAGACAAGATGACATTCAAGGTAAACTCGATAATCACGGAAATTGGATTAGTGGAATTAAATTTATTGATGAGATACATTTAGGGAAATCGCAAGACAATCTTCCATCTGATGTATTGAATAATAAAGCTAGAAATACCTATTATTTCTTACCATTACTTTTTGGAATCTTTGGTTTTGTATTCTTGTTAACCAAAGGACAAAAACAGTTCTGGATATTATTTGTATTCTTTATGTTTACAGGGTTAGCTCTGAAAGTATACTTAAACGAACGTCCTTTTGAACCTAGAGAGCGTGATTATGCTTTGGTAGGATCATTCTATGTATTTGCTATATGGATTGGATATGGAGTTTATGCCATATTCGATACCGTAAGATCCTATGTTGCCAATAGAGTTGCTGTAGCAGGTTCTATTACCGTTGTTGCCCTACTAGCAGTTCCGTTGTTAATGGCAAGTCAAAACTGGGACGATCACGATAGATCGAATCGTTATACAGCACAATCTACGGCAAAAGCATATTTAAACTCGATTCAAGAAGATGTAGGTGCTATGATTTTTACCATTGGTGATAATGATACGTTTGCACTTTGGTATGCACAAGATATTGAAGGTTATCGTACAGATGTACGAACCATTAACACAAGTCTCCTAGGAACAGATTGGTATATCGATCAAATGAAACGAAAAGCTTATAAGAGTGAAACCGTTCCTTCAGAAATGACACATGATAAATATAAACATGGAACTCGTAATTATATTCGTTATGAACCTCATCCTAAATATACAGATAGTACCGCTGTTTGGGAATTAGATCGCTTTATGAAATGGGTTTTAAATGATAAAAAAGAATCAAAATATGGGCATTTAGTCGAAGATGTATATAAAAGACGAGATATTGAGCTACCAGAAAGTCAACGTAATGTTATTTATTATCCAGTAAATAAAGTTCGTGTGCCTGTGAATAAGGAAAATGCTAAAAAATATGTTGATCCAAAAGATCACGATAAGATTGTAGATTATATTGATATTGAATTACCAAAATCAGCCATATACAAGAACAACTTAATGATGCTTGACATCTTGAACCAGAATGATTGGAAACGTCCAATATACTTCACTGGTGGAAGTTTTGACAAAGCTGAATACATTTGGATGAAAGACTATTTACAATTGGATGGTTTGGTATACAAGTTGATTCCGATTAAGACAGAATTCCCAAATGAATTGGATATGGGACAGGTAAATTCTGAGTTGATGTACAAAAATGTAATGAAATGGGATTGGGGTAATTCTGGTAGTGATGATATTTATCACGATCCGCAAACACGCCGTCAAAGTATTTCTTACCGATTAAATTTATCGAAATTGATTGAACAATTGATCAAAGAAGGAAAGAATGATAAAGCCGAAGACGTTATTGACCTTGCTTTTGAAAAAATGCCTGTGAAGTATTTTGATTACTATGGATTGAACGAACCGTTTATTGATGGGTATTTCAAAATTGGAAAACCTGAAAAAGCGATCGAACAATATAAACTAATCAAACAAAAATATATTGAGTATTTAGACTATTACAAGCAAGTACCAAAGAGTCAGCAATTCGATGATTTTGAAGAAATTTACTTGAATTTAGAACGCTATAAAAGCTTAATGGAACTTTTAGAGATTAACGATCAAGATAAAATGCTGGAAGAAGAAATGGAAATATTCAATAGCTATGTACAAACATTTGGTCCACTTCTTCAAAGTGTAGAAGAATAATGTAATCATACTCTGATGAAATTATATACTGCAAAAACTCCCAAACTAGTAAAATGGTTATTTCCATCACTAGTTTGGGAGTTTTCAGTTTCTAAAAAGCAACTCTTCCTTACGTTTGATGATGGTCCTATTCCTGAAGTGACACCTTGGGTTTTGGAACAACTTGCCACTTATGATGCCAAAGCAACGTTTTTCTGTATTGGAGATAATATTGTGAAGCATCCCAAAATCTTCAAACAACTTATTGCAAACGGACACACTGTTGGCAATCATACACAACATCATACAAATGGGTGGAACACTTCCAAGGAAAAGTATACTGCAGATACACTTCATGCAAAAAAAACAATTGAAGACAATTTAGATCATATTGCCGAAGCTACTCCACTCCTATTTCGTCCTCCTTATGGAAAAATCACACCTCAACTTAGCAAACGACTTCAAAAGTTAGGTTATAAAATAATTATGTGGGATGTATTGAGTGGCGATTTTGACACCAGTTTATCACCTGAAAAATGCCTCAAAAATGTACTAGAAAATGCTGAAGCAGGAAGTATTATTGTATTTCACGACAGTTTAAAAGCGTTTAAGAAACTAAAATACACGCTTCCAAAAGTACTGAAACACTTTCATGAATTAGATTATACGTTTGAACGAATAACGTTTTAAACGTGCTCAGAAATTAATCCGATCAAAGTATTGGCATCTTGCTCACCACTTTGTCTCCATACCATTTCTCCACCTTTGTAGATCATTAATGTAGGAAGTCCTTTTACGCGAAGTGCTTCTGCCAATTCTTTATTTTTATCAACGTCTATTTTAATCACTTTGGCTCTATCGCCAAGGGCTGCTGCTACATCGCGTAACACAGCGTGCATTGCTTTCGATTGCTCATTCCATTCTGTATAAAAATCTAACAGAATTGGAATATTTGCGCTAATTAAGTCACCAAACTTAGACATAAGCGAATGTTTTAATTTTTGTTGAATTACTATCTTTTTAACTCAAATACTAATAATTCTCTATTGCAAATGTACTATTTTCTTGCGATTATGCCACTTTCTTGCGTTTTTTCAGTTCTATCACTGTAATTTCAGGCCAAATTCCAACACGTCCAGGAAACGCCAAGACGCCAAATCCGCGGTTTACATGCAGGTATTTTCCAGCTTCTTCATACAAGCCTGCCCAACGTGGATATCTATATTTTACGGGACTCCATTTAAAGTTTAAAAACGGAATTTCAATTCCAAACTGCATTCCATGCGTATGTCCCGCTAAGGTCAAATGAATCTTCTTTTCAAAATTGATGATATTAGATTCGTCTACAATATCGGTTGGACGAATAACGTCATTTCCTTTTTTATCTTTAGGCATGTCCATTTTTGTGTAATCAAAATGTGAAGGATCATGAGAAAGCAACACGTTAAATTCGCCATCTTGCACATCTTTGGCCGCTTGTTTTAAGCTTCCTTTTTTTGGAAAATGACTCGAAGCACCCCAATTTTCTACACCTAATATATTTAGTTTTTCACCATCACGTTCGATAGTCTTTTTATCATTCATCAATAAATTAAAACCAACATCCTCATGTACTTTTTCTAATTTTTTATGGTTCTCCTCTATTTCTGCTCTCGTTTCATAGGCGTAAAAACCATAATCATGATTCCCCAATACAGAATACAATCCATCTTTGGCTTTCATACGTTTAAACGTATCTATCCAAGGATGCATTTCTTCGGCAATGGCATTTACAATATCTCCTGTAAAGAGAATGACATCACTTTTTTGCTCATTAATTAAATCGACAGCATATTCTAGCTTGTCTTTATTGTCAAAACTTCCTGCATGGATATCTGAAATTTGTGTGAGTTTGTAGCCATCAAAAGCAGCTGGTAAATCGTCAAAAAACATCGTGTGCTTTATCACTCTATAATCGTATCGACCTTTAAATACTCCGTGCAAAAATCCTGAAAAAGGAATTGCTGCAATTCCAAGTGCTAACTGACTGATAAACTTTCTTCTACCTGGAATGGCTTCTGAGACTGTTCCATTTTGTTGAAAATAAGTAAATAAGCCACAAAAAAATCGGAAGATATCTTCCAAAAATAATGTAGCAAATACAAATATTTTGGGAACCGTAAGTGTAAGCAACATGGCAATAGCATATCCTGTAGTGAGATTAAAGCGATTATCGCGTTGTGTCATTGTCAATTGGTAAAAGAAAATACCATATACAAGTACTGTAAACAACCAAAAACCTATAAGGATGAATTTATTACTGGTAAGAGTTCGGATAGAAAAGAAGGTATAGAGTTCTAGAATAAAAATTAGAACAATGGGAATTATAAATCGTAGCATTCAATAAATTTTAACAAATTTAATTCTTATGTATTATCTGATTTTACGTTTTACGGTAACTTTAACATTTAGAGCGTATTGACAAAACGCATCAAAAATATCATACGCGCTGCTTTCTGAATCAAACATTGGTGAGTTCAGAATTTCCAATAGTTTTATCATATAGTAATCCTGAGATTAGAGCTCCTAAAACTGATATTGGCATAATCATAAAATCGAACAGAAACAGCCATTGCGAGATTTCTTGATAAAAACTGAGCACAAAAAGTCCTGGAAAATAGTATCCAGCTCAAAATGTGTAATCCATAAAATATATCAAATAGATATAGCAACATTTTTTTTCCTAATTCGCTTCGTTCCTTTTTCTTTGCGAAAAGTATAGATAATATCCCAAAAATAAATAATGGAAAGCTAATTGCTATCGGTGTGCCTTCTCCTGCTCCAAATAAATATATTCCTAAACTAAAGTGAGTTCGACGTAAGAATTAGGATATTTTCCATAGAAAAGAGCAGAATATTTAGCGAGTTAATATACTAACAATCAAAAAATTAAAACAATTTGCCTCATGGATAAAATTAGTGAAATTTTCTGCTTTATTTATGATTTTTGTACTGAATTTGTTCCTTTTTGGTAAAAAAAGTCTCATTGTTAATGGTAAAAAACGTATTAGCGCTTCTAAAATGAGTCTATCAGAAGTAATGACTATCCAAGTTATTTTTCATTTATCTGGCTATAGAACTTTTAAAGAATTTTATCTAGGATATGTTTGTAAGCATCTAGGTAAAGACTTCCCAAACTTTGTTTCTTATAATCGTATGGTGGAACTTAAAAAAGAGAGCTTTATGTCTTTAGCAATCTATCTCAAAGTTTGTGGTTTAGCTGATTGTACAGGTATTAGTTTTATTGATTCTTCACCGCTTCGAGTTTGTTATAGAAGAAGAATCCATAATCATAAAGTGTTTAAAGATGTAGCTAAACGTGGATAATGTTCTTTAGGTTGGTTTTATGGATTTAAGTTACACATTATCACTAATGATCAAGGCGGAATCATTGACTTTATGATTACATCAGGCAATACAGATGACCGTAAGCCACTGCAATTTAAAGCATTTATAAAAAAGCTTTTTGGTAAATTGTTTGGTGATAAAGGATATATCTCTAAATCCCTTTTTACTGAACTATTCTCTAACGGAATACATCTAGTTACGAAGCTTCGAAAAAATATGAAAACCAAATTGCTAACACCAATGGCAGATGCGTATCACCTTAGAAAAAGAGCCATTATAGAAACCATTTTTGATCAGTTAAAGAACATTTGTCAAGTAGAACACTCAAGGCACAGATCAGTAGCAAATTAATTTAACAACATTTTTGCTGCTTTGATTGCTTGAGACCTTTGCACTAAAATACCAAAAAGTGTTACTTTTCAATTTTTGAATTCTTATCTTTAATCATATGAGTTACAAATTTGAAACTAACATACAAATGGGCTTTAGTGATGGATATGTGG